>Ga0075272_1000038_pt1 | contig 41184 bp, 29 predicted proteins | sample SF_Rice_5C_0N_40_FD_69776 | JGI IMG/M metagenome (GOLD analysis project Ga0075272, IMG submission 69776) | Rice paddy soil microbial communities from Twitchell Island, California, USA - SF_Rice_5C_0N_404 | ecosystem: Environmental > Terrestrial > Soil > Paddy field/soil | place: USA: Twitchell... | reverse complement strand
GCTTCGTCACCAACCGGCTCAACGTGAGCATCACGGGAATGGAGCGCGCGGCAGGCGTTCACTACTTCCCGCGCTGGACGGAACTGGCCATCACCGCCAGCATCGTAGGCGCCGGCTTTGCGGCTTTTGGCCTTGCCGCCAAGTACTTGCCCATCTTCGCTTCCGGCCCGGCCGCGGAACCTGCGCCCAAGCAAGCGACAGCCTCAGCCGAGGCTCTCGCGCCGGAGCTGATCCGTGCGGATCCCTGATTCATTGGCGGCCATTCGCAGTGTTTGGGCCCGGGCTGCCTACAGCCTGAGCGGCAAGCTCGTGATCCTCCTCATCGCCTCCATGACGCTGGTTTTCGGCGTTCTCGGCTACCTGAACATTCGCCTCGAGCGCAAACATCTCGAGCAAAACACGCTGGCCAGCGCGGAGCGTATCAGCGATGTGATCAAGCAGAACGCCTCCTACTACATGCTGCGCAACGAACGCGACGGCCTGTATCACATGATCAACGCCATCGGGCACGAGCCCGGCATGGTGCGCATCCGCATCTTCAACGACGAAGGCCGCATCAGTTTTTCCTCCGACCCGAACGAGACGAATACCTTGGTGCACAAACAGGCGGAGGCCTGCTACGCCTGCCACAGCCAGAGCCAGCCGCTGATGCGCCTGAATCGTCCCGACCGCTTTCGAATTTACCGCCTGGCCAGCGGCGAGCGGGCGCTGGGCATCATCAACCCCATCGAGAATTCGCCGGCGTGCTCCTCGGCCGATTGCCACGCGCATCGCGCGGACCAGAAGATTCTGGGCGTTCTGGACACGAACCTTTCGCTGGCCTCGGCGGATGCGCACGTGGCCCGCATCACGCTCCAGACTTGGCTGTACACCATCGGAGCCGTCCTCCTGATCTCCTGTCTCAGCGTCGTTTTCGTCTGGCGCGTTGTCTACGGCCCTCTCAAGGCGCTGGAAGGCGGCACCCGCCGCCTAGCCTCGGGTGAACTGGGATATCAGATCGAAGTGCATTCGCGCGATGAATTGGCGGACCTCGCGCTCTCCTTCAACGCCATGAGCAGCGAGTTACGCGAGACGCGCGAGGAAATCACCGCCTGGAACCGCACGCTCGAGCAGCGCGTGCTGCAGAAAACGCAGGAGCTGAATCGCGCGCACGAGCAGATGCTGCGCACCGAGCGCATGGCCTCCATCGGCAAGCTGGCCGCCGTGGTCGCGCACGAAATCAATAATCCGCTGGCGGGCATTCTGACGTACGCCAAGTTGCTGAAGAAGCGCTTCGCCGCGCGCAGCGACCCTGCGCAGGACGACACCGTCAGTTCGCTGAGCCTGATCGAATCCGAAAGCCGGCGCTGCGGCGAGATCGTCAAGAACCTCATGAGCTTCGCCCGCGCCACGCCCTTGACCTTCGAACCTTCCGACGTAAACGGCGTGATCCGGCGCTGCGTGCAGCTCGTTCAGCACCAGTTGACGCTCGCCAATATCGAGCTGAATTTGAACCTCGCGCACGACCTGCCGCTGGTGCAGTGCGACCCCTCCCAAATCGAGCAGGTGATCCTTTCTTTGGTCATGAACGCGATCGACGCCATGCCCCGCGGTGGAACCCTGCGCATCGCCAGCCGGCATCTGCCCGAATCGGCGGAGGCGCAGATCGAGGTGCAGGACGACGGCGTGGGCATTCCCGCGGACGTCCTGCCCAACTTGTTCGAGCCGTTTTTCACCACCAAAGAACGCGGCCATGGTCTGGGGCTCGGTCTGGCCATCAGCCGCACGATCATCGAGCGCCATCTGGGCCGCATCGAAGTTCAATCCGAACCGGGGCGCGGCACCCGGTTCACCATCACTTTGCCCTTGAACGGAAAGAAGCCCGCGGCGTCCGTCACCGCGCCCCTTGCAGAGAAGACAGTGGAGTCAACGTGAGCGCAAAAGCAAATCTGTTGATTGTCGATGACGAATTGATCGTGCGCGACTCGCTCGGAAAATGGTTTCGCGAGGAAGGCTACGACGTCGGCATGGCCGAGAGCGCGCGCGAGGCCCTCTCCATGATGGCCGAAAAGCATTTCGATCTCGCGCTGGTCGATATCAAGATGCCCGGCACGGATGGCGTCGAGCTGCAGCGCCGCATGAAGGAAGTCGCGCCCGAAACCATCGTGATCATCATGACCGGCTACGCCTCCGTGGAAACGGCTGTGGCCGCGCTGAAGAACGGCGCCTACGACTACGTCACCAAGCCGTTCGATCCCGACGACATCGCGCACACGGTGCAGAACGCCCTGGCGCACAAGCGCGCGGAACAGGAAGTCGTGCGCCTGCGCGAAACCGTCGCTGCAACGTCTCTGCCGAAAGAACTGGTGGGCAAAAGCGAGGCCATGCGCCACGTCTTCGAGGCCATCCAAACAGTTGCGCCCACCGATGCTACCGTGCTGATTACGGGCGAGAGCGGCACCGGCAAAGAACTGGCCGCGCGCGCGGTTCACGCCGCCAGCGGCCGCAAGTTCAATCCGTTTGTCGTAATTCACTGCGGCGCCTTGACCGAAACGCTGCTCGAAAGCGAGCTCTTCGGGCACGAGAAGGGCGCCTTCACCGGCGCGCAGTACCGCAAGAAGGGCAGCTTCGAAATTGCCGAGGGCGGCACCGTCTTTCTCGACGAGATCGGCGACATCAGCCTGAAAACGCAAACCGATTTGCTGCGCGTCCTGCAGGAGCATGAAATTCGCCGCGTGGGCGGCAGCCAGCCCATCCACGTCGATTTCCGCTGCATTTCCGCGACGAACCGCAACCTGGAAGCTCTGATCGAGGAAAAACAGTTTCGCTTCGACCTCTTCTACCGCCTCAACGTCTTTCCCATCCATCTGCCGTCGCTGCGCGAGCGCCGCGAGGATATTCCGCTTCTGGCCGCCCACTTCCTGAAGAAGTTCGCCGATTCCATGAACAAGCGCGTCACGCAAATCTCTCCCGCGGCCATGAGGCTGCTGCAGCGCTGCGATTGGCCGGGCAATGTCCGCGAGTTGGAGAACGCCATCGAGCGCGCCATGGTTGTGGCCCAAGGCTCGGAACTGCATGAGGGAGATTTTGTGCTGAAGGCCGCTGCGGCCATTCCCGCGGGACGCACGCTGGAGGATGTCGAGCGCGCTCATATCCTCGCTGTGCTCGAGGAGTGCGGCGAAAATCAGACGATGGCCGCGCAAATTCTCGACATCGATCGCGTCACTCTCCACAACAAGCTGAAAAAATATGGATGGACGAAATCCTCCCTTGAGCGCGCATGAAACGCATTCAGCTGCTCCCGCTGGGCGATATCGACCGCCGGCAAGTCCAGGAACTTGCTCAGTCGCTGGCCCGCGCGATGAAACGCGAGTGCGCTGTGCTGTCCCGTGAAGCCGATCTCTCCCCGAATTTCAACGCCAGCCGAAGCCAGTATCACTCGACGGAAATGCTCGTGCGCATGGCGGCGCGCGTCACGCCCGACACGTGGCGCATGCTCGGCGTGACCTCCGTCGACCTTTACATCCCCATCCTCACCTTCGTGTTCGGCGAGGCGCAGCTGCAAGGCGCGCTGGCCGTTGTTTCCACGCATCGCTTGCGCCAGGAATTTTATGGCCTGCCCGCGGACGACCATCTGCTTTCAGAGCGCCTGCTCAAAGAAGCGGTGCATGAACTCGGCCACACGTTCGGGCTGACCCATTGCGACGACACCGGGTGCGCCATGGCCCCGTCGCATGCCGTCGAGTGGATCGATCTGAAGACGGCGCAGTATTGCTCTAGGTGCGCCGCCGCTCTGGCCCGCGCCGCATCCGTCCGCAGCTAAAGCTCCTTTCTCCTCGCGCGGAGAAATTCACCTTTCTTGTCCCCCGTCTCGCGCTCTGGTGTATCCTTCCCGCCGCCTTAGAATGCAGCCAGTACTCATAGATATTTTCCCGGAGGAATCATGAAGGCTTCCTTGATCCTGATTCTGGCTCTCCTTTTTGCGATTCCAGGCGCCGTCGCGTCGCAAAGCTCGCCGGCGAAAAACGAAGAAAAACCGCTTCCCACCATCGAACAAAAAACCGCGGGCATGCAAAAGTTCCCCGGCTTCTTCACCTGTTACTGGGATGCGCGCACGGGAAAAATCTGGCTGGTGGTCGATAAATGGGACGCCGATTTCCTCTTCCACGAATCCTTGCCCAATGGCGTGGGTTCGAACGATATCCTGCTTGATCGCGGCCAGCCGGGCGAAACGCAGGTCGTCCGCTTCGAACGTAGCGGTCCCCGCGTGCTTCTGGTCGCGCAGAACGAGCGCTATCGCGCCATCACCGACGATTTGCAGCAGGTCAAAGCGGTCAAACAGGCTTTCGCGCAATCCGTCCTTTGGGGATTCACGGCCGCCGCGGCAGACGGCAATTCCGTCCTGATCGACGCAACTCCCTTTTATCTCCACGACGCCCACCACATCGTCGAACGCCTCGCCGCCATCCACCAGGGCGCCTATCACCTGGACGCCTCGCGCTCGGCCATCTACCTGCCGCGCACGAAGAATTTCCCTGAAAACTCCGATGTCGAATCCATCCTGACCTTCGTCGGCCAGAATCCCGGCGCGTGGGTCAAGCAAGTCACTCCGGAACCCGAAGACATTACCGTGCACGAGCATTTTTCTTTCATTCAGGCGCCCCCGCCCGGCTTCCACATGCGCAAATACGATCCGCGCTGCGGCTTTTTCGGCATCGAGTTCATGGATTTCGCCACGCCCGTCGACCGCTCGATTCACAAGCGCTTCATCGTGCACTGGCACTTGCAGAAGAAGGACCCGTCGGCCGCGCTGAGCGAGCCCGTGAAACCCATCGTGTACTACGTCGATCCCGCCATTCCCGAGCCGATTCGCTCCGCGGTGATGGAAGGACTCAGCTGGTGGAACCAGGCGTTCACCGCGGCGGGCTACAAAGATGCGTTCCAGGTGAAACTGCTGCCGCCCGGCGCCGATCCTATGGACGTTCGCTACAACGTGGTGGAGTGGGCGCCCCGCAGCACCCGCGGATGGTCCTACGGCAACGCCGTTGCCGACCCGCGCACCGGCGAAATCATTCAGGGCCACGTGACGCTCGACGCGCTGCGCATCCGCCAGGATTTTCTGATCGCGCGCGGGCTGCTCGATCCCTTCGGCAACAATCCTGTCTTGTTGCGCGAGGCCAATGAAATGGCGCTCGCGCGCATCCGCCAGCTGGCCGCGCACGAAAGCGGCCACACGCTCGGCCTGATGCACAATTTTGCGGCGAGCACCGTCGACCGCGCTTCGGTGATGGACTATCCTCCGCCGGACGTGATCCTCGGCGCAAACGGCGTCCCGGATGTCTCCAATGCCTACGCCGTCGGCATCGGCGCGTGGGACAAGGTCACCATCGACTACGGCTACCAGGATTTTCCGCCGGGCACGAACGAGCAGCAGGCGCTCAACAAGATTCTCGACAACGCGTTTTCCAGCGGCCAGATTTACCTGACCGATCAGGATGCGCGCCCGCTCGGCTCCGCCAGCCCCGTCGCGCATTTGTGGGACCAGGGAGCGAACGATCTCACTGGGCTAAAACAAGTGATGGCCGTGCGCAATGCCGCGCTGCAGCGCTTGTCTCTCGACGCCATCCGCGAAAACGCGCCGGTCGCCACGCTGGAGGACGTTCTCGTCCCCATCTACCTCTATCATCGCTACCAGGTCAGCGCCGTGGCCACTTGGATTGGCGGGCTGAATTATGCGTTCAACGTGCGCGGCGGCGTGCAGAAGCCGCCCGAAATCGTTCCCCCCGCCGAGCAGCGCGCCGCGATCCGCGCCGTGCTGGCGACGCTTTCACCTCGCGAACTCGAGTTTCCCGCGCCGCTGCTGAAGCTGATCCCTCCGCGCCCGCCGCTATATCCGAGTTCGCAGGAAAATTTCGCGCGTCGTACCGCGCCTGCTTTCGATTCGCTATCCGGCGCCGAGGCCGTCGCGCAAATCGTCGCCAGCCTTCTGCTCGAGCCCAATCGCGACCAGCGCCTGATCGAATACCACGCGCGCGACGCGCAGTATCCGGGCTTCGCGGAACTCGTCGACGATTTGCTGGCGTCCACCTGGAAAGCGCAGCCGGACGCGGGCTACGATGGCGCGATTCAACGCACCGTCGATGCGGTCGTGCTCGATCACCTGATGTCGCTCGCGGCCGATCAAAACGCCCCGCCGCAAGCGCGCGCGATCGCATCGTACAAGCTGGACGATCTGAAGGTCTGGATTCACCAGCAATACCCGACCATCAAGGATGAGAACCGCGTCGCCCAATTCTTCTTCGCGATGCAGCAGATCGAGCAGTTCGAGAAGAATCCGGTAAGCGTGCATCTCACCGCGCCCGCGCCCCCTCCCGCCGGCGACCCCATCGGCGCCTCCGGCTGGGAGTAGCTGAGGTCTTTCGCGGCGTATGCGTTTCACCGACTAGCAGACAGGATCGGCACAATTCTGCGGCTTGAGTTTGCTCTAATCTTCGGATTAAGTGCGGGTCGCTGCTTTGAAAAAATGGCGACCCTGCGCGGGGTTGAACCGCGAACCTCTTGCTTCGTAGGCAAGCGCTCTATCCAATTGAGCTACAGGGTCGTGCGCTTATTATAGCGGGAAACGGCGGCTCTCCCAAGCCGTTGTGTCGAACGCCCGAAACGATCGTCTCCCTACGAAGCAGAAGGTCGGGCATTCGAGCCCCTCCGGGCCCGTCGCCTTTCTGCCCGTCCCCGATTGTAAGTCAAAGCACAGCGATCAATAGTACGTCAGCGTGCGGCGGCGCACAGCGGGCTGCAGGTCCGCATGCTTGGCTTCGCTCACCGATTGTTCGGTCCAGTTCCCGTATTCGTCGTAGCGGTAGGTGAAGCGCGCGTCGGAATCGGTGATGACATCCCCTGTCGGCCCGCCGGGCTTTTCGGGAACGATCATGCCGTTTTCGGCGATGGAAAATGGGCCGTTTGCCAGAGCGGAAAAAACTGTTGTGCGCTCCTCGGCGATGTCGCCGTGCTCGTTGTAGCTGGTGGCGGTCACACTTTGAATGACGCCCGTTTCGCGCTTCAGCGTGACACGGCCCTGCGCGTCGTAGGCGTAGAACGTCGTGCGGCCCGTCACCCCCTGAGCCAAAACCGTCATGGTCTGTTTTTGCGCCTCGTTCATTTGCGACATCAGATCAGCAGGCAGTTTGTCCAGCGCTGCTGAGGGATTCTGCACAATAGGCTTTTCCTCGACCACCAGTCCGGCGGCGTTGTACGTGCGCACGATGCGGCTCACAACCTGACCCTCTGCGTCGCGAACCTGCAGCTCCGTCGCGCGGCCGTTTTCGTCGTAAAGCGTAACCACGCTTCCTCCGTTCGGAACGTCGAAGCCTGTCGCGGCAGAATCCCACGCCGAACCCGAGAAACCGGCCTGGCCCTGCTGCGGAGGTTTCGGCGCGAACGTTCTGACCTCCGTCTTACGCCCCTGCTCGTCGTAGTGATACTCGGTTCGATTCTTGTTGTCGCTGCTGGTGACGCTGACCAGCCTCCCCTGATCGTCGTAGTTGTAAAACATCTGGGCCGGCGGATCACCCGATTTACCCGAGACGATCTTTGTCAACCGGCCGTCCGCGTCGTACGTGTTGGTGGTGACCCACTCTGATCCATCCGGATTGCGCGAACGCGACACACGCATCTTTCCGTCCGGCCTAAACTCGGTATACGTCGATAAAATCCCGCCCTCGAAAAGAACCGTATCCTCGGTGTAACTCTTTACAGGCCCGCGCAGGCCGAACCGCTCACGATCGGTTTTGGCTGGCGCCTGTTCCTGCGCGCCCGTTCGAGCCCCGGGTCTTGGCGAATTTCCGTTTGGAGCCAGGAAAAACATCAGAAAGACTGCGAGCCAGAGCCGGGCGTCCATTGTTGAACTCCTTCTGCCTCAACCCCCGGAAGTTTCGGCCTTGCGCGAAGCATACTCCTTTTTTCCCCTGGAAAAGTACTAGCTAGCACGCTGCAAGCTCATGCGGATGCGCTGCGTTGCATCAGCCGTTCGCGCAGCGCCGGCGTCTGCGCGATGTCGATCGCCGTCCAGGCCATGGCCAGCCCGCCCTCCAGCACCGCCTTGTCCGCGTCGGCCTTCACGCAATGCGCGGTGAACTCCGGCTGATGATTTCCGGCGGGCAGCGAATTGATCCCAATCCCCGGATGGATCGACGGAATCACGTGCGACACGTTGCCCATGTCTGTCGAGGCGGTGATGCGCTGCGCCAGCGGCCCCGGATCGGGAAACGCGCGGCCCAGCGCTTCCGCGTTGCGCTTGTAGAGCAGGCTGATTTCGTGGTCGTACTTGACGTCCGCGTACGGCTTGTCCCCGCCCAGAATTTCGAGTTTCGCGCCGCTGGCGATCGCTCCCGCCTCGAAGCACCGGAACACCTTCGAGCGCATGTCCTTCAACTCTTCCAGATTCTCCGCGCGAACGATGTAGCGCGCCGACGTGTGCGCCGGGACTACGTTGGGAGCGTCTCCCCCATGCGTGACGATTCCGTGCACGCGATCCGTCTGCCGCATGTGCTGCCGCAGCAGCCCAATCGCCGTCTGCGCCACCGTCAACGCGTCCGCCGCATTGATTCCCTGCTCCGGAAACGCCGCCGCGTGCGCCTCTTTGCCCGTGTAGTGCACGTCGAACATGGAGCACGCGATCAGATGCCCTTCCAGCATTTCCATCGGCGTGGGATGGACCATCATCGCAGCGTGAATGCCTTCGAACGCGCCTCGTTCGAGCATCACGATTTTCCCGCTGGCGTTGCCCACTTCCTCCGCGGGCGTGCCGAAAACGGTCACCTTCACGCCCACTTCGTCCGCCACTCTCGCCGCCGCGATTCCCGCCCCCACCGCCATAGCCGCGATCATGTTGTGCCCGCAGGCGTGTCCAATCTCCGGCAAGCAGTCGTACTCGGCGCAGATCCCGATGTGCAACGGACCCTGTCCCGCCGTCGCGGTGAACGCCGTGTCCAGCCCACACACCCCGCGCTCGACGCGAAAGCCCGCCGCGTCCAGCGCATCGGCAAGCCACACGCACGCCTTCTCTTCCTGGAAACCCAGTTCAGGATGAGCGTGAATCCTGTGGCTCAGCGCGAGCAGATCCCGCTCCAGCATCTTGAATTTTTCCTGAGCTCCAGCCTTAGCATCCATCAAAACCTCCAGGCGAACGCAGGAGGATTATAGCGCCGAACGCAGTGAACCCTCCGCGGCGAGCCGCACCACTCCAAACCCCGGCTCTCGCTGGACGGCACACAGAACCAAACTCGAGCGATTCTGGCAGCAACTGCTTGAGCTGACTGATGTTACGGCGCCCGGCGCTGAAAATCTCAATACCATGTAGCCGACGCTTTCCGCGTACATGAAATTCCTAACCCCACTCTAGGAATTGCAGGTATTCAGATCAAGCCGCCCGGCATGGTTCACTGCTCGTGTCGCTATGTCGCATCCTGCTGCTCCGGGCGCCGAACCGCCCCTCAGACAGTACTCTACGGACTACTCGTCAACCCGTGGTCACCTCGCAGGTTCCTGCCTCTTTCTTGCTCAAACCTTCGGTTCGGCGCTGTGGGGCTCAGGAACCGGTCGGTGCCGCGGGCAGCGTTTCTGAAGCGTCGCGCGCGCGCCGCATCGCATCTGCTCAGTTATGGAACCTCTTTCCCATCGAATTCCCCCAGCCGTCATTCTAGCGGCGATCTGTCTGCCTGCGCTGCTGCTGGTGTTCCCGCATTCCAGTCCCCTGCTCATCTTTGGAGCCGTCCTTTTCGTCGTCTTCCTGATCGCCGCCGCGTTTTACCGCCCGGCTGCCTACCTGGCCGTGCCGGTGTTCGCATCGCAGTTCAAGAGCCTGCCCGGCCTGCGCTCGATCGACGCTCACGTCGATCTGACCCTCCTTTCCCTCGCCGTCGCCGCCTTCGTCATCATTCTTCACGCTATTCTGGGGTCCCGCCGCGTTGAGATCGTCCCCGGCCGTTTCGCGGGCTCCTCGAAACAAATCACCGCATTCTTCTTTTTTGCGCTGATCGTCGCCGCCAGCTATCTCTACACCCCTGCGCCGCAATACGGCGGCGAAAAACTGATGCGCGTCCTGCTCATCGGCGGATTTTTTCTGATCGCGCCTCTGTATCTGATCAATTCCGAAGAAGACTTGCGCCATTTCGGCCTCGCCTTCGTCCTGTTCTCCCTCGTGCAGTCCTTCGTGCTGTTCGCGCGTGTGGGCCGTGTGTCCTCCTCGCCGCAAGATATGGACGTGACCCGCATTGGCGCCGGCTGGCTGGTCGGCATGGCCATCCTGCTGCTCCTTTTTTATCAGGTGACCAAAACACCCTTCTGGCGCAAGGCCCTCGCCATCTTCGCCCTTCCCGTTCTCGTCGCCGGCCTGATCACCTCTGCCTCGCGCGGCGCTCTTTTCGCTACGCTCCTTACCGCCGCTTTCCTTTTCTTCAAGGTTTACAAGGGCCGAAGAAAGTCGATCGTCGCTTTCGTCGCTTTGTTCGCTCTGATCTGCGCCGGCGTCGCCTTCCATTACCTCCGCAACACGGCCAATGGCAAATACTCCGAGAAAGAGGATGAGCTGACTCAATTGTTTGAAGGCAAGGGATCATCCGGCACCGCCGCCGAGCGCATCGATTTCTATCGCCGCGCCTTCGCTGAAATCGAGCAACGCCCCTTGCTGGGCCTTGGCGTCGGCGGCTGGAGCGTCTATTACTTTGGCAAGGACGAGCGCGCCTATCCGCATGACCTCCTGCTGGAGATCGCCACCGAGGAAGGATTTATAGGCCTCTTCGCTTTCTTCCTGTTTCTTTTCGCCGTCTATCGCGCGAGCCGCGATCTCTCCGACTTGACCGGAACCCATTTCGCCGTTCTCGGAGGCTTGCTCCTGTTCATGCTGATTGCTACTGCATTCAGCGGCGACTTGGATGACGACCGCATCCTGTGGCTCTGGTCCGGCATGATTCTCGCCGTCCTCCACTTTGCGCGCGCCCAATTCGCTGAACTCGCCTTTCGCCAGCAAATGCTTTGGCGGGCGCGCCGTCAGGCTGCCGCGCAGCAAGTCGACGCCGCCCAGCCTGCCCGTTAGCAACACTCACTTCGACGTCAAACGTGTGCGAGCCGGCAGAGGGTCAGCCCTGAGCCTTTGCTTTTTTATCTGGAAGGTACAAATCAGGATGCGACAGCAGGTTTTTCCGTCGCGCGCCGCTATCGCCAGTCCACATCGAGGGCGTAGATTTCCTGCGTGCTGGCGTCCCGCACAAACAGCGCGCTGCCGTCCGGCGTCACGCCGCTCCACGCGCCCCAGCGCTCGCCATAGCGCTGCTGGCCCGTCAAATCCGCCAGCATTTCCGGCTTGTTGCTGCCCAGCCGCAGCCGCCATTCCGCCGGACGTTGCGTCAGATACGTGGTGTAATAAATGCTCTCCCCGTCATTCGACCAGCTTGGGTACCCCATCGCTTGGTCCGTGCTCTCCAGCCATTTCGACCACTGCCGGCTGTGAAGGTCGTACAGCCAGATGATTTTCGAGTCCGCCGACAGCGCCGCCAGATATCTCCCATCGGGAGACCACCGCGGGCTGAACTTCCCCGCCGATCCGGGAACGGCCGACAGTTTTCGCGTGTCCAGATCGAACACCTGAATCTGCAGCGGCTCGGCATCCGACTCCTGCGAAATCCGCCCGAACACGATCTGTTTTCCATCCGCCGACCAGTCCGCGTCCACTTCGTTGCGGTTCTCGTCGGTCATTTCCTGCGGCGTTCCTCCCTTCGCGGGGACTACAAAAACCTTCCACGGCTTGCCCCACACCGCGGAAATGTACGCGATCTTGCTGCCGTCCGGCGACCAGCGCGGCAGACCGGCCACCGTCGAGTAGGTCAGTTGCATCCTCTCGCTGCCGTCCACGCGGCTCCGCCACAACGTGTCATCCGGATAACTGATGTAGGCCACCCATTGGCCGTCCCGGCTGAACGCCACTTCTCCCGCAGAAATACCTGAAAGAAACGGCTCGATCCGCTTCGACGCCGCGTCGTAGCGCACCAATTGACCCCGCCGCAAGGATCCCGCCGCAAAGATCCGGCTGCCATCCGTGCTGGGTGTGAAGTCGTAGAACATCATGGGCCCGCTCGTCAGTTTCACCGGCGCGCCTTTGCCCCGCCGGAACCATCCGCCTGTTTCCGCCAGCGCCCAGATGTCCCCGGTCTTGGCGTGCAGGAAAATGTAGTAGCGCCCGTCCGGCGTCCATCGCCCGCAGCACTCCGCGGGCGGATTGTGCAGGCCCGGCACCAGCGCATGCGCATTCGTGCCGTCCACGTTCACTTCCCACAGCGAAAGCATGTTCGCCGTTTCATACAGCGTGTACCGCAGCCGCTGCCCGTCGGGAGAAAATCGCAAAGCGCCGGGAATTCCGGCCACACTCAGCAGGCGCTTCGGCTCGGAACCGTCGCTGCGCGCCAGTTGAATCTCCGAACCTCGCGCTATGGCCAGCCGGCTTCCGTCCGGTGACCACGTCGCTTGCCGCCCCGTGATGTCTCCCAGCCGGCGCGGCGTTCCCGCCGGTAACGGCAGCGTCCAGAACCCCGCCAACGGATTGGTGAACGCAAATTCCGAAATCAGCAGGCTCGAGCGGTCTGGCGCGATGTCCACCAGCACCGTGTTCGCGAACGGCGCCGCAATGAGCGACACTTCCCCGCCCGCCACGGACGTTTGCGCCAGGCGATACGAGTTGTTCGCGAATTCCGTGAAGTAGATCCGGCTGCCATCGGTGGCCAGCACGTCCTTCGGCAAGCCGTCGCGCGTCATTTGCGTGATTTCGGTGACCCGCGGCGCCGGACTGTGCCCGAAAAATTCCAGCCACCCCACTCCCGCCAGCGCGATGACCGCCAGCACCACGATCGGGATCTGGTAGACCCGTCGCCGCTTCTTCGGCTGAGCCACCAGACCGGCCTCGAGCGCCGCCGAACTGCTCTCCCGCTTCAAACGCTTCAAATCCGCGCACACTTCCGCCGCGCCTTGATAGCGAGTCTCCCGGTCCTTTTCCAGACATGTCTGGATGATTCGCTCCAGCTCCGCCGGGAGACCCGGGTTCAGCCGCACCGGCGCGACCGGCGCGCGGTGCAGAATCGCGTCGACGATGGCCGTGGAACTGTCGCCCTGAAACGGCTGCACGCCCGTGGACATCTCGTACAGCACCACGCCGAACGAAAACAGATCGCTGCGCGCGTCCAGCTCTTTCCCCAGTGCCTGCTCCGGCGACATGTACGCCACCGTGCCCAGCACCGTTCCGGATCCCGTGATCTCATCCTTGCTCAGCGTCGACTCGCCATTCGACGCCTCGCTCGACCGCACTTTCGCCAGCCCAAAATCCAGAATCTTCGCGTAGCCGCTCTTCGTCACGAAAATGTTGCTCGGCTTGATGTCGCGATGCACCACTCCCTTGCTGTGCGCTGCTTCCAGCCCGTTCGACACTTGCAGCGCGACATCCAGCACGCGTTCCGTCTCCAGCGCCCCGCCGCGAATCACGTCGCGCAGATTCTGCCCTTCCAGATATTCCATGGCGATGAACGGCCGCCCCTCATGCTCCCCAATCTCATAAATCGTGCAGATGTTCGGATGGCTCAGCGCCGAAATGGTTCGCGCCTCGCGCCGGAACCGCTCCAGGCCCTTCGCGTTGTGCGCCAGATCGTCCGGAAGGAACTTCAGAGCCACCATGCGCCCCAGGTGCGTATCTTCGGCCTTGAAGACCACACCCATGCCGCCGCTGCCCAGCCGCCCCAGGATACGGTAATGCGCAACGACCTGTTCCGCCTCGAATTGGACTCCGATGGCCATTCTTCTCCCACATAACAGCTAGTCCCAAACCGCCCGGCCATGCAGTGATTCACAGCATCTCGGCGCGTGATACGCATCACCGGGCCCCCCGGCCGGATTTGCTGCCCTGCCGTTTCCTGCTGATTTCTCACGGTATGGCGCCCTACTGCCACCCTCCCCCTGTTCTACCGGGAACTGCCGATTGCTGCTCGCTGCCTGCCCATGCGAATTTCGCTCCGTCGGCAGAAAGTCCGCGCCGCGTTATCCAAAGACGCGCTAGAAAGGGTCTGTGCGCTGCTGCTCGGACGGTACACCACGGAAAGGGAGAGTCATGACGCAACCCGGAAAAAGTTCGGCGAAGCTCATCGCCGTGATGGGCCTCTTTGCCGCCGTCGTTCTCGCGCTCTTCCTGGCTCAGGCCTATGCTGCGTCACGTCCGCTGGTCATCACTTGGGGCGAGCCGCCCGCTACCTGGAGTCGCAAGCTTCACGTCAACGCGATTCGCGAAGGCTGTTCCGACAGCCCTACCTCCTGCATCAATGAAGTCAAACGCCAGAAAGACAAGAAGGTCTTTCTCTCCATCCTGCTCAAGACCGCCATTCCCGGCGGCTACGGCCCCCAATACGGCCTGCTGGCGAGACAGGCGCCCTTCCTCGTCTCCATCGGCGCCGACGATTTCGTGGGCCAATACGAAAAGCTGGTTGCCGCCGGATTGCAAGATCCACCTGCGGCGCTTACCTCGCTCATCAATGGAATCAAATCCGGCGACTCCAACGTCGGTTTCGGCTTGACTCTCTACGAAGACGATCTGCAGTCGCCCTACCTGGCCGACGCCGAGTTCCCCGCCGCCGCGCGCGCCAAAGTCGATTACGTCCATCTCTACATCCACTACCGCATGGACACGCCCAACACGCCCCAGTATGTCCAGCAGGTGAAACAGATTTTCCCAAACGCGCGGGTCATCCTCGGCGTCTATGCCTACGACCGCATCAGTTATCTCCCCTGCTCGAAGGGCGGCCAGCCCTGCACCGCGCAACAGGAGCAGAACTATCTTCGCCAGGGGCTCGATATCGATCTCGGCTTGGTCAAGAACGGCACCGCCGCCGGCATCGAATTCTGGCCCAACAACTTCGGCCGGGTCAGCCAGTGGAGCGGGTGGGACGAAGCGCGCATTTGCCCCGGCCGCAAGGCCGCCTGCATCCAAAACACGCAACAATTGCACCAGATCGTCGCCCAGGAACTCCAGAGCCACGGAATCTGATCCCGCGCGTTCTGCCCCTCTTCCCTCCCTCTTAGGGCAAAAAAAACGCCGGTGGAAATCACTTCTCCACCGGCGCTTGGTTTCCCGCGCGTAATCAAATCGCCGCGGGTGCGGTTGAGGGCTCAACCTACGGGGCAAAATAGAACTGCAGATCGGCGTCCGTCCGGTTCGTCACTCCCCACTGCGTCCAGCCTACCCAGGAGCTGCCGCTCTTGAACTGCGCGTAGCCGTCCGGGAAATAGCTGCCTTTGGCGAAACCGTACGCGGAACCTTTGCGAATCGGGTACACCTGATACGTCGTGCCGGACGACGCCTCCAGATCGACGTGGTATGTGTCCCCCGCGTACAGCGCGCGGATGGCCGCAAATTTGTACCTCGCCCACACGTAATTCGGCGAACTCGTCGACGACAACGGAATGGACGATGCCGGGATATATCCTTGCTCGACCACCGTCCCGTTGGCCGTCTCCAGCCGCACCACCAGGCTTGACGATCCGCTCGTGCGCGCCACGCGAATCCCAAAACTCGACACGGTTCTGGTCCAACCGCTCACCGTGAACGTCTCGCGCACCGCATGCGACCCGCCAATCACCTGCGGCGCCTCCGGCCACACTTCCATGTAGCCTTGCCCCAGCGTGTAGCCGTCGCTATACGCGATCTGAAAGATCGGCGTGTTGTAGCTGTAGACGTACCAATTCTCGCTGCTCGTGCGAATCAGCGTGGCGCAGTCCAAATTCGAGAACGTGGGCTGCATCGGGCTCAAGGGGTGATACATGTACAGGTCGTCCACCGAAACGTAGTTCGCCGATGGATCGTACCCCGTGTTCGTGAACACCAGATGATAGAGCACGCCCGACGTCAGCTTCGGCGCCGGCGACAGGCTCACCGTCGGGAAAAAGTCCCCAATCGGCGAGTTGATCGTGTAGGCCCCGAGAACGTGCCCGGAAGGACGGTGCGCGCTCGTGCCGTCGTCCGTCTCCAATCGCACGTACACTTTTCCGCCGTTTCCTGCGCTGTACCCCGACTTGCTCGAACTCGAAATGACGTAGAAGTGCACCTTGCTGACCGTGCCCGTGTGGTTCGCAAGGAAGCGATAATCCGCCTGCAGCCCCCACGGCCCCAGCCGCACGTTGTTCAGCGCGTCGGCGTTCTTGCCTGAGCCATACAACGATCCGTATTGCGCGAAAGCCGGGCGGCTAGTCAGCCCAACCAGAATGAGCAGTGCGCTAAAGAGTGCAAGAGCGGCAACTGGCTTTCGGAAGAAACCTTGTTTACCTGAAGAAAGTGATCCCGCTGTGTTGCTTGTGTCGCAGTTTGCTTGGTCCAAAATCCCGACTCCTGAGGTGGTTTAGGCTGGAGTCGGGAATACTGGGGGGTTGCGCTAGGGGCGTCTACTGTACCTGGGTACAGTTTTTGTACAGGTCTATACACACCTCTCCTGTGCGCGTTTGGAACGCGACGCCCGCAGTTTCGCTCTCTTCGGTTCTCCCTGGAATACACGCATTAGCTTATTTTGCCCCAGGATAATCCCTACGAACCCCTACTCGGGTGGCCTATCCGATAGCCAAGTCGCGGCTACCGAAAGATTTCCTGTCATCTACTGTAAATCATGTATTTAGCTTGGGTTAGCAGAGGTGTTCTCCTAGGTCCCTGATCGCCCGACTAGCGGGCAGCGAACCGCGCGTCTATACCCAGCGGGATGTTGCAGCACGCCACCACCGGAGGGAAGGACTACTCACTTGGCCGCTCATTCTCTTGCCCCCGAGCCTCTCCCGTCGTCCACCACCCCGGGTACGGGTGCTACTGCCACACCCCTTCGTCCCAACCCAAGTGACGAAGCTCTTCCTTCCACCGCTCCTCCCGCACAAACACGGATTGCTCCCGCTCCCTCGGCTCTGGCTATGCGCGTCCTCAGCGGCCCGCTTCCTCCCGCTCTGCGCAACACCATCCTTTCCGAATACAATCGCTTGACCGGCGAGCGCATCGCCGTCCAGGATTTCCGCCGCTTGACCGAACAGAGCCCCGCCGGTCCTGCCCTTCATGCCCTGCTCGAAACCAACGGCGGCCGCGTCGCCGCTCACTGCTGCCTCCTTCCCTTCGCCCTAAAAGGGCCCGGCGGCAGCATGGTTGTGGCCAAGGAGCATTATTTCTTTCTTTCCGAGGAGTATCGCTCGCAGGCGGTTCGCGAATTCGAACGCTCCAGGAAACCTGCGGCAGCCTTGCTGCTGGCCAAACTCTATGAGGCCGCTTTCCAGAAATCCTGGCTGCCCATTCTCGCCTGCGCCCCGCCGCAGCTCGAGCCCATCCACGATTACGCAGGATGCCGCTCGGTCGATTTTTCCGTGCGCGATTGTTATTTCATTCTCCACCCGGGGCGCGCGTGGCAAGGCGCCCATCACCTGCGCCAGAGGACGCGTGCCTCGTTTGTCGCCGCCAGCCTGTGGAATCGGGCCTACGCATCCTGCCTTTCGCCGTGGCAGTACCGCAGCGGGCTCGTCCGCCAGTCCCGCATCGCCGACGACACGATCTCCACGAACGGGCACTCCTCGCGCCGCTTTTCTCTTCCCGAAGACCCCGCCTTCCTGCGCTGGCGCTATCCCGATTCCTCCTACGTGCGCCTCGCTGTGAACGACGGCACCAGCGCCTACGTCATCGCCGCGAAAGGCTCGCCCTACACCTATGCGCGCGTTTGCCAGTTCCGCGCGCCGTCTCTCGCCGCAATTCCCTCACTGATGGAAAAGCTGATTCGCGAAGCGCGTGCCAGCGATGCCGTGGGTGTGCGCTGGTCAATTTGGGGGGATGGGCCGGAACAGAATCAACTCGTTTCGGAACTCCGCAAACGCACGTTCCTCTGCGTTCACCGCGTCCGGCGCCTTCTGCTTTCCTCTTCCGACCCGCAATTCGCTTCGGCTGACGCCTGGAACCTCTCCGATTCCCTTTTCACCTTCGATCTCTGAGCTTCGAAGTTCCGCGGCTAAACCCACGCGCTTGCATCGGCAGGCAGGTAGTAAGTCAACGCTTCCGTAAGCGCGGTTTCGGGTCGTCCCCATCTTGCGCCACCTTCGCCTCTGTGCTGGCGTAGTTCCCGTCTCGGCTCTTCGGGACTGTCGATGCCGGATCGGCCTCGATCACCACGTCCACTTTAGCGTCTTCCTTTAACTTCACCTTCTCCCCATCTTCCGTCTCCAGCGTGTTCTCGATGCGGATCTCTCGATAGAGGTGATCGGCATCCTCCACCGCGATCTGAGCCTTTTCCGGAATGTTGGGGTGCGGCGCCTTAACGATCTTCTCCACCACCCCACGCTTCCTGACCTTCGGTTTCTTCATGGCCTCTCCTGCGGGAACTGACTTCGGCTGGGGTGCCTTATTCTAGCACCGCGCCGAGATCCTGCTACAAGGCACTGTCCCTCCTACGATTCTCGCAAACGCGATATGAGAGCCATCTTGACGCTGCACTCGACTTCCGATAGCATCAGTTTATGCGCGACCGCCTACACGCCTCCATCGGTGCTTCCTGTATTTCTTGTTGTCGCCTCACGGGATGCGTGCGGGAGTGTGATCCGGCAGCCTAGCCTCATCTAAACTCGGATTCGACCACCCGCTCGCCAGATGTCAACTGGCCGGCGGGCTTTTTGTTTTTGGACGCCATTTCCGGCGCCACAACGCCAAAGCTTCGATCTTCGAAGCCCTGATTACCCGGAGAGGACACGTGGAAGGGACCCTGGAAGCGAAAGTTCCAAAAGAAACCAAAGCCCAGCGCATCGAGCGCCTCAAGCGCGAGAAAAACCCCTGGCTCGCGCTCGACGAAATCCGCGCATTTGCGCGCAACGGCCGCGCCTCCGTCCTCCCCGAATGGACCAGCCTGTATTTCCGCTGGTGGGGCGTCTACACCCAGGGTGACGGCGCAGGCGCCGTCGGCGGAACCGGCGGCGAAGGCAAGTCCTCCGACTATTTCATGTTTCGCATCCGCGTGCCCAACGGCATCCTCCGCGCCGGCCAGCTTCGCACCATCGCCAACCTTGCCGAGCGACACGCCCGCGGCGTCGCCGACATCACCGTCCGCCAGAACATTCAGCTTCACTGGCTCACCATCGAGTCTCTCCCCGAAGTCATCGATGAACTCGAAAAGGTTGGCCTGCTCAGCAAAGGCGCTTGCGGCGACGTCGCGCGCAACTTGACCGGATGCCCGCTCGCCGGCGTTGCTGCCGACGAACTCTGCGACGCCTCTCCGCTCGTCCTCGACGCCGCGCGGATGCTGGCCGGCAATCCCGATTTCTATAATCTCCCGCGCAAATTCAAGATTTCCATCACCGGCTGCCCGCTCTGGTGCTCCTACCCTGAAATTAACGACATCGGCCTCACCGCCGTCGAGCGCCTTCGCCGCGGCCGCCGCGAAATCGGCTTCTCCATTCGCGTCGGCGGCGGCCTTTCCGCCGACCCGCATCTGGCCGTCCGCCTTGACGCTTTCGTGCGCTGGGAGCAGGCGCTCCCCGTCGTGCGCGCCATCGTCGAGCTCTTTCGCGACCAGGACGTCCTCCGCGAAAACCGCAAGCGCGCCCGCATGAAGCACCTCTTCACCCAGTTTGGCTGGACGCCCGAACGCTTCCTCGACGAATTGAATGCGCGCCTCGGTTATCGCCTCGACCCCGCCGAGCCCGACTCCGCGCCTGCCGACATCTACCGCGATCACGTCGGCATTCATCGCCAGAAATTTCATTCCGCGGACTTCGCCTGCGAAAGCCCTCTCTACTACATCGGTGCCTCCGTCCTGCGCGGCCGCGTCACGCCCGAACAGATGCGCGCCGCCGCCGATCTGGCCGACCGCTTCGGTTCCGGCGACATTCGCACCACTAACACGCAGAATCTGCTCATCGTCAACGTGCCTCGCGCCTGCGTCGATTCCGTCGCGCGCGGCCTCGACGACGCCGGCCTGCGCGTCGCCGCTTCACCGTTCTGGCGCGGCGCCATCGCCTGCACCGGCACCGAATTTTGCAAGCTCGCCATCACCGAAACGAAGGCCTACACGCGCTGGCTGGTCGAAGAGATCGAAGAGCGCCTCCCCGCCTTCGATCAGCCGCTCAAGCTGCACGTCACCGGCTGCCCCAATTCCTGCGGCCAGCATTGGGTCTCCGACATCGGCCTCGAGGGCAAAAAGATCAAGCACGCCGGGCGCATGGTCGACGCCTATTACTTCTGCCTCGGCGGCGCTGTCGGCGAACATCAACGCCTCGCCCGCCCCGTCGGCTATCGCTGCCCCGCCGACGAAGTTCCCGACGCCCTCGAGCGCCTCCTGCGCTCCTATCTCGCGGGCCGCGATGGCCACGAAAACCTGCGCTCCTATTTCGCGCGCTTCTCCGACCAGGAATTACGCGCCCAACTCGCCGGCTTCCCCGCCGACGCCGTGGCCCGCGACCTCCCCGCCGGCCGCGCCCCCGATCACGTCTCCGGAGACTGACCATGAAACTACTCCACGTGTCATCCCGAACCCCGGGGCCCCCGGCGCGCTGTTCTTCGCGCGCTGGGGTGGCAGCCCAGTCCCGCGTTTTGTGCGGGAATGGGGGTGCGCGCATTTTGCGTCCCGGATGCTGTGCCGGGGAGGGATCTGCTTTTCGCCTGTCCTCTCCAGCGCTACACCTGATCTGTCATCCCGAACCTAGCCGCGCGCATTTTGCGCGGATAGGGGTGAGGGATCTGCTTTTTGCCTCTCTCGTTTTTTCCGGAGGCGGCGAATGAAACCCGCTCTCTTTCCCGTCTTCCTCAAACTCGCCGGACGCCCCTGCCTCGTGGTCGGCGCAGGCGCCGTCGCCGAATCGAAAATCGCTTCCCTGCTCGATTCCGGCGCGCAGGTGACCGTCGTCGCCCCGGACGCCAGCGAACCAATCGAGCGGCTCGCTGCATCGCGCCAGATCCGCTGGGTCCCACGCAAATTCGCGCCCTCCGACCTCGACCGCGCGTTCCTCGTTGTCGCGGCCACCTCCGATCTCGCCGTGAATCGCGCCGTCTTCCGCGAAGCCGCCGAACGCGGCATCCTCTGCAACAGCGTCGACGATCCCCCCAATTGCGATTTTTATTTCCCCGCTATCGTGCGCCGCGGCCCTTTGCAGATCGCTGTCTCGACCTCGGGAGAAAGTCCCGCGCTGGCCCAGCGCATTCGCCGCGAAATCGAGGAGAGTCTCGACGCTTCCCTGGGCGGCTGGGTCGAAGAAATTGGCGAGCGCCGCCGCGAGATTATCGCGGCGCTTCCGCCCTCCGGCCGGCGCAAGCGCCTCCTCCATCTCCTCGCGCACTCCGAGCCATGACTCCCGCCACTGTCCATTTCGTCGGCGCCGGGCCAGGCGATCCCGAACTCCTCACACTCAGGGCCTATCGCCTGCTTCGCTCCGCGGACGTCATCCTTCACGACGACCTCGTCCCCGCCGCCATCCTCGCGCTGGCGGCCCGCAGCGCGCAGATTCAAAATGTGGGCAAGCGCTGCGGTGTAAAAACAATCAGCCAGGCCCAGATCAACGCGCTCATGATTGACGCCGCGCGCCGCGGCCTGGAGGTCGTCCGCCTGAAGAGCGGCGATCCCGGCATCTTCGGCCGCCTCGCCGAAGAAATCGCCGCCCTCGACGCCGCTGACGTTCCCTTTGAAATCGTTCCCGGCCTCACCGCAGGCGCCGCCGCCGCGGCCTCCCTCGGCGCTTCGCTTACCGACCGCCATGCAAGTTCGCGCGTCGTGATCCTCACCCGCCATCACTCACATGAAACGGCCGCCGGCTGGGACGAAGCCCCGCGCGACGACACTACCTACCTCATCTACATGCCCGGCCGCGACCTCACCGCCCTGCGCCGCGAACTTCTTGCCGCCGGCTTTGCACCCGATTTTCCCGCGGTCGTCGTTTCGCGCGCCTCGAATCCCGAGCAGCGCGAATGGGCCACCACTCTCGCCGCTCTCGACCAGGCCCCGCCCCTCGATCCGCCCTCCATCCTCCTTCTCGGCCGCGCCTTCGCAAACGTTGTGGCGCGCGCGCCCCGCCCGCAGATTTTCGCCGACAGCGACTCATTCCCACTTGCGCCCTGAGTCGCTCCCGCGACATCTCCGTTTTCCTTTTTCCTCTTTTCCGTTTTCCCTATCCTCATTTCTGTCTTTCTCCGCGTCCTCCGCGCCTCCGCGGTGAGACTTGGCTTTCGACCCTCATCTGTCGCCCGATGGCTCTTTCAACCCTCAACTTTACACTTTCAACTCTCACGAGCTCCCTCTGTGCCCTCAGGCCTTTCTCGGTGTCCTCTGTGGTAAAGCTTTTCCATGAGGGAGGTCCTCCGCGTCCTCTTCGTGAGGCAGCCCTGCCATGCCAGCTCGCCTGACGAAATTCGCAGCGCCGCGGGAGGCTGCAAAACAAAAAGCTGTTGCCCTCTTTCCGTCCGTCTGACAATCCCTCACAGGCGTATGCGCTTCGGCAATCCCGCGCTCATCTCGCAAACGAATTTCCCGTCGCCGTGCTAGATTCATCCTGGTTCACGACAACACTTCCATGCTTGGCCACAAACGCTTCGCCGCCAAATGGGTCGATTTTCTCTGGATCGCTTTCCTCATCGCTCTCGCCTTCCTTCCTCCCATCGACGAAATCCACAAACAGCTCATCCTCTTCGCCTTCATCATCGTGCAACTCCTGGAAAGCCGCTTGATCGCCTGGGAGCCGAATCGTGGCCGCGTCTACAGCGTCCTGCTGAAGATTGCCCTTTCCACTCTCCTGCTCAACCACACCGGCGGCGAAACGGCCATCAACAGCTCCTACTACCCGATCTATTACCTCCCCGTCATCACCGCCGCGCTCGAGTTCGGCCCGATCGCCACGCTCCTGTGGACCGCGCTCGCCTCCGCCGCCTATTGCTCGCTCCTGATTCCCGCCTTGAGCGAGTTCCAGCTCACTTCCGACGCCATCACCCTGCTCGCGGTGCGCGTCATTTTCTTGTTTCTCGCGGGCGTGTTGGTCAACCGCTTCGCCGTCGAGAACCGCCGCCAGGTGCAGAAGTATCAGGAGCTTTCTGCCACTCTGGAAGAAACCAACCGCCAACTCCAGCGTGCCGAAGCGGAAGCGCGCCGCGCCGAACGCCTCGCGGCTCTTGGGCAGATGTCCGCCGGCCTGGCCCATGAAATCCGTAATCCGCTCGGGGTGATCAAAGGGTCCGCCGAAATTCTCGCCCAGAAACTGCACTCCGCGCAGCCCCTCACCGCCGAACTGGCCGGCTACATTTCTTCGGAAGTGAACCGCCTCAACGGCCTGGTAGCCCGCTTCCTCGATTTTGCGCGCCCCCAGCAGCTCCAGCTTCGCCCCGTGCAACTCCCGCAAATCATCGATCGCGCGCTCGAAGCCGTCGAGCATCAGCTCCCGGCCGCCCGCGTGAAAGTCGAACGCGATTACGCCGGCAACACGCCTGAACTCCAGGCCGATCCGCAGCTCTGCGAACAGATTTTCGTCAACCTGATCCTCAACGCCTTTCAAGCTATGGCAGAACTCCCGCCCGGCCGCGAAGCCGTCCTGCGCCTCAGCGTCGCGCCCCAGTCCATGAACGGCGCGCCCGGCGTCAGCGTTCTCGTCGAAGATACGGGACCCGGCGTGCCCGCCGAATTCCGCGAACAGATTTTCAATCCGTTTTTTACTTCCAAGAAGGACGGCGTCGGCCTGGGCCTCGCCATCGTCGCCAAAATCGTCGACGATCATCGCGGCTCCATCCGCCTCGAATCCAATTCCGCCTCCGGCGCCCGCTTCCACGTCTTCCTCCCAACCAGCCCCGCCGCCCTCAAGTCGTCCGACGCCGTCTCCGTCGCCGGCGAAAAGATTCCATGATCAATTTTTGCTCGGCGAGCGACAACTCCACTCATCGCGGTTTTCTTCGCGCCCCGGCCGCAAGCCTCCGCCGCTCACCAGCGGAAGCCAACGACTCGACAGGATCGGGGTGCCCTACCGTTCGCGCCCTCGGCGAACGGTGGGTTTTCTCCCTGCGGCCGCAGGCCGCTTTGGAGTGCGGCAGCTCGTTTACCCTGAGCGCAGTCGAAGGGCTGCCGCTGTTCCCGTGCACGCCAGCTTGTTCATCCTGAGCGCAATCGAAGGGCTGCCGCTTTTCGGTACACAGCCGCGAGCCTCCGCCATTCACAAGCGAAACCCAATGACTCGACAGATTGGGGTGCCCTACCGTCGCGTCTTGCGCGAACGGTGGGTGCTTCGGGCGTGTGGCTTTTTCTGGCCGCGCGGCCACAAACCGCTTTCCTCGTTCACTTCGCGTTCATCAGCGGCTCGTCTTTCTCGTCACTCGTCACTTGTCACTCGCCACTGTCTTCACGCTTCTTTCAGTTTCACCACACGCGAAATCGCGCCCGATAACCTGCCCCAGTTGTCCGCTTCCCGTTCCAGCTGCCGCCGCCCCAGCCGCGTCAGCGAGTAGTATTTTGCGCGCCGGCCCTTATCGGACGTTTTCCACTCCGCCGTGATCCAGCCCTCTTGCTCCAGTTTGTGCAGGGCCGGATAGAGCGATCCATCGCTCACCTGCAACACGTCGCCCGATACTTGCTTCAGCCGCTGGCTGACCGCGAAGCCGTTCATCGGCTCCAGCGCCAGAATCTTCAGCAGCAGCATGTCCAGCGTGCCCTGCACCAGATCGGAAGGTTTGCTCATGTTTTATGTCCTCGGTAACCGAGCATAGCAGCCTTGCCCTCGGTAAGCAAGGGGAATGCGCTCAATCACCCTTGGCGTCTCTCATCTTTTCTCTGTGTCTCTGTGCCTCTGTGGCAGAATTGTCCCAGTCCGGCGTTCCACCGTTCTCTGCGTCCCCTCCACCTCTGCGCTCTCTGCGTCTCCGCGGTACGTTTCCGCTTTTCCTTTCTTCGCTCCGCCGGGAGCATTCCTCGCCAGTTCGCATGCCGACGTTCGGAACCCCGCGGGAGGCTGCAAAATAAACATTTCCGTTGCATTCTCCCCGCATGATTTCTTCCCCGCATAATATTGCTGGCGCCGAAACGCGTGACCGCTCTCACGCGCCCCGGTCTGTGGCAAAATGATCCCGTCCGCCTATGCCCGATAAACCCGCCATCCTCCTCGTCGAAGACGAGCCCAAAATGCGCCGCCTGCTCGAGCTCCAGCTCGCCGACGAGGGTTTCGTCGCCCAAACCGCCCCCGACGCCGAACTCGGCCTGCAGATGCTCTCGAAGCAGCCTTACGATCTGGTCGTCACCGATTTCAAGCTTCCCGGCATGAGCGGCCTCGATTTTCTGCAGGCCGCCAAGCGCATCGACGCCAACCTCCCCGTCATCGTCATGACCGCCTATGGCACCGTCGAATCCGCCGTCGAAGCCATGAAAGCGGGCGCCAGCGATTACGTCCTGAAACCTTTTTCTCTCGCCGAACTCATTCTCGTCATCCGCAAAGAACTCGATTCCAAGCACCTGCGCGACGAAAACCGCTCCCTGCGCGAAGCCCTCGGCCTGAAATACAAGTACGACAACATCATCGCTCAGAGTGAAAAGATGCAGGCCGTGCTGCGCCTGGCCGAGCGCGTCGCTCCCACCAACGCCACCCTCCTCATTGGCGGCGAGAGCGGCGTGGGCAAAGATCTGATCGCCCGCGCTATCCATCACCATTCCCAGCGCGCTTCCGGCCCGTTCATTAAAATCAACAGCACCGCCATCCCCGAAACGCTCCTCGAAAGCGAACTCTTCGGCTACGAAAAAGGCGCCTTTTCCGGCGCGACCGCCAGCAAGCCCGGCAAATTCGAGCTGGCCGATAAAGGCACACTCTTCCTCGACGAAATCGGCGACATTCCCGCCGCTATCCAGGTCAAGCTCCTGCGCGTCCTCCAGGAACGCGAATTCGAGCGCCTGGGCGGCACCAAAACCCTGAAAGTCGACGTCCGCCTGATCGCCGCCACCAATCGCGATCTGCGCGCCGCACTCGAAGAAGGCACCTTCCGCGAAGATTTGTATTACCGCCTCAACGTGGTCGCCATCGACATCCCGCCCCTCCGCGAACACAAGGAGGACATCCCCGGCCTCGTCGATTTCTTCCTGGAAAAGTACGCCCGTGAAATGAACAAGCCGGCGGCGAAAATTTCTCCGCAGGCCCTCAAACTCCTCATGGAGTTCCACTGGCCCGGCAACATTCGCGAACTCGAAAACGTCATCCAGCGCGCCGTCACGCTATCCGAAGGACCCGTCATCGAGCCATCCGACATCCAGCTCGACATTGCCGCAGCGAAGGCGACTGGCGCTGCCGCTAATCACTTCCTCCCGCCCGGCATGACCCTCGACCAGTGGGAAGAAGAAGCCATCCGCGAAGCCCTGCGCCGCGCCGACGGCAACAAAAGCCAGGCCGCCCGCCTCCTCGGCCTCTCCCGCAACGCCCTCCGCTATCGCCTCTCCCAAATGGGCGTCCCCGACCCCGAAAAAGACTCCGAATAGCCGCACGGTCTGCCTTCGTCCCCGACGTCATAACCCCTTCTGAATCAACGCGCCTTCCCCTCCGCTGCCCCTGAATCCAGTCCTGCCATTGCGCGTCGTTGATGGATACACGTGTCGATCAATTTCGCGCGTAAGTACCTCTAGAATCAACAAAAGTCAGAAAATTGATGGATACACTTTTCGCTGTTTTCGCCCTCGAAAAACGCTGCACCAGAACTGGTGCAACTCACCGGCCGGTTGAAAAGCACCACCGCGCGCGAAAACCACCAGACTCGCACGCCAGTTCCTCACCGGTCGAGAGCTGCCGGATGCGACTCATCCCCCATATCAATCATATGTTTACGGGGGACCCACGCCCTCCTCTAACTTTGGCACCCCCTGTGCCTATGTATGGTCGGAATCAGAAGTCCCGGCGTACCCTCTGCCGGACGGCTTTCGAACGAGGTGGGCCATGAAAAAATACTTTGCGGTGCTGGCAGTCCTGCTGATCTTCGGGCTGGGCACGGTGCGCGCGCAGGACAATCCGTCTGCGTCGAATGACTCGACCGATTCGCAACCGACGTCGGCCGACTCGAATGCGCCCGGTGTAGCACGCCTGAGCTACATCAGTGGCAGCGTTTCCATGCAGCGCGGCGACAACGGCGAGTGGACCGCCGTCACCCTGAACACGCCCCTCATGGCCGGCGATCGCGTGTCCACCGGCGATAACTCGAAAGCCGAGTTGCAGCTGGACTGGGCCGATGTGGTTCGCCTGGCCAGCAATACCACCATCAAAGTGGCCAGCCTCGACAAGAACAATGTGCAGGTCCAGGTCGGACAGGGCCTGGTGACCTATTCCGTCCTGCAGGGCGCGCAGAGCGCCGCGGAAATCGATACGCCGAACGCCTCCGTCCATCCCAGCGAGCCCGGCGAATATCGTATTGAGGTCGATGCGAACGGCAAGTCGACCATGATCGTGCGCAATGGCGGTGCGGATGTTTCGACCCCGCAGGGCAGCACTCATGTGAACGACGCCCAGATGATCACCATCGAAGGCACCGATAGTCCCCAGTACCGCATTGATTCCGCTCCCGGCACGGACTCTTGGGAAGCGTGGAACAACGATCGCAACCGCATCATCCAGCAGGCCCAGGAATCTCCGAATACCAATCGCTACTACGTCGGGACGCAGGATCTCGACACTTACGGCCACTGGCAAGATGTGCCGGACTATGGCCAGGTTTGGGTCCCCTCGCAAGACCCCGGCTGGGCGCCCTATCGGGACGGGCGCTGGGTCTGGGAGCCGTACTACGGCTGGACTTGGGTTTCCTATGAGCCGTGGGGCTGGGCTCCTTATCACTACGGCCGCTGGTTCGTTTATGACGACGACTGGTGCTGGTGGCCGGGTCCCGTCTACACCAGCTACTATCCGATCTGGGCGCCGGCCTACGTCTCCTTCTTCGGTTGGGGCGGCGGCTGGGGCGTGGGTGTTGGCTTCGGATACGGATACGGCTGGGGCTGGGGCAACGTGGGCTGGCTGCCGTGCGGCCCTGGCGATTGGTACCACCCCTGGTGGGGCCGTTGGGGCGGACGCGTGAACGTTGTGGACTTCAACCGCATGAACCGTTACCACGAGGGTTGGGCGCCGTTGGGACGCCGCAACGGTATCCGCTACTCGAACTTCGACAACGCGTTTCGCAACAACCGAATCCGGACCGGCATCAGCCACATGCAGGGCAGCCGGTTTGGCCGCGATTCAGTGCCCCGGCATCAGACTCCCCTCACCACGGCGCGCCTGCGCAGCGTGAGCTTCAGCGCCGGTAAGATGCCCGTCAATCCGGGACGTGGCAGCTATCGCCCGATCGATCGCAACCCGAATCCGGGCTCGTACCGCCATGCGCCGCCGGCCACGCAGCGCTTCTACACCGCGAACCGCGCCAATTCCAATTTCGGACGCAACAATGGTGTGGCTGCTCGCGGCGGCTTCAATGCGCCAAACGGCAGAATGAACACCTCGCGCCCGGCCGCTGGTTTCAACGCGAATCGTGGCGGGCGCACGTTCCAGCCATCCTCGGGCACGATGCCGAGAAATGGCGGCGCGCTGAATGCTCGTGGCCGCGCGCCGATCACGTCGTCGCGGCCCGGCTGGCATACCTTCACGCCTCCCGGCAACGGGAACGCTGTTCGGTCGCGAGGGTTCACGCCCAACGGGTCCGGTGCGCGCGTCGGCAACGGCAACCGGAGCTTCACTCCGTCGCGCGGCAACCAGGCGCCTGGCAACCGGCAGAACTGGCAGCAGTTCACGCCGCCTAATTCCGGAAATGGGGCTCGCTCGCGGGGCTTCACTCCGAACGGTTCCGCTCCGCAGAGCAACCGCGGGTTCAACAACACGAACCGCGGCTCCACTCCGAACCGGACATTCAACAAGCAGAATCCAAGCCCGCGTGCGGGCGGGAATGCCGGCTGGCAGCGCTTCAATTCCAACGCACCCCGCCGGACATTCAATCCGGGCGGCGGAAATGGACGGCCTGCGCTGAACATGCGCCAGCCCATCGTGCGGCCGCGCAATAACGGCAACTCGTACGGATCGCGCGGTTACGGATATAGCCAGCCGCGATCCTATAGCGCCCCGCGCAACTATTCCGCGCCCCGAAACTACTCCGCGCCGCGCTCCTACAGCCAACCGAGCTACTCCGCACCGCGTTACAATGCTCCGCGGAGTTACTCGGCGCCTCGCAGCTACAGCGCGCCGCGCAGCTACTCAGCTCCGCGCAGCTACTCGGCTCCGCGGTCCTATAGTGCGCCGCGCGGCGGTGGTGGCGGAGGCGGTGGTTACCGCGGCGGCGGTGGTGGTGGCGGAGGCTATCACGGTGGCGGCGGTGGCGGACGCCCGAGCGGTGGCGGTCACCCGAGCAGCGGCAGCCGCGGTAGCGGCGGCCACGGCCGGCGTTAAATTGGATGACGTAAACGAACGGCCCCTCACATTGGGGCCGTTCCCATGTAGGGACGAAGGGAAGGTGCTCTGAAACGCAAGACGGCGGATGGCGAGCGCCGGTTACTTTCGGCGAAACCATCCGCCCCGAATCGGGTTCCATCAAGCAGGAGCCACTCTATGACGCTGCGCCTGCTGGCATGGCTGATATGGTTCTTTACAGCAACCTGGGTCGAGAATACTGCGGCATCATGTAAGAATCGGGTTGTGAAAGGAGTCCGCGCCATGAAGAAGACCGGCCCTCTGCTTCTGACCGCGCTGTTTCTTTGTGCTTTCGTGATTCTGCCCACGACCTCGTCCGCGCAGGACGAGAATACGCAAGACCAGAACGCGCAGTATCAGAACGAACAGGATCAGAACGCACAAGACCAGAACGTTGATCCTCCCACGCGCGTGGCGCGCTTGAGCTATGCGCGAGGCTCCGTCTCCTATCAAGTTTCCGGCGACCAGAACTGGGTCGACGCCGACCCCAATCGCCCTCTCACCACCAATGACAATCTTTGGGTGGACAAGAACTCGCTGGGCGAACTCCACATCGAGAGCACGGCCATTCGCATGGACAGCGAGACCGGCATCTCCATCCTGAATCTGGACGATCGCACAGCGCAGATCCAGGTCGCGCAAGGAACGATCCTGGTTCACCTGCGCAACCTCGAGCCCGGCGACGCCTGGGAATTCGATACGCCCAATCTCGCCTTCACCCTCTTGCGTCCCGGCGAGTATCGCATCTCCGTCGATCCCGACTCGAACACGACCACGATCGTGATCCGCGACGGCGAAGGCTCGGCCACCGGCAATGGCGATTCCTACGATCTGCGCGCGGGCCAGGCGTACACCTTTACCGGCACGGACCAGCTTGCCTTCAGCACGCAGCCGCAGCCCGGCTTCGACGATTTCGACAACTGGTGCCAGTCCCGCGACCAGATGGAAGACAACTCGCAATCCGCGCAGTACGTCTCGCGGGATGTGGACGGCTACTACCAGCTCGATCGGTACGGCGTATGGAGCGAAGTTCCCGACTACGGCCCGGTGTGGATCCCCAGCAGCGTTCCGGTGGGCTGGGCGCCGTATCACGCCGGCCACTGGGTTTGGATTTCGCCGTGGGGCTGGACCTGGGTCGATGAAGAGCCCTGGGGCTGGGCCCCCTTCCACTACGGCCGCTGGGTGCTGGTCGGAGCGCACTGGGGCTGGGTCCCCGGACCGCGCGTGGTGCGCCCGGTTTACGCCCCGGCGCTGGTCGGCTTCGTGGGCGGGCGCGGCTTTGGAGTCTCCATCAGTTTTGGCAGCATGGCGGGCGTGGCCTGGTTTCCGCTGGGCCCGCGCGACGTCTACATTCCCACCTATCGCTGCAGCGAACGCTACGTGCGAGTCGTCAACGTGACGAACACGCGGGTGATCAATGTGACGCACGTAACGAACGTCTACAACACGGTGATCGTCAACCGGCAGACCACGCGCTACACCTATCAGGATAACGATCGGGCGGTCATGGCCGTCTCCCGCGACACCTTCGTCAATGCGCGGCCGGTGCATAGCGGCGCCATTCGCGTGAATGCGACGCAGTTGCGCAACGTGCGTGTGGTGGGCAACGCGCCTCTGGCCCCCACGAGGGCCAGCTACGTTTCCGCGCGCGCCAAGGTGTCTACCGCGCGCCCGGCCGTGCCGCTCTCGCGGCGCCCCGTAGTGGTCAAGCTGCCTCCTCCGCGCACGGTGCGCAGCGCGCCGCCTCGCGTCTACACTAACGACAGCGCTCCCTTCAACCAGCCGCGCAATACCAATGAACGCCGCGGCGCGCAGGGCGGCAATCCGCCGAACCAGCAATTCAACCGCGACAACACGCGCGGCAATCAGCCGAATCAGGGCAACCAAGGCAATCAGGGCAACCGCGACACCGGCTTCCGCCCGTTCTCGCGGCCGGGAGGAACGAACGCAGGAGCGTCCGGAAATCAAGGCGCGGCCGGCAACGTTCCGCCGAACGAGCGCATGAATCGCGAAACGAATCGCCAGGGCAATCAGCCCAACCAAGGCGGCAATCCGCCAAACCAGCAGTTCAACCGCGACAACCCGGGCGTCAACCAGCCGAATCAAGGCAACCAGGGTAACCAGGGCAATCAGGGCAATCGCGACACCGGCTTCCGCCCATTCACGCCGCCCGCTCGCACCAATCAGGGCGGAAATCGCGCGGAAGGAAATCCGCCCAACCAGGGCGGCAATCCCCCAAACCAGCAGTTCAACCGCAACACCGGCGGAACGAATCAACCGGATCGCGAAGGCAATCCGCCGAACCGGAACAATCGCGAGAACAATGTCGCGCCACCAAACCAGCCCGAGTCGCACGTGCAGTTTGCCCCGCCGGTAAGAGCGCGGGACCAGAACTACGACGTGCACACGCAGCGGAATACGGGCGTCGCGCCGCCACCGCGCAACGAGAACCGCGGAGGCGCAAAAGCAGCCCCGCAGCCGCGCAACGAGAACAAGCCGCAGCCCAAATCCGAATCGAAGCCGAAGCCGGACAAGGGCAAGCCGCACCAGTGACCTGAGTCAGAATTCGTCGCCTGTTTTTAGGGGGTCGGAGCTTTAGCTCCGACATTGAGCGCCCCAGAATCAAGGGGCTTCAGACCCTGAAGCAATTTTTGATTCGGAGCAATAGATCGATCGCTTTTGCACGATCCGCGCGCTGCTTTGGTAAATCTGGCGCCCGGGACAAGGCTGCCGGCTGTGGCTCAACGTCCCGAGCCATAGCCGGGAGCCTAGGGCCGCCCGGCCGCCAGAGACAACGCAGCGCGCGGCCTATCAGCCCTCGCGCCAGTCCCACCGCTTCTGCGGCTACTTCCCGCGTGTCTTCCCGCCTGCTTGCGCTGAGCGAGCGAAAGGAACCCGGTCACGCCCCCTTCGCGCGAACGGGCATGGTGTCATCCCGAACCCAGTCCCGCTGCCTTTGCGGGAATGGGGGTGAGGGATCTGCTTTTGCTCTGCTTTTGCTTTGCTTTTGCTTTTGCTTCTTGCTTTTGCTTCTTGCTCTTTGCTCTTTGCTCTTTGCCGTTGCCGTTGCCGTTGCCGTTGCTTTTGCCCTCGCTTTCTCTTCCCGCACGAAGCGCGTCTCTCGCGCCGTCTCCAAACAACCGCTTGACCCCGCTTCGAGGCAGGACGATCATCGTGCACGCTCGACTGGAGACGCCCGATGAAACTCGACCCGCTGCACCATTTCGACCCTTCCGCCGAATTCCCTGAATCGCGCTCTTGCCGCAGCCTGGCAGCATTGCGCTGCCTGATTTCCGCCTGCGCGCTCGCTCTGGCGTTGAGCGCAACAGCGCTGGCCGGCGCTAGGACCGCAAGCGCCGCGCCCCGGCCCGCTGGGTCAATCAAAGCACCCGCGGCGCGCGCTTCCGCCCCCCGCAAAGACCTGCAAATTTATTTTGTGGACGTGGAAGGCGGGCAGTCCACGCTGTTCGTTACCCCGGCGGGCCAATCGCTGCTGGTCGACACGGGCTGGCCGGACAACAACGGGCGTGACGCGGACCGCATCGTGGCGGCGGCCAAGAAGGCGGGCATTCGCAAGATCGATTACGTCGTGATCACGCACTACCATGTGGACCACGCGGGAGACGTGCCGCAGCTGGTCGCGCGAGTTCCCGTGGGCACGTTCATCGATCATGGACCGCTACGCGAGAGCGACCCGCTGACCATGAAGGTGCATGCGGCCTACGAGAAGGTGCTGGCCACCGGGAAATACAAGCACATGGTCGCTCATCCCGGCGAAATCCTGCCAATTCGAGGGATGCGCGTCGAAGTGGTTAGCGCCGACGGCGCGTTGATCGACAACCCGCTGCCGGGCGCGGGCAAATCGAACGCCTCCGCGTGCGCCGCCACTCCCAAGTATCCAGTGGATCAAACCGAGAACCGCCGCTCGGTGGGCATGGTCATCACCTTTGGCAAGCTGCGCATTCTCGATTTGGGCGATCTGACGCACGACGAAGAAGTGAAACTCATGTGCCCGGTGAACAAGCTTGGCAAAATAAACATTCTCGTCGTCTCGCACCATGGCTGGGACCAGAGCAGCAGCCCTGCCCTGATTTGGGGCATCGCACCGCGCGTGGCCATCATGGACAACGGCGAGAAGAAGGGCGGCACCCCGTCAGTGTGGGAAACCATCGAAAAGTCGCCGGGCCTCGAGAATCTTTGGCAGCTGCACTATTCGGATGAGGGTGGCGCGAAACACAATGTCGCGCCCGAATACATCGCCAATGTGGACGGCTCGACGGACGGAAACTACATCGAAGTGACTGCCAGTCCCACCGGCAGCTTCTCCGTCTTCAATTCGCGCACGGGGAAAAGCCAACAATATCCAGCGCGCGAGGCGCGCAGCCCTGTCGTACAATGAGCAGAGGCCATCTCCATGCCGAACCCCACGATTACGATCCCTCTCGATCCCCAGACGGCTCGCGCATACGATTCCGCCAGCCCTGATGAAAAGCGCAAGATTCAGGCGGTGCTGAGCTTGTGGCTTCGGGACCTTACCGCGTCCCAGGGCCCGTCGCTGCAGCGGATTCTGGATGAAGCCGGAAGCAAGGCCAAAGCTCGCGGCCTCACCCCCGAAATCCTGGAATCGCTCTTACAGGGCGCATAATTGCGGTTCGTTTTCGATACGAACGTCCTCATCAGCGCGCTGTTGCTGTCGGATTCAAAACCCCGTCGCGCTCTCAACATCGCCCTCGCAAACGGAAAGCTCCTGCTGTCGTTCGAAACTCTCGCGGAACTCTATCAAGTTCTGGGCAGAAAGCAGTTCAGGAAGTATGTGGATGAAGAGAGCATTCGAACCTTTATCGCCGCGCTCGCACGCGAAGCCGAATGGGTCGACGTCGATGTCCACCTGGTCGCCTGCCGCGATCCGAAGGATGACAAGTTCCTTGAGCTCGCGGTGAGTGGCACGGCGACCCATATCGTCACGGGCGACTTTGATCTACTGGCTCTCGATCCGTTCCAAGACATTCGAATCATCACTCCAGACGACACCTTGCAACTGTGGCCATCAGCTTAGCCCGATTTCCGCTGTGCCCTGAATCTCCGGGGGCTGTGCTACGCTTCCGCCGCATCTCTTTTTTCCAGGAGGCAGCGATGCGCCGGATTTTCCAAATCAGCTTGTTCGCTCTTGCGGTGGCCTGCGGCCTGTTCGTCGGACGCATGTGGGGGCCCCGCTCAGCTCGCGTGTACGCTCAGGGAGCCGACCCGCAAGTGGTCGTCCCTGCGGGCCGCTTTCAAATCGCTCACGTCTATTTCAATAGCGATCGCCAGGGTACAATGATGATCGACGCGCAGGTCGGGCATGTCTACTTGCTGGTGGCCGGCAAGGACAAGAATGGCAACCCAACCGAGGCCTTCCAGCAGATTCCCATCAGCTCATGCATGGACTTGACCTGCTCGGAGTACAACTCGCATTTGCATCCCGACCTGGATGCCGAACCGGGACCGCGCGGCGGCCGCGAGTGAACGCCGGCCGGGACGCGGCGAATAGCCGCCGGCCGTTTCTACGCTCACCAGGTGCGGGCAGGCGCGTCTGATCGTACGAGCGGAGGGCGCCTGCAAACAGACGGAACTTTCCGCCTCGCGATCTCGTATTCTTCGGACATGAGGTGCCCATGCGAGAGCTGTTCCAGGACGTTCGCTACGGATTACGCCTGCTGGCCAAGTCGCCGGGGTTTGCGGCGGTTGCCATCCTCACGCTGGCGCTGGGAATCGGCGCCAACGCCGCCATCTTCCAGTTGATCGATGCGATCCGCCTGCGCACCCTTCCCGTCCGCGATCCCAATCAGTTGGCCATCGTTCACATCGACAAGAAGCATTGGGGTTCCGGCAATTTCAATGGCCCCTACGCCGAATTCACCTTTCCGCTCTGGCAGCAGGTGAAGCAGCGGCAGGAACCGTTTTCGTCGATTGCGGCGTGGGGCGGCGACAGCGAGAACCTGGCGAACGGCGGCGAGATCGACAACGTCAACACCATCTGGGTCAGCGGCGAATTCTTCCAGGCGCTGGGCGTGCATCCGTTTCTTGGGCAGTTGATCGGCCCGGCCGACGACCAGACCGGATGCGCCGGAGGCGTGGATTTGAGTTATTCGTTCTGGCAGCGCCGCTACGGCGGAGCTGCCTCCGTGGTGGGCAAGACACTGACGCTCGGAGGGCATCCGTTTCCGATCCTTGGCGTGACCCCGCCGAGTTTCTATGGAGTCTCCGTCGGCGACCGCTTCGGCGTGGCCGTCCCGATCTGCGCCGAGCCGATCGTCAATGGAACATTCAGCCGCATCACCGGAGACAGGCCCCGCGAAAGCTGGTGGCTGTCGGTATTCGGGCGGCTCAAGCCCGGCTGGGACTTGAAGCGCGCTTCGGCGCAGCTTGCAACCATTGCCCCGGCGTCGCTGCACGAAACGATTCCGCCGCAGTATGACGCGGAAGGCGTTCGGCACTACCTCGCCTACAACTTCCAGGCGTGGCCCGCGGCGAACGGCTTTTCGCAGATGCGCCGGGACAGTTCGGATCCGCTGTGGCTGCTGCTGGGCCTTTCGGGGCTGGTGCTGCTGATCGCCTGCGCCAATCTGGCGAACTTGCTGCTGGCACGCGCCAGCGTGCGCGAGCGCGAAGTCGCTGTGCGGCTCGCTTTGGGAGCGTCGCGCGCAAGACTGATCCGGCAACTGCTGTCGGAAAGCGCGCTGCTGGCCATCGCAGGAGCCGTGTGCGGCGGCCTTCTGGCCGCTGCGCTCAGCCGCGCACTGATCGCGTTCATCAGCACGCCGGATAGTCCCGTGTTTCTGGACATGCCCACCGACTGGCGCGTGCTGGGGTTTGCGGCGGGCCTCGCCGTCTTGACCACTTTCTTGTTTGGCCTTGCGCCCGCACTGCGCGCCCGAAACGTGTCTCCCGGTGCGGTGCTGAAAACCGGCTCGCGCGGCAGCACCGCCGGACGCGAGCGATTCCTCTTCCAGCGCGGGCTGGTGGCCTCGCAAGTGGCGCTCTCGCTTGTTCTGCTGGCCGGCGCGTTGCTCTTCGCGAGAAGCTTGCGCAATCTGATGACGCGCAATCCTGGATTCCAGCAGAACGGCGTGCTGGTCGTAAATCTCGATTTCACGCGGCTCAAGCTCCCAGCAACGCAGCAGGAGCCGTTTACACGCGATCTTCTCCAGCGGCTGCGTGCCATTCCGGAAGTGGCTGCCGCCGCGGCTTCGAACCGCTCTCCCGTCAGCGGCAGCAGCAGCAACGACTGGATCCTGAATGACAAAGGCGCCCATCCCAACGGAGCGGCCTTCGAGGATTACGTCAGCGCGGGATATTTCCACGCTCTCGAAATTCCCCTGCTGGCCGGGCGCGATTTCGACTCGAATGACACGGCCACTTCCCCGCCCGTGGCCATCGTGAACCAGAGTTTCGTGAAGACGTACCTGAACGGCGCACACAACGCGGTCGGAATGCGCTTTCGCGTATGGTCGCCGCCCGGCCAGCCGCTGCGCTACTACACGGTTGTCGGCGAAGTAAAAGATTCCGTATACGAGGACATGCACGCCCCGATGCAGGCGGTGATGTATTTTCCGCGCGCGGAACTCATACCGCCCTTTGTCTATCCCGGCGCCACGTTCCTGATCCGCTCGCGAGCGGGCCTGGGCGGCCTGGTCAACGCGGTGAAAAGCACGATCGAGGGAGACAGTCCGGAGATCGACATTCAGTTCAAGGTGCTGAGCACGCAGGTGCGCGATTCGCTGCTTCAGGACGAGCTGATGGCCACCTTGTGCGGTTTCTTCGGCGGGCTCGCGGTGCTGCTCGCCGCCATCGGACTCTACGGCGTGATTTCCTACACGGTCGCGCAACGCACGAACGAAATCGGCATTCGCATGGCGCTCGGCTCGCAACGCAATCGCGTCGTGCGCCTGATTCTGGGCGAAGTGGCCATCCTCATCGCCGTCGGACTGGCCGTTGGCCTGGCGCTGACGCTCGCGGGAGGCGAAGCCGCCAGCTCGATGCTGTTTGGCTTGAAGGCGCGCGACCCGCTGACGCTGGCCCTCGCCGCGGTGATTCTCGCCGCCATCGGTTTCGCCGCGAGCTTCCTGCCCGCGCACCGCGCCTCGCGCCTCGATCCGATGACCGCTCTCCGCTACGAGTAGCTTCCCGGCGCGGGAGCTGGAGGGGTGTCATCCCGCTTGCCCTGAGCGCGGCGAATGTGCCCTGCTTGCCCTGAGTCAATTGGCGAAGGGAGCGGAGCGAAAGGAACCCAGTCCCGCGGGTTTTGCGGGGAATGGGGGTGCGCGCATTTTGCGCCCCGGATGCCGTGCCGGGGAAGGATCTGCTGTTCCCTCCTGCCTTGGCGACCCAGGTCCCGCTGTATCTGCGGGTATACCCTCAGTGTCATCCCGAACCCAGTCCCGCTGCTTTTGCGGGAATGGGGGTGCGCGCATTTTGCGTCCCGGATGCCGTGCCGGGAAGGGATCTGCTTTTGCCTCGTGCCTTGGTCGGGGCTCTGCCGCGCCGTGTTGCACCTGCGCTCACGCGGGCTCGGGAATCGGCTCGATGCGGCCCAGCAGAAAGATGTACGCGGCGATGCCGACGGCCAGAAATGCGGCGGCGGCGATGAAGGCTCCGGCGAATGAATGCGTGAAATGGACGATGTAGCCGGTGATGATGGGTGCAGCAATGGCGGCCAGCTGGTTGCAAAAATTCAGCAGCCCGCCCAGCGCGCCCACGGTTCCCTTCGGCGCAATCAACGACGGCGCCGACCAGCCCACTCCGGCCGCTGCCGATAGCCCCGAAAGGGAAATGGTGATCCACACGACGGCGGCTTCGATGGTGTGCGCGTGCGCCGCCCCGAAGATGCCCAGGCCCAGCGACGTCCCCGCAATTAGAATCGTCTGCCGCACGCGGCTGGCATCCCATCCGCGATGGATCAGCGTGTCGATCATCCAGCCGCCCACCACAAATTCGGTGATCGAGGCCACCAGCCACGGAATGCTCGTGTACAGCACAGAATCCAGCAGGTTGACGTGCAATGCCATGTACAAATAACTCGGCAGCCAGGTCAACAGCAGATAAAACGTGTAGTTGTAGGCCGCAAAGCCCAACAGCAGCCCGTCCACTTTGCGTTTCGACAGCAAGTAAGCGAGCGCACTTCCCTGCTTCGCATGCGCCTGTCCTTCCGGATTGGCGCCGCCCTCCACGATGAACCGGCGTTCGCGCGGCGTCAGCGCGCGATCCTCGCTGGGATTGCGATAGATCCACCAGAACAGCAGAAAGTAGAAAAAGCTGATGAAGCCGGTGGCGGCGAAACTCCAGCGCCATCCAAAATGAATCAGCAGGAGACCCATCAGCGGCACGCCAATGGCCGGGCCCAGCTTCGCGGCGCCGTCATAAATCGCCGTGGCCAGGCTGCGCTCGCTGTCCGGGAACCAATACCCCACCGCTTTCGAGCTGCCGGGAAAGCTGGGCGCTTCCCCCACTCCGAGCACCAGGCGCGAGGCAAAGAAGCTGGGAATTCCGGTCGAGAGCGCGCCGCCAAAACTCGCGATGCTCCACAGAAATGAGCCGATCAGGCCGATCTTGCGCACGCCGAAGCGGTCGAGCAGCATCCCGCAAGGCACCTGCATGAAGCAGTAGGTCCAGCTGTAGGCGCCGAGAAGGTAGCCGAACTCGACGGTGGTCACGCCGAAGGCGGTGTGCAGCGCCGTCTGCGCCACGGAAACATTGACGCGGTCGAAGTAGTTGACCAGCACGCCGAAGCCCAGCAGCAGCGCGATGATCCACCGCCGCCGCGGCACGGCCGCGGATTCCGCCGCGATTCCTGCGCTCGATTGTTCGAGAGGCACGCTCATCCGACCGGCACCGGTCGCCCGATTGTAAACGACCGCGTCACGATCGCGGACAATTTGTCGCGAATAAATTGTCGCCGTCGCGGATAAATTGCGAAGCAGCCGGAAGCGGCGGCCCGGCCAGGCTCCGCGCGCGGCGGCGTCCGGGCACACTTACGGCGCCGGCAGGAGGCTCGAATGGCGGCCCGCCGCCGTCAGTCGGCGGACGGCACTTCAGAAAGTTTCAGAGAGGGGCGGCCGCGCTTGCGTTTCCACAGGAAATCCTTGCGCAGCTTCTGCTGATGCTTCTTCACCTGCATCTCGATTTCCGCAAACGCCATTTTCAGCGCCGGGCGGACATCCGCGCCCGTTCCTGTGGCGTGCAGCGTGCCCGTGGGCAGGATCAGGTTCAGCGACAATTCGTATCCCGCCGTTCGCGGCGTTTTGTCCAAGCATCCGTGCAGTTGGACCAAGTCGGGGGCATAACTCTTCAGCAGGCGATTCAGTTTTTCAATGTGGTGTTGCGAGGCTGTCTCGATTTCCTTGCGCACATCGGAGTGGATGTTGCTGTAGCTGATTTTCATGAGCACCTTCTGTGGCGGCTCTCCCTTTCGAAGGAGCTTCCCAAATAGTGCCGGGCAATTCCGAGCATAACGCCGACCAGAGCGCCTTTCAACGCCTGTTGCGCTTCCTGCAAATCCCGCATTTTGAAACGCTTGCAGGCCCACGCCGCCCGGCATCCGTTGACAGAACGGCGAAACGCGTCATACGCTCAATTTGGACGTCCCTCTCATGCCAGCGAATGCGCAAACCAAAACGCCCGCCGCCAGAAACGTTCTGGTGGGCCTGGCCGGGTGGTCCTACGAGGATTGGAACGGCATCGTCTATCCTTCACATCGCCCGCACGGGTTCCACGAAGCGGCGTTTCTGGCGCAATATTTCGACACCATCGAAATCAACACTTCCTTCTACAGCCCGCTGCGGCCCGATTTCGCCTCGCACTGGCTCGATTTGATCGCGCAGAACCCGCGCTTTCAGTTCACCGCCAAGCTCTGGCAGAAGTTTACGCACGAAACGGGCGCAACCCGCGAAGACGAAAAAGCCGTGCGCGACGGTTTCGACGTACTTTGGAACGCCGGACGCCTGGGCGCCATCCTGCTGCAGTTCCCGTTTTCCTTCCACCGGACGCCGGAGAATCTCGCGCATCTGGCGCAGCTTCTCGATCGCTTTCGCGACTACCCTCTCGTCGTCGAGGTGCGCCACGCCTCCTGGTCCCAGCCGGAGTTCTACAAACTGCTGCACGATCGCGGCGTGGGCTTCTGCAACATCGACCAGCCCGTGATCGGAAAATCGATCAAGCCCGACAAGCGCGCCACTTCCACCATCGGCTATTTCCGCCTGCACGGCCGCCGCTACGACACATGGTTCAGCGACGATCCCGAACTGCCCCGCCACGAACGCTACAACTACCTCTATGCCGAGCAGGAACTGCTGCCCTGGGCCGCGCGCGTCCGCGATGTGGCCCAGCACACCAAGACGACCTTCGTCGTCGCCAACAATCATTTCCAGGGCAAGGCTGCGGTCAACGCCCTGCAGTTCATCCATCTGCTGACCGGCGGCAAGGTGAACGTCCCCGACACCCTGCGCACCCATTACCCTCAACTCGACGCCATCGCCTCCGCCCCCGCCCGCGAACCCACCCTCTTCCCGCTCCCCCCGCCCTGACGCCCCCATCCCCGTCATCCCGAAACGGGTCCCGCCACCCTCTCACGACCGGCCGAACGTGTCATCCCGAACCCAGTCCCGCCGCCTTTGCGGGAATGGCCGCAGGTGTCATCCCGAACCCAGTCCCGCGCTCTTTGCGGGAATGGGGGTGAGGGATCTGCTTTTGCCTTTTGCTTTTGCCTTT
>Ga0075272_1000037_pt1 | contig 41784 bp, 29 predicted proteins | sample SF_Rice_5C_0N_40_FD_69776 | JGI IMG/M metagenome (GOLD analysis project Ga0075272, IMG submission 69776) | Rice paddy soil microbial communities from Twitchell Island, California, USA - SF_Rice_5C_0N_404 | ecosystem: Environmental > Terrestrial > Soil > Paddy field/soil | place: USA: Twitchell... | reverse complement strand
AATCCCGCAAAGGCGGCGGGATTCCCACTTTCCCACAGCCACGGCGACGGCTGGTGATTAACACGAACCGGACAGATCACGTGCTACGAAAACCGGACATTTTAATTTGCTAACGACAGCGAGAGGGGGGGCGCGACGACAGTGCGCTGCCAGGGCAGTGCGCTGCTCTTGGCGCTCATGGTGCGTCGCGCGCTGCCGCTGCCACAGCGGTTATTTGTGTTTTCGGACGGCGAAGCTTTCGCCCTGGTGGAATTTCTCTTCCCGGCTCATGAAGTAGCGGGGATGCTCGTCCATCTCGGTCTGGATATGGGGATTCTGATCGAAAAACTTGCGCAGATCGCCGTGATGATGCAGATAGTTCAGGTCCTGCACGACCATGGGATTGGCGCGCAGAGTCTTGGCAATGTGCTTGTGTTTGCGCAGGAAGGTGTCGGTGGTGGCCAGATCGCGGGTGCTGAGCTTCTGATTGGTGGTGAGTTCGAGGCGCGGCGGCGCAGCGCCAAAACCGTTGCCGGGCACGAAATAGCGAGGATCTTCGGCGAAGGCTTCGCGAACGCGCACGTGCTCGTCAAAGAAATCGCGAAGTTCGCCATGATGATCGAGATAATGATGGTTGGCGACGAGCAGCGGGTCCCTGGAAAGATCCTTCGCAATTTTCGAATGATCCTCCAAAAACTGATCCATGCGGGCGACGTCCTCGGGAGTAACTCCGAAGTTGAAAGTCGGTTGATCCGGTGAGTCTGCGGTAGCGGGCGGAGCGGCCTTGGGCTTGGGCGGCTTCGCCGGTTCCGGCGGAGGAGTGTGCGAGTCCGCGGCGGGCGTGATGAAATATCGCGGATTCTGGACGAACAGATCGCGCGCCCGCGGGTGCTGGTCCAGAAAGATTTTCAGTTCAGGATGCGCGCCGAGGAACGTGGAATCGTTGATCAGAGCGGGGTTCTGTTTCAGGAGCTGATCGATGGTGCCGTGCGCGCTCAGGAATTCGCGCATCTGGGCGGCTTCCGACTGATCCAGGCTGGGATTCGGCGGCGCCGCATGATTCGCCGCGTTCGCTTCCGCCAGATTCATGCGCGTCGCCAGGTACTGCGGATCTTTCTGGAGTTGGGCCTGCACGGCCGGATGATGGCTGAGAAAAATCTTCAGGTCGGGCTCGCTCCGAACGAAATTGGGATCGTTGACCAGCGATGGATTCGATCCGAGCTCTCTTTCGAGGATGGGATGATCGTCGAGAAAGCGATCGAAATTGGCCAGCTCTTCGCGCGTGGCATCATTTGCGGAAACGGCCTGGGGGCTCGACGGCGGCGTCGCCGCATTTTGCTGACCCCGGGCCGAGGCGGGGAGCAGAGCGAACATCAAGCCGAGACCGAACATGAGGACACCCTGACAGTTCCAGCCAGCCAACCTGCGAACGCTGCCGTTCCGCACAGAGCCTCCTCCTCGCATGGAATAAAAACCGTCTGCTGCCACACACAATCGACTTCGCTTCATCACACCACTTCCATGCCGGCCGGGTGAATCCGCCAAAACCTTTATAAACGCCTGAAAACTGCTATAGGCCCTTCTGCGGAGTTCTCCGCGGAGTCTCCTGTAGGAGGCTGTAGGGAGAGCGCGGGCGCCGTAGCCACGCAAGAAAATCTATTCCGCCGCGAAGAATTTGGACTAAGCTGTTTGCACACTGGCCGAGCCTGCGGGCATTTCGACTGGCGCGCAGAGGAGCCGTCATGCCCGAAATCCGCTACAACATCGTGACCCGGGAATGGGTCATCATCGCGACTGAGCGAGCCAAGCGCCCGGAGCAATTCGCGCAGCCCAGCCGCGCCGGGGCGAAGCTGCCTTCGTACGTGCCCACGTGCCCGTTCTGTCCGGGGAATGAAGCGCAGACGCCGCCGGAGATCGACCGTTTGGCGGCGGATGGCGGGTGGCGCGTCCGCGTGGTGCCCAACAAATTCGCCGCGCTCGATCGCGATGCGGAACTCGTCCGGCACACGCAGGGAATGAAGCGCGTGATCTCCGGGGCGGGCCTGCACGAAGTGATCATCGAGACGCCGTCGCACGACGCGCATCTCGCTCTGCTGCCGCAGCGCTACTTTGACTTGGTCGTGCAGGCATATCATCGGCGTTACGAGAGCATCACGTCCGATCCGCGGATCGCGCACGCCACGCTGTTCCGCAATCACGGCGAGCGCGCGGGAACTTCGCTGGAACATCCGCACTCGCAGATTATCGGCACACCCATCATTCCGCCGCAGGTGCGGGAACGGATGGAGACAGCGCTCAACTTTTACGATCGCGAGGGCCAGTGCCTGTTTTGCGCGCTGCTGGCGGACGAATTGCAGGACGGCGCGCGAGTCGTCGCTTCGAATCCGCACTTCGTCGCGTTTCTGCCATTTGCGGCGTTGAATCCGTTTCATCTATGGATTTTTCCGGCTCAGCATCGCGCGAATTTTGGCGATTCGACAGAGGAGGAGCTCGCCGCGCTGTCGCAAATCCTGCGACTGGTGCTGCGGAAGCTTTGCTTTGGGCTCTCCAATCCCGACTACAACCTGACTCTGCGCACGCCGCCTCGGGAGGCGAGCGGGTCGCGCTACCACCACTGGTACATCAGCGTCATACCGCGCGTGACGCGCATCGCGGGCTTCGAACTGGGCTCCGGAATGTTCATCAACACGGCGCTACCCGAAGAGAGCGCCGCGTTCCTACGCAAAGCGCCGTCCGAGCCGGCCGAGGCGCCGCAGGGCGAAACGCACGAACGGCTGATTCAAGCGCAGAAATCCTAGGCTGCAGAGAAACTGCTTTCGGAAACTTCAGGGCTGAAAGCCCCGGCCTCCTGAAATGCCACGCCACGCCGAAGCAATCCTCGTACAGCGCCGTTTCGCCCTGTGTCGTGCTACTATCGCGGCCCGCTGAAACGTAATCGTTCGGATACAGCGCTGCGGATATCCCGGCGCTGCTGCGTCCACAAATATGCCAAGCGGGGAGGGTTCATCCCATGCCAAATACCGGCCGCCAGATTTCGCGCACCGTTGCAATGCTGATCGCGTTTGCATGCGTTTTCTTTCTGTCCCTCGGCAAGGGTGATGCGCGCAGCGCGCGTAAGGCGACGGATACGGCCAATGCGCATCTGGGCTATTACCGCTATCCGGCAATTCACGGCGACACGATTGTGTTCACCGCCGAAGGCGATTTGTGGAAGGTGAACGTCAAAGGGGGTACGGCGGCGCGGCTCACCTCGGACGCGGGCGAAGAAAGTCACGCGGCAATTTCGCCGGACGGCCGCACCGTTGCGTTCACCGCGCAATATGAGGGCCCGCTGGACGTGTACACCATGCCGATGGACGGCGGCGTGCCGCAGCGCCGCACCTGGGATGGCGACGCCTTGGTCGCCGGCTGGACGCCCGATGGAAAACTGCTGGTGCGTACCAAGCGCTATTCGACGCTGCCTGACCCGCAGCTGGTGGCCATCGACGCGAGTGGGAACCGCGACGTCGTTCCTCTCGCGTCTGCATCAGAGGGAAGCTACGCGCCCGACGGCCGCACGCTGTTCTTCACGCGCAACGATCGCCAGCCCAGCTGGACCAAGCGGTACAAGGGCGGCACGGCCGAAAACATCTGGCGCTACGATGCGGGCAAAGAAGCCGTCGAGCTGACCGCGGATTATGCGGGCACTTCGACCGACCCGATGTTCTGGAACGGCCGCGTGTATTTCCTTTCCGACCGCGACGGCGTCATGAACATCTGGTCCATGGACGAGAACGGCCAGAACTTGAAGGAGGAAACGCATCAGCGCGGGTTCGACGCGCGCTCCGCGTCGCTTTCGGACGGGCGCATCGTCTATCAATGTGGCGCGGATTTGTGGCTGCTCGACCTGCGAAGCCACAAGGACGCCATCATTCCCATCACTCTGGTGTCCGACTTCGATCAGCTGCGCGATTACTGGGTGACCAAGCCACTCAAGTATCTGACGGCGGCGCACATCGCGCCCGACGGCTCCTCGGCCGTTTTCACCGCGCGCGGGGAAGTCTTCACGCTGCCGGCTACGCCCGGCCGCATCGTGAAAGTAGCGGGCGATTCCTCGATCCGTTATCGCGACGCGCGCTACATGCCGGACGGCAAAAGCATCCTCGCGCTGTCGACTAAGACCGGAGAAACGGAATTCTGGAAGTTTCCCGCAAACGGCCTGGGCCAGCCCGAACAACTAACTTCCGACGCGACGGTGCTGCGCTGGGAGGGAATTCCTTCGCCCGACGGCCGCTGGATCGCGTTTCACGACAAGAACCAGCAGCTCTGGTTGTACGACATGCAGACGAAGCAGGACAAGAAAATCGCGCAATCGATGGTCGGTGGCTTCTCCGATCTAACGTGGTCGCCGGACAGCCAATGGCTGGCCTATGTGGAATCCGCAGAGAACACGTTTGACGAAGTGAAGGTGCTGAACGTGAAGACCGGCGTGATCCAGCCTCTCACCGACAACCGCTACAACAGCGAGAGCCCGAGCTGGAGCGCCGACGGCAAGTGGATCTATTTCCTGTCGGATCGCATGCTGAAGTCGACGGTGAACGCCCCATGGGGCCCGCGGCAGCCCGATCCGAATTTCACGCGCACGATCAAGATCTATCAGCTGGCGTTGATTCCGGGGCTGCGCTCGCCCTTCACGCCGCCGGATGAGCTTCATCCGGAAAAGCCGGCAAAGATCGAAGAGCCGAAATCCGCGGGTGCGTCCGGTGCGAACGCGTCCGGAGCGAAAACAGGGGCCGGCGAGAAGCCCGCAGCCGTGACCATCGACATCGATTTTCAGGGTCTCGCCTCGCGCCTGCAGGAAGTTCCCGTGCCGCCGGGCAATTACTCCGCGCTGCAATCGACGGCCAAGCGTTTGTGCTGGCTCAGCCGCGACGAGGAAGCTACGCCGAAGACGGCCCTGCAGTGCCTGGACATCGCCAACAAAGGCGCTGCGCCGGAAACGGTGATGAACGAGGTGCGCAGCTACGAAATCTCGCTCGACCGCAAGAAAATGATGGTCCGCAAGGACGACGATTTCTACATTTTCGATTCGGGCGCGAAAACCGCGGCCATCAGCACTCCACAAGCGCTAGGGAAAGCGAAAATCGACATGTCCGGCTGGACCTGGGTCACGAACCGGCAAGCCGAGTTTCGCGGCATCTTTCTCGACTCGTGGCGGATGGAGCGCGACTTTTTCTACGACCGCCACATGAACGGCGTCGATTGGGCCGCCATGCGCCAGCGCTATCTTCCCTTGGTCGACCGCGTGACCGACCGCAACGAGTTGAACGACGTGATCGCCCAGATGGTGAGCGAGCTTTCCGCCCTGCACACTTTCGTGCGCGGCGGCGACGCCCGCAAGCCGTCGGACAATGTGGATATCGGCGCGCTGGGCGCCGTTCTGCGCCGCGACGCGCAAGCCGGCGGCGATGTGGTCCAGCACGTCTATCTGCACGATCCGGACCTGCCCAACGAAGCTCCCCCGCTGGCGCGGCCCGGCTCCATCGTCCACGAAGGCGAAGTGATTCTGAGCATCGATGGCCAAAGCGTGCTGACGGTGCCCGACGAGCGGGAATTGCTGCGCGATAAAGCGGGACACAAGGTGATGCTGCAAGTGAAGTCAACTTCGGGACAAGTGCGCGACGTCCTGGTCACTGCGATTTCCGAAAAACAAGCGGCCGATCTGCGCTACGCGGAATGGGAATACACGCGGAGGCTGATGGTCGACTCCCAATCGCATGGCACGATCGGATACGTCCACCTGCGCGCTATGGGTCCGGACGACATCGCGGAGTGGGCGCGCGATTTCTATCCGGTCTTCGACCGGCAGGGGCTGATCATCGATGTCCGCCACAACCGCGGCGGCAACATCGATTCCTGGCTGCTGTCGAAACTGATGCGCAAGGCGTGGTTCTACTGGCAGCCGCGCGTGGGGAACCCGATCTGGAATATGCAGTATGCCTTTCGCGGGCACATCGTCGTCCTGTGCGATCAGTTGACCGCTTCCGACGGCGAAGCGTTCACCGAAGGATTCAAGCGGCTGGGATTGGGCAAGGTGATCGGCATGCGCACCTGGGGCGGCGAGATTTGGCTGTCGTTCGGCGACACCGCGGCCGAAGACAATGGCGTGGCCTCGGCCGCCGAAATGGGAGTGTATGGGCCCGAGCGCAAATGGCTGATCGAAGGCCACGGAGTCGATCCCGACATCGTGGTGGACGACCTTCCGCACTCGACGTTCGAAGGCAAGGACGCGCAAATCGAAGCCGCGCTGAAGCTGCTGGGAGACGAGATTCGCAAGGATCCGCGCCCGGAGCCCAAAACGCCGCCTTATCCGGACAAATCGTTCCACTACGCGCAATAGGCAAACGCCCGCGCGGGGAGCGTCGCGCAGCCCTCGAGAAGCCAGCGGCGCGGCGAGCGGTGTGCTATTTTAAGCATTCGCCTGCGCGGCTGGCGAAAGCGGAAGAGCGAATGCCCAAGAAAGCGGCCACGGTAAAGTCCGAAGAAGCGATCGGCGTCGACGCCATCTTCGGGCCGGGCGGTTTGCTCGAAAAGCGCCACGCGGCGTACGAATTCCGGCGGTCGCAGCTCGAGATGGCGCGCATCGTCGACGACGCCTTCGCCAACAAGCGCCAGGTGGTGATCGAAGCGGGCACAGGCACCGGCAAAACCCTGGCCTATCTGATTCCCGCCATTCGCAGCGGGCGCAAAGTGGTCGTGTCCACGGCCACGAAATCGCTGCAAGAGCAGCTCTTCCAAAAAGACGTGCCCTTCCTGCAGAAGCACTTCGCTCCGAATCTGAAAGTAGCGTTGATGAAAGGCCGATCGAATTTCCTCTGCCGCGCCAAGGTGCACCAGATGGACGGCCAGGCGGTGCTGAAGGGCATCGACGAGGTCGACTGGTTCACGCAGATTCGCCAGTGGGAAAAGCTGACTGAAGCGGGCGACCGCAGCGAACTGACCTTCCTGCCCGACGATTCCGATCTATGGAACCGCATCGACGCGCGCAGCGATCTGTGCACGGGCCAGAAGTGCGCGGAATTCCAGTCGTGTTTCATCACGGCGATGCACCAGCGGGCGCACGAGGCGGACCTGATCATCGTCAACCATCATCTGTTTTTTGCCGATCTGGCGCTGCGCGACAACGATTTCGGATCGATCCTGCCCGAGTATTCGGCGGTGGTGTTCGACGAGGCGCATGAGATCGAGGACGTGGCCAGCGACTATTTCGGGCGCGAGGTGTCGAGCTACCAATTCGAAGAGCTCGCGCGCGATACGGAAGCGGTGCTGCGCATGCTGCAGATCGAAGCGTCCGTGCTGCGCAAGTATCTGGTGCGCGTGCGCGAGCGCAGCCGGAACTTTTTCGAGAATTTTCCCGAACGCGAGGGGCGCTTCCCGTTCGACGCGGCCGCGCGCCGCTCGTTCGTCGAGCGCAGCCGGGAGGCCTACGACGACTTGGCGGCGTCGGTGAAACGCGTGGAAACGGAGCTGGCGGCGCTCTCGCCGCGCCCGGAAGAAGTTGTCGCGCTGGCGCGGCGCGCCGGAGAACTGCGCCGCGAACTCGCCTTCCTGCTCGAAAGCGAGGAGAAAGCCTACGTGTATTGGTACGAGCGGCGCGGGCGCGGCGTTTTTCTGGCGGCCACGCCGATCGACGTCAGCGAGATCCTGCGCGAGCGCCTGTTCGAGCAGTTCGACACCGTGGTGCTCACCTCCGCCACGCTAGCCGTGGGCGGGCGCTTCGATTACCTGAAACAGCGCCTCGGCGTGCTGCCCTCGACGGAAGTGGTCCTGCCGCACGAATTCAATTTCAAGGAGCAGGCGCTGCTGTATATTCCGCGCGCGCTGCCGGACGTGCGGAATCCCTCGTTTTCCGCGAGCGCGGCGGAAGAAATCGCGAAGCTGCTGGAAATTTCGCAGGGGCGCGCGTTCTGCCTGTTCACCAGCTACGCGCAGATGAAGGATATCTTCGAACGCGTATCCGCTGTCGTCAAATTTCCGCTGCTGTTGCAGGGCACTGCGCCGCGTTCCACGCTGCTCGAGCGCTTCCGCTCGACGCCCGGCGCGGTGCTCTTTGCCACCGCGACGTTCTGGCAGGGGGTCGACGTTCCCGGGGCGCAGCTTTCCTGCGTGATCATCGACAAGCTGCCCTTCGCCGTTCCCAGCGATCCTATCGTAGCGGCGCGGGTGCGCGCGCTGCAGGAGGACGGCCGCAACGCCTTTGCCGAATACCAGGTGCCCGAAGCGGTGCTGGCTCTGAAGCAGGGGTTTGGGCGGCTGATTCGTTCTAAGAGCGATCGCGGCATTCTGGCCATTCTGGACAACCGCATCCTGCGCATGCAGTATGGTAGAATTTTTCTCGAGTCCTTACCCGAGTACTCGACCACACAAGACCTCGCCGAAGTGGAACGTTTCATGCAAAACTGCGGCTAGCGGCGAGGCTGCTGCACGGCCGCTGACGTCACGCTGCGCAAGGACTCCAAGGGCGCCATGTACGAAGTTTTTGTCGATGAAACGTTTGCCGCCGCGCACAACCTGCGGAATTACAAGGGCAAGTGCGAGAATCTGCACGGACACAATTACAAGATCCGTGTCACGCTGGCCGGCCCGGAACTCGATGCGACGGGCCTGCTCTACGATTTCGTTCACCTCAAGCAGGTCATCCAGGGCGTGATCCGCTCGCTCGATCACCAGTACTTGAACGAGTTGAAGCCCTTCGACGTGCTCAATCCCTCCGCGGAGAACGTGGCGAAATTCATCTACGACCAGGCGGCCAAGCAGTTGCATTCCACGCCCAATGGCGCGGCCATCTCCAGCATCACCGTGTGGGAGACGGACACGTCCGCCGCGACGTATCGTCCATAACCGCGCCGCGCGCGTGCGTTTATGATTTTATATGGTCATCACCGAAATCTTTAAATCGATTCAAGGCGAGGGAACGCGCGCCGGCCTTCCCTGCATTTTCGTCCGCCTGACGGGATGCAATCTTCGCTGCACGTGGTGCGACACTGCGTATGCCTTCTACGGTGGCGAGAAAATGACGCTCGAGGCCGTGCTGGAGCGCGTGCGCGAGCTTGCTGGCAACGCTGGCCGCCCGATCCCGCTGGTCGAAATTACCGGCGGAGAGCCCTTGCTGCAGCGCGAAACACCTGAACTGGCGTCCCGCCTGGCGGCCGAGGGATTCACGGTGATGGTCGAAACCAGCGGGGAACGATTTATCGGAGAGCTGCCGCCGGGGGTCGTCAAGATCGTGGACGTGAAGTGCCCGGATTCCGGCGAAGCGGATACGTTCGACATGTCGAATCTGGAGGCCATTGGCAAAGCCGACGAAATGAAATTCGTGATTTCCACGCGCCGGGATTACGAATTCGCGCGCAATTTTACCCGCGAGCACCGGCTGGCGGAATGCGCCGGACAGGTCCTCTTCTCGCCTGTTTTTCCGGATCCGGAAGGGAAGTGGGCCGGTTTGAGCGCGAGAGAACTCGCGGAATGGATTCTTGCCGACAACTTGCCGGTGCGGCTCGGCCTGCAATTGCACAAATTCATCTGGGACCCGGCCATGCGGGGCGTCTAGGCTTCGAGCCGCTGCGCAATCTGTATAATTCCTGAGCCCTCACCACGAAAAAAAGCGGGGATGGTGCCGGCTGTGTTGCGGCTCGGCGTCCTCATTCTCTTTCTCATCCGATCCTTTTCGGTTCGCCGGCTCTCCGTTTTGCGCCTTTCCTTGCGAAGTGTCGCCTGCTGAATTCTCTCTCTCGTTTTGCGCGGCCGGAGGATTCTGGTTTGCTCCGCCGCCGGCGGGCGGGGCATTGCGGTTTTCGACCGTCACCGGATTCGTGAAAACGGTTGCGTTGGGAATCACCACCTTGTTTCCGTCTTTCGTCGTGATCACGGTGGCGCGCGCTTCAATGTCTTCCACCTTTCCTTCCATCCCGCTCACGCTGATCATGTCTCCGAGCTGAAAGGGCTGGTGAACCAGCAACAGGATTCCCGCCAGGAAATTCTGCAAGATGTTCTGGAAAGCGAAGCCGATCGCCACGGTTCCGATTCCCAGCATTTTGATGATGTCTCCGGCGCGGAATGAGGGCGCCGCGATGGAAAAAGCGACCAGGACGCCGATCAGGACGATCAGCAGCTGGCCGAGGCGCCCAAGCAATAGCGCCAGGCTTGGCCGAGTGCCATTTCGTTTCGCGGCCGCTCGCCGGATCAGCCACTTGGTGAAGGAGCCCATCAACACAAAAATGATGAAAACGATGATTCCCAGAATGATGTTGGGAGCCAGCCGCAGCGCTTCGTTCACGATTCGTTCGGCCGATTTGACCGCGGTCGATAGATGAAACGGCATCGATTTCTCCGTTCAGTTGTTGGCCAGGCGGCTATGGCCGGAGCATATCGGCTTATTTCAGGCGGCGCCATCCAGCGGGTTGGTGCCCTGCTCGGGGACTCACCGCATGCGCCCTCCCCAATTTCAAGTATGGGCGAATCAGGTCTATACTTTTCTTGAGATGGATATGGAGGGCAAAAAGGCCGTCGTGCTGCTCAGCGGGGGCATGGACTCGTGCATCACCGCGGCTATCGCCCGCCAGACGCACCGGCTGGCGCTGATGCACGCGAGCTACGGCCAGCGAACCGAGAGCCGCGAGCGCCGCGCGTTCCAGGAGATTGCGGACTTCTACGACGTCCGCGAGCGGCTGGCGATCCGCCTCGACGCTCTCGCCCGGATCGGCGGCTCGGCGCTTACGGATTCGCGAATTGCTGTGCCGGAATCCGGCGAGGCGCTCGCCGGAGATGGCGAAATCCCGATCACCTACGTGCCTTTTCGCAACGCGCACTTTCTGGCGGCGGCGGTGAGCTGGGCCGAAGTGATTGGAGCGGCGGCCATCTTCGTCGGTGCGGTCGAGGAGGACAGCTCGGGTTATCCGGACTGCCGGCCCGCGTATTACCGGGCGTTCGAAGAAGTGATCCGGCAGGGCACGCGCCCGCAAACGCGCATTCGCATCGAGACTCCGGTGATCGGGATGCGCAAGAGCGAGATCGTGCGGCGGGGCCTCGAGCTGGGCGCCCCGCTCGAGCGCACCTGGTCCTGCTATCAATTTGAGGACGAAGCGTGCGGAATATGCGATAGTTGCCGGCTGCGCTTGCAGGCTTTTGCCGCCGCGGGCGTCGACGATCCTATCGCCTATCGAGTTCGAGTTGCGCCATAATCGTGCGGCTCTTTTCAAGCAGGAGGAAACGAGAATGAAAAAATGCTCTTATTTTCTGGGAGTGCTTGCGCTGATCCTGTTGTGCGCCGGAGCAGCGGCGGCGCAGGGCAATAACCGGCTTGACGCTCAAGTGCTGGACGCCCAGGGCAAACCGCTGGCCGGCACCACCGTTACCCTGAAGAGCGAGGATAACGGCCAGACGTACACCTTCAAGACGGACGCGGACGGCAAGTTCGTGCAGTTGGGATTGCGCGCCGGCATTTACGACGTGTCGGTTTTGCCCAATACCGCCGACCTGCCTCCGTACACCGAGAAATTCCAGATTCAGGAAGGGCAGTCGGGCAAGCTGGTGATCGACTATAAGGAAATCATGGCGAAGTATGGGGCCTCGCCGGAAGCGAAGGAGCGGGAGAAAGAGGAGAACGCGTTCAAGACCATGAAGGCCCACTTCGACGCGGGGCGGCAGCTGATGACGCAAGCCGACACGCTGGGCCAGCAGATACGCACCGCGCCCGCCGATCAGAAGAGCAGCCTCGCCACCCAGCGCACAACCGCTTGCCAGAACGCCGCCACCGATTTCGCCGCCGCGGTGCAGGGCGTGCCGCCCAAGGATGTGAAGAACGCGGCGGTGGTCCTGAGCAACTTGGGTTCGGCGTATGAATGCACGGGCCAGTACGATAAGGCCGTCGACGCGTTCCAGAAGTCGATCGCGGCCCAGCCCAACGCCGGAGAGTACACGCGACTGAGCACCAATCTGGCGAACGACGCCGTGGCGCAAACCGATCCGGCTGCGCTGGACGCAAAGGTGCAGCAAGCCCAGGCGGCCTGCGACAAAGCCGCGGCGCTTGATCCGCCAACGGCCAAGGTGTGCTGGAAGAATCTTGGAATCGTCCTCTATAACAAACAGCAACAGAAGGAAGCAGTACTGGCATTTCAAAAGGTGACCCAACTCGATCCCAAGGACGCGCAAACCTGGTTCCTGCTGGGGTCCTCGCTGGCGGCGCAGATCGACTCAAAGCAGGAAGGCGGGAAGGTTGTCTACGTCGTCCCGCCGGGAACGACGGACGCGTATCAGAAGTGCATCGATGCCGAGCCGAGTGGGCCGTACGCGCCTCAGTGCAAGGCTGGGCTGCAGGAATTGCAGGAGCTGAACGCCGGGCAGTCGACCACCGTCAAGAAGAAGCCGCGCTAGAACAATCTCCCGTTCGGATGCGCTGCGGCCGGCGGCCCCGCCTAAAAAAGGCGGATTTCTCCTCTGGACCGCAGCGCGGCAGGATGGTATTGTCTCGCACCGAATTTTTGGAAGAGCGAAGTGGAAATACAAGAGACCAGGCCCCAGCGTCGCCGCAGTGAGCGAGTCGCGAAATCGTTGCCCATCGTCGTTCGCGGCATCGATTTGCTCGGCCAGCCATTCGAAGAACGCACCGCCACGCTGAACTTCAACCTGCACGGCTGCCGCTACGCCTCGCGCTATCATCTGCCCAAGAACGCCTGGGTCACGCTGGAAGTGCCCTGCGGCTCTGAGTTCGAGAATGCCCGCGCGCGGGTAGCCTGGATCCAACGCCCGCCTTCGGTGCGCGAATTCTTCCAGATCAGCGTGGAACTGGAAACGCCGCAGAACATTTGGCGGTTCGAGCCCACGCCACAGGATTGGGAGGCCGCTGCTGAGATTTCCCTTGCGGATGAGGCGCCTGCCTCCGGCGCCGATGCGCAACCTCCAGCAAGTCCTGACGTAAAATTTGAATCCCAGGCAAATGTTCTGGGTGCATCGGAGTTCGGCCTATCAGGGGAACCCATGAAGGATGAAATGAACGTCGCGTCAGCTGTTTCCGCTCCTTCGGGGCCGGGTGCGCACGAACCTGCCGGTCCGGCAAACGTGCCCGCGGAGGAAATTGCGCTCTCGAACGATTCGGGCAGCGAAAGTCAGCCCGCGCCTGGCGCGCCGGAAGCATTCGCGACGTCCGAAGAGCCGCGCGCGGAGGCTGCCGGCGCAAAGCAGTGGGTGTCGGAAGAGCTGTTCGCGAATTGGAAGCAGCAATTCGAATCGCTGCAGCAAGAGGCGCGGGAGCGCCTGACGTCGGACATGAATGCCGCGCGCGATCAATGGAACGAGCTGCTGCAGGGCTCATTGGACGGCGGCGTTCGCCGCATCGCTGAGCAGCTGTCCGAGCGCGCCAGCGAGTTGCGCCGGCCGCTGCTGGAAGCCTTAGGCCAAGCCGGGAATACAGCGGCAGCCTTGAAGGCCGAGCTAGCCGGGGAATTGGGCCGCGCCAGATCCTCGATCGCGGAAATCGAGCGTTCGGCGGCGCAGGTCTCCGGACTTCTCGCGCGGGTTGAGCCCGCCACCACCGGCACGCTCGACGAATTCGATCGCCGGCTCGAACTGATCCTCAACGCGCAGACTCAGAAAATGGGCGAACGGGCCGAAACGCTCACCAGCGACGCGCTGGCGAAAGCCGCAGCGGAGCTGGATCGGGTCGCGCGCAGAACCGCTGAAACGGTTGGGGCGGAAATCGAGTCGAGGCTCGCTCCCGATTTCAGCCGCGCGTCGGAACTTCTGCGGGAATTTTCCGTCAAGGAAGTGGAGGCGGAGGAGAGCCTGCGCTTGCATCGCGAGCGCCTGCGCCAGATTTCGGAAGCCAGCCGGCGTGAATGCTTCGCTGAATTCCACGCTACGGCGGACTCCGCGCTGCGCGATTTCGAAAGCGCGCGGCAAACGGCGGCCGCGAAATGGGCGGACGAGATTGCCGCAGGCGAGGCTGTCGTTACCCGTGCGGCGGCGGAAGCGGCGGAAAAAACGGCGGCTGGGCTCGAGGAACAAGTGCGCGTCCGGCTCCAGTCCGTGGCCGATTCCGTCGTGGAACGCGGCACGCTGGCTTTCGAGGAAAAGGCGGCCGGCGCCGTGCAGAAATTCGCGGGCGACCTGGATGCGCAGTCATCGGAGCGCATGACGCGGGTGCGCGAGCAGTTCGACGATATGGCAAAGGAAACCACCGGACGCTCGCGGACGCAAATCGAACAAGCTGCGGAATCGGCCGCGGGCGCCTTCGGCCAAATCTTGCGGGGGCTGGTGGATCAGGAGGCCGAGCGTTTCAGCGCGAGCGCTGCAAAAGTTGGCGAGGCGCAACAACGCGAGCTCCAAGACTCGGCGGCGCAGCTGCTGCGCAAGTTCGAAACCGGCGCGGAGTCGTCATTCGCGCGCCTGCACCAGCAAGCGGCGGCGCAAGTGGAAACCCACATTAGCGAAGCTCGCAGCAGTTTTGTGAACGAATTCAACTCCTCGCTCGCGGGCTTCCGCGCCGAACGCGAAACGCACGAGAAACAGTGGGCCGAGAGCCTGGAGCGCACGAGCGCCGAAGCAGCCGCGCACCACCGCGAACGCCTCGACACCGCGTGTGATACCTGGGTCGTTTCCTCAGTGCGCAGGCTCAATGAGCATGGCGACCACATGATTGAGTCGCTCATGCGCTCGGCCGATCAGGCGGTTCGCGAGTCGTGCGCCAAATTGTTCGAGGGCCTCGCGGAAATCCTGCGAGAGCGCTCGCGCGCGCTCGGGCACGCGGCTCATTCTGCGGCTGCCGGCCATGAGGCCTCGGAACGGGCTGCTGCCGCTGTTCCTCCGGAGAGCGAGCCCGGGTTGAACCAGGCAAGCCTGTAGCTCACGTTCGTTCACCCGATACAAAAACGTTGCCGGCCTCCCCGGATTTGGGCCATCTCGATTTTTCCCAGTTTACGAGCATGCGCCCCGATTACTTCGCGCTCAGGATTTCCCGCACTGAATTCGCCACGTACGTGACTTGCTCGGGCGTCAGCGCCGGGTGGATGGGAAGACTCAACACTCTTTCGCAGGCGCGTTCCGCATTCGGGAAAGTGCCTCGCGGGAATCCCAGCGCTAGATAAGCCGGCTGCAGGTGCAGCGGCTTGGGATAGTGGACGGCGGTCTCGATCCCCCGCTCGGCCAGTTGCGCCGCCAGCGCGCTGCGATTTGCAACATAAATGGCGAACTGGTGATAGATGCACTCGTCGCGCGCATCGTCCACCGGCACATCCAGCGGGAGCCCGGCCAGCAGCTTGCGATACTCCGCCGCGATCTGCCGCCGCTTCTGCGTCCACGCGTACAGCCGGCGCAGCTTGATGCGCAGGATCGCGCCTTGAAAGCCCTGCATGCGGTAGTTGTATCCGACAAACTTGTGGTCGTATCGGGCGGTCTGTCCGTGCGAGCGGGCCAGGCGCGCGTAACCGGCGATGCGATCGTCATTCGTCGTCAGCGCGCCGCCTTCGCCGTAAGCCCCGAGATTCTTCGTGGGATAGAAACTGAACGCGGCCGCGTCGCCCAGCGTGCCCACGCGCCGCTGGCGATAGCGCGCTCCGTGAGCCTGCGCCGCGTCCTCCAGAACGCACAATCCGTGCCGCGCGGCGATTTCGCGCATGGGCTCGATGTCGGCGGGGCGCCCGTATAGGTGAACGGGGAGAATCGCCCGCGTCCGCGGCGTGACGGCGCGCTCGATCTGCCGCGCGTCGAGATTCGCTGTCGCGGGATCGATGTCCACGAACACAGGTCGAGCGCTGCAGTAAGTGATCGCCTCGGCCGTAGCAATGAAGGTGTTCGGAGTGGTGATCACTTCGTCGCCGGGCTGCACGCCGATCGCCAGCAGGCCTAGGTGCAGCGCCGCGGTTCCCGTGCTCAGCGCGACGCAATGCTTCGCGCCGCAAAAATCGGCGAACTCGCGCTCGAACGCCTCCACTTCCGGCCCTTGGACGAATGCCGCCGTTTGGCACACGCGCTCCAGCGCGGGAAGAATCTCGTCGCGCAGCTCCGCGTATTCACTCTGGAAATCGACAAAACGCACGTTCATCGGGCGAGTCCTGAAATCGGAATCCGCATCCGCAGCAAGCTCGCGGCGAAAGAAAGACACCAAAACGGTATTGCATTCCGCCGGGTGACGCAAGCATCCGCGTAGCGGCCGCGCGATGGCGTCCCGCACGTTTGCCCTTCCGCCGGACTCCCGCTAGAATGTGGGAAGTTTGCGGCGAGGGTTTGGGGCAGGATCGCCGCACTCGAGAACGCGATCGTCGCCCCGCCCGCGTTCGCCGGCTTCTCGAATCTCCGAACAGGAAGAAATTTCGTTTGGATACGCCGCTCTCTTCGATTTCGGTGGTGGTCGCGTCGAAAGAACAGGTTTCGTGTGCTCTGGGCGACGAGGCGGCCATCCTGAACATGAAGAACAGTGTCTACTACGGCTTGGACCCCGTGGGCGCCCGCATCTGGACTCTGCTGCGCGAGCCGCGCAGCGTCAAGCAGGTGTGCCAGGGCCTCGTGGACGAATACGAAGTCGAGCCGCAGCGCTGCGAGCGCGACGTCCTCGAGCTTCTGGAAAAAATGCGCAGCGAAGGGCTCATCGAAGTGGCTGGCTGAACCGTAACGCCGCGTGAGCCTGCGCAGCGGCGGCCCTGCGTTCTACGTTGTTTTGTGAGGCGGACTCTTGGCCAGCATCGAGCAGAAGTGGCGAACGTTCTCCTGCCTCAGCGGCTTTGAGCGCTCTGCTGCCATCGAGGCTTTCGTGGCGCTCGGCCTGACGTGGCCGGGTCTTCGACTGCTCGGCTTTCGCCGCTGGAAGTCGGTTCTAGCCTGGCTCCTGCCGGCGCATTCGAATGCGGTCGCCGAGTCTCCAAACAGCCAAGCGACCCGCCGGATCGCCCTGATGGAAGCTGCGGCTGCAAGAAATTGGTTCTTCCGGCCGAACTGCCTCGAGCACTCGCTGGTCCTCTGGTGGCTGTTGCGCATGCGCGGGATCGCGGCTGAATTGCGCGTGGGAGCGCGCAAGGACGCGCAGAAGTTCGAAGCGCACGCCTGGGTTGAATGCGGCGGGCGCGTGGTCAACCATCCCGGAGAAGCCCATCTTCACTTTGCGCCGTTCGACGGCCCCATTGCATCCGCGGAGCCGCCCGCGCCATGAGCGGAATTGTCGGCATAGTTCATCGCGACGGCGCGCCCGTCGATCGGAAACTGCTCCACGAGTTGACCGCCTTCCTTGCGTTTCGCGGGCCGGACGCTCTCGAAACGTGGTGCCAGGGCGAAATCGGCTTTGGGCACACAATGCTCCGCACCACGTGGGAATCGCGCAACGAGCGCCAGCCAGCTTGTCTGGATGGCCGCTTGTGGATCACTGCGGATGCCCGAATCGATTGCCGCCCTGACCTGCGCCAACAAATGGGAAATAGGGGACGCAAGCTCCCGCTGGAGATCACCGATTCGGAGCTGATCCTGCACGCCTATGCCGCTTGGGGCGAAGAGTGCGTGCGCCATCTGCGCGGCGATTTCGCGTTTGCGATATGGGATCAAAGCCGCAAAGAGCTTTTTTGCGCGCGCGATCATTTTGGGGTCAAGCCGTTCTACTACGCAGAAATTGGCAACACCTTCGTCTTCAGCAACACGCTGAATTGCGTGCGCCTGCAGCCGGGTGTTTCCGATGAACTGAACGACGATGCCGTTCTGGATTTTCTGCTCGTGGGTTTGAATTGCGATAACTCCGCAACCACCTTCAAAGCGGTGCGGCGCATCCCCCCAGGCCATTTCTTGAAAGCTACAGCAGATGGAGTGTGCCTCTCACGCTATTACTCCTTGCCAACCAACGGCCGCATTCGCTACAAGCGCGACGAAGAATACGTCGAGCACTTTCATTCGGTATTGCAGCCGGCTGTTGCGGACCGCCTGCGCACAGATCGTCTCGGGATCTTTCTCAGCGGCGGCCTCGACTCACCCACCATTGCCGCCACCGCGCGCCAAATCGCCCCTGCTGTGGACCTGCGGGCGTACACCTGCGTCCACGAAACGCTGATTCCGGACCAGGAGGGCATGTTCGCCCGGCAAGTCGCAGATTTCCTACGCATACCGATTCAGCTCCTGCCCATGGACGACCTGAAGCCCTTCGACGGCTGGATGCACGAGGATGCCAGTTGGCCCGAGCCCGTCGAAGATCCTTTCGCCGCCGGCCTCTTCCACGAATTTCGGGCGGTGTCAGCCGACTGCCGCGTTGCGCTGAACGGGCATGGCGGGGACGACATCATGGATTTTCAGATGTGGCCTTACACGCGCGATCTTCTTCGGCGAGGGGAATGGGGCCGCCTGTTGAGAGACTTGCCGCGGTTTCTTCTCGTGCGCTCTTTTCCCTGGCGCGGGTTGTGGCGCCGGGGGCAACGCCTTTTCGGAAAAGGTCCACTGGCTCCGGTCACACCTGGCTGGATTGCGCCGGGATGGCTGCAAAGCACGGACTTCGACAACCGCTGGGAGAGCCGAACTGCGCGAACAAATCCACAAGACCACCTGATCCTGCCTAGGGCGCACGCAGCGCTCGGGCAGCCGCAGTGGACGTGGTTGTTCGAGACCAACGATCCGGGTGTCAGCCGTTCACCGGTCGAAGTACGCTATCCGTTTTTTGATTTGCGGGTAGTCGAGTATCTCCTGGCCCTTCCTCCATTCCCGTGGTTCTTCCGAAAACGTCTGCTGCGCCGGGCCATGGAGGGTCATCTGCCCGACCGGATCTTGCAGAGGAAAAAGGCTCCTTTGACCGGTGACCCTCTCACCGTTCAGATTCGGCGCGGCGCTTTTGCTAAGTTCGAGCAGGTTCGATGGGAGCTGGAAATGAGCGCGTACATCGAGTCGCGCAAATGCGGCATCTTAGATGGTCGGCTGGCAGCGGAGCAGGCTCGCGTGGAAGTGCGGCCGCTCTGCCTGAACTTTTGGTTGCAGGCGGTTCGAGCCGCCCGCTATAATTCGGAACGGCTCTATCTGCCCGTGGAGACTCGCAATGGATAAGCCCGAAACCCCGCGCCCGAAGAAGCCCTACGCGGCCCCTAGACTGACCGTCCATGGCACCATTGAGAAGCTGACCGAAGCCAATGGTCTTCACGGCGGTAAGGACGGCGGCAAAGCCCCGCGCATTCGGACGCACCTCTAAGGGTGATGGCACGACGCGCTTGCACCACCAACGCACAGATCGTTGGAGCCCAGTCCGGCGGGACTTCACCTATTCGGCCTTCCACCTCAAGCTTCGTTCCAATTTAGCCATTCCCGGTTTGGTTGCGTGTGAATCGCGCGTATCTTTCCCATCTGTCCGTCTGCACCTTGGCTGCCGTCCCGCAGAACCCCAGGGCTTCGGTCAGGAATTGATCTATACCAGCGCCTATTTGGATGATACGGGCGAGCCAGCCCTGCGGGTCTGGCAGATGGAAGGGACCGGAAATCTGCACTTGGCTTATTCGAACGGGATGGAATTCTGGATCGATCGTGGAGGCTCCCAGGTCTGGGCGGTGTGGCCGGCAGAATCGTCGCTCGAAGATGCAGCCACCTATCTGCTCGGCCCCGTTCTCGGCGCCTTGCTGCGGATTCGCGGCACCGCTTGTCTGCACGCTAGCGCCGTTGCCTGGCAAGGGCGCGCGATTGCTTTTGTTGGTCCGCCAGGCGCCGGCAAGTCCACCACCGCCGCCATGTTGACGAATGAGGGCTGCGCCCTGCTATCCGACGATGTGCTGGCGTTGAAGGAGCACCGCGGAATTCTACACGTATTGCCGGCCTACCCGTTCCTCTGCCTTTGGCCGGAATCTGCCGCGCTCGTGTGTGGTTCAACACAGTCACTGCCGCGTTTTGTCCCTGCATGGGAAAAGCGCTGCCTTGCGGTCGCCGGCCCACTCAAGCTCCAGACTCATATGCTTCCCCTGGCTGCCGTGTGCGTCCTGAGCGAAAGAGCGGAGGGTTGCTTGCCCTCCGCTTCGCGCCTGCCGCCACAGACGGCGCTCGCAGCGCTGTTGGCCAACTCGTATGGCGCCAGAATGCTGCTCTCCGAAATGCGCGCCAGAGAGTTCAGGGTCTTGACGCATTTGGTCTGCAGCACGCCAATCTGGTCCGTCCGTGTTCCGGGAGCGGCTAACAAGATCGCGTCGCTCTTAGGCATGGTGGTTGGCTGGCAAGAAGGGGCACGGCTGGCATCGGCTCGACGTGCTTCGTAGCGCACGGGTCACAGCCCCGGTCCTGGCCATGCGGACTTGGTCAATCCGCTGGCCGAATTGTGCAAACTGCTTCCCTTGTCTCTTCGCAAGCACAATCCAACCCTCGTGGAATCAGATGGTTAGGTTCTGTCCCGGAATGGAACGCAAGCTGCTTGGTCTTCTGTGCCCGTGTATCTGTGTGGGGAGGGTCTAGTTATGATAACCCGTTCCGGGAAATGGATTTGGATGAGTTTGGCAGCCCTTGCGCTCTTCCTGCTGTGGCAACCGACGGCTCGCGCTGATTCCTATGACGTCACGATCAACACGTCTGCTCTCGTTGGAAGCTCTTCGGGGCCGTTTCAAATCCTCGTCGCTTTGGAGGATGCGAATGGCAACGGCGACGGCAACAATACGGCCACGATCAGTGATTTCAGCGCCGGGGCCGGTTCTGTAGGGTCGCTCAGCACCGGCGGCGGTGTCAGCGGAAGTCTGGCAGGCAACCTGACCTTCACGGATTCTGATCCGAGCGGCCTCAATTACGCAATGGCAGATTTCACGCCGGGCAGTACGATTTCGTTCAATTTCTCGATGACGTCTTTCCCGGATTCCAATCCCTCTGCGACGGGTTTCCCCGGCGACGAATTTCTGTTCTTCATTCTGGACGGCACTGGTAACCCCATTACTACAACGGACGGTTCCACGCCGGACACGTTTTTCCTGGCCATTGTGCAGGGTTCGAGCGGCCTGAGCGCGCAAGGGTTCAACATCCCCGGTGCCGCGCCTACAGTGGTCACCAGCACTTCCGTGCCGGAGCCAAGCACCATCCTGCTCCTCGCCGCTGGAATCCTAGCGTTGGGGTTGCTGGGCTTCGGAGCGCGTAAACGCTGCTGGGCAGTCTGATCGACAAAATTCAACGCGAATTAATACCTCGCTAGAGGATCGTGCAGGCTGCTAGTCTGGCCCCGTCTTTGAGCGCGGCCGCCGTAATTTCTCGGCTGGTTTGAAAATCCTCCCGAGCCGCTTTCTGTGTGTCCCTTTGCCAATGGGCGCTTTTGCGCCGCCGCAGACAACCACTTTCCTTTCATTCGGTTCTAAAGCAAGCCGGTCGATACGCCTGCGGAATTGGTGAGCTGGCGACGGGCGGGTGTATCCGTCCTGCGAACCTCGGGCGTCGGCCCATGGCCAGAAAGCCGTTAAGCGAAAGCGGCGCAGTCAAGGTATGATGGCGGTTTGCCGGACGACGCTCCAGAACTGGCAAGGGCAACCAGCCATATCCAACGACGGCAGCTCCAACGATGGCAAGCGGAAGCGGCCATACAGCGCTCATGCGGGAGGACGGCTAGGATGAAGAAATTTCTTGGGTTACTCGTTTTTGCGGCGCTGTGCGGCACACCCGCTCTCGCGCAAGTGACGCCCAAAATCGAGCTCTCCGCGGGCGGCGCCTTCAACCGCTTCGACACGCCGCGCGGATACTATCTCGACATGCCGGGCTGGACCGCCTCCGCGAATTACACCGTTTTTCGGTGGCTCTCCGGAAAAGTGGAGGCTTCCGGAGATTACGGCCGCAGGGCTTTGGTTGGGACGACCAGCACCTACAATCTGCTCGCTGGGCCGCAGTTCTTTCCCTTCCGCCATCACAAGATCACGCCGTGGGGCGAATTCCTGTTTGGCGAGGGCTATTATCGTAACCACGTCCCCGCGGTTGCGGGCTTTCCCTCCGCCACTTTTTCCGGCTACTCGTTTACGTGGGAGGGCGGCATGGGATTGGACTGGCGCCTGAAAGGGCACTGGGATCTGCGCCCCATCGAATTCGATTACGTGTCCTCGAAGTATTTGGCCACCCAGCCGAACCAGCTGCGCCAATCAAACTACCGGCTTCAGATCGGAGTCGTCTACCGCATCGGCAAGCACGGATTGTGATCTGAGCCATCGCTGCGGCCTGTGCTTCCGCGAAATTATGGACACGCGACTCCCATCCATCGTGATCGTCGGACGGCCCAATGTGGGCAAGTCCACCCTGTTCAATCGCTTGACCGGAACGCGCCGCTCCATCGTGACCAACGAGCCGGGCATCACCCGCGACCGCATCTATGGCACGGCCCAATGGGAGGGCCGGCCCTTCGAGCTGGTCGACACCGGCGGCATCGTCCCGGACGAGAAGGCCGGCATTCCCGGCGAGATTCTGCGCCAGGCGCGCGTGGCCATCGAAAACGCCGCGCAGGTGGTGCAGGTCGTCGACGGCCGCGCGGGCCTCCTGCCGCTCGACTCCGAGCTGGCGCAACTCTTGCGCCGCGCCGGAAAGCCGCCGGTGATTGCCGTCAACAAAGTGGACACGCCGGCGCATTCCGCTCTTGCCGCGCCCTTCTACGAGCTGGGCGACCAGGTGTTTCCTGTTTCCGCCGAACACGGTTTCGGAATCGACGCGATGCTCGACGCGCTCACGGCCGAATTTCCCCGCGGTGACTCGCCCGAACCCGAGCCGCAGATCAACATCGCCATCATCGGCCGGCCCAATGTAGGCAAGTCGACGCTGCTCAACCGGCTTGTGGGCGAGGAGCGCGCCATCGTCTCGCCCGAATCGGGCACCACGCGCGACATGGTCGATACCGTCGTGCGCCACGACGGCAAGGCCTACCGCTTCCTCGATACGGCCGGCATCCGGCGCAAGGGCAAAACAAAATTAATCGCGGAAAAATTGAGCGTGATCATGGCCCGCCAGCATCTCGAGCGCGCCGATATCGCGTTGATCGTGGTCGACGCGTCCATGGGCGTGACTTCGCACGACGCCACCATCGCCTCCTACGCCGAGCAGTCAGGGCGCAGCGTCATCGTGGTCATGAACAAATGGGACATGGCCCTCGAAGCGACGCGCCAAAAAGCGGATAAGGAAAAGAAACACGGCGGGAAGCCGCAAAACGGCGCGAACCCGCAGCGGCTCCTTTCCGAATACGAGGCCATCGTCCGCCGCAAATTGAAATTCCTGGACTACGCGCCCGTCGTTTTTCTTTCCGCGCTGACCGGCGAGCGCACCGGAAAACTCTACGGATTGATCGATCGCGTGGCCGAAGCGCGGCAGCGGCGCATCTCAACCGGCGAACTGAATCGCTGGCTGGCCAACGTCGATCTCGACCGCGGCACGTCGCCCGCCAGCCGCAAGGTGAAAATCTATTACGTCACGCAGGCCACGGTCGCGCCGCCCACGTTTGTCCTGTTCACCAACCAGAAAATCCCGCTGCACTTCAGCTATCAGCGCTTCCTCGAGAACCGCCTGCGCGCCGCCTTCGACTTCACCGGCACCCCCATCCGCTTCACCCAGCGCCTCAAGAAGCCCGAGCCCCGCCGCGGCCCAGGCCCCCGCCGCAAACGCCACGAAGGCCTGGCCTAGCCCCGTCTGCCTTCAGCGGGGCCGCTGTTCGCTCTTTTCTGCGAAAACCTCCTTCCCAAAACACTCGAAAGTGTATCGATCAAATTTTTGCGATCTCGTTGATTCTGTTGGAGTTGACCTGGAATTTTGTTCGACACGTGTATCGATCAAAAATGGAGGGGCGTATCGATCAAATCGGAGGCAAGGAAGCAAGGAAGCCAGGAGGAAAAGGCCCGATTCTGTGCCCATCAATTTTTCAGGTTTTGTTGATGCTGCTCGGGTTACGGCGTTTTTTGATGGGCACGTGTGCCCATCGCCCAAGGTGACGACTGCAGTGACGAGTGACCCTTCCTGCGTCAGGGCAAGCAAGTGGCGACTGGCTAGTGGAGGGGCCGAATCGGGATGTAACAGCACGTTACATGGGCGGCGGGCGGGTTGGAAGGCTGTCCCGGGCGGTGCGTGGCGGGTGTTGGTTGAGCTTCGCATAAAAGGCAATCTACGTTAACACAGAACTCATATTTTGTCAATAGTAAACATGGTACTAGGACTGGTAGACTTTGGCTCCAATCTAACCGATGAGCGGGCCTTCCTTTGTTACTCGAACCGCTCGTCGCGGCGCCACCGACGGATCTGCTCATCAGACAGATCCTGGTTGCGACGCTGTTCCTCAGCCGCCATTTGGAGTCGCGTCTTTTCGTGGGCAATGAATTCCCTGAGAACCGGGTCAGGGTACCTTGCGAATTCATCGAGCAGCGTCGAGCCTGATCCCGTCCAGAACATTGGGGTGGACTTGCTAATGAACTCCTTGGCTATGGCAACGCGTTCAGGGGCCCGGTCGAGCAGCTTGAGTGCTATGGGTGTCCAGATCAACCGGGCGGCGTCATTAGACGACTGGAAGGAAGTCACACCTCCAGCAATTGCAGGGTACCTGGTCTGACTTTCTTGATCACACCAAGCCAGAAGTTGGGCATCGGGAATCGCATCAAACGGGTTGCCGCGCAGCTGACCTGCCTGACCGAGAATCTGGATTCTGGACTCAAGATCAGCCTGTGTGCCTCCGCACAGCGCGTCTAACGTTGCCAGTGGCTGCACATTTAGAAGAACCTTCAGGAACTCGCCGTGGTAGAACGGGTAGGTTTCCGATTTCAGGACTGATTGCTTAAGATTTTGGCAAATTTCACGGACGGCGGATGCACCTTCTTCGCTGAGAAAGCAAGAACGAGCGACGGTCGCGAGGTTGTGCACGTCCACATCGGTCCTTCGGGCGGCAAAACTGATCCTGCGCATTAATCCACAACCGATCGAGACCAGTTCGGCAGTGGAACTCTTCCCTGCGCTCCCGAACAAGATGCGCATTAGCAGAATATCTAGCGCTATCTCTAAACCGCCCGGGACGGTAGCGATGCGAAGAAGCAGCGCGTTGAAGTCGGGGCCAGAGAGGTTATGAGTTGCGCCGCCTCCCTCCAAGGTTCGATACATCCGGATCGGAGCCTTTTGCAGGTCGAGTGAACGCATCAGTCGTTCCAACCCCGCCTGATCGAGGCCCACAACGGTCTGTAAGCCCGGGTACCACGAGCCGAGAACGGCGTTTTCGACCGCTTCGTCCAGAAGACTATTGGCGAGAGCGGGTTGTTTGGCGTTCAGTGCGCTGAGAAAACCTCCTAGCACCTGGATTCTTTGCGAGTCGGGAGGGGTAGCCGACAATTGAGCTACGAGCCGATCCCAAATCCAGCGTGGTGTTTCCGTGGCTTCGGCAAGGCCCCGCCCGAATAACCATAGCTGCTGGCTTCTGCCGGTCACCAGGTCAGGCAATAGTGCGGCAAGAGCTTCCTTGTCCGAGGCTGCCGCCATACCGAGTTCGCGTGCCATACGCTCTGCTTGCTGCAGAGTTGGGGTAAAACTCGTCCCAGCATCGACGGTCGAATCGACACCGCAGAACATCACTTCGTCGGACAAGACGATTGAGCGGACCTTCTGTATCAGGTCAGCCGGCCTCAGATCTGATTCGAGTGATTTGAGACGGTCGGAGATTTCGGGCTGGAATCCTGCCGAGTCGTAGTGGATTGTTTGCCGGACCGCGAGCCACCCCTCGGGCCAGAAGCCTGTTTTTGAAATTGTGCGGCAGACGCGCTCCAGGTCGTCGAAGATTCCGGCGTGGCTCCACAAATCCCGGAACCGATGTGCGACGATCTCCCGAACCTGAGGTGCCGCCGGGCTATTCGAGCATGCGGTTTCCTCTGCGAGAAGAAGGGCTTGGCCAAACCACCGTTTTACGTCGGCTACTGATCGGGGTTGGTAGCCGTAGTCTCGAGAGCGCGCCCCGAATTCGAGGTCCCCGGCGCCGCTGAAATATGTGGCCCGCAGCGTGGCGTCTAGCGCCGCTACTCCGAGTGTTTGATCGGTGTGATCGGAGTTTAGCAGTGATCTCACGACCTTCAGCCGTTGTTCAATCGTGGCGTGCGTTCCGGACAACCAAAGAGGGAACAGCGAAACGAACACTCTTCGGGACTCGTCACTGTCATTGGCTAGGTTCCCTGTGCTGGCGATTTTCGCGATCAAGCCAACGCAGCGGTCGAACAGGTGTGCATCCCATGCGAGTAGCCTTAGCACCCGGAGGTATCGCTTAGATTTAGCCGCGGCTTCCGGATCAGCCGATCCAGGCAGTGCTCGCTCGATTGCGCCGAGAGTCTCTTCCGGAGCGACGGGGGCGATGTTGTTGAACATCGTTTCTCCTAGTTCGTTTAGATCAAGAACATTCGCTAACAGCCCGTCGTGACGAAGCCATTTTTTTGCGATCGACTGTGCCTGTGTACTTCCACCTAGTTGGCCGAGTCTCCGGGAGAAGGACTTGAGCAGCCGCTCGCGGTCCGCCACAAGGAAGCACCTTTCCAGCACGCTCCACGGGATGTTCTGCAGGGCCCGAGAAGCCAGACGATTCGCAATTGCCGGTGGCAGGATGGCGCGCCACTGCGAGCGGCGCTGGACCAACCCGCGCCGTTCGAGTTCGGCGCAGTGCTTGAACGTGTCCTGTGCATCCTGCTTCGCGAGGACCCCTAGATGCGCCAATTCGGCACCCTCCGCGTCGGAAGTATTCTCGCCCTCGAATGAGTAAACCAGCGAGAGCGCCTCGGCAGCTGCGAGGAGTTTTTCATCTGGTCCGTACCTCTGTTCGAACAAGCGGCGAAAGAGTTCGTCGTCGGACAAGGTCGCTATAGTTTCGTTCTTGCGAACCGTCGAAGCGAGCGTGATCGCGATCCGTGCATTTCCGCCAGAAAATTCGGCGATCCTGCGCGCGTCGAGATGCGACACTTCGGGACAGCGGCGGCGGACCAGTTTCTCAATCAAATCGGTGGATGCCGGCTCTAGAGAAAAGACCTCCGTTCCTTCGGGTTGGTCCTCGCGGATGTCGTATTCGATCGTGATGAGACTCAGCTGGCTTGCGTTTGACCGACACAGCTCGGAGAGCACGTGGTGAAGGTTTGGTGGGCAATTATCGATAACGAAAATGGCTCTGTTGCGGCACGCAATCAGCTCGGTTGCCAGTGCGTGCGGAGTGGGATTCGGACTGTTTGAGAGATTTGTGTATGCCGCGAGCTCGGGATCAAGACTGTGTTCGCCGACGCGAGCATCGAACAGTGCCTCTGCCAGCCGTGTCTTGCCCAGTCCGGAGAGGCCGACCAGACGGACGATGCCGGTAGGATTACGAAGGATGTCGCGGGTCTGATTAATACCATCGACGGCGGAGATATCAGTGTGGCCGCGCGCCTTGAAACGAAGGCGATTGTCAACGAGGTAGTCGTTGCCTGGCGCCTCCGGCTGAAAGGACCACTCTCCGTAGCCCGTCCACCCCTGGAGCGGCCTCTCGATTCGTTCCCTGACCCATAGAGTTGTACCTGAATGGCCTCGGAGCCAGGTTTCGAGTCTCTGACGATCGTAGAAGTCGAGTTTCAGGCGGTTTGGATCTGGAAGGTCTTGGACCGCTTCTGTCATGGCTTCGCGGCGACTGCGTAGTGGAGCATCGGCTGTTGAACCCCTTGAGCTAACCATGACGTACGCGCCGGATCGCTCTGCTAGTTCTCGGATTGAGGACCTAAGTGCCCCATCCGGGCGCATCTCCGCGATAATTTCTGACGCGGGGGTATCCTTTGCTTTCACTTGAAACCCTGTCTCGGGCCGGGGAATGAAATCTGGCGGTTCTACGTTGTGGGGCAGTGATACGCGCACGTCAATGCCCCCGTCGGGAGCGTTTTGATTTCCGCCGGAAGTGACGCAGGCGGGCGAAATTCCACGGCTCCTCAGCTCGGATTCGCACAAACGCGATACCAGGGTGCGGAGGTCCTCGTCGCCTAGCAGGGCTATGTCGTCTCCGGTCAGCTCGAACATCAACGGTGTCAGCTATACATAGCGCGCTACTACACTAGATTGCAAGCTCACCTGGTTTCAGGAGTCGCTGGAGCGGGCGGCCTTTTGTTGGGCTGCGCCTCTGTTGTTTGCAGGCGCGTTCTTCGTTCTACGGGAGGACTGCTCATTCTTCTTCGGCGGGGATTTCGAAGTTGACGAGGCTGGCCTGAAAGCCTTTGGTGCGGATGGCGCCGTAGATGACGCCCACCAGCATCCAGAAGGCGCCGAGCAGCAGAGCGTACTTGCTCAGGCTGCGCCAGATGTAGAAGCAGATCACGAAGCCGAGAATGGGCGCGAGGAAAGCGGTCCAGCGCTTCTTCTCCGCGCGCAGGTAGTAGCGCACGAAGGCGGCCGCGTTCACTCCCATGAACGCGATCAGGGCGCCGAAATTCAGGAGTTCGGCGCCGCGTTCGTAGCTGATGAAAAACGCGCCGACCAGAGCGATAGCGCCGACGCAGATGACGTTGTTGCGCGGGATGCGGTTCTTGGGATCGATTGCGCCGAAAAATTTCTTGGGGATGCCGTTGCTGCGGCCCATGCCGTAGAGCAGGCGCGCCGCACCGAGTTGCGCGCCCATTCCCGATCCGATGTTGGCGACCAGGATGGTGAAGTTCACCAGCTGGAACAGGAAGAAGCCGCCAATTTGCCGCGCCACCAGCGGAAATGCAGACTCGACTTTGGCCGCGGGGAAGGGCGCGGAGCCCCACACGAGCTGCGCGGCGTAGACCTCGAGCGAGGAGAGCAGCCCGGTCACCAGGCAAACCAGGACGGTGGCGAGCATGATGTTGCGGCGGGGATTCTCGACTTCTTCCGAAAAGGTGGAGATGGCGTCGAAGCCGATGTAGGTGAGCACGGCGATGGAGGTGCCGCGAAAGATGCTGTGGAGGTTGAAGGTGGCGGGATTGTAGAAGGGCTGCGAGAAAAAGCCAGCGCCGTAGTGGTGAATCCCGATGAGGAAGCGGATGACGAAACCGAAGAAAATGATGACCACGATGACCATGCCGGCGGCGAGCACGTCGTTGATGCGCGCGGAAGTTTTGATGGCGCGCAGGTTCAGCACGGTGAAGCCCGTGGCGAAACCGATGGCCAGCAGCCAGTAGGGCGCCCAGGGGAGGATGTTTTGCGTCAGCTTGGCGCAGATGACGGTGCAGATCAGGGGATTGAGGATGTAGTCCATCACCATGGCCCAGCCGGTGATGTAGCCCAGGCCGGCGTGAATCTCCTGGCCGACGTAGGTGTAGGCCGAGCCGGCGCTGGGATAGGCACGGGCCATCTTGCCGTAGCTGACCGCGGTGAAGAGCATGGCCACCATGGCGATCAGGATGGTGGTGACCACGTGGCCGCGCGCTTCGTTGCTGATCACGCCGTAGATGCCCATGGGCGCGATGGGTTGGATGATGACGATGCCAATGATCACCAGTTCCCAAAGGCCGATGGCGCGTTTGAGGGTGAGTGCGGGCGCGCTGGTTTGGGTCGTTTCGGCCATGGTGGTCGGCTAGCGGGCGGCCGCGGCGGAACTCAGGCTGGCGTTCATAAGGTGGCCATCATCGCACGTTTTGCGCCGCGGCGAAATTGCGATTGAGGAGGCTGCGGACATCGCACGTTTTGCACTCGGCCGGAATTGCCAGTTCGAGAGTTACAGGCTTCCAGGACAAAGCGGCAGCAAGCTGCCGCAGTCCAAGGCGCCCTGCGGGCGCAAGGTGATGCGGAGAGCGCCGGGGAGCCATGAGAGCACCGAGGGTTTGTCGCCTCTAAGTGCTATTCGTTATTGCTTACCTTGATTCAGCTGCAGGAACTTGGCGCGGGCGCGCGCGGCGTCTTTGGTCCTTCCGGCGCGCGCGTAGGCGTTGCCCAAAGCGAAGTAGACCTGCGGCTGATTGGGGAAGCCTTTGCGGGCGATCTCCAGTTGCGGAATGGCCTTCCGGTAGTCGCCCGTATCGAGCAGGAGCAAGCCCAGGAGGTAATGCCCGAGAGGCAGCGCCGGATTCAGTTTCACGGCCTGTTCGGCATAGGGCAAACCGTCTTTCGAGTCGATGTGGTAATCGACGGCAGCGATCTGCAAACGTGCAAAGACGTGGTTGGGCTGATTCTTGATTTCCTGCTTGAATTGGGCGATAGCGCCCGCGGTGTCGTTCAAGTCGATGAGGAAGCGGCCGTAGGCGTAATGGATGTTGGGGTACTGCGGATAGCGCTGGACGATCTCCTTGTACTCGCGGTTGGCTTGATCGAACTTCTTCTGCACGTTCACGCACTCGGCATGCCCAACGGCGAAGACGACCTGCGAGCCGGTGGAACCCGGCACGAGTGTGTCTTTGCCGGGAACGCGCAGGACGGTCAAGCCGAGTTGCTCGTCCACGTGGACGTCCATCACATCGCGGGAGCACAGCTTGGAGAGCGTTTGCTGCGCCGCCTCGAATTTTGCGGCCCGGCGCTGGAGCACGCCTTCGTGATAGATCATCACCTGCCAGAGCTGCGGGTCGCCGGTGACGCCAAGTTTTTCGCCGGCTTGCAGGTCCTGGAGGGCGCTGGCGTCCTGGCCGAGCTGGAATTCGCAGAGGCCGAGCATGACGCGGGCGGTCCCGGCCTTGGGATCGAGGGCTTTGACTTTAGCCAGGGCTCGCGCGGCGCGGGCGTAGTGGTTCAGGTCGTACTCGACGGTCCCAAGCGACCACCAGCCCTGGACCCACCGGGGACGCAGAAGCAGAGCCTGCTCGTATAGGGCGGCGGCCTGGTCTAACTGATTGGCGTCGCGCGCAGCGTCTGCCTTTGCCGCAAGCGCCGCGAAATCAGCTGACGACGCAGGCGCCTTGGCCTGCGCGGGGCAAGCCGGCGCGAGCAAGCCAGCGACGCACACCAGAAAAGGGGCCAGGCACAAGCTCGGGGAAAGAATCCAGGTGCAGCGCCAACCGCGGCTGGAACGTGGGGCAGCGGTCGCACGGCTGCCGGGTTGGCGAGGGGAAAGCCGGAGCGAGCCTGATTTAGCGCGCCAATTCACATTAGGAAGTCTAAAGGAAAAACAGCCGGCGAATGGCCAGGAAATTCGGCGACCCGCCGGCTGTCTCTATCCCTAGGAGGCAGGGAATGCCGTTGTTGGACCGCGAACTAGAAGCTGAACCTGGCCTCCAATTCGACGACGCGTCCGGCCAGCATGCCACCCGCGCGGCCAAACCCCGCATTGGGCGTGAAGCTGGTGATCGCGCCCGTAGTCGGATCGACGACCGTGGAGCCGAGGCTCTGATCGCCTGTAATCGGGGAAAGATTCAGGATGTTGAACGCGTTGTAGAAGTCAGCCTCGAAGCCGATCTTGGCGCCTTCGCCGAGGACCTTCATGGCCGGCAGACCGAACTCCTTGCCCGCCGTGAAGTCGAGATCCTGGTAGCGCGGCCCGCGGAAATTGTTCCGCTGGACTCCCGGAGCGGAGGGCATGCCGTTGGAGGCGGCGAAGGTCGGCATGGTGAAATAGGTATTGCTTCCGCTGACCGGGTCCGCAGCAGCGAGCTGCGGGAAATTCCCGTAGTTCGCTTCGAATGTGGAATTACTGCTGCTAGTTCCGGCGTGGCCCAGATACGCGGCAGGCTCGGCCTGACAGAAGTTGCTGGCCGCGTAAATCATGCTGCAGTTATTGCCGTTGACCGTGTATTGGATGTTGCCGAGGAAAGCGGTGAACGGAAAGCCCGTGTGGAATTCGTAGATGCCGCTGAAACGCCAGCCTCCCAGGAGCTTTTCCTGCCAGCCGTTACCGTGGAAAAGGTGCGGCTCCCAGAGGCCATAGGCCTTGAAGTTGTGGGTCACGTCGTAATCGCAGGGACCCAGGGCAGCCGAAAGAGCGAAGGGATAGGGATCGGAATAGTAGTCCTGCGAGCCATGATCCATGCACTTACTGAAGGTGTACATGCCATCGACCAGGAACGAGTGGGAGAAGCGGTGCTGGAGTTCGGCGTAGACGGCATTGTAATGGCCGCTGGAGTCGTTGGTATACAAATCGACGCCGGCCACCGCCGGGTTGAGATTGCCGGGGTAGAGCCAGTTGAGGTTGTTGATCTGGCGGAAGAAATTACGGCTCTGGCTCCCCATATAGCCGAGCGTGCCGACAAAATGTGAGCCGAAGTCGTACTGGGCCTCGACGGAGTAGTGATACACGGCCGGAGTCGAGAGGTTATGGTCGAAGGCGGTCAAGTTGACGGGCGCGCAGGTCGCGGGAGCGCAACTCGGCAGACCATTCGAGCCGAATTGCTCGACGGCGACCGGATTGGGTGGGAAGCCGAAGATATTGCTGGGCGAGCTGGACGCCGCGTACAGGACCTGTCCGCTGGAGGCCTGCAAATTGCCGAGCTGGACAACGACGGGCGGGTTCAAGCGCCCGTTGAGCGTAATGGCCTCTTGCGGGCGCGTGTAGGAGATGCCAAAGCCGCCGCGAACGACGAAGTTGCTGTTGAAGGAGTGGCCGAAAATGCCGGTTGGGCTGTAGGCGAACCCGATCTGCGGGCCGAAGTTGGACTTACTTGCGTTGTAAGCGTTCACGCCCGTCTTGAGGGTCAGAGCGCTAAGAATATTAGTACCACTCCCCAAGTTGACGACGCCGAGGTTGCCGTATTTTTCGTGGATCGGGCCGTAGTACTCCCAGCGCAGGCCCAGATTCAGCGTCAAGTTCGGCCGCAGCTTGTAGTCGTCCTGGAGGAAGAACGCCAGGATGTTGGAACGAATATATTTTTTCACGCCGGTTGGATCGCCGGTGCGCGGATCGAAGGCGCCAGATTCCTGGAAGGGAGCGTCGTTGCCCCAGTCCCACAAATTGTGGAACTGATAAGCGGGGGGAAGGCCGGCCCAGAGCGCAGTGTCTTCCACTTGATCCTTGTAAATATCGGTGCCCATGCGAAGCGTGTGGCTGCCCAGAACTTTCGTGACGGTGTCGCGGACGTTGTACGAAGTTTGATAGAAGATGCCGGGTCCTGGAGGGCCAAAGGCGGGTCCCACGAAGTTGATATTGCCGATACCGTTGATATTCCCTACGGGGAAACCAAACAGCATCTGAGGATTCGATTGCTGTTCATTGAACCACCAGCGCGTCACGCCGGCGCGGGCCTCGTTGATCAGGGTGGGGCCGAAGGTGTGGTTCCACAAGAGCGTGGCGGCGTAGTTGGTCCGGTCGGAATGCCACTGGTTCACGGGGCGCACTGGGCCGTTGTAGAACGTCGAGTTGTTGGGAACCCAGTAGACGCTGAAGGTCAGCAGGTCATTGTTGGTGGCCTGGAAATCCGCGCGCCCATTGTATTGCGAGGCGGCGATTTGCGTAGGGTTGAGCGTGTTGACGTTGAAGACGTCGGGGATGCCATCCAGCCCATTGCCGACGCCGAAGGGGGTGGTTGCGCCGCCATAGGTCGGATCGAAATTTCCGGCGCCGCTGGTCAAGGGCGAGCCGATATCCAGGCCGCCGGACAGAGTGGCGCAGTTGACGCCCTCGGTCAGGCCAGCATTCGCGCAAGTGGTCAGACCGGCATTGATGGTGCTGTAGGAGGCGTTCACGCCGGCAAGCTGGGCCCATTGAGCGGAAATGTTGCTGGGGGCGGCGCCGGTGATGGCGGTATAGAACTGGGGCGTGACATACCACCCGCTGGAGGTGCCCAGGCTTCTGTTGCGCAAGGTTTGATAGGAGAAGAAGAGGAAGAACTTGTTCTTGATGACCGGGCCGCCAATGCTGCCGCCAATGGAATTGAATCGGCCCTGGTCGCGCGTTGGGGCAGGGAGGTTCGGTCCGCCGGAGCGCTGAAAGGCGTCCAGACCCGGGCGATGGGCGCGAAAGAAGAAGCTGCCGTGCAGGTTATTAGTGCCGCTCTGGGAAACGACCAGCACCTGCGCGCCTGCGCCGCGGCCGTTCGTGGCGTCGTAGGCGTTCGATTCGACGCGCACCTCTTTGACCGAAGCTTCATTGGGAGTGATGAGGGCGGAGCCGCCCCAGGTCAAGCTGTTCACTTCCACGCCGTCGATCTGATAGCTGTTGCCGTTGTTGCGAGTGCCATTGGCAACCACACCAGGCTGGTTTTCGGTCATGTAGATGCTGGAGCTGGGATTGGAACCCTGTTGGTTCTGTCCGGGCATGGTCTGCGCGTTGCCGTTGGAACCTTGTGCGCCGTCGCCGAACACGCCCGGGGCCAAGCGGAGCAATTGATAGGGGTCCTGACCTGTGGTGGGCAAGGCCTGAACTTCCTGATTGGTGATGGTTCCGGAGACGGTTCCGGACTGGGTGTTGATATCCGGCATTTCGGAGGCGTTGACGGTCACCGATTGGCTGACCTGGCCTACTTCGAGGGCAACGTTGAGCGAGCTGATCTGCTCGGCCCGCACGTTGACGCTGTCCACGACTTTCTTCTGGAACCCGGTTCTCTCCACAGTGACCGTGTAGACCCCAGGCGCCAGGCGGTTCACGCTGTAGACGCCGTTGGCATCGGTGGTCGTGGTTTGCGACAGCCCGGTGTCATTGGCTTTGGCGGTGACGGTGGCGCCGGCGATGGCGGCGCCTTGCGGATCGGTCACCGTTCCTTGGATTCCGGCGCGGTACTGCGCGTGAGCAGTGGCAACAAACAACAAGAGGGAGAACAAGAGCCCGGTGGTGCGGCACAGCCAGTTCCGGAGATTCATGCGACGCTCCTCGTTGGGGGGAGGGGCAATTCTCGGGAATGGACAACTTTACTTGTCTTGCGTGGTCTTCGGCACTAAATCGAAACTAAAACGTTTTAACCCCCACCCTCGTAGCTCTGAATAGAGCACATACATTTTTGAGGGTCAAGCTTTTTTTGCGCGGATGGACTTGTGGGCGTCTGGGGATTGTGGGACACTCCCTCGCAGCTTCGGTTCCTCGGTCCTCCCGGAGCGGGGGGCGGCCGGGCGCGCAGTTGGCGCTTGGAAGTCATAATTGCCAAAAACGATGGTTTCTATGGGAGTCCCGGATCCTGCACGGCTGGACTGCGGCCGGGGTGTATCTTCTTTTTCACGGTCAGACGGATGAGAGCGGGAGTGTTCTGGCGTGGCCTCCGATAAACGAGAAACGCGCAGGGGCGCCTCGGGTGCGAAAGCGAGGCGGAAGGGCGCTCCGCATCGCGCGGTCAGCCTGAAGGAACTGGCCGAGCATTTGGGGCTTTCGCCGGCGACGGTATCGGTGGTGATCAACCGGTCGCCGGTGGCGGACACCATTTCGGCGCACACCAAGAGCCTGATTCTGGCGGCGGCGCGCAAGTTCAATTACCGGCCGAATTTCTTCGCGCGCTCGCTGCGCATGCAGCGCAGCTTGACGATCGGCGTGCTGGTGCCGGAAGTCAGCGACGGCTACGCCACGGCGGTGCTGAGCGGGATCGAGGACGATCTGCTGCGCGCGGGTTATTTCTATTTTGTGGCCAGCCACCGGCACCGAGCGGACTTGATCGATGAATACCCGAAGCTGTACCTGGACCGCGCGGTGGACGGCATCATCGCCGTGGACACGCCGTGGCGGCACCGGCTGCGCGTTCCGGTGGTCACCGTATCCGGACACAACGAAGCGCCGGGCGTCACGAACATCGTGCTGGACCACGAACTGGCGGCGAATTTGGCGCTGAAGCATTTGCTTGGCTTGGGGCATCGCGAGATCGCGTTCATCAAGGGGCAGGCGTTCAGCTCCGACACGGAAGTGCGCTGGAACGCGATTCTGAAAGCGGCCGAGCAACTGGGGATTTGCGTTTCGCCGAGCCTGACCGGGCAGCTGGGAGAGTACGACACCTCGCCGCGTCCGGGATACAAGGTGACGGCGGCGCTGGTCAAGTCGCGGCACAAATTCACGGCTGTGTTCGCTTTCAACGACATTTCCGCGATGGGGGCGATCCGCGCGTTGCGTGAATCGGGTTTGCGCGTGCCGGAAGACGTTTCCGTGGTGGGCTTCGACGACATACGCAGCGCAGCCTACCAGAATCCCAGCTTGACCACCGTACGCCAGCCGTTGCGCAAGATGGGCACCATCGCCGCGGAAACCGTGCTACGTCGGATCTGCGGGCCGTCGCCGAATGGAAGGGCGGGGCAAGGCTCGCGCGGCTCGGCGGGGCGGTCGAGATCATCCGCGCCGCAGCAGATCACCATCGAGCCTGAACTGATCGTGCGGGAGACCACGGGTCCGGCGCGAGCGATCGAGCCGCCACTTTCCTGAAAACCATGGCAGCGATAGGTCCAGGGTTCGAGGTATGGGGACCGCTCTTAGTTGTCCTTGGGGCTGTGCCGATACTACTGGCGATTTTCTTTAAGGGGCAGTTCTCTGTTGCCTTGCCCAGCCCATGCGGCATAGTTAAGAGACCAATTCCACGGCTGGTGGGACGGCTGCTCTATTTGGTTGCGGGGATACTTCTCATCTGGTGGGGCGTTGTTCGGTGGACACATTGAGTGCGGAGCGCGGGGCCGAGTAGAGCGCTGGCGCGGTTTCCCCCTGTTTGTCAGAGGGCGTCACGTCATTCCGGTGCAATTTCCACAACAACTCTAGGCGTTGCGCTTTTCCGGATGTGGGTGCTCCGGCGAACTGCCCACCGAAGCGGGCCTGCTTGCCTTGGCGGGTTTGCCTGCTGAGGCAGGGATGCCGCGAATGAGCGCGACCAGTTCGCGCGCGGCGGCCGAAAGCGGGCGGTCCTGGCGGTAGACCAGGTAAAGCCGGCGTTCGATGCGCATCTGTTTCAGGCGCAGTTCGCACAGGTCGCCGCGCTCGATCTCATGTTCGGCGCACATGCGCGGGATGATGGCGAGGCCTTTTTTCATGGCCACGAAGCGCTTGATGCTCTCGATGGTGGGCAATTCGATATGCATGTTGAGCGGAACGTGATGTTTCGCGAACATCTGGATGACGCGCTGCCGGTAGGGCGACTCGACGATGTGCGCGACGAAGGTCTCGCCGCCTAAATCGGAGATGTCGACTTCGCGCGGGGCTTTGCGTGCGTCGTGGCGTTTGCACAGGCGGTGCCCCGGCCAGACCACCAGAGCGAGGGAATCGCGGAAGAATTCGACGGCGGCCAGATCGCGCTCTTCGGGGATGTAGGAGATCACGCCCATGTCCAGCTGGTAGTTAAGCACTTCACGCGGGACATCGCGCGAAAAGACGCGATGAACGAGGATGTGCACGCCGGGGTGCAGCTTGCGGAAGCGGTCGAGAGCGGGGAGCAGGGCGTGGATGGAGCTCTCATTCGCTCCCACTTCCACCTGGCCGCGCTCGAGCCGGCCGAGCTCCTGGACGGCTTTGCGAATTTCCTGGCGCAGATTGAGCATGCGGTCGGCGTATTCCAGCAGCAGGACGCCCGCGTCGGTCAGGGTGCGGGCGCCCGAGCCGCGCACGAAGAGGGGTTGGCCGACCCACTCCTCGAGCTTGCGGACGGAGATGCTGACGGCGGGCTGTGTGCGATACAGCTTCACGGCCGCGCGCGAAAAACTCTGCTCGCGAGCCACCGCCTGAAAGACCTGGAGGGAAGCTAAATCCATAGCTTCCTATTATATAAGAGGATTTTATCGGCTGCGCAAGAATTATAAATTGGACTTCTTGGCCCGGAACGGTTTCACTGGTACCGGCTGAATTAGCGGCGGGGAGACACTGTTTTCGTTGCCCTCTTTCCGCGCTTGCCGAAATTCGCCACTGTGTGAGGAAACGAGGCGCCATGGATCAAGTCCACATCTTCGATACGACGCTGCGCGACGGCGAACAATCGCCGGGATTTTCCATGAACCGCGAGGAAAAGCTTTTGCTCGCGCGGCAGCTCGAAGAACTTGGAGTGGATGTTATCGAGGCGGGGTTTCCCATCGCTTCGCCCGGCGACCTGGAAGGCGTGCGCGCGGTGGCGGCGGAGATCACGAACTGCCGCGTAGCGGCGCTGGCTCGCGCGCGACAGGAGGATGTGGATGCAGCCCTGCGCGCGCTGGAACCGGCCGCCAAGCCTCGCCTGCACATTTTCCTGGCCACGTCCGACCTGCACTTGAAGCACAAGCTGCGCATCTCGCGCGCGGAAGCCATCGAGCAGATCGGCAAAATGGTGCGGTTCGGAGCGGAGCACTGCGAAGAGGTCGAGTTTTCCGGGGAAGACGCGAGCCGCAGCGATATCGATTTCCTTTGCCAAGCGGCGCGCACCGCGGCTGAAGCGGGGGCGACGATCATCAATTTGCCCGACACGGTGGGCTATTCGACGCCGGAAGAGTACGGCGAAATTTTCCGCCGCGTGCGCGAGCATCTGGCGGGCTATCCCGGAATCATTCTGAGCGCGCACTGCCACAACGATCTGGGGCTGGCGGTGGCCAACTCGCTGGCCGCCATTGCCGCGGGCGCGCGCCAGGTGGAATGCACGATCAACGGGATCGGGGAACGCGCCGGAAACGCGTCGCTGGAAGAGATCGCGGTGGCATTGCACGTGCGGCAGTCGCGCTACGGCGCCAGCACGAACGTGGCGCTGGACAAAATTTATTCGACCAGCCGGCTGCTGACCTCGATCACGGGAGTTGCGGTTCCGCCGAACAAAGCGGTGGTCGGCGCGAACGCTTTCGCGCACGAGGCCGGCATCCATCAGGACGGGATTCTGAAGAATCCGCTCACCTACGAAATCATCGTTCCGGAGAAGGTCGGCGTGCCGGCGCGGCGGCTGGTCCTGGGAAAACATTCCGGACGAAGCGCGCTGCGCTCGCGCCTGGAAGAGCTGGGGTACGAGACGACCGACGCGGAACTGGCGCAGTGCTACGGGATGGCCATCGCGCGAGCCGACGCGGCCAAGCACGTGAGCGATCGCGATCTTCTGGCCATCGTCCACCAGGTAAAGCGCGCGCAAGCGCACGCCGCGTCCAGTTCCGAAACGAGCGCGGCACGGCCCAATTGACCCAGCCGGCAACGCAACCGCAATCGCAGGAAAGAATGAGGCCCCTCGCATGACGGAAGTACGCAAGACCATCGCAGTTTTGCCGGGAGACGGCATCGGGCCCGAAGTTACGCATTCCGCCGTGCAATTGCTGCGCGAATGCGCCACGGCCTTCGGGCACCGCTTCGAATTTCGCGAATTACCCTTTGGAGGAACCGCCATCGACCGCACCGGGGCGCCGCTTCCGGCAGACACGCTGGCGGGATGCCGCGCGGCGGACGCGGTTCTGCTGGGCGCGATTGGCGGGCCCAAGTGGGATTCCGTCGCACTGGACAAGCGTCCCGAAAGCGGGTTGCTGGGATTGCGGAAATCGCTGGGGCTGTACATCAATCTGCGCCCGATCCGCGTGCATGAGGCGCTGCGCTCGATTTCTCCGGTGAAGCCGGAGCGCATCGCCGACTGCGATTTCGAGATCGTGCGCGAGCTGGCGGGCGACATCTATTTTGGCGAGCACGAAACGCGCGGCGGAAACGGCAACGCGAGCGCGCGCGACGTGGCGACCTACAGCGTGCCGGAAATCGAGCGTGTGGCGCGGTACGCCTTCGAGCGCGCCGGCAAGCGAAACCGGCGCGTGGCCAGCGTGGACAAAGCGAACGTGCTGGCCACCTCGGCGCTCTGGCGCAAGACGGTAACCGCCGTCGCGCGCGACTATCTGGGCATCGCCCTCGAGCATCTGTACGTGGATAACGCGGCCATGCAGATCCTGCTGCGCCCGAAACAGTTCGACGTGATCCTGACTTCGAATCTGTTCGGAGACATTTTGAGCGACGAAGCAGCGGCCCTGGCTGGCTCGATCGGGCTGATTCCTTCGATGAGCTGCGGGAAGAGCGGGCCCTCGCTGTACGAGCCGATTCACGGGTCGGCGCCATCGCTGGCGGGCAAAGACGTGGCCTGCCCGCTGGGCGCGATCTTTTCCGCGACGCTGATGCTGCGCGAATCGTTCGGGCTGGAAATGGAAGCGCAAACGATCGAAACCGCGGCGCAACGCGTTCTGGAGCGCGGCTACCGTACGGCGGATATCAGCGACGCGGGCGGCCGCATCGTGGGCTGCAACGAATTTACGGAACTGATTCGCGGCGAGATGAGCGATGTGCTGGTGCACCACGAGCGCTACGGCTGGGGCGTCTGAGCCTCGGTTAATCCGCGTGCGTCGAGGCGCAAGCAGGAAAAGAACAAACACGAGGCAACAGAGATCCCTCCCCGGCACGGCATCCGGGGCGCAAAATGCGCGCACCCCCATTTCCGCAAGAACCGCGGAACTGGGTTCGGGATGACACCCGCAACGGAAACTGAAGAGCAGGTCAGGCGCGGCGCAGGACCAGGCAGCTGGCGATCATGTCGTGCAGCGCCTGCTTTTTGGCCGTGAAGCCCGCCATGATGTAGCCAATAAACAGAGGAATCAGACCGGTGATGATTTTGGCGAAGAAGCGTCCGCTGGCGCGCGCGAAGGTTATGCGACGGCCCTCCATGTCCGTCACAAAGAGCCCCAGGGCCAGTTTGCCGGGCGTGGCTTGATAGGACGAGCTTTCAAACCACGCGTAGTAGATCCAACCTTCGATGAGACACGCGAAGAGACACATCAGAATCACGACAATGACGACGGGGGCAACGAAGTCGCCCGCGCCTGACATGTTCTCGCCCAACCCACGGAGAAATCCGGCGCCAAGAATGGCCGCAGCCAGACCCACCAGCGTGGCGAGCCCCAGAAACAGAAGAATCGCATCGATGATGTAGGCCACCAGACGCAGCCAGAAGCCCGCGTAGGGCTGCAGGACCGGCACCGCGGGAGGAGCAGGATAGGCGGGGGCCGTCATCACCGGAGCAGTCAGTGTGGACGCGCCAGCGGAAACCGCCGGAAACGCGGGCGCGGGAATGGGCCCTGCTCCAACGGGGGGCGGAGCAGCCGCGGCCAATGGCTGGCCGCAACTGCTGCAGAAGCTCGCGTTCTCCGTCATTACCGCTCCGCATCTCGAGCAGAACATGTTGCGTCCTCCGCTCTTTCGCTCTTGCTACACCTTGCGCAGCACCAGAGTACCGGCCAGGATATCGTGCAAGCCCTGTTTTCTCGCGGTGAAGCCGATCATGAAGAAGCCAATGAACAGGATTATAGTCGAGAGAATCTTGGCAAAAAAGCGTCCGCTGGCGCGGCCGAAACTGATCCGGCGAGCCTGCATATCCGTCACTTCCAGGCCCAGCGCTTTCTTGCCGAGCGTGGCCTGCCACGAAGAGCTTTGCAGCAGGGCGTAGTACAGCCAGCTGATCACAAATCGAGGAAGAAAAAGGCGCGGCCAGAACATGGCCGCGAAGGGCGCCCATCCCTCCGGCGACATCGCCGCGCGGCCGTGCATGAAGGTGGCCATGCCGAGCGAGGCCATGAAAGGAATGGAGATCAGGAAGCCGATGAATCCGAGGACGATGCTGTCGATGATGAAGGCGACAAAGCGCAGCCAGAAACCGGCGTACTTCACGGTGGGAGCCGCGACCCAGCCAGTTGCGGCGGCGGCCGGCGCGGGGAAACTGGGCACGGCGGCTGGCGGTGCGCCTGGTGCCGTCGAAGTTACTCCAGTTGGCTGGCCACAGGAGTTGCAGAAGACCGCGTCATCTTGAATATTAGCGCCGCACCGGGAGCAGTACACTGCTGCGCTCCTCCTTTGCCCGGCCCACCCCTGGAGCTTGCGCGCGGCGCGCTTGCTCGACCGCCGCGACGCAACGTGCGAGCGCTGGGAAAATCGCACGCGCGTCCGAACACGACCAACCCATGGGAGAGCTGGCCTAAGAGGATATCAATACGGCCACACTTCGCCAAGCTCGGCGCCGGCAGCTGTCGGTAGCACATGATATGTCCGGTTGAGATAGCAAGTGAAATGTCCGCTTTTCGGCCTGCGGGGATAGGAGACCATGCCTGGCATGGACTCCTACACACAAGCCGCCATGGAGCGGG
>Ga0075272_1000036_pt1 | contig 42560 bp, 43 predicted proteins | sample SF_Rice_5C_0N_40_FD_69776 | JGI IMG/M metagenome (GOLD analysis project Ga0075272, IMG submission 69776) | Rice paddy soil microbial communities from Twitchell Island, California, USA - SF_Rice_5C_0N_404 | ecosystem: Environmental > Terrestrial > Soil > Paddy field/soil | place: USA: Twitchell... | reverse complement strand
CCCCCCCCCGGGATCTCTTGCTGGCTAACTGCGCGCGGCTGCGCCAACAGGGACGCGCGCACCGCTCTCCCGATGAAGCTCTTGTCGCGTGCCAAACGGAAGTCGAGCCCCGAAGCAATGGCGGCTGTGCTCTACAGCGCTCCGTCTCCCGCCGCCTTGCTTTCCATCAACTTGATGTCGCCCAGGCGGATTTCGCGGAACAGGTGCAGGTTGGAGGACATCACCACTCCTGGGCTGAGGTGCACCGCCGGAGGGAAACTTACCTTGCCTGCGAGATGGTCGGCCATCAAGCGCACTGCGATTTGCCCTTGCCGGTGCGGGTGCTGGTAAATCGACGCGGCAATCGTTCCCTTCCTGAAGTAGGGCGACATCTCCAGAAACAGGTCCGTCGTAATCAGCCTCACCTTGCCGCCCAGATTGCGCGCCCCCAGCGCCCGGCAAACCGGCAGGCAATTCACCGTGTTGACGTAGATCCCCGCCAGCGTGGGAACGCGCCGAAGCAGATCGAATGTCTTCTGAAAGCTTTCGTCTTCGTCTTCGTGCCCTTCCAGCACGGCCACAATCTTTCCGCCCGCGCAGTGCTTCGGAAACGTTTCCGAAAAGCCGCTCGTCTTCTTGCTGTGGTCTTCCGCTGTCAGCATACCCGCTACCACAGCCACTTTTGAGCCCGGGGGCACGAACTTGGCCATCAACTCGCCGGCCAGACATCCATTCAGGTAAGGTTCCACGCACACGACGCTCGAGCGCCGGCTTTCGGGCGCGTCCGTCGAAACGCAAACCACGCGGATCCCTTTCGCTTCCGCCTCGTCGATCAAGGGCCGCAACTCCTTTGGATTCCCTGCGGTCAAAATGATTCCGTTCACGCCCTGGGTGACCAGTTCCTTAAACGCCTCCGTGTCCCCTTCACCCAGCGCGTGCACCGGACGATGCACGAATTCGATGCCCAGCGACGACACCTGCCTGGCCTCCTCCAGCACGCCGTTCCACAGCTGGTCGTAGAAAAAATGAATTTCCCGCGGAACGCACACTCCAATCCGTGCCCCCGCTCGCGCCACCGACAGCGCTCGCGCCGCCAGGTTCGGCGTATATCCAATTTGCCGTGCGACCTGCAGAATTCGCTGGCGCGTCTTTTCGTTGATCCCGCCGCGGCCGTGCAGGGCCCGGTCCACGGTGCCGATGGACACGCTGGCGATCTGCGCGATCAGGTGAATGCCGCGGCGCTGTTTGGCCATCTTGGTCGTTTTCACGGCAGGTGCAATCTTATCCCTATCCGCATTTTTTTCTACGCTTCCTTTTTCGCCTAGAAAATCGATTTTCCGTGTACGCTAACGGTAAACGTTTCCGGAAGCGACGGCGTGGCGCTCCTCCTCGCTCCCGCCCAGGCCTGTCCCATCCCTGCGCAGCCGCCGGAACTGTCCGCGGCTCGCCGTGCGGGCGGCCCCGATCCACGGTGCTCAATGGCGCGGAGCCGGCCAAGTCGTCTGAATTTGTGCGCCGGATTTCCCAAATCGGCGTAGCATACTGTGTGCTGATTCCGGCGGTGCCACCCCTTGTTTTCACCGCGCGAGGGAGGAACGTCAACATGTGGCGGCTTTCGGCGTTGCCCTTGCTCTTGCCCTTGTTCGTTATCCCTGTCCGCGCGCAAGTGTCCGCGAATCGTGGAAATGAGACGGTCTGCACGTTGCGCATCGATGTCGAGTTTTCAAACAATGGCACCCCTGCTTCGGGCGCGCGCGTCGAACTGCTGGAGGGGTTCATGAGCGCCACTCCCGATCAGGTCGCCTTGACGAATTCGTCCGGATCCGCAGAATTCGACGGTCTGCTCCCGGGAGATTACCGCGTCGTAGTTTCCGGTGAGGGCATCGAGACTGCCCAAAGCGACAACATTCACATCGAGCGCGGCCGGGTGTTTGAAACCCAGCTCATTGTGGTTCGAGCAAAACCATTGGCGAATGCCGCCGCGGGGCCGGCGCGCAGTGTGGACGTTCTCGACCTGAACGTTCCCAAAAAGGCTTCCGCGGAATTGGCGCGCGGCGACAAGGAAATGGGGCACAAGCACTGGAAGAAAGCTGCTGCCCACTTCCAAAAAGCGCTCTCCATCGATCCCCGATATCCCGCCGGCTATTACAACCTGTCCGTCGCGTACTATCGGCTCGGAAAACTCGACCAGCAGCGTCTTGCACTGCAGCATGCGGTCCAAATCGACGATCGCTTCGTGCCGGCGCTCGTCGGCCTGGCGCATCTCGAGTTTGCCGATCACAACCTTCCCGCCACTCGCGCCCTGCTGGATAAGGCCATCTCCGCGGATCCGGACAACGTGGAAGCGCTCGCTCTGCGAGTGCGCGTGGACTTCATGCAGAGTGATTACAAGCAGGTTATCGCCGACGCGCAACGTGCACAGCCTGCCTCATCAAGGTTACGCTACCGTGCACTACACCGCTGCTGCCGCCTGCCAGCGCTTGAACCGCATTCCCGAGATGATTGCCCAACTGAAACTCTTCCTGGAAGAGGACCCGTCCAGCCCCAGCGCCGCTGACGTCCGCCGGATAATCGCCGCCGCCGAACATCAGAGTCGGTGAAATCGCGCAGGGTCGCTGCGGAAACGAAACGGGAGCCGTTCGCCCAGAGGTCGAGCCACAACCCAATTCCGGGGGAGTTATCGAACCAATTCGACGTCGGCCTGTGTGGCCGCGGCGCGAAGTTGCTGATCGAGGGTTGCCAGCGGCACTCTTTCTCGCCGCGCCAATTCGAGGTAGACCGCGTCGTACGCAGAAAGCTGAAACTCGCGCGCTGCGAGCAGGCTTTGTCGCAGGGAAACGCCGCTGCTGTCCGTCTCCACCGCCTGAAGCACAAACTGCTCGAGATTGACCAGGGCCTGATCCACATCTGCCGGGCTCAGGATCGATCGCCGCTGTGCGACCGCCAGAGCGTTCGCCATTTCCAGGTGCCAAAGCGCCGGCACGATCGCCCGGGCACCCTTCAAAAACAGTTGCTTGACACGGTTGGCATAAGCCGGTACCGGGTGATCGAGAAACCATCGAAGAGCAACAGGAGCATCCAGCACAAAACGTTTCAAGTCCGGCCTTCCTCGATCAGTTCCCTGATATCGGAATGCCGGGTCCACCTGGCCCGTTTCCGAATCTCTTCCATGTCCTCAAACACGGTCTTCAGGTCGGCGGCTGGCGCGGCGGGCGTCAGGACCGCGGCCAGTTTCCCGCGTCGGGTGATGCCAATTCTCTCGCCGCCTTTGGCGCGTTCCACCAGTTCGGACAACTTTTGCTTGGCTTCGAACAGTCCGACAGTCCGCACAGCCCTCTCCTATCTAGATAACTATTCTAGATGATTTAACGCGGACGTTCAAGTGCCGTCCGCGCGGGTCGTCCTGGCCGAAGAGCCGGGAGAGCGCTTGCCGGGAACGTGCACTTTCCGAATCGGTGGCGCGTCAGTGCGAGGCTTGGCTGCGGGGCACTTCCAGGTAGCCCAGGATTTCGTCCTTCACGATGTGCGTGGCGATCACTTCCAGCGGCGGGCTGTTGCGCGACACCACGAACTGCACCACTTCGTGAATCATGCGGTCTTTCAGCTCGATGCAGGTCGGCTGAACGTACACGCAAAGCGTGTAACTTTGCCTCTTCGCATTCGTCGATTTCAGCACCAGCGACACCGGGCCGACCGGCGTCGGATTCGAGCCGCGCAGCAATTCGAACGGGATCGCTTCCATCTCCGTGCGATTCACCAGCTCGTTCAGCTCGTCCTGATTGCGTAGGATCTGCACGTTCTGCGTTCCCACCTGCCCGGCCATGTCCGCCAGACGGTTGGTGGTGGCTTGCCAGGCGTCGTTGTTCGCCGCCTGGTCTTGCTGCAACCGCCCGAGTCCGGCTTGCAAAGTGGCTAGACGCTCTTTCGTCGCCGGCTCCGTCTCGGATGCGGAGGACTTTGCCGGCCGTGCGGATGAGCCTTGCCACGGAGTCGGCGTGATTCGATACACCGGCCTCGCCGGACGCGTGCTCGCGGAAGCCTGCGGTCCTGCTTCCTGGCTCTGCGATGACGGCCGCGTCGCTTCGGACCTGCGGACCGCATGCGAGCCCCTGCGCGTCTCTTCCAGCTTGTTCAGCCGCTCTTCGATCGTTGTCAGGCGCTGATCGATTTGGGTCAACGAAGGATCGCTCGCGCTTGCCGAAGTCTGCGAGCCTTGTGGCAACAGTTTGTATCCGGCGAACGCAAGGGCCGCGATTACCACCACCCCAACGATCAGCCCGCCCAGTCGTGGTCCCGAGTTCCTCGGCGACGGCGGCGGTGTCTGCACGAATACTTGCCGGTCGAAGTCGATTCCTGCTGATTTATCGGCCATGGGTTAGTCTCTCCAACCTGATCTCGAGCGTCAAAAGGCTTGAACCGTCGACGGATACCGCTCTTTCAGCTTGATGACAACCGTCTGCATTTCCTTCGGCAACAGCCCAACGCTTTGGCTGCCGTTTCCCTGGCGCGGCCCGCGCATCTCCACCTCGTATTTTCCCGGTGGAACGACCAGCAGCAGCGGCGTCTTCCCGACTATCTTTCCATTGATGAAAACGATGGCGCGATCGGGCAGCGATCGCAGAAACAGTTTTCCCGCGTTCGGCCCGGCGTTTTCCTCGAGGTGCTTCCGGTTGACTTCCTCCGCAGGCGGCCCGGAAGGCGCAAACATGAACGCCGAGTCCTTTCCCACAACTTGCGGCTCGCTCGCCGTGGAACTGGAATTCGAACTAGGCTTCGGCGGCTGGATGGTGGGAAAAGCCGGCATCTTGATGCTGTTCGCCGCCATGGAACTGTTCGCCGTAGTGCCCGCCGCTTCGGCCACCGCCTGGCCACGGACAACACACGCGCAACCCGCTGCTAAAACCAGCACCACCGCGCCCTTCCACATTCCGCCCATCATCGTCTTTTTCTCCGCCTTATGGCCCGCAAACGTCGACACCGCACTCGGCAACCCGGCCCGCTGACAGAAGCCGCGCTCACTTCATATGCAGGAGGAGTACCAAAGTGCTTCCGAACCATGGCTGGCTCAAACACAACTCCCTGCTAACTCCTTGCTTCCACGAAAGATCGCATCTCGCGCTGCCGCCTGTCCTGTCCGGCGACTCGTTTTTTGCCCTACCAGTCTCCTAAGAACGCCCTGCTCCGTACCCAATCGGTGACACCTGAACAGACCCACGCAAAGCCACGCCGCGTATTGCACCGCAGAACAGAGAACTCCTTTGCAGAATATTGGTATACAACGTGCTCCCCTTTTCCCTCTCGCCGCCATTGGTGTGGTTGCGAAACGCAGCAGAGCGGCCCGTTTTTACCGAACGGCCGCAGGGAGACGGATGATCGGCGAAATGAACTTGGCGATGGAAAACGAGCGCAAAGTGCAGCCCAGTGGCCCCCGCTCGCCCTTTACTGAACGCGGCGCATTGCGCCTCTTCGTCCGCGGCGAATCCTTCTTGGCCAACTGCGGCGGCTCGCTGGCGGCCCTGGCCCGCCGCTCTCCCAAAGGGCCGCGCTCCGCGATTTATTTCTTGCGCAGCGCCAGCGTATCGCGCGTCCGTTTCGCCGGCCGTTCGATCGGAACCTCGCTGGTTCTCCACTGCGCGCTCCTGGCCTTCCTTCTCTACTTGCCGCAAGCCATTCCCGCCGGCGCTTGGCAGGTCAACGCCGCCCCCGATCATTTCATGAAGATCTATTACCAGGTCCCGGTGATCAAACCTGCCCGGCTGCCTCGCCTCGCCCCGAAAGGCCCCGGAGGACGTCCTGGCGCGGGTTCCATCCCCGTCAAGCTTCCAGCCCTGGCCAGCACAATTCGCCACCCCAATATCACCATCGTCTCGAATCCCGCGCGCCCTGATAACTTCCATCAAACCATTTTCCAGCCCACCGCGCCTCCGGACGTGAAGATCACAACGGACCAGAAGCTGCCCAACATGGTGTTCGGGCAAGCCCTCGAGCGCCTGAAGGCCCCCCTCACTCCCAGCAACGCTCGCCCCAGCCAATTCAACCGGCAGGTCTCCCGCATCGACGCTCCCTCTGTCGCGGACAACAGCTCCAAATCCCCCATGATGGCTTTCCTGAAAACGTCGAATGCGCCCAAACTGGCCATTCCCGTTTCGGCGGGTGGCGCTCCCATCCAGCGCGTCAGCGCCGGATCATCCAGCCCGTCCAGCGGAAATCCTGCCGATGACGCGGGCCTCCTCCTGCTGGGAGTCGATTCGGCCGCCCCCAGTTCGCATTTCTCTTTGCCCGCCGGAAACCGCTGGGGCCAGTTCTCCATCGCCCCGCCTCCCGCGGCGCCGGAAGGATCGCCGGGCGGTGATTCTCACGGCGTGGCCGCTGGCGGCAATGGCTCCGGCAAAACGGCGGGCGATGCCAGCACCGCCGTTGGCCCCGGCACCTCTGGCGGCGGTGGTGGAACTTCAGGCACCGGAGGTGCGGTCAGCATCTCGGGCTCCGGCAGCGGCGGCGAAGGCGGACTCCTCGATCCCACCCTTCCAGCCAATATGATCTACCCGGTGGCCGCGCCGCCATTGAAGGTCCGCCGGAATACCCTGATCATTTCCTCTGGGCCCATGGGTGGCGGAGGCTTGAACGTCTATGGCGCCCTGAAATGCGGCAAGATCTATTCGGTGTTTCTGCCTATGCCGGGCCGCAATTGGACGATGCAGTACTGCGACAGCGCCCCGGCCGCCGAGAGCGTCACCTCCGGCGGTTACACAACCGTCATTCGTCTTGAGAACCCTCTCCTTCCTCCCGACGTCGACATGACTCACCGCTTCAATTTCAAACGCCTTCCCCTGCCGGTCACCAAGGTCCACCGCTCCATCGTTCTCAAAGGCACCATTGGCACGGACGGGACGGTCCAGCACCTCGTCGTCTATCAGGGAGTGCTGCCGCAAATGGATGAGGCGGCGCGCCTCGCCTTCAGCAAGTGGCGCTTTAAACCCGCCATGCGGAATGGGAAGCCAGTGCAAGTGCAGATTCTCGTCGGCATACCGCCCCAAACCGGCGTGGACCGCGTGAACCGCTAAAGGAGGAGCCCAGGAGCCAAATCTCGGATATTGGATGCCGTATCCGGACGTGCACGCCCCAACGTCTCTGATCGATGACACTACCATTTCCTTTTGGACCGTACGCTCCTTTCTCCAAATGTGAAGTGTTTTACCCATTTGCCCAGCACCGTCACCGGACGTTGACTACTGGAGTTCCTGTATCGGTCGTAGGGACAATGGCTTAGTACGATGTCCCCTCCTCGTTCACCCCTGTCCACTTTTGGTAGCTCGCGTGCCATCCTCCCCCCGCCGGGTCAGCTCTGTTCCCCAGTTCGACTAGGCGACCCGGGCTGAAACCACCTTCATCCTCCGCGATACAGTTCAGGGCTTCCTGGGCCCGGGGTGGGTACGGAAAAGAAGCACCCTTGGCATCTGCCCCTGCGGGCGGACGGGAGAACGAATGTCTGAACAGATCCGCGTGCTTTTTCTGACACAGGACCTCGGGTTCGCTGATCCCTTGTTTCGGGCGCTGGGGCCCGAATTCAGCCCTCAGGCCAGCAAAGAACTCCAGATTAACCGTCTCGGCGACTTGGGCGAATGCTGCGACGTGATTCTGCTCGATCTGCGCTTCGGCAGTACGCAAGGCGATCTGGAACCCCGCCTGCACCTGATTGAGGAGATCACCAAGAGACCGTCCTACCCGCCGATCGTCGCCCTGTGCGACGAGGGCGACCGCCAGATCGTCCTTGGAGCCGTCGAGCGCGGCGCCTATGACACCATCACCAATCCCCCGAACATGGTGGAGCTGCGCCTGGTCTTGAGCCGTGCGCATCGAGCCCATGTCATGGAGCGCGAAGTCGAGCGCCTCAAGGCCAGCTCGCGCGGGTCTGGAAGACTGCACGAGTTGCTCGGCACTTCCCCCGCGATGCAGGAGCTTTTCGCGCTGGCCCAGAAGATCGCGCCCTGCGACGTCAACGTTCTGATCACCGGCGAAACGGGCACGGGCAAGGAGTTGCTCGCGCGCGCCATTCATCAGATGAGCGGCCGCAGCACACGCCCGCTCGTCGCTTTTTCCTGCGCCAACCTTCCGGAAACGCTGGTCGAGGACGAACTGTTCGGCCACGAAAAGGGCGCCTTCACCGGGGCGCTCACCCTGCGCCGCGGGCGCATCGAAGCGGCCGATCAATCCACCTTGTTTCTCGACGAGATCGGCGATCTCTCGCTGGGCCTTCAGCCCAAGCTGCTGCGCGTTCTGCAGGAGCGCAGCTTCGAGCGGCTGGGCAGCAACAGCACGGTGAACGTCAACATCCGCGTGATTTGCGCGACCAACCGCAACCTGGACGAGATGGTGCAACAGGGCAAGTTCCGCGAAGACCTGTATTACCGCTTGAACGTCGTGCAAATGCACCTGCCCGCCCTGCGCGAGCGCCGCGACGACGTTCCGCTGCTCGCTCAGCATTTCCTGGAAATCGCGGCGGACCAGTTCCGCAAAAAGGCCCGCCGCTTTTCTCAATCCGCGCTGCACGCCCTCGAGGAATACGCCTGGCCCGGTAATGTGCGCGAGTTGCAGAACGCCGTGCAGCGCGCCGTCGTGCTCTCCGAAGGGCCCGCGATCGAGACTTGGCAGCTGCCCGCCGCCATTCGCAGCGGCTGCGAAACGCCGCAGGTGGCCCGCTCGTACGAAGAGGAAGTTCGCGAATTCAAGCGCCGCCTCGTTCTGCGCACGCTGCGCGAATGCGGCTGGCGCAAGGCTGAAAGCGCGCGCGTCCTCGGCGTGGCCCGTGGCTATTTGCACCGCCTCATCAACCAGCTCGGAATTCAGGAACAGGAAAGCGAGCCGGAAGTGGCCATGGCGATGTCATCGGCCCCGGCCAGCCCGCTACCACCCTCCTCGACGCGCATCATGTAGCGGCGCGGCCGCTGCAGGAACATGGTCATGGCAACCGTGGAAACACCGCATAGCTCTATCCCACCGTCACCCGGCGCGAGCCTTTCCGCGGCAAGCTGCGCGTCCTTGCTGAAAGCCGCGCAGAACGCCGACGGTGGATGGGGCTATCGTGCGGGCGCCCAAAGCCGGGTCGAGCCCACGGCCTGGGCCCTGCTCGCGCTGCAGCAGGCCTCACGCACGCCGCAGCGCGTGGAAGCATTGGCGGAAGCGCAACGCTCCGCCTTCCAATTCCTGCGCGCACAACAACTTGCGGATGGTTCCTGGCCGGCTGCTCCTGGCCAAACCGCCGGCTGCTGGGCCACTTCGCTGGCCTGCTGGGCGCTCCTAGCCGATCCCGATTCGCGCCAGGCCGTCGCTGCCGGCTTGCGCTGGCTTTGCAACGATTGGCCGCGCAGCGCGAACCTGCTCCGGCGCATGCTGCGGCATTTGACACGGGGCACAAAAGTCAGCGAGCAAAACGAGGCGCTGAGCGGCTGGGGTTGGACCCCCCAAACCGCCAGCTGGGTCGAGCCCACAGCTTTCGCGCTCCTGGCGCTGCAGATGGCTCCGAACGATTTGCGTCCCGCAGACAGCGCGAAGCGGATGGACCTGGCCAAGGCGATGCTTTACGACCGCATGTGTCCCGGCGGCGGCTGGAACTGCGGCAATCCCAAGGTCTACGGCGTGGCCGGCGACCCGTCCATTACGCAGACCGTCTGGGCGCTCCTTGCGCTGCGCAACGATGCGGGGCGCGCGGAACAAAGTTCCAGCCTGCATTGGCTCGAGGCGAATCTCGCCGGCGAGGTGAAAAAGGGATTGGCTTCGCTGGCGCTGGCGAAAATCTGTTTCGATGCGTACGGGAAAAGTTGGCCCGCCAGCGCTCCGAGCATCGAGCAAGCCGCGGAAGCAAGTGAGCTTGCGCGCAACGTGATGACCGCGGCCTGGGTCTCCCTGGCGCTGAGCCAGCATGCGGATTGGCTGAAGGGAACCTGATGCAAACGCCTGAACACATGCTCGTCCCGCCGTTTCAGCGCCCGCCTTCGCAGGTGGCCATCCGGCGCGTCGCAAGCTACGAGCAGGACCTTTTCGCGCTGATTTACGAAACGCTGTGCGAGTTCATCGAGCGCGAGCGAAGCGAAGACAAAGCGAAGAAAGCGGGCCAAAATACTGCTCCAGCGACATCAAGAACCTTGCTCTCTATTCGCGATAAAACGGTCCTAATCAAGCCTAATTTCGTCGGTTTTGACCTGCTCGGTTGCATGAACACGCACCCGGCGGTCATCGCGGCGGCCCGCGAAGCATTCCTGAAACTGGGCGCCGCGCGCGTGCTGATCGGCGAAGGCCCGTCCATGGACCGCGATACCGAAGCGGTGCTCGAATCGGTCCGCCTGCGCGAGTATACCGGGCGGCTCAATGGCAATTTCGTGGATTTGAACGTCGACGATGTGCAGCGCGTTCCACTGAAGACGCGCGCCTCGCGCCTGAAGGAACTTTATTTCCCGAAGACCGTGCTGGGTGCGGATTTTGTCGTCTCCATGCCGAAAATGAAGACGCATCACTGGGCGGGCGTGACGCTGTCGCTGAAAAACATGTTCGGAATCGTGCCGGGTGGCTGTTACGGCTGGCCCAAAAATGTGCTGCACTGGGCGGGCATCGACAATTCGATTCTGGACATCAACGCGGCCGTGCGCCCGGATTTCGCCATCGTGGACGGCATCCTGGGCATGGAGGGAAACGGTCCCATTCAAGGCACTCCAAAGACGGCAAATGTGCTAGTCTTCGGCAACGATCCTGTGGCTGTCGACGCAACGTGCTGCCGAATCATGGGCCTGCTTCCGGAGAAGGTGAAGTATCTGGCGGGCGCCGGGACGCTGCTGGGTCACGTTGCGGCCGAAAAGATCGAGCAACTCGGCGAGCCGATCGCAAGTGTGCGCACGCCGTTTGCGGTCCTGAACGAGTTCGCGAAGATCCGGGAGAAAGCAGTGGCGGGGAAAAGCAGTGGCTAGTGGTTAGTGGCTAGTGGCTAGAAAAAGGCAGAAGGGCAGTGACCCTTCGCCACGGCACTCAGGGCAAGCGAGTAGCAGGGAAAGCAGTGGTTAGTGGCAGGTGGGAACGCAGTGGTAAGTGGCTGGTGCAAGTGGCGACCGGCGAGTGGCGAGCCGGGAAAACGCAGCGGGGCGTGGCAAGTGACCTCAAACGGTTCAGGGCCCTTTCTAGCCACTAGCCACTGCCTTTCCCAGGCTCTCTTCTTCTAGCCACTAGCCACTGACCACTCGCCACTGCCTTACGGCTAGTACTCAAAAGCCCGCGAGAATGGAATGCAAGATGCAGCTATAACAGGACTGGATGGACAAACGGGCTAGGTGTACCCGAATGATGACGCTGACAAATCACGGCACTACACGGGGGATGGAGGGCGCCATGCGACGACGCAATCGCCAAGCCGGCCAAGCCTTGTATGTTGCGGCAGCTTCGTTGGTCGTTCTGTTGGGCTTTGTGGGGTTAGGCGTGGATATGGGCATGTTGCGCTACGAGAAGAGAATCCAGCAAACTGCGGCCGATGCCGCCGCGTTGGCTGGCGCAAATAATCTTCAGTATAACGCCGGCGCAGGAGTGACTACGGCGGCGCTGGCTGCGGCGCAAACTAACGGTTTCGGAGCCACGGGAACGTACTGCTCAAACAGCTGCCCGAACGCCGGGGATGTGGGATATGTGACGGTGACGGTAAACAACCCGCCGCTGTCTGGACCACACCAGGTGGGGACGACGAACGCAAACGATTATGTGGAGGCAATCGTCTCTGTCGTTCAACCTACCTACTTCATGAAAATCTTTGGCGTCAACAGCGAGGTCGTGGCCGCGCGCGCGGTGGCGACCAATCTGGCCGGGCCGCCGGGAAGCACCGGCCCAACGTGCTGGCTCAATCTGGGCGCACCGCAGAGTCAGATCGAGCTCGGCAACACGGTGAGCGGAAACCCCACGGTGGAGGCGCAGGATTGCACGGTTGAGACCAACGGAAACCTATGCACGAACGGCGGGGTCACGCTCAACGCTGGTGCAATCGGCGTATCGGGAGCCTGGGGAGGGATTAACGGTGGCGGCGGGAATTGTACAGGGGGTTCAGTTTCCCCGCAGCCGGTCACGGGTGTTGCGGCAGTCGGTGACCCTCTCGCGGGCAGCGTAACGGATCCCTGCCCCGGCGGGACGGGCGGTGCCTGCACGAACAGTTTGGGCAAGCTCAGCATCAACAGCAGTGGGAACTGCACATTGAATGGTGCAGCGTGTCCCAGCACGGTTGCCTCTTGTAGCGGTGGGCAGTGCACGGTCAATCCTGGCACTTACGACAGCATGTGCATCAACGTGAACTCGGGAACAACGGTGAATTTCGCGAGCGGCCTGTATGTTATGACAGGCCCCTCGGGCAATGTTTGCAATACGGGAACTGATTTCTTCGTGAATGCACAGGCAACGATCTGCAACAGCACAAGTCCCTGCTCCGGGATGCCAGGTAGTGCCAATGACGGGGTCACTTTTTACATGACGGGAACCGGCTCGGTGAATATCGCCGGAGGCGCAACCTCACAACTGACCGCACCGAATTCGGGGACGTACGAGGGAATCCTGTTCTATCAAGACCCGACCGACACGGCCACAGCGAGTATCAGTGGGAACTCCAGCTCTTTCTTTCAGGGCGCGCTCTACTTTCCGACGGCACAGCTAGTTTTCGCCGGAACTGGCAACACTACCTTCAATCAGGGCGCGGCCTATACGGTCTTAATTGCGAATTACACCACCGTCGAGGGCAACGCGACGATCTACATGAACGCCGACCTTTCCGGGTTATCTGGCGGTGGCGGACCGCTTGCAGGTCTGATGACCTCGGCGCGCTTGGTGGAGTGAAGGTGATGAAAGAAGCTCCAATTTCAATGGCGTCCAGTTCTCGGCGGAGGAGCGAGTCGGGGCAGAGCCTGCTCGAGGTGGCTTTGCTCACGCCGCTGCTGCTGCTTCTGGTGATTGGCCTGATCGAGGTCGGTCGTTACGCCTACATCGCCATATTGGTGGGGAACGCCGCGCATGCAGGCGCAGCATACGGTGCGCAAGGGCTGGCGCAATCTGCGGATACGGCCGGAATTCAGCAGGCAGCGATCGACGATTTCCAGAACAATGGGCAGAGCGCGAGCGCGCTGACGGTGAATTCCTGGACCTCTTGCGCTTGCGACAACAATGGCACGCTTTCGATGAACACCAACCTTTGCAGCACCAGCTCAAATCCGAGCATCACCAACACGATCTCGACATGCCAGACGGGCGGCGGGCACTGGGTAATAATGGTTTCCTGCGAAGGGTCGGGTACTTTCAGTTCGCTGTTCAACTTTCCCGGAATTCCAGCATCCCTGACCGCGGATCGGACCGCTACAATTCGGGTGTCTGAATAATGAGAAAAGAGCTGAGCACCGCGACTGGCGAATCCACCAACGTGGACCGCAGGAACAGAGAGAAGGGCAGCACGCTATTCGAATTTGCGATCACGGTCATTCTGTTCCTGGTGATGCTGTTCGGGATCGTGGATTTCGGGCGCGCCCTGTACACCTATCACTTTCTGTCAAACGCGGCGCGAACAGCTACTCGCTGGGCTGCCGTGAACGGAGCGACGTGCGGCCCAGGCGGATCGACCACGGCATGCCCGTCGTGCGATGCAAGCTGCAACGGAACGGCTCCGATGAATAACGGCCCCGCATCGGAAACGGACGTGCAGAACTTCGTGAAGGGCATTACGCCGCCGGGCATCGATCCCACGCAGCTCACGATAACGGCCTGCGGCGTTGCGGGCGGCACGAAATGTGCAGATAGCACACCGGCGGACTGCGTGGCGACTCCCAACAATCCGGGATGCACCGTGCAGGTGACGGTGAGCTACAACTTTCCCTTCCTCGTTCCGCTCGTCCAGACCGGAACCATCCCCATGTCGAGTTCCTCCGAGATGGTGATCGCGCACTGAGCTTTCGCATGTCCAGCATCCGTATATCTCCCCACACGGGATTCCTTGCTCAGATTCGTTTTTTTCTTCGCTAGCGGCACCGTCGCGTTCGCATCGTGCTAAGTCCCATCGAATCAATGCGAATTAACAAGCCGACACCTCCTTTTGGCCGTCGTCTTGAACGTCATTGGTCGACACGCGTGCCGAGCAATCTTCTGCGTAAGTCCTTTCTCATCATCATAAGTCCGAAAATTGGTCGACACACTTTTGCGTCTTTCGCGATGTTGTCTGAGACTGCCCGATTATGGTGCAAATTGGGCCCAGTCGATCGCCCGTCGCCCACCGATTCCTACCGTGCGGGAAACGGCTGAGACCGATGGATGACGGTTGGCCGTGCACGAAAGGGTTCTCTCTCTTCTGAGCTATTGAAAACCAAAGGTTTAGCTGCCGGGCGAGTGGGCAGCAAAATTGCATCGGACTAAGCCAGCCCCCGGGAAAGCTATGTCCGCATTCGACGAACAGACAGTCACAATCGAGCCGGCGAGCAGCGATACAGCGCCGGCCACGGAGGTGTCCGCGCGGGCGGTCGGGCAGCTTACGTGGCTGGAAGCGCTGAAATGGGCGTTTTCGTTCCCGGTGATGCTGGGAACGTTCCTGGTGGGCGCCGCGTTCTACTGCGGGCGCGCGTTCATCGTCGACCCGGACTTGTGGTGGCACATCAAGACAGGCCAGACGATCCTGGCCACGCATCATTGGCCCACGACCGACCCATATTCGTTTACGGTGCACGGGCAGCCGTGGATTGCGTTCGAATGGCTGGGCGACTGCCTCATCGGGACGGTATCGCGGATCAGCGGCGTGCGCGGGTTGGATGCTCTGCTGATCGTGCTGGGCAGCGCCATCCTGATCGCGTTGTACGTGCTGGGTACGGTACGGTCGGGGAAATCAAAGGCGGCGTTCGTGGCGGTCGCGCTGCTGTGCCCCTTGGCCTTCCCGTCGTTCACTCTGCGCCCGCAGATGCTGGGATACCTGTTCCTGGTTTTCACGCTCATCGCGCTGGAACTCTTTCGGCAAGGCAAGCGTTGGGCGGTGTGGTGTCTGCCAGCGCTGATGCTGGTCTGGGTGAACACGCACGGATCGTGGGCCGTGGGGCTGGGAACGATTTTTCTTTACTGGGTGTGCGGGCTGGCCGAATTCCGCTGGGGAGCCATCGAAGCGAAGCGCTGGAATCCGCGCGAGCGCCGCACGATTTCGCTGGTTTTCCTGCTGTCTCTAATCGCCATCACGATCACGCCCTACGGGACGAGTCTGCCCGCCTTCGCATTCAAGGTCGCCGGAGGATACTCCTACAGCCAGGCTCACGTGCTGGAATGGATGCCGATGCCCTTCAATCTGTTGGGCGGCAAGATATTCCTCGCGCTGGTGCTCGGGTTCTTCGTGGTGCAGATGGCGGCAGGCTTTAGGTGGCGCATCGAGGAATTGCTGCTGTTTACCGGCGGGACAGCGATGGCGTGCCTGCATTTGCGATTCATTCTTCTGTTCGTGCCGTTCTTCACACCGCTGCTGGCCACCGTGCTGGCGCGATGGATTGACGCGTATTCGCGCAGCAAAGACAAGTACGTGCTGAATGCGATCCTGATGGCGGGAGTGGTTGCGGCGATGGTGCATTATTTCCCCACACAGGCGAACCTGGATAAGACGGTTGCGGACGCGTTCCCCGTGCAGGCCGTTAAGTACCTGAAGCAGCATCCGGTTCCGGGCCCCATGTTCGATTCGTACGGTTTCGGCGGGTATCTAATCCTGTCCGGTTACAAGACTTTCATCGACGGGCGCGGAGAGCTTTTCGAGAAGGGCGGTGTGTTTCAGGACTACATTCAGCTGACGCACATGAAACCCGGGGGGCTGGACGTGCTGCGGCGCTACCAGATTCAGTCGTGCCTGCTGGAACGGGACGAGCCACTCTCGGTCGTGCTCAGTGCGCTTCCCGACTGGAAGAAGGCCTATTCGGATAACACCAGCGTGCTGTTCGTGCGGCGGAGCGCGAAGCCGGTGACGGAAGGCTCCGCGCGCGGAGAATGAACATGAGGCGAGAATTCACCGCAGGACCCGGCCCAACTGAAGTGGCGGATGGTCCCCTTGTCTCCGTGGTTGTGCCTTGCCTGAACGAGCAAGAAGTGCTGTGCGAGACAAACCGCCGGCTTTGCGCGGTGCTGGGACAGATGGGTCCGAAATTCGAGATCGTCTATGTAGATGACGGCAGCACGGACTCAACGCCGGAGATTCTGCGGCAAATGGCCGCGCGCGACGAGCGAATTCGCGTGGTGCGTTTTTCGCGGAATTTCGGCCATCAGATGGCCATCACGGCCGGGCTGGAACACGCCAGCGGCGATGCGGTGGTGGTGATCGACGCGGACCTGCAGGATCCGCCGGAAGTGATTCTGCAGTTGGTGGACAAATGGATGGAGGGCTACGACGTCGCGTATGGCGTGCGCGCCGAGCGCGACGGCGAAACGGCGTTCAAGCTGTGGACCGCGAAGACGTTCTACCGCTTCATCAACCGGCTCTCGGAAACGCCGATTCCGCTCGACACGGGCGATTTCCGACTGATGGACCGGCGCGTAGTACAGGCGCTGCTGGAAATGCCGGAGCGCGACCGGTTCGTGCGCGGAATGGTGAGCTGGCTGGGTTTTTCGCAGATTGCGGTGCCATATCGTCGAGCGGCGCGCACTGCGGGCGCAACGAAATTTTCGTTTTTCAAAATGCTGCGCTTTGCCATGGACGGCATTTTCTCGTTTTCCATCGTTCCGCTGCGCCTGGCGACGTGGACGGGATTTGCGGCGTCGGGCATCGCCATTGCAGGCGTGCTTGTTGCGGTGATCGCGAGACTGATGGGCATGCACGGCATCGTCAAAGGCTGGGCAAGCGTGATGACGGCCGTGCTGTTTCTGGGCGGGGTGCAGTTGATCTGCATCGGGATCATCGGCGAGTACGTGGGGCGGACGTACGGCGAATCGAAGCGTCGGCCGCTGTATGTGGTCCGGGAACGAATGGGTTTCGGCGCACGGCAGAGCTCTCCAGTCACGCCCATTAGCACGACAGCGATTGGGAACAGCCGGTGAGCGTGGCGGCAGGAGGGCGCATGCCGGAGTTCGACGCGTTTGCCAGAAATTATCGGGATCTGGTGAGCGAGAGCGTCCGGATCAGCGGGGAATCGTCGGAATATTTCGCACGATACAAAGCGGACTATGTGGCGAGGGAGATTGGGGCGGCGTCGAAGATTCTCGATTATGGCTGCGGCGTGGGCCTGTTGTCGCGGAATCTGAAACGCGTTTTTCCGCAAAGCCGGGTCGATGGTTTCGATCTTTCAGAAGAAAGCCTGCAGCAAGTGGATGCTTCTTTGCGCGCGCAAGGAGTATTCAGCGCGTGCGCGAGTGAACTCGAGCGCGATTACGACGTCATCATTATTGCCAACGTGCTGCATCACGTGAGGCCGGCGGAGCGGCAGGAATTGGTGCGAGAGGTTGCGGGGCGGCTGGCCGCGGGCGGGCGGCTGGTGATCTTCGAGCACAACCCCCTCAATCCGCTGACGCGATGGGCCGTGTCGCACTGCCCGTTCGACGAGGATGCGGTCTTGCTGCAGGTGGGGGAAGCGAGAGCTCATGTGCAGTTCTCCTCGTTGCGTGTGGTAAAGCGAGACTACATCGTCTTCTTCCCGCGATGGTTGCGCTGGTTTCGGCCCGTCGAGAAGCATCTGGGTTGGCTGTCCCTTGGGGCGCAATACGCCATCGTCGCAAAAAGTTCCCGCCCCTAATGGATGCTGAGACCGCACTGGTCGGCGCACGAACCTCCGAGGCCCAGACGATCGGAGCCAATGACAACGATTGCGGCTTTTGGGGAATGAGGGATGGAAATGGTTCTCGTAGGGGTGGCGGGAATCGGGCTCGTTATCCATTCCGGAATCGAGCGGGAAAAGAAGTAGTGAAATACTGACTTGCACCATCAACGAGAATGAAAGCGAAAACCTATCGTTACTTGGCTGCGGCCGCGTTGACTGCAGCATTTGTGTTCCTGCCGGCGGTGTCCATGGTGCGCTCGCGATTGTTGCCGGCGACCGATTTCGCATGTTTTTACGCGAACGCCGTAGTCTGGCGGCAAGGCGGTAACCCATACGATTTGAGCCAGCAGTGGAAGGCTCAATCAAAGATTGGGCTGCCCGACTTCCGGGTAAACGTTTATCCGCCATTCCAGGTTGTGGTGCTGGCGCCCTTCGCACGATTATCTTTTGCTCATGCGTTTCTGGCGTGGAGCTTCTTGAATCTAGCGCTGTTGATTCTGTACCTATGGATTCTATGGAACTGTAAACTGGCGGACGAACCACTCCATTTAACACTCGTCGCGCTTTTTTTTCCCATGTGGATCGCGATGTATCTGGGACAGTTTTCCTTCTGGCTGCTCGACGCCTTTGCGCTGGCGTATCTGCTGCTGCGGCAGCGCCGCGACGGTGCGGCTGGCTTCGCGCTGGGGATTGGCTTGATCAAGTTTCCATCGTTGCTACCATTCGCCCTTATTTTTGCACTGCGGCGAAGGTGGAAGTTTATCGGCGGTCTGCTGTTCGCGGGAGTGATCTTGCTTTTGATTTCCGTGGCCGCGATGGGGGCTGCGCGCATGGCATCGTACATCAGATTGTCGCTTGCGGCTTTTGGTGGACGGACCCCCGCCTATTCGGGTTTTCAGCATGTGAGCGTATTGGGCGCGTTTGGTCCCAAATACGCCATGCTCCTAGCCGGGCTCGGCCTCGCCGCTTTCGTTGCGTTCCAGTGGAAACAGAACGACGATGACCCGCCGATGTACGCCGCAGCAATCGTCGCTTCTTTAATTGCGGCACCCTATATGTGGCCGCACGATCTTACGCCATTCGCATTCGCCGCAACCCTGATTGCCTCAAAAACAGGATGCAAACTGCGTGTTAGGGCAGATGCCGTGCTCTTTGCGGCTTTGATTTACGTTTATGCGGCGCCGTTATTTCTAACCCTGCTCGATGACCGCTCAACCTTGAGCGCGCTGGCTCCGGGCTTGGTAGCGATCGTCTTGGCATTGGTCATAACGCCGATGAGGGCAAAGGAGAAAACGAATGCGAAACTCCTCCAAGAAGAAAAAATCTGATTGGGATCGGCGTCTGGGCCTCGACCACAAACTTCTGCCGCTGGTTGGAGGGCCGGTCGTGAGGGCTTGATCATCGTGCAGTCTACACGATGGCCGAGGCTTGAGCCGTCACCGGTCGGATGCCAGGCGCGGCGCTGTCGGGCGGGAGCGTAGCATGCCACAGTGTCCTTTAGGAAAACCTAACTCGTATTCACGGGGAAGGGACAGATGTCGGGCGACCTCAAAAGCCTAGAGCTCTCAACGGTTCCCATGCGCTCCAAGAGCCAGGCCGGCAAGCGTCTCAGGTTCTCTGCATCCGTCCTAGTGTCCTTTTTGCTGGTCAGCTCGTTTGCAGCGTGGAACCTCTCAACGTGGCCAGCCAGGATCAGGTATCCCGGCGACGAGGACTACGAAGGCGTGGTCCTGGCCACAATGATTCACATGCGACAGGGTGTGCCCGTTTACGCGGCGGGTGCAGCTAGTGGTTTTGATGGAGCCACGTATGGGCCTCTTTTCTATTTATTGGGCGAGCATCTGATCAATGCCGAAAAACCGTCCTATGTTCCGCTTCGCCTACTTTCGGTACTTGCGATGCTGGGTTGTGCCGCCGGGTGCGGCGTCCTGGCGTTTTTGCTTACTGGAAGCCGTTTTGCCGCCTCACTAAGTCCGATCACGTTTCTAGGGTACGGGGTTGTGAGCGGCTGTGGAATCCAAGCGCTGTCTGACGGTGTCTCGTTATTTTTATTTTTCAGCGGATTCCTTCTTGCCTATAGATTCCGAAACAGCCGCGGGGTCCTGCTGGCTGTCCCGCTTATGACTCTCGGCTTTTACTACAAGCCGCAGTACATCGCGGGACCGTTGGCGGTCTTGATTTTCCTGTTCCTGGAAAAAAGGTACCGGTTGGCAGCCCAGTTCACGGGGCTCCTCGCCTTCAGCGGTATCGGCATGTTCGCCCTATTCCAGTGGGGCGTGTTTCGCGGACAGGCGTTTTGGCAGCACTTTTTGCTCTACCAGTCGTCGGCTCTGTCCTGGCAATTGCTTGGACGAGGGCTCTTTTTCATCGCAGTCGTGTTTCTATTACCGGGTCTTTTCGTTCTGGAGTACCTCCGCGAATCATCAAATCGTCTTCTCGCATGTTACTTTTCCTCTGCACTGCTCCTTGGACTGATCTCGTTTTGCAAGGACGGCAGCGGCCCTCACTATTTCTTTGAACTCTTTCTCTTCGTCTCCGTTTTGATCCCCGTGCTTTTGGCGCGACGGCTCAAACAGCATGTCTTTCCACTCGATTTTGCGTTGCTCTTGGGAATCATGCTCCTCACGGGTCAGTGGTTGAAGGACCCATGCCCGCGCAAGGCGGACGTGAAGCGGTGGGAATCGATGCAGGGATTTCTTCGGCGCAGTTTTCCCACGCACGCAGTAGCGCTCGGCTTTTACCCAGGCGAATTATTGCAAGCTGGGCTGAGCACTCCGTTCGGCTCACTCTTCGAACTCGCGGAGTTTTCACGCAGGGGCGTTGTGTCTGAAGACGGCCTCGTGTCGTACATTCGGAATCGCCGTTTCGCGGTAATTGTTATGACGCTGAAAGTGGACACCCAATACGACTCCTATTGGGCAGAATTCTGTACTCCAAGAATCCTCGCAGCAATTAACGGGAACTACAGGCTCGAGACATCCCTCGACATGCCGACCCCCGAGCGCCTTGGCCATCTCTCCCGCTATTACATCTACGTGCCGCGACCAGGGGTTACTAACAGTGCCTCGCAAGTACCCATTTCCTCTATCCCTTCGTGCAACCCCAACAAGGGTTGGCGACGGTCCCCGCGCGCAGGACGCGATAGATACAAATTGTATCTGTCACTACTTGGGTTGGAGGCGCGGGATGGAGATGTCCACGATGGGTAACACTTTAGATCACTCCGGTGTGAGCCAGTTGAAGACTTTTGGGCTCGACATCTATCTCCTTCTTGCTAAAGGGCTTACAAAAGTGCGGTACCCCCGAGGAATGGCTGCTGGAATGCTGTAGAGGGATGTGCGGTACGGGCTCGGATGGGAACAATTCACAATTTGAGAGGACCTAAATGAAGAATCTCCTGATGAGGCTGTGGAAGGAAGAGGAAGGGCAAGACCTGACGGAATACGCGCTTCTGCTGGTTCTGGTAGCGTTGGCGGCGATCGGCTCGCTGGGCGCGCTGGCCACCGCGATCAACGGCACCTTCGCAAAAGCGGCCTCGAACCTGACCTAAGCACGGCACAGTGAGATTAGGGACTGCGAGAGCAGCCCTAATCTCGCTGTTCACTTTGGACGAGAGGTAATCCCATGAAGAACATTCTGTTGAAGCTGTGGAAGGAAGACGAGGGCCAGGACCTAACGGAGTATGCCCTGTTGCTCGTGCTGGTTGCGTTGGCGGCGATCGGCTCCCTCGGCGCGCTGGCCACTGCCATTAACGGCGTGTTCGCAAACGCGGCGTCGAACCTCACCTAAAGACGCAGACGGGGCTTGAAGGGGCCGCGAGTGCGGTCCCGTGATCCCAGCGCGAACAGCGTAATGCCGCTTGACCATCCTTTTTTTGCGCTGCGGGGATCAGTCCTAGAACGCATGGAACTGCTGGACGAGATTCGAAGCGGGTACAAATCGAAACGCGGAAAAGCGCTCCACGACAAATTCAAGGCGAGTTCAGTGATCACCTCAGGGCAAACAATCTGGTATCTCGCGATTGGACTGACGCTGGTGGCGGCGTGGATGGACTGGCACACGCGCAAGATCCCCAACTGGCTGACTGTTTCGGGATTTCTCGCCGGGATCGCAATCAATTCCTACGTACACGGATGGCAGGGCGCGAAGTCATCGCTCGAGGGAGCGGGGCTGGCGCTGGTGTTGCTGCTGCCGCTGGTGATGTTGCGCGGGCTCGGCGCCGGCGACTGGAAACTGATGGGAGCGGTAGGGGCATTTGTGGGCCCGGTGCTGTTCGTGTTCGTGTTGGTGGGAAGCATTTTGGTGTCGGGAGCGATGGCGATGGTGGTGATGGCGCGCGCGGGCCGCGTGATGTCGACGCTGCGCAACGTCGTCGTGCTGGTACAGGGATTCTTTTCCTTCGGGCTGCGGCCCAATCCGAAGGTTTCGCTGGACAATCCGGGGTTGCTGAAGCTGCCATTTGGAATCGCGGTGGCGGTTTCGACGCTGCTGTGTTACGGCGCTGCGCTGTGGCACGTGCGCCTGTGAGATTCAAGAGAAGGAGATCGGGGACATGAACCGAAACCGGCTGATTATAGGTTTGGCAGCCGCAGTAGTGGTTGCGTTCTTCATCAGCACGATCGTGTACCGGGAATTGAGGAAGGCCAGCCTGGTGCAGCCGCCAACAGCGACTCAGCAGATCGTGGTAGCCGCCCAGCCATTGCAGGTGGGCGCGCGGCTCGATTCGACGAATTTGCGCACGATCAGCTGGCCGGCGGACGAGCCAATCAAGGGAATGTTCACGAAGATCGACGATTGCGCGGGCCGGGCGGTAATTATGCCGACAGCGGAAAATGAGCCGATCCTGGAAGGAAACCTGGCGCCGAAGGGCTCGGGAGCGGGACTGCCGGCGACCATTCCGGAAGGGATGCGGGCTCTGTCGGTGGCTGTGAACGATGTGGTGGGCGTGGCGGGCTTCGTTGTGCCGGGGACGATGGTCGATGTGCTGGTAACCGGGCAAGTAGCCGGCGGCGGCGCGGGCGGCAACATCACAAGGACAATTCTTGAAAACATTCCGGTGTTGGCGGCAGGACAAAAGATCGAGAAAGATCAGAACGGCAAGCCGCAGACGGTGCCGGTGGTGACCCTTCTGGTTTCCCCCGAGAATGCGGACAAGCTGGCAATGGCCAGCACGCAGGGCAAAATCCAGCTTGCGTTGCGGAATACAGTGGATACCAAGGTGGTGAACCCGCCTCCCGTGCTTCAGAACGTGATGTTTGCGGGACCCGAGCCGATGATCGTGAAGACGAAGGGAGGGCGCCGGGTCTATCACAGGCCACCCCCGCCGTATCAAGTCGAAGTGATCACCGGAACGAAGAGAGAAACGAAGACGTTCCAAAACCAGTGACACACATGGAAACGATAATGCAGATGACGAGACAACAAAATCGCATCACAGCCGCAGCCATTTTGGTTCTCGCGGCGGGATTGCTCGGGCCTGCAGTCATGGGCCAACAGCTTCCAGCAGCTCTCGCAACACGAGCTTCAGTTCCGGCGATGCAGACGGCGGCTGTACCAGCCCAGCCGCCGCAAGCCGGGGCGGTTCAGGCGGCACAGCAGTCGCAAGAGCCCCAGGTGTTGCATCTGCTGGTGGGGCGGTCGCTGATCATCACGTCACCGACGCGGATCAAGCGCGTATCGCTGGCCGATCCGAACATCGCCGAGGTGGACGTGGTGACGCCGTACCAGGTGGTGGTGAACGGCAAGGCCCCAGGCGGCGTGTCTCTGATTTTGTGGGACGAGGCGGGCCAAAGCCAGTCGTTCGAGGTTTCTGTCGACATCGACGTGCTGGGTCTGGCACAGAAGATTCACGAGGTGTTTCCGTCCGAGCCAGTGCAGATCGAGACATCCGGCAACACGGTAATGCTGTCGGGGAAAATCTCTTCGGCGGCAGTGGCGGACAAGATTCTGGAAGTGGTGAAGAACAGCGTGCCCAAGGTGACCAGCCTGATGGAAGTGCCGCGCGCGCCGGAAGCGGAGGTGGCGCTGCAGGTGCGTTTTGCGGAGGTTAACCGAGCGGCCATCCAGCAGTTGGGTGCGAACCTCCTACGGACGTTTGGATCGAACATGCCTATGTCCGTATCGACCCAGCAATTCGCGCCGCCGCAACTGGGGAGCTTGACGACGACCAGCACAAGCGGCTCGACCACGACCACGTCGACTTCGGGCCAAAATACGTTCCTGTTGAGCGATCTACTGAACATTTTTGTCTACCGCCCGGACATTAATCTGGGCGCGACGATCAAGGCCCTTCAGCAGAACAATCTTCTGCAGATCCTTGCGGAACCAAACCTAATCACCCAGTCCGGAAAAGAAGCAAGTTTCCTGGCCGGAGGACAGTTTCCCTATCCGGTGGTACAGTCCGTAAGTTCCGGAACCTCCGGGGCGATCACGATCGAGTTCAAGGACTACGGCATCCGGTTGAATTTCACTCCCACCGTCACGTCCGACGGACTGATTCACCTTAGAGTCCAGCCGGAGGTGAGTTCGCTGGACTACACCAATGCGGTGCAGCTGCAGGGATTCACGATTCCCGCGCTGCAGACGAACCGGGTGCAATCTGACATGGACCTGCGCGATGGACAGAGCTTCGTGATCGCGGGACTGCTGGACAACCGGGTGATCAAGCAGTTTGAGAAAATCCCGGGGATCGGCGACATACCGATCCTGGGCAAGCTGTTCCAGAGCTGGACGCTGAACAAGTCGGATAACGAGTTGCTGATTGTGGTGACCCCGCATATCGTTCATCCGCTGGCGCAGAGCCAGATCCCGCAAGGGCCGTCGTTCCCCATACCGTTTATGCGGCCCATACCGCCAGCGGGGCAAAAACCGGCCTCGGAACGATGAGCTGAAAGGTGTGTGCGACGTGAATCGCGGATGTGAAGACAAGGCGTTCAGGCGATGCTGAGCGTAGCCATAGCGAGCGGAGATCCTTCGAGTTCCGCGCAATTGGTAGCCAGCCTGGAACAGACGGGAGTGGTGAGCTCGATCCGTCAATGGTCGATCCCCATGGATCGCCTTCCGGAGACGCCGGACAATATGCCGGACGTCGTGTTTCTCGATCTGGGCCGGGACACGGAGCCGTATTTTGCGTTCGCTGCATTGCTGCGCCGACTCCATCCCGCCACCAAGCTGATCGCGTGTTCGTCCAATGCTCCCCAGAGCCACCAAACCCTGCTGGAAGCGATGCGGAGCGGTGTGCAGGACTTCATCGCCAAGCCGATCGCTACGGATGTTTTGAAGGCGATGCTGGCGCGGTTCGCGGACGAAATGGAGATCAAGTCATCGTCAACCGGGAGCAAGGTGATTGTGGTGATGGGGTCGAAGGGCGGAGTGGGAGCGACCACGGTCACGGTGAACATCGGCGTGCAGCTGGCCACCTTTGCGCGCAAGCGAGTGGCGGTGCTGGATTTTGCGCGGCCGCTCGGAAACGTTCATCTGCTGCTGGACCTGCATCCGCGGTTCGGAGTTCGCGACGCGGTCGACAACCTCGACCGGCTCGACAGCCATTTTTTCAGCGGGCTTCTGACACACCACAAGACCGGGCTTGAAATTCTTGGCGGGGCCACGCAGCCGGAAGAATGGCAAAGGATTGCGGTGCCCGTGCTGGAACGAGTGGTGAACGTGGCCCAGAACAACTTCGATTTGGTTCTGGTGGACATGGGCTCGCAATTCTCGTCCGAATGGAGCTCGATTCTGGGCGGCTCGCGCATGATTATGGTGGTCGCGGAAGCAAACGTGCCCGCGCTGTGGACGCTGGACCGCCGTCTGGCGGCGATGACCGGGTTCGGGCTGGATCCGGAGCGCGCGCGCATCATCATCAATCGCTGGCACAAGGGCGATGAGGAAGTCCTGAAAAGCATTCAGAAGAACATCAACCGCCCGCTGTTTGCCTGCATTCCGAACGATTTTCGGAAAGCGAGCGAGGCCGTGAATCTGGGCACGCCGATTCTCGAGAACCACAACAATTTGCTCAGCAACCGCTACCGGCAGATCGCCGCACAGCTGGTCGGGATTGACGCCGGCACGGCGGCCAAGAAGGGTTCGCTCGGCGGGTTCTTCTCGTTTCCGACAAAGAGGTAAGGAAAATGGCACCCATTCCGGCAACACCGACACGGATGGATTTTGGCGCGGTAAAGGCCGCGATTCACCGCAAGCTGATCCAAAAGCTGAACCTGGACCGGCTGAGCGAAGTCAACCGCGACGACGTACGCCGCGAAGTGGCCCAGATTCTGGAAGCGCTGGTGGTCGGCGAGTCCACGCCAATGAATTTGCAGGAGCGCGAGCGGCTCGCGCAGGAAGTGCTGGACGAAGTATTCGGGCTGGGTCCTCTGGAACCCCTGCTGGCCGATCCGACCGTGGCGGACATTTTGGTCAATACGTACAAGCAGGTGTATGTGGAGCGCAAAGGCGTGCTGGAGCGCACCGGCGTGCAGTTCCGGGATGATGCGCACCTGATGAGCATCATCGACCGCATCGTCTCCGCGATCGGCAGGCGCGTCGACGAATCCTCGCCCATGGTGGACGCGCGCCTGGCGGACGGCTCTCGCGTTAACGCAATCATCCCTCCGCTGGCGATCGACGGCCCATGCCTCTCGATCCGGCGTTTTGGGCAGGATCCCCTGACTGCGGAGGATTTGATTGCGAACAATACGTTGACGCCTCAGATGCTTGAGCTTTTGCAGGGCTGCGTGAAAGCCCGGTTGAACATATTAATTTCGGGCGGAACGGGCGCCGGCAAGACCACTTTCCTGAACGTACTTTCTTCGTACATTTCGAACCGCGAACGGATCGTGACGATTGAGGACGCGGCCGAACTGCAGCTGCACCAGGACCACGTGGTGCGGCTCGAAACACGCCCGGCGAATATCGAAGGCAAGGGCGCCATTCACCAGCGGCAATTGGTCATCAACTCTCTGCGCATGCGCCCGGACCGCATCATCGTAGGCGAGGTTCGCGGCGAAGAAGCGCTGGACATGCTGCAAGCGATGAACACGGGGCATGACGGCTCGTTGACCACGATTCACGCCAACACGCCGCGAGACGCGCTCAGCCGGCTGGAAACGATGGTCGCTATGGCCAACCTCAACATTCCAGAGAACGCGATTCGCCGGCAGATTGCGTCGGCCCTGGACGTGGTGATCCAGGTGAGCCGCATGAGCGACGGAACCCGAAAAGTCGTCAGCATCGCGGAAATCACGGGCATGGAAGGCGACGTGGTCACCATGCAGGACATCTTCATTTTCCGGAAGCGCGGGATCCGGGACACGGGAGAAGTGATTGGTGATTTTGTGCCGACCGGGATCCGGCCGAAGTTCGGCGAGCGGCTGCTGGTGACGGGCATTCGGCTGCCGATGTCGATGTTCGAGCTGCAGGCGGCCCCGAGGCAAGCGTGAGGAAGTTGAGGCAAGAGTGAGATGGCTCTACTGATTTCCATTTTGACTTTCGCGGTCGTGGCGCTCGTCTTCGTCCTGGTCTGGATGTTTTTCGGGACGGGCAGCACCCAGGAGGTCGTGCGGCGGCGATTTGAATCGGTGCGCAAAGCGGAACGCCGGGGCGGGGACAAATCCCTGGCAGTCGATCTGCTGCGCGACGAGATGCTGAGCGGCGTGCCCGCTATCCATCGCGTCCTGTTGCAATGGGCCTGGCCGTCGCGAATGCGCGATTTCTTGAGCCAAGCTGGATTGAAGATCAAGCCTGCGAAGCTACTCATGATATGCGGCATTCTCGCGGTTGGCTCATATTTGATCGCTGCCCATTTTCTACCGCACTTCCTGATCGCCTTCTTCATCGGAGCCGGCACCGGGCTCATTCCGATCGGCGTGGTGGCGTGGATGCGCAAGCGGCGCCTGCGACAATTTGAAGAACATTTCCCGGAAGCGCTGGACCTGCTGGGGCGCGCGGTGCGCGCGGGCCATGCGTTCACCACGGGGCTGGAGATGATTTCCAAAGAATCGACTGAGCCCATCGCCGGGGAGTTTCGCACCACATTCGACGAGCAGAATTTTGGACTTCCTTTGCGGGACGCGCTGTTGAATTTGGCCGAGCGTGTGCCACTAATCGACGTGCGGTTTTTCGTGACGGCGCTCATGATTCAAAAGGAAACGGGCGGCAACTTAGCCGAGATTTTGGACAGCCTGGCGCACGTGATCCGCGACCGCTTCCGGATCTATCGGGAAGTGCAAACGAAAACTGCACAAGGACGACTGACGGCCGGCATCCTCATCGCCCTTCCGCCGTTCATGATGTTTGTGCTCGGGATCGTGAACCCGCACTACATCGGGGTTCTGTTCAGCGACCCGAAGGGGCCAACCGTTCTGATCGTCGCGGCCGTGCTGCAAATCATCGGAGCTGCGCTGCTCTGGAAGATCATCCATATCGAGGTCTGAAGGCGGAGATCAGTCATGGTCTGGGAAATTACGATTATCACATTCCTCGCCAGCATCGCTCTGATTGGAGCTTTGTTGTTCGCCTTTATGCCCGGCGAGGTCGGAATCGGCACGCGGCTGTCGCGCCTGCTGAATCCGACCACGCCGGCAAAGGAAGTCGGATTCGCGGAGAGGCAGAAAGGGAAAGTGCGCGACACGCTGGCCTCGATCGGACAGGTGGTTCCGACTTCTTCGACAGGGAGTCAATCGAAGGCCCAACTGTTGATGCAACGAGCCGGGTATCGCAATCCGAAGGCGTTGATGGCCCTGCGAGGCATGCAAGTCCTAATGCCGGTTTGCCTGATGGGGATCGCTTTTGCCACCGGAATCTATCGTTCCAACCCGATCTTTATCCTGCTGCTAGCGGCGGTGCTCGGCTACATGATTCCGGAAATGTGGCTGACGTGGCGGGTGCACGCGCGCCAGCATCGGCTGCGCCTGGCTTTGCCAGATGGTTTGGACCTGCTGGTGATCTGCGTGGAGGCCGGTCTGGGATTGGACCAGTCTTTGATGCGAGTGGCGGAGGAATTGCGAATCGCCCATCCGGAACTCAGTGAGGAACTTCAATTGGTGAACTTGGAGATGCGCGTAGGGAAGACGAGGCTGGAAGCTTTGCGCGAACTGGGGCGAAGGACGGGGCTCGAGGACATCAAGGCGCTCGTCGCGATGTTGATCCAGACGGAGCGGTTTGGCACGAGTGTGGCGCAGTCACTGCGCGTCCATTCGGACGACCTGCGGATGAAGCGACGGCAACGCGCGGAGGAAATGGCGGCGAAGACAACGGTAAAGATGGTTCCACCGCTTGTTTTCTTCATTTTTCCGGCGCTCATGGTTGTGATTCTGGGACCTGCGATTATCACTCTCATGCGGCAGCTCATGCCGGTGCTGCGCCATTAGGGCGTCGGCAAGTGGGTTGATGCAACGCGAGAAGGATAGAAATTTAAAGGAGGAAGAGAATGACAAACTTGGCATTGTTAATGGATAACGTAACCATGATTCGGGTGGTGGCGGGGGCTCTGGCCGTCGTCGTGCTGTTCATCATCATTTGGCGGCGGAAGCGCAAGGCAACGGAATAACTGCGAGAGTTGCAGTATCCCGCACGAGAGCGGGGCGGCAGAACTATGGCGAATAACCATAAGAGCGATGTGTACGTCTACAACAAAACGAGGGAAACGTTCGTCGCCACGGAGGCCACGATAGCCGATTCCTATTTTCCGCGGCTGATCGGGCTTCTGGGAAAAACGAAGCGATGGGCGCGACACGGGAAGGGGCTGTGGATCATACCGTCCCGGGGCGTGCACACGATCGGGATGCTGTTCCCGATCGACTTGATCTTCCTCAGCAAGGACAAGGAAGTTGTGCACGTCGAAGAGTACGTGCGCCCATTCCGGATATCAAGCGTTTCGCTCAAGGCCACGAGCGTCCTGGAGTTGCCGCCCCACGCCATTTATCGATCGCGGACGCAAGTCGGCGATCAGCTCGAGATAGCGCGCCTGAACAACGGCTACAAACAAGAGGCGGTTGCGGGCTAAGCGATCTCGCCGGCGATTTGCGGTACGCACGCGGTAGGGAACGTAGTGATATCGCACGCCTCCTGGCGATTGCCGTGCGCGGCCGGCCGGGAACGTAGCGATATCGCACGTCTCCGCACGGAAGCCGATACGGCGCGCCGCACCGAACATCAACGAAGGCGGCCGGTGTAAACGGCCATGCCGACGGCCGCGTCCATTCCCCTCTTTTCGAGGGCCACGACGTCGCCACGCGCCCTGATTCCCCCGGCGGCGATGATCGGGTGACCCACCGCTCTTCGCAATTTCTGAAACCAAGCCAAACGCGCGCCCCGCAGCGTTCCTTCCCGGTCGACATCCGTGCACAGGAAAGCAGCGCAAAACGGCTTGAGACGATTCATGACTTGATCCGGGCAGAGATTGAGCGATTCCGTCCAGCCGCGCACAACGATACGTCCTTTGGCCACGTCCACAGCGATGACGATCTGGTTGGGCCGGAGGCGCTCGAGCAGCCCCCGGAAGAAGCGGTCATTCACTTTGTGACCCTTAAAGGCTGCGGTACCCACAATCACCTGGCTCGCGCCTGAACGTACTAGCTCGACGGCGCGAGACGCTGTCCGAATTCCTCCGCCGACGCGCACTTTGATTCCGTATTGCGTGCGCGCACGGGAGCACAAGGCACGCACGAGCGCGTCGTTCGATCCAGTTCCCATGGCGGCGTCCAGATCGATCACGTGCAGCCAGGGATAGGACTGGAATTTCTCGAGAAGACCCATGACGTCGCGAACAGCCAAAGCGCGTCGCTTGCCGTGCACAAGCTGCACAGCTTCGCCGCCTTGCAGATCAATGCACGGAATCAACATGGCCATCGCACCGGGATGCCTCGTTCCGACAAATACTGCTTGAGCCCACGCAGCGATTGCACACCGTCGTGAAAGATGGATGCGGCCAGCGCCGCATCGGCAAGGCCTTGATCGAAGATTTCCGCGAAATGCGCCGGCAGTTTGGCGCCGCCGGAAGCAATCACCGGCACGTGCACCGCGCGCGAGATTGCGGCGGTCAAAGGCACGTCGAATCCAGATTGAGTTCCGTCGCGATCGACGGAAGTGAGCAGAATCTCTCCGGCGCCGAGCTGCACGGCGCGCTGCGCCCAATCGAGGGCGTTCAGGCCTGTTGCATCGCGCCCCCCGCGTGTCATCACCTGCCAATCGCTGCCTGTGGATTTCGCATCGATGGCCAGCACGACCGCCTGCGATCCAAATTCGCCGGCGAGTTCCGCGAGTATCTGTGGCCGCAATACGGCTGCCGTGTTGACCGTGACTTTATCCGCGCCGGCGTCGATTACGGCACAAGCGTCAGCAAGATTACGAATTCCGCCTCCCGCAGTGAGCGGGATCGAAAGTTCCGCAGCGGTGCGGCGAATCGTTTCGACGAAGGTGGGCCGGCGATCGCGTGAAGCAGCAATGTCGAGCACTACAAGCTCGTCAGCGCCTTCCGCGTTGTAACGCGCCGCCAATTCGGCGGGATCTCCGGCATCGCGCAAGCGCGTGAAGTTGACGCCTTTGACCACGCGCTCGCCATCCGTATCCAGGCAAGGAATGATGCGCCGCGCCAGAGTCATGCCGCCAACTCCATGTAATTGCGGAGAACGCGCTCGCCCGCAGCTCCGCTCTTCTCGGGATGGAACTGGACGCCGAACAGGTTCCCCAGTTCGACCGCAGCGATGAATGGCGCCGCGTAAACGCACTGCGCCGTCATTTCCGGACAAGCGGGCACAGCAAGTGCGGCGTAGGAGTGGGCGAAATAAAAATGCGTGCCGGGCGCGATGCCGGCGAGCAGACGCGACTCGCGTTCGACACAGATTTGATTCCAGCCCATATGAGGCAACTTGGCGCAGGCCGGCAAGGCGCGAACGGCTCCCCGCAGAAGTCCCAGGCCGCCGAGTTCGGGAGCTTCTTCACTGCTTTGGAAAAGCACCTGCAGCCCGAGGCAAATGCCCAGAAGAGGAACGCCGCGCCTTATCGCGTCGAGCAGAGCGCTGCGCAAGTCGCGGCCATCCAGAGCGCGGATCAGCGCGGCATAATGACCCACTCCGGGTAAGAGCAAGGCTCTTGCGGAAAGAATTTGTTCGGGCCGGGAAACGCGCTCGGATTCCGCTCCGAGGCGGCGCAGTGCGCGTTCGAGGGATGCCATGTTGCCGGCGCCGTAATCGATCAACGTGAATTTCACAGTAGACCTTTCGTGCTTGGTAGCACGTGTGGCAGACGCTTGTCCCTGGATACCGCGAACCGTAAGGCCCTTGCGAATGCTTTGAACGTCGCTTCAATCTTGTGGTGCGAAGACCGGCCGTACAAGACGCGCAAGTGGACATTGGCCTTGGCGGCCTGCGCGAAGCCCTGAAAAAAGTCTTCGACCAGTTCGGTTTGAAAATCGCCAACGGTTCGAACCTGCACGCGCGTGTCGCAGACGCAAAAGGCGCGTCCTCCCAGATCGACCGCCGCGGCGGCCAGCGTTTCGTCCATCGGCATCAGAAAGTATCCGGTCCTCATGATTCCCCTCTTCGAGCCCACGGCGGATCGCACGGCTTCGCCCAGTGCAATGCCCGCGTCTTCCACCGTATGGTGCTGGTCGACATCCAGGTCGCCGTTCGCCTTGAGAGCCAGATCGAACGCGCCGTGGCGCGCGACGAGTTCCAGCATATGATCGAGAAAGCGAATTCCGGTTCGCACGGAGGCCGTTCCCCGTCCGTCCAGATTGATCCGCACGCGAATGTCGGTTTCCTTCGTGGTGCGGCGAATGGTCGCCGTTCTCGCTCTTGTGCGCGTCATTTTCATTTACTCTTCCAGTGCCGCCGGATCAGAGTCACCAACCGCCGCATTTCTGCGGGCGTTCCAATCGCTATTCGCACGAACCCGGGCCCGATCTGATCGCTTCGTTCGCGGAGCAGAATGCGCCGCCGTTCGAGATACTTGAACAGCCTGGGCCCGCGCAGGCCAAAATTAGCGAGGATGAAGTTTGCAGCGCTCGGGTAGACCACAACGCCGAGGCCGTCAAGTTCCGCGGCGAGCCAGGCGCGTGTGGACCGCACTTGAAGGATGTAGCGGCGCACGGCAGCGCGATCGCGCACAGCCGCTCTCGCGGCAACGAGCGCCGCGAGATTTACGGAGAACGGCGGCATCGCGCGGCGCAAAATATCGAGGGAAGATTTGTGCGCGATCACCGCGCCCAAGCGCAGAGCGGCAATTCCCGCCGCCTTGGAAAACGTGCGAGTCACAAAAAGATGGGGATATCGGCGGATCAAGCAAACGACGGAGACGCCGGACAACTCGGCGTAGGCTTCGTCAACGACGACCGCGGTGTTCGTGCACGCCTGCAAAATCCGCCGCAACTCGCCGCGTCCGAGCAGAGTCCCGGTGGGATTGTTGGGATTGGCGATGAAGAGCACGCGAGGCTTCTTGCGCAATGCGACGAGCACGTCCGCCATCGGAAAACTCATGTCCGGCCGGTAGCGACACGCGTCGACGCGCGCACCGGCGATCTCCGCGAAATACCGGTACATGGGAAAAGTGGGATCGCAAATGAGAATGGCGCCGCCCTCTTCCACAAACGCGTCGAAGAAAACGCGCAGCGCTTCATCGCCGCCATTCGTGAGCATCAACTCGCCGGCGCGGACACCGAAGTAACGCGCCAAATCCCTGGTCGCCGCCTGATACTCCGGATACATCGCTAACTGTTTGGGAGTGAGTTTTGCCAGCGCGCGGATCACGGAAGGGGAACAGCCCGAGGTGTTTTCGTTGAAGTCGAGGCGAACCTTGTTCAGGCGGTCCTCGGCAGGCGCTTCGTACGTTTTGCGTTTGAGGATCGCCGCGCGCACGGGCAGAGACGCTTTCATCGGCGGACCTCGATCGCGTTTGCATGGGCCAGCGCGCCCTCGGCCCGAGCCAGAATCCCGACATCGCTTGCCAAGCGCATGAAGCCCGCTCTTGTGATGGACTGAACGGAAATGCATTTCACGAAATCGTTCGCCGAGAGGCCGCCCCGCGCCCGCGCCCATCCTCCCGTGGGCAAAACATGATTGCTCCCGCTTGCGTAATCTCCGAGCGGCTGGGCGGACCACGGGCCGAGGAACACAGTTCCCGCAGCTTCGATTTTGCGCAACAACGCCGGACCCGTGGGAAGGCTGAGATGCTCCGGCGCGAAACGCGAGATGAAACGAAGCGCTCGTTCCAGCGAGGGCGCGAGCAGGATTGCGCCAGCTTTTTGCAAAGAGGCGCGCGCGGGATTTGTGCTTGGCAGGCGCTGCAATTGGTCATCGAGCGCCGTACGAACGAGAAGTGCAAGCTCGCGCGAGGGCGTGACCAGAAAACTTGCCGCATCCGGGGCGTGCTCGGCCTGGGCCAGAAGGTCAGCGGCGATCCACGACGCATTACCACGTTCCGCAAGCACGATCGCTTCGGTCGGTCCGGCGGGAAGATCGATCGCACAATCGCCGCTGACGATCTTCTTGGCCGAGTTCACAAACCGGTTTCCCGGGCCAAGGATCTTTTCCACGCGGTCGATTGTTTCTGTGCCGTAGGCCAGAGCGGCAATCGCCTGTGCTCCTCCCAAGCGAAGGATGTCTGTGACGCCGAGGACGCCCGCGACAGCGAGTAGCTCTTCGCTCGGATTTGGACACGTCACGACAATTCGCCGAACGCCTGCGACCTGCGCCGGGACCACGGTCATCACGAGAGTTGAAAGAAGCGGGAATCGCCCGCCAGGGACGTAACAGCCGATGCTTTCGATCGCCCGGACGATCTGCGAGATCCTGACGCCCGGCTCGACTTCGATTGTCCACGGCTTTGGCAGCTGCTTCTCTGCCACGCTGCGGACGTTTCTGGCGGAGTGGCGCACGGCGTTCAGGAATTGAGGGCTCGCCGATTTTCCGGCGGACTCCAATTCTTGCCGCGGTACTTTCATCCCGCACTGCCGAAGATCGAGGCCGTCGAGGCGTTTAGTCCAGGCACAGAGAGCGGAATCACCACGGCGGCGCACGTCGGCAACGATATGAGAGGCGATACGATCGGCTCGGGCGTCGCGCCCGCGTCGCGCGGACAGGAGGCGCTCCTCCACGGTCGGTGTGAGTTTGAGGATTCGCATCACAGCACGATCTTGTTCAGGGGATACTCGACGATCCCCTGCGCATTCGCAGCTTTCAGTTTCGGCAGAATCTGGCGCACGACGGACTCTTCGACAATCGTGTTCACCGCGACCCATTGCGCGTCGCTGAGCGGCGAAATGGTGGGGCGCTTGAGAGCAGGCAGAACCGCGAGCACGCCGGACAGATCGTCTTCGCGCACGTTCAGCATCAGTCCGACCTTGCTCGCGGCAGCGATGGCTCCCTGCAGCATCAGAATGAGGTTCCCCGCCTTCTCGCGCTTCCACGCATCCTGCATGGCGGAGCGATTGGCGATGAAGACGGTGGACGATTCCAGCACAGTGTCCACGATGCGCAAGTGATTCGCGCGAAGCGAAGAGCCCGTCTCCGTCACTTCGACGATGGCGTCCGCAAGCTGCGGGACTTTCACTTCCGTTGCGCCCCAGGAAAATTCCGTGCGCGCGGGGATGCCGCGCTCGGCCAGATAGTTTTTAGTGACTTGAACGATTTCGGTGGCAATCACCTTGCCCGTCAAATCGCGCGGCTCTTTCACGGGCGAATCCTCCGGAACGGCGAGGACCCAGCGCACGCGCGCGAGACGCTGCTTGGCGTAGACTAGCTCGGCGAGCTCCTCGACATCAGCGCCGGTTTCCACCACCCAATCGTGGCCGGTGATTCCCGCGTCCAAGGCGCCGGTTTCGACGTAGCGCGCCATCTCCTGGGCGCGTACCATCAGGCAATCGATCTCGGGATCGTCAATGGAGGGCACGTAGCTTCGCGAACTGGTGCCAATTCTCCAACCCGCCCTGGCAAACAAATCGATGGTGGCTTCCTGCAAACTGCCTTTGGGAATTCCCAGCTTCAGGCGTTTCACCGTTTGCCCTCCCGCCCGTAGACTTCCTGGGGCTGAAAGACGCGCTCTTCGACAACCGCGCCCTGTCCGTCCCGATCGAGCTTGCGGAAAAAACAGCTGCGATAGCCTTCGTGGCAAACGCCGGGGCCGACGGGCTCAACGCGAAGAAGCAGCGCGTCCAAATCGCAGTCGACGCGCAATTCGCGCAGCTTCAGGACGTGGCCGCTGGATTCTCCCTTTTTCCACAGCCGGTTGCGCGAACGGCTGAAGAAGACGACTTCCTGCGTTGAACGCGTCTGCTCGAGCGCCTCCGCATTCATGAAACCCAACATGAGCACTTCGCCCGTGCGGTGGTCCTGCACGATGGCGGGAACGAGTCCTTTTGATTTTGCAAATGCGATTTCCACGTTTCGGCTTCCTCCGCAAGAAAGAGTCGCAAAAAAACAAAAAGCCCGCTGGGCTTTGCTGCGCCAGCGGGCCGAAGAGTCCTTGTTTAGCGAATCGCTATCCAGCACTCAACGGGCGCGGCGCGGCACAATGATGGTGATGGTGCCGATGGACGCGGGCGTTGAAGCTGGTGTTCATTGCGAACAAGAACGATAAAGGAGTCGACGATTTGAGTCAACAGGAATGTATATTTCGAAATCGCGCGACGGTCCGGTTGACTTTGCGGGCAGCGTTCGCTAATCTGCCAAAGTTCTTGGTAGAGGTGCGGAGACCACGAGTAGCAGCGCCCGCATATCCGAGCAGCTTCGGAGGCGTTGCCAAAAGGGGCTTTTGACTCCGCCGAAATCGCCGCGAGAGCTGAAATCGCGGTGGTTGGGGGACAAGTCCAAGGCTTGTCCACTGTCATCCGTTTCAAGCGGATGGAGCGCTATCGAGAAGTGCCGGGACTCGAGCCGTACCTCTCGCGTATCCCCTCTTCTCCCGCCGTTCCATCCCAAGGAAACACGAGCGTGGAAAATCTGTTTGCCCTCACACGAAAGCTTGTCGATATCGAGTCGGTGAGCGGGAACGAAACGGCGTTGACCGCTTTTCTGTTCGACGAGCTGTCGCAAATCGTTTCGCGGTACGACGGGCGGATCGAGCGCATGGCGGTCGAGGGCGACCGCTGCAATCTTTTTGCGTCCTGGGGCCAGCCGGTCGTCACCTTCTCCACGCACATGGACACTGTGCCGCCGTTCTTCGCCAGCGCCGAAGACGACGAATTTATCCGAGGCCGCGGGTCGTGCGATGCCAAAGGAATCATCGCCGCGATGATGGGAGCGGCCGAAAGGCTCTTGCGTGACGGACAGCGCAATTTGGGGCTGCTGTTCGTGGCCGGCGAGGAGCGCGACAGCATTGGCGCGAAAGCGGCGGCGCGCCAGCCTCGCGGATCGAAATACCTGATCAACGGGGAACCGACAGAGAACCATCTTGCCCTGGCCGCGAAGGGCGCGCTGCGCCTGGAGATTTCCGCCGCGGGCCGCATGGCGCATTCGGCCTATCCAGAACTCGGCGAATCGGCGATTGAGAGGCTGCTGGATGCGCTCGAAGCGCTCCGCAAAGTGTCACTGCCGGCGGATGAACTGCTTGGCCCAACCACGATCAATATCGGAACGATTTCGGGAGGGCGCGCGCCCAACGTGGTTGCCGATGCGGCCAAGGCTGAAGTTTTCGTGCGACTGGTCGGCGATCCGGGGCCGGTCCGTGAGGCTGTGAGCAACGCCGTGCGCGATCGCGCACACGTCAAAGAGACGGGCTATACCTCGGCTATGCGTTTCGAGCGCGTCGACGGGCTGCCCACTACTGTGGTGTCGTACGTCAGCGACGCGCCGGTGCTCAGTCCCGCTTGGGGCAAGCCGCTGCTGATCGGGCCCGGCAGCATCCGCGTGGCTCATACGGAGCGCGAGTCTGTTTCGAAGCGACAACTCGCGGATGCGGTCCGCATTTACGCCGATCTGGCGGCGCAGCTTTTGCCGAGGGACTAAGGCGGATGTCCTCGGATTCTTTTCGACAGGAGGACGCAATACCGATGATCGAGGCAGTCTGTGACTGAAATGAAACTCGCCATCGTGGGCTACGGACGCATGGGGCGGCTGGTCGAGGCGCTGGCGCCGGAGTACGGCGTCAGCGTCAAGCTGCGGCTCGACAGCAAGAACAACGCGTCCTCGCGGGCACTAACGAAAGAGCAACTGACCGGCATCGACGCGGCCATCCAGTTTTCCACGCCGCGGGCCGCGCCCGAAAATATTGTTCAGCTGGTGCGCGCCGGGATTCCCACGATCTGCGGGACGACCGGGTGGTATGACCAGCTTGCGAGCGTGCGTGCGATGGTCGATGACGCGGGTGGGGCGCTCGTGTGGGGCGCGAATTTTTCGGTGGGAGTGTGCCTGTTCTCACAAATCGTCTCGGAAGCCGCTCGTCTTCTGGCGACGCAGCCCGAGTACGGGGCGTGGGCCTGGGAGATTCATCACGCCGCGAAGAAAGATGCGCCTTCGGGAACGCTGCTGACCCTAGTAGCAAGAATGAAAGAGGCCGGCTACGCGCGGCCGATCGATACGGGCAGCAATCGAGCCGGGTTGCAGCCGGGAACGCACGAAATTGGGTTTGATTCGCCGTCCGACACGATCACGCTGCGGCACGTCGCGCGCAATCGGGAGGGCTTTGCTCGCGGCGCGTTGCGCGCGGCTGCGTGGATCGCAGGCAAGAAGGGTGTATTCGAATTTCAGGACATCATCGGCGAACTGAAATGAATGGGCGAGCGAGCCGTTCGCGGACAGATCGAGTGGCGAAGCGAAGGCCGACAAAACTTTACTTGAAGGGAGCCGAATCAATGTTTACAGGATGCGGAACCGCGTTGGTCACGCCGTTCCGGAAAGATCTCTCGATCGATGAAGCCGCTCTGCGGCGCCTGATCCGGCGCCAGCTTGAGGGAGGAATAGATTTTCTTGTCCCGTGCGGCACGACGGGCGAGAGCCCGACGCTCAGCCCTGCCGAGCGCCGGCGCGTGGTGGAGATTACTCTCGAAGAGTCGCAGAGGACTGTGCCGGTCCTCGCGGGCGCCGGCGGATACAACACCGCGGAGGTGATCGAAGCGGCGAAGAAATTGGAAGCCATGGGCGTCGACGGCATATTGTCCGTGACTCCCTATTACAACAAGCCCACGCAAGAGGGGCTGTACCAGCATTACAAGGCGATTGCGTCGGCCATATCCATTCCGATCATTCTGTATAGCGTGGCGGGACGCACGGGCGTTCACATCGAACCCGCCACGGTCAAGCGGCTCGCAGAAATCGAGAATATTGTGGGGATCAAGGAAGCATCGGGAAACATTGCGCAGATGGGCGCGATCGCCTGCGCCGCCAGCGACACGTTTACCGTGCTTTCGGGCGATGACGCGATTCTCCTGCCGCTGGCCGCGCTGGGCGGGCGCGGCGTGATTTCCGTCGCTTCCAATGAAATTCCCGCGGAGATGGCGCGGCTGGCGCGCTTGTGCCTGGAAAACAATTTCCCGGCCGCGCGAGAGTTGCAGCGGAAATATCTGCCGCTGATGGAAATCAATTTCATCGAATCGAATCCCATTCCGGTCAAGACCGCGATGGCGCTGATGGGGCTGCTCGAACCGGCTTGGCGATTGCCTCTCGTTCCGCCGAAGCCGGAAAACCTGGCGCGCATTCAGAGCGTGCTCGAATCACTGCAGCTGTTTGCGCACACCTATGCGGCCTGAGCAAATTGAGGCGCTGTTCGATCGAGAACCCGGCTACCGCTTAAGCGAGGAAGACCGGCGGCTGTTCCAGGAATTCAAAGACGAGCTGAACGCCGGGAAAATTCGCGCAGCGGAGCCGGATGCGACCGCTCCGACAGGCTGGCGTGTGAACGCCTGGGTGAAAAAGGGAATTCTCCTGGGATTTCGCATGGGCTCGATTGCCGACATGTCCGTGGACCCGACGCGCCAGCCCTTCTTCGACAAGTCCACGTACCCGGTGAAAACGCTGGACGCCGGCGCCGGGATCCGCATCGTTCCGGGCGGCTCGAGCATTCGCGACGGAGTCTACGTTGGGCGCGGCGTGATTTGCATGCCGCCGATGTTCATCAACGTGGGCGCGTACGTGGACGAAGGCGCGCTCGTCGATTCGCATGCCCTGGTCGGCAGTTGCGCGCAGATCGGGCGCAATTGCCACATTTCCGCCGGCGCGCAGATTGGCGGGGTGCTGGAGCCCGTCGGTTCCCTGCCCGTCATCGTCGAAGACGACGTGCTGATCGGAGGAAACTGCGGGGTCTATGAAGGAACCGTGATCAAGCGCCGCGCCGTTCTCGGCAGCGGCACAATCCTGAATCGCTCGACGCCGCTGTACGACGCGGTGACCGGCGCGATCCATGAATCGACGGAGGAGCGGCCATTGGTCGTCCCCGAAAATGCCGTGGTGGTGGCAGGAGCGCGGCCCATCCAGCGCGGGCCGGGAAAAGACTGGCAGCTGTCGCTCTATACTCCCGTGATCGTGAAGTATCGCACCGCAACCACGGATGCCAAGGTGCGGCTGGAAGATCTGTTGCGCTAAGAAGCTTCCCGTACGAACGGGGCTCGTGCGAATGCGTTTTCTTTTCCTCCGCCACGCGCCCGCAGGCTGCAACGGCTACTGCGAAACGCTGGGTTTCGCCCGCGGCGAACCATCTTTCAAGAATTTCTCATAGCGAGCGCGATACTCGCGCTCGTACGCGTCGACGGCTTGGGCGTAGCTCAGATTCGGCGCACGCGTCTGTGGAGTCCAGTCGATTTCGACGTGGTTTGCCGTCGACGGCAGGTTCACTTCCGAATTCTCGATGGGGACCGAGCGGCCATCCACACGAGCAGCTTTGAGCGTGACGAACCACGGCGTGTGAAGAATGATCTTCGCAGGCTGCCTTTGAAGATTGAGCTGGAGATCCAAACTCATCCCGGCGCGGCGGAACGTGCCTTTGAATGCGACCGTGCCGAACTTGGTTGGCGCATCCTTCACTTCGACGGCTTCGCCCGGACGTAGCCAGTCGGGCGAGAGCACGGACAGCAAGTGAAGGTCGTTGCCCTGCTCGCGCACCAGCATGTTGCGGATCAGCGCGATGTAATCCGCGGCGAACCATCCGTGCGGGGCAAGATCGACGCCAAAATCGCGCGTTCCCCACGGCGCGACCCCGTACTCCCAGCCCGCTTGCGTGGAGGACGTGTGCAGCAGGATGGCATAGAGATCGGCGACCACCTGCTGCTGTTCGCCGCGAACGACTTCCGCCTCCGTATTCTTCATGGTGATGTAGTGATGCAGCAGGCCCGCATACGTCATCAACCCTTCCCGGTACTCCGCGCGCGTGTGCTGCAGCGTTCCGGTCACTAGCGGATCGAAGGGCGGAAACAGGACGTCGGGATAGAGCGTGTTCATGTTGCCCCAATCCTGGCCGCCTGTGACGTCGATGCCCGGGGGAATGTAGTTCCCGTTTTTTGCGCCAACCGCGCGCAGCGCGGCGATCAACCGCTGCGAATAATCGTCGTATTCCTTTTGAAATTCCGCAGCATCCTGCGGCTCGCCCGCGGCCTTCGCCAACTCGATGGCCGATTGCAGCCCGACCAGAGCCCAGAAATTGTGGCCGGTGACGTGAGCGGTCTTTTGCGTGAACTCGTCGTCGTGCGGATTGGCGGCCGGCATCAGATGCATGGGATCGGCGGCGCGCGCTCGATGGAGCCAGGCAACGGCGCGTTTCACCGCCGGGAAGATTTGCACGGCGAATGCGCGATCGCCCGACAGCTCGTAATAGCGGCCGAAACCCCACAGCGCTTGGCCCCAACCGTCGTATTGCCCGGGCTGCGACTGGAAAAGGCCATCCGGCCGCTGCGCCTTCAGAAAAAAGAGCAAGCCCTCGCGCGCGGCGCGAAAATGCCCGGTCTCGTCATAGGCATTCATGATGTGCGAGCCGTCGCGAAGCCAGAACGCATGGTATTGCAGCTTGTTGACGGTCTGAATGAAGTCGTCGCCGGCGTGATCGATCGACATCAAGTCGTAGATCAGGCTGGCGCGAAATGTGTCGGCGGCTTTCGCCTCGGGCAAGTCGACCTGCATGCCGCGATCCAGCATCTGCTGCCAGTAATCGGCCGTGCGCTGGAAGGCGCTGTCGAAGCTTTCCTGGCGGAGTTCCCCAACCGCGGCGGAATCGCTCGCAGAAATGGGCTGCGCGGGCATCTTGAAGACCAAGGTGCGCGAAGCGCCCGGCGCCAGATGCAGCTCGAATTGCGTCAGAAGCACCGGAGTATCGGGAAGCACATGAATTTTGGCGGGTTGTGAATACAAATCATATCGCGTGAGCCACAATGCGGGCTGCGGCGAATCCGGGAACTCATACACGACCTTTCCCGAACGCACGGCGAGGTCGCCTGAAAATTCATAGGTCCAATTCGGATCGAACTGCACGCCCGGCTGCGAATAGTCGCCCGGCTTGTCTGGAATCACGGGACGGCCGAAGCGGTGATCGCCGTTTCCATCCGCGTTGTCGACGGGGCCGTTGTAGCGGAACGCCACGTTAAAGTAAGAAGTGCGCTCGACTTTCCCTGAATTCGTGGCCAATACGCGAATGAAATTGACCAGCTGGTTCGCCGGCACGCTTCCCGTCAGCGGCGCCGCAAATGTGGTCACGTCGTATTTCACCGCGCCGTCGGAAAATTCGTAGTGGAAGATGGGCAGGTAGCCGCGTTCAAGCGTCCGAATCCGTTGCGAAACCGGCCGCGGTGGATTTCCCACGAGGAACATCAGTTCGCCGTAGCCGGTGTACAGGTATCCCTCGGGAGTAATTTCCGTTCCCAGCGGCGCACCGCGGATCGTCAATTCATCCGTCGAAGGCCAGACATAG
>Ga0075272_1000035_pt1 | contig 43212 bp, 41 predicted proteins | sample SF_Rice_5C_0N_40_FD_69776 | JGI IMG/M metagenome (GOLD analysis project Ga0075272, IMG submission 69776) | Rice paddy soil microbial communities from Twitchell Island, California, USA - SF_Rice_5C_0N_404 | ecosystem: Environmental > Terrestrial > Soil > Paddy field/soil | place: USA: Twitchell... | reverse complement strand
TACTACGTGCTGGCGCAGCTGCTGGAGGCGGACAACCTGCGCGAGGACTCGTTCGCGTTCCTGCGTGGGGCCGTGCGGAAATACGTGTTGCGCGAGCCGATCGATTTGCCCAACGCGAGCCGCCGGATGAGGCGCGTGTACACCGTATTCGGGCTTGCGGCCATCACCTACAGCGTGTTGTTGATTGTTCTGGTTCTGGGATTCGTGAAGAACGTCCTAGTGGGGAAATTCGGAACCTGGGGATACGTGCTGACGCTGGCGATCGTGTGGTTCTTTGCGCGCAAAGGGGTGCGCAAGGCGATTCCAGAGGTGCGCGCCTGGTGGCGCGAGAAGAAGGAGGCTTACATGGCGTGGAGGATGACCCGAACGCAGCAGATTGGCGCGTTCGCTATCGGGCTGCTTTTGCTGGTTCCTCCCGTGCCGTCAACCGTGTCTTCGCCGTTCACGCTGGAGCCGGGAAGCGAGACCCACGTGCGCGCCACAGTTGCGGGGACGGTAGAGAAAGTCTTCGTTCACGAAGGAGAGCACGTGCAGGCGGGCCAGTTGCTCGCCGTGCTTTCCGACCCGGCGCTCACCACCGCCGCAGCGGTGAAGGCGCAGGAGCTTGCGCTGGCCAATGCGCGCGTCCGCAGAGCGCAAGAGAATCCGGAAACCAGGTATCCGGCGGCAGCCGTGCGCGAGCGCAAGCGCCTGCAAGAGGAGTTTGCTATCGCCCAGCGGACCGCCAGCCAACTGGACATTCGCGCGCCGCACGAAGGCATCGTAACGACCCCCAACGTGGAGCAGAAAGCAGGCGAGTATCTCCAGGCGGGAGAGGAATTCTGCCGGGTGGTGGACCGCCGCATGATGAAAGCGCGCATCCTGGTGCGCGACTGGAACCTCAGCGAGGTCCACGCCGGGGCGCGCGTGGGGATGAAGGTGCTGGCGTTCCCCTACCGCACCTACCCTGGGCGAGTCGAGCAGATCCTCCCAGCGGCAGCAGCGGATCAGCCGGTCGCAGACTCGCAGCACCTGCAAAAGCTGGGGCAGGACCTGAGCAACTATTTTGGGGTGGTCGTCGATTTTCGGAACGCGGACGGCTCGTTGCGCGAGGGAATGACGGGGACGGCCAAAATCCACAGCGGGATGTCGCCGATCGCGTGGCAGGCTGGCCGGAACACTTGGCGCTGGGTGCGCTCGCAGGTGTGGTGAACGCCCCGCGGATCCTCATTGCGTTGCGGGGTCTGGAAGCGGAGCAGGGCGGGCTGCACGGCGCCCGTGACGGCGCTGGAGGTCGTTTCAGGGTAGGAGGGCAAAAAAAGGGGGTCGCCGCTCCTGGGACGGCGACCCCCCGGGGTCAACTACGAGCATTCTTCCGGAAGGAGATGGCGCCCTCCGAAAGAAAACCAAAGTTACGTCAAATCAAGTACCTCTTGGGATTGCCGAGCCGGCGACCCGATCAAGGAACCCGTCGCAACATCCCAACCGTCAGCGACTGCTTCTTTTCCAGCTTTTTGGCTGGTGTCAGCTTCCTGGTTGGTTTGACGTTTTTTGATTTGGCCGCCATAGACAACTCCCCTCACTCCAAGTGATGACTTCGCTGCGGTGAGCGGGTCACGCTCATAACCGCACTGCACTGCTTACACGAATCTGGGGTTGGTGGTGAGCGTCTGCTTCTTTTCGACTTTCTTGCCCTTCGCCAGCTTCTTGCTCTTTGCCATGTTTTTCTCCTCGTTTTCTAAGAATCGGCCCTGGAGGGGCCGGTTGTCGCTCAAATGGGCCGAACTGCAAGACTGCAAACAGCGTTCCGGAATCTCTGCCGCCGCGGCGACCGAGTTTGGCCTTCGGCGCCGAGGCGATGGCTTAGAACTGCATGGTCAACGTCTGCTTCTTTTCGACTTTCTTGGCCGGTACCAGCTTCTTGCCCGGCTTGGCTGCCTTGGTCTTATCCGCCATGTTCGTCCCCCTCCGAATATTTGTTTCGCGCAGAGCGCGTTGATTGATTTTCCAAAAACCGATTGGTGCGGCCTTGCGAAAGACAAGGGAGCAATCGTGCTGCCAAACGGCATGGCAGCCCAAAGGAGTGGCAACTGATTGACTGCAGGCTACTTGCGTCCAAAGGAGAGCGGTATGGCGACGCCCACGGATACGGCCTCGTATTGACTTTTTATTTTCCGCATTGAATTTATCAACAAGCGTGGGCCAAGGGATCGATCGTTGCGGTCCTCAGCGAAGGTTGATCGTTCCGCGGCAAGCGGCCGAGCCACAACGACAGCGGACCAGCGGGGCCTTTTTCGGCAACCGGTTGTCGTAACCCATCTCTTCGGCCTTGCGAATGCGGCGAATTGTGATTTGCGCGCGGCAAAGACTGAAGCTTCGCGAGGCGAATCGCGGCGCCGCATTTTCCGCTTGCCGTGCATGAAGGAGGTTGGCAGACTGATTTGTGCCAGCGAATTTAAACTTTACTTCTTACCCCGAGGACCTCCATGCCACTGAACGAACTGCTGATCCAGGAATTCGATCGCGAAATCGCCAACACACGGAAAACGCTGGAACGCGTTCCGGCCGAAAAGTGGGATTGGAGACCGCAGGAAAAATCAGGGACGCTGGGCTGGCTCTCGGGACATATCGCCACGCTGCCTGGATTCGGCACGGTGATCATCAAGACGCCGGCGCTGGAGCTTTCGGGCGCAAACATTCCGCGCGTGGAGAAGCACGCGATGCTCGTCGATACCTTAGACAAAACCGCCCAGGAAACACGCAACGCGCTCTCAGGGGTCAGTGACGAGCAACTGCGCCAGAGTTGGACGCTGAAGAACAACGGCCAGACGATTTTCACGCTGCCGCGCTATCACGCGCTGCGGGCCATGTGCTTCAACCACATCATCCATCATCGCGCCCAGTTGACCATGTACTTCCGCCAATTGGGGGTACCGGTTCCCGCGCTTTACGGCCCATCCGCCGACGAAACCGTGTTCTAAAAGGCTTGGCCGAGCGCCGAGGGTGAGGGCGGCCGAAACGAGGCATCCTGCTGTCCTGGCATGGCAGCCACCCAGGGGTGGCGCTTCGCGCGCAATACCTTGACACCCGCTCATCTCAGGAACACACTCCGGGTAAGAAGCCTGGCCGATCAAGCGGGAGGTCTTCCTATGGCAGGGCCTAAAGTGACCGCACCTAAGCAGGGCGAACGTGTGACCAGCGGGCAGCATGAAGGGGTATTCGAAGTTGTCGGTGTCAATTCCCTCATGCAGACCGCCAATTTGAGAGCGACAGATGGAAACACGCCGGTCATACCGAACGTGGCGTGGGCGGTATTGAAACCGCTGGGCAAGAAGTAGCCAGTCAGCGGCTGCTGGCTGCAACAGAGGACGGCCGGACTGTCGTGCGCGATGCACGACGCTGCAGCAGGTATGGTGTGCGGCTCCGTTGCCGTGTTGAAAGCGACCGGCCTTTACATGTTGTGTTTGCGGCAGAGGTAGTTCAAGCGATTCCGATCGACCCCCAGCAGCTTCGCGGCGTCCGCCTTCACCTGCTTGGCCTGCTGTAGCGCTTCCTGCACCCAGCGCCTTTCGTAGGCCTCGATTTCCTTGTCCAGATCGATTCCGCCGGCAGGAATGCGGAATCGGCTGCGGGAGTCGCGTCCGCCTGCGGCCACAATCTCGCCGGGCAGGTCGGCGATGCCAATCTGTTCCGCATCGGTCATGATCACCATACGCTGAATGGCGTTCTCCAGTTCGCGCACGTTCCCGGGCCAGGCGTACTTCTTCAGCGCCAACATGGCTTCGTCAGTGATGCGCTTCGCCGGGAGGCCGTTGGCGGCGCAATAGACGCTGACGAAGTATTCCGCGAGCAGCGGAATGTCCTCGACGCGCTCGCGCAGCGCGGGCACGAAGATGGGAACCACATGGATGCGGTAGTAGAGGTCCTCGCGAAAGCGGTCCTCCTGGACCATGTCCTCGAGATTCTCGTTGGTGGCGCTGATCAGGCGGAAATCCACCTTGACCTGCTTCTTGGCGCCCAGGCGCGTGAGCGCGCGCTCCTCCAGAACGCGCAGGAGCTTGCTCTGCAACGCCGGAGTCAGCGTGGCGATCTCGTCGAGGAAGAGCGTGCCGCCATGCGCCAGCTCGATGCGCCCTTCTTTCATCGCCACCGCGCCGGTGAAGGCGCCTCGTTCGTAGCCGAACAGTTCGGCTTCCATCAAACCTTCCGGCAAGGCTGCGCAATTCACGCTGATGAAGGGCCGTCCGCGGCGCGGGCTCTGGTCGTGGAGGGCGCGCGCAACCAACTCCTTGCCCACACCGCTTTCTCCGCGAATGATGACATTGGTGGTGGCGCGGGCCATGCGCTTGATGGAGTCGAAGACGTGGCGCATGGAATCGGTGGCCCCGATCAGGTCGCCCAGCGCGTTCTTGCGGCTGATTTCGTCGCGCAGGATGCGGTTCTCGCGCTGGATGCGCAGCTTCTCGATGGCGCGTTCGAGCAGATGCCGCAGGACGTCGGTATCGATGGGCTTGATGAAATAGTCGTAAGAGCCCGCGTCGATCACCTTCAAGGCGCTGGATTTTTTGTCATCAGAGCTGAGCACGATGACGAGGGTGTCGATTTCGCTGCCCTGCAGGCGCGAGAGGAGTTCGGCGCATTCCTTGACGCCACCCGAAGCGATGGGCAAGCCGAGCAACAGGACGTCCAGCTCCGCTTCGCGCAGCAGTTTGTAGGCGGAATCGTAGTCGGCGCCCTCGAGAACGTCGAAATCGGACTTCAGGGCCGAGAGGACTTTGGCGCGCAAGTCGGCGTCGTCGTCCACAATGGCGATTTTTGGATTGGCAGAGCCGGCGGCGATAGCAGGTCTCCGGTCCGGGACACGTCGGATTTTTCGGTGCCGAGTTTCGCAGGGTGCCCCAAAGCTGCGGGGATTCTAGGTGCGGACGGTGACAGTGTCAACGGGAGCGGGGAAAGGATTGGCACGGTCTGCATATTTTATTTAGGTTCTGCGCCCACACCGGCGGTCCTCCCTGGAAGGGACTCGCGGGGCGGCTGCCGGCTGTTCAAAGCAATAAGGAGTTCGGCGCGGGAGATGATTCGCTCACGAGCTGCCGATAAGGATGCCGACGATGAAGACCGCCACGCCGCCGACAATGACCTGCATAGTAGAGGAAAGCAGGGGCGTGTCCATGTAGCGGTGCCGGACGTAGCTGATGATGGCGAGCTCGACGGCGACAACCGCCACCGCAATCCCAAAGGCCAGGTTGAAACTCGAAATGAGGAAGGGCAAGGTGTGGCCGAGCCCGCCTGCCGCGGTCATAAGACCGGTGACAGTGCCGCGAATCAGCGGACGCCCGCGTCCAGTGAGCGAACCATCATCCGAAAGCGCTTCTGCGAACGCCATGGAGATGCCAGCGCCGAGCGAGGCGGCCAGACCGACGAGAAAAGCATCGCGCGGCATGCGCGTGGCGAAGGCAGCGGCGAAAATTGGCGCGAGGGTCGATACGGAACCGTCCATCAGGCCTGCCAGCCCGGGCTGAATAATTTGCAGGACGAACAATCGGCGCTGCGAACGTTCTTCGCTGCTGACCGTTTCCGGGGTGAGATGCTTTTCCTCGAGGGTGACGGCGAAATCTTCGTGCTGGCGCTCGACCTCCGCTAGATCGCCCAGCAGCTTGCGCGTGGATGGATCGGAGACGCGGGCCATGGCGCGTTCGTAGAAGCGCAGCGTTTCCCCTTCCATCACTTCCACCTGCCTGCGCACCGTGGCCAGGCCCAGCGGCCGGACGAGCCAGACGGGCTTGCGCTCGACGAAACCCTTCACGTCCTGTGCGCGGATCAAGGGGATATGATCGCCAAAGCGCTGCTGATACAAATCGATCAAGCGCTGGCGGTGGCGCGATTCCTCGGCCTGCATTTCGATGAAAATCTGGGCCGTGGACGGATAATTCTCCTTCAGGCCGTCGGCGAAATCGGCGTAGACGCGGCTGTCCTCTTCTTCCAGCTGAATGGCAAGCGCCAGGATTTCGCGCTCGGTCAAGTCCTTGAAATTCTTCTTGGCCATGCGTTTTTCTCCGGGGTTGGGCGAGTGCTCGGGGAATTATACTTGAGCGGGATGCCAGTTCGATGGGCGAGGCGAGTCGCCCGGCGGTCGATCGCATCCATTGAGTAGGGCCGCAAACAGGGCGGCGCAGGGTAGCTCACATACAGGATGGAGGCAGCTCATGGCGGAAACACTCGGGTTCATAGGCCTTGGAAATATGGGAGAACCGGTCGCGGAGAACCTCAGGCGCGCGGGATACGACCTGCGCGTGTACAACCGCACGCGCTCGAAGGCGGCGGCCCTGACCGAAAAGGGAGCAGTTCCGGTGACGAACCCGGCGGAAGCGGCGCCGGCGGGCGGCGTGGTCTTCACCATGCTTGCGGACGACCGCGCGCTGGAGGAGGTTTGTTTGGCGGAGCCGTCTTTTGTGGAGCGGCTGGGGAAAGGAGGGATTCACGTTTCGCTGAGCACGATTTCGCCAGCCACGGCACGGCGTCTGGCGAAGCATCACGAGAAATACGGTGTGAGCTACGTTGCGTCGCCCGTATTCGGCCGGCCGGAGGCGGCCGCGGCGGCAAAGCTTTGGGTCTGCCTGGCAGGACCGGCGCTGGCGAAGAAAAATGTCGAGCCCATGCTGAAAGCGATCGGGCAGGGGACCTTCGATTTCGGCGAGGATCCGGGCGCGGCAAACGTGGTGAAGCTGTGCGGGAATTATATGGTGGCTTCGACGGTCGCCACGCTGGCGGAGATGTTGGTTCTGGCGGAGAAGAACGGCGTCAGCAAGACGGCGATGGCGGAAATGATCGGCAAGTTCTCGCCGCTGCATCATGGTTACGCGAGCATCATGGCGGAAGGGCGCTTCGAGCCCGCTGGATTCCGGCTCGTGCTGGGTTTGAAGGACATCAACCTGATTCTGGAAACGGCGGCGGCGAGCGTCACGCCATTGCCTCTCGCCAGTGTGCTGCACGATCGTTGGCTGGCCAGCGTGGCGAAAGGACGCGAGAACCTGGACTGGTCGGCAGTGATTCTCGATGTGGCGGAAGAGGCTGGGATCAAATCTAAAGCGGTGCCATCAAGCAGTGATTAGTTGGGGAGTGGCTAGTGGCGAGTGATCCCCTGCTGTGGCTTGGGGCAAGCAAGCAGCGAGGCTGAAATCCCAGGAGACGGAAGATGAAAGCGTGTGTGCTGCGTTCGCCCGCGGCAGTGACTACAAATCCGCTGGAATTCGCAGACGCGCCGGTACCCGAACCCGGGCGCGGCGAAGTGCGCATTCGCGTTCACGCGTGCGGCGTTTGCCGCACGGACTTGCATGTAGTGGAAGGAGAATTGACACCGCGCAAGTCGCCGATCATTCCGGGACATCAAGTTGTGGGAACCGTCGATAAACGGGGTGAAGGTGCGAGCCACTGGCCCATCGGAGCGCGCGTGGGAATTCCGTGGCTGCATCGCACGGATGGCACCTGCGAATACTGCCGCGCGGGAATGGAAAACCTGTGCGATAACCCGCGGTTTACGGGGTACACCGATGACGGCGGGTACGCGGAGTACGCGATTGCGCCGGAAGATTTTGTTTATTCTTTGCCGGAAGCGCTGTCAGACGAGCAGGCCGCGCCGTTGCTATGCGCGGGGATCATCGGGTTCCGGTGCCTGCGGCTTTCGGGAGTGAAAGCGGGCAGCCGGCTGGCCTTTTACGGTTTTGGAGCGGCGGCGCACGTGGCGATCCAAGTGGCGCGGCATTGGGGCGTGGAGGTTTACGCCGCGACGCTCGGTGAGAAGCATCGTCAACTGGCCGAGGAACTGGGCGCGGTGTGGGCGGGCAAAGCGGCGGATGCTCCGCCGGTGAAGCTGGATGCGGCGATTGTGTTCGCTCCGGCGGGCGAACTGATACCGCCCGCACTGGAGGCGCTGAAGAAAGGCGGGCGACTCATCCTCGGCGGAATTCATATGAGCCCGATTCCGTCGTTCAGCTACGACTTGCTGTACGGAGAGCGCGTGATGCGCAGCGTGGCGAACAACACGCGCCAGGACGGCACGGATTTTCTGCGGGTAGCGGCGGAAATTCCCGTGCGCACGCAGGTGCAGGTTTATCCGCTGCGCGAAGCGAATCGCGCATTGAACGATTTGAAGAGCGATCGCGTGAATGGCGCGGCCGTGCTGGACTGCCGCTGAGTTTCAGTGCGCAGCGACGCGACGGGAGCGGCTGATTCGCTTCAGCGCAAACCCCACCGGAATGGTCAGGAAACAAACTGCCGCGAGATAACGGAAATCATCGACGTAGGACCACAGCGCCGCCTGCTGTTTGAGCGACCCCTGGAGAAGCCAGAGCGCCTGATGAAGTGCGTCGACAGGGCTGGAATGGAGCGTCCTCAAGGCGCGCAATTGTGCCAAAGCCCGGTCGAACACGGGATTGAGCGGCGTGAAGTAGCGCACGAGTTGGTTGCGGTGCACCTGTTCGTGGCGGGCGATCACCGTTTCCACCGCGGAGATTCCGACGCTTCCACCGATGTTGCGAAAAAGGTTGTAAATGCCGCTGGCGTTGCTGATCTGGCGGTCGGCCAGCGTGGCCATGGCCACCGTCGCTAAAGGAACGAACACGAAACCGAGAAAGAAACCGCTGAGGGTAATGGCCCAGAACAGCGTCCACTGGCCGATGTACAGGGTAGCGTGGCCGAGCCAAAGATTGCAGAGGGCCACGCCGGCAAATCCGAGCATGATGAGCCGGCGGCTGTCGACGCGCGTCATCAGAATGCCCACCAGCGGCATAGCGAATATAGCGCCGATCCCCCGCGGCGCAACGGCCCAGCCGGCCGTGAGCGCGGTATATCCTAGCAGCGTCTGAAAGAACAATGGCAGGAGGGTGACCATGCCGTAGACTACGCCGCCAAACAAGAAGATCTGCACGCAGCCGATGGCGAAATTGCGGTCGCGGAAGCTCTGGAAATCGACGAGCGGCTTGCGACCGCGGATCTCGCGCCAGATGAAAGCGACGAGCGCGACAATCACGATCAACGTGGCCCAGCGGATCCAGTCCGCGCCAAACCAGTCGTCCTCCTGGCCTTTGTCCAGAATGATCTGGAGCAACCCGATCCACAACGCCAGTAAGCCGAGCCCGATGGCGTCGAACCGCCCCGGCTTGGCTTCGCGGATGTAAGGCGGGTCCTGCACGAGGCGCGAAATCAGGATCACCGCCAAAATGCCGATGGGAATATTGATGAAGAAGGCCCAGCGCCACGTGTATGTTTCTGTGATCCATCCGCCGAGCGTCGGCCCCAGCACGGGCGCGACCACTACGCCAAAGCCGAACGCGGCCATGCCCATGCCGCGCTTTTCGGGCGGGAAGCTTTCGAGCAGGATGGCCTGCGAGACGGGCTGCAACGCTCCGCCTCCGGCGCCCTGCACGGCGCGCGCGATCAGAATCATGGCCAGGCTGGTGGATGCTCCTACAGCAAAAGAGGAAATCGTAAAAATGACGATGCAGACGATGAGGTAGCGTTTGCGGCCGAAACGCGCTGAAAACCAGCCGCTGGCCGGAAGGATCACCGCGTTCGCCACCAGATAGCTGGTCAGCACCCATGTGGCTTCCTGATTTGTGGCGGACAAGCTTCCGCCGATGTAGGGGACAGCCACCGCCGCGATGGAAGTGTCCAGCACTTCCATGAAGGTGGCCAGCATGACGGCGACGGTGATCAGCCACGGGTTGACCTGCGGCGGGATGTATCCGGAGAGTCGTGTATCGTCGGGCATCGAACGTGTGTGCGTGCGAACCAGAGCGAGCGCATTGCGAGCGCGCGAGCGAGGCAGCCAGGGGCAGGCTTCCGTTTGCCTTCTCGCGGTTTAGATGCGGGCAGGTGAGGGACAGACTCAGACCCAGAGCGATCGTTGGGCGTCGCTACACGGGTGTGTCACCGGGAACCGGCTGCGAGCGCCGCCGGAATTGATTACTGAAGCGGTGCGCCGACAAAAATGATTCCGCTCTGATCGCTGAACACCGAAAAGAGCCCTTTCCCCTTGCGCATATCGTGGAGCGAGATCGTATACGACTTCCCATCAGAGGAAACGAGAACTTCGAGATGATAACCGGGGATGGGTTCCGGGCTGCGCGATAGTTTCCCGTTCGGGGCCGACTTTGGCTTCAGGCTGCCGGAATCCCACAGTTGTTGCCATGTGCCGTAGCGTCCTTGGCGGTCATACGCGTAGCGCATCTCCGCGGTATTGATTGCCCGAACCAGCCAGACTGCCTGCGTCTTCTCTGCCATGGTTTCCGTTTCCTGCTGATTCCGGGCCCAAGCTGCCGCGGATAAACCCAGAGGGACAACCACTGCCAGTGCAAAGACTCGCGGCCAGTGCATCGTTCCTCCTTGGTGATGGGATCCTACAAATTGAGATCGAGATAGCGTTCGCCGGCTGATTCGCGTTCCCTTGCCGCCTTGCCCGGCGTGCGGCCGTGCGGATTCGCCCAGCGTCCCGGGACGCTCAGGCCGCAATTCGGGCAGCAGCCATTCTGCAGGCGATTGCGCTCGACGTCATGCCAGGAACGCTGGATCAGCAGCATTTTACAGGAAGGGCAAAAGGTGTGCGCGGCGTCGCTGAAGATGTTGCCCTCGTAGACATAGTGCAGGCCGGCGTCCAGGGCGATGGCCCGCGCGGCGTGCAGAGTTTCGGGCGGGGTGCGCGGCTTGTCCTGCAGCTTGAAGTCGGGATGAAAGGCGGTGAAATGCAGGGGCACGTCGGGACCCAGATGCTCGAGAATCCATTCCGAGAGGCGCCGGGTTTCCTCGGTCGCGTCGTTCAGCGTGGGGATGATCAGGTTGGTGATCTCGAACCAGACATTCGTTTCGTTCTTCAGCCATTCAAGGGTATCGAGGACCGGCTGCAAGTGCGTCAGCGTAATCTTGCCGTAGAAATTCTCGGTGAACGCCTTCAGGTCGATGTTGGCCGCGTCGATGTGATCGTAGATCTCGTGGAAGGCGTCGTAGGTGACGTAGCCGTTCGACACGATGACCGTATTGATGCCCGCTTCTTTCGCCGCGGCGCAGATGTCGATGACGTACTCGCCCCAGATCGTGGGCTCGTTGTAGGTGAAGGCGATGGAGGGGCAAGCGTAGCGCTTCGCCAGCAGCACGACATCTTCCGGGGGGATATACGTCGAGTGGGCCTGGTCGGCGTGCGATTTCGAGATGTCCCAGTTCTGGCAGAAGAAACAGCCCATGTTGCAACCGGCCGTGCCGATGGAAAAAACGCGCGTGCCCGGCAGGAAATGGTTGAGCGGCTTCTTCTCGATGGGATCGACCTGCAGCGCGGCGGGATGCGCGTAGCCGAGGTTGTACAGCTTGCCGCCCTCGTTGACGCGAATGAAGCAGAATCCCGGCTGGCCCGGGCCGATGTGGCAGTGCCGCGGACAAAGGTAACAATGCACTTTGCCATTGGGCAAAGGCTCCCACCAGCGAGCCTCGTGCAGTTCGGGCGCTTTCTGAAGAATTTTCAGGTCCTGCATGAGCCGTTTCCGGTAAAGCTATTATACCGCCGGGAAAGCCGCAGGGCCGAATCGGCGAACGCGCGAGTCTACCCCTGGGGACAAAACGAGGCCGGCCTGACGGGTGTCAGCTCATGGTTGCGCCCAATTCTCCCATCGACTCGAATTTGGGGTTCACCACGCTGAGAATCGCGTAGGCGTGCTCGAGACTGCGCACGACATGCAGATTGGGCCGCGTATCCGCGCCATGCGAAGCGAAAATGCGGTACAGGCCGAAGACGTGCGGCTCGGGCGCGACAATCACGCGCGACCTCCGCCACGACTCCGGATCAATGGGCTCTTCCCAGGCCAGCGTGCGTATGGTTTCCGGCGTGACTTCAAACGAAGAGATGTTCGAGAAATCGGTGATGGAGCCGGTAAATTCCAGGGATGCGAACGCGCGCCGCCCGCCCTCGTGGTGAAATTCGGTGAGCAGTTCGTCCGTCACCGAGCCCGTGAATTGGATCAGCACAATTCGATTGGCGGCGTCGAAGTGGAAGGAATAGGGCATGGGCGAAAGGCAATTGCGGCTCATTCTGTCTATGCGGCTCGCCGCTGTCAATTCGTACCACACGCGCGTCGTGGCGACACAGTACCCTCAACTCGCAGCATACGTAACTCCAAAGGAGGTGCCATCCGACTCAATCATCCAGCGAATGGCTCCAGGTCTACGCGCGCTTTGTCACGAGCCACGAACTGAGATTCTCCGGCATTGAAAAATAGGAGATTCAAGCGTATGACTTGGGGAACCTGTTCCGGTGGCGAGCGAGGGTATGCCAATGGGAAACGTTCTGCAGGATGTGCGTTATGGCCTCCGCATGCTGGTCAAGTCGCCGGGCTTCACCGCGGTTGCGGTGCTGTCGCTGGCGCTAGGAATCGGCGCGAACACCACGATTTTCACGCTGGTCAAAGCGATCTTCCTGCATGCGATTCCGGTTGAGGATCCGGGGCGTGTGGTGGTGCTGTACTCGAACCAGCAGAGCCGCCAAGGCCCGCCACAGGAATACCTGCCGACGCCGTATCTGAACGCGGTCGACTACCGGGAGAAGACCAACGTGTTCTCCGGATCGACCATCGCGATTCCGAACGGAATGAACCTGACGATTGCAGGGAAATCGGAGCAAGCGTTTGTGGAGCTGGTCAACGCCAACTTCTTCGACGTGCTTGGCGTGCATCCTTTTGTGGGGCGCGGGTTTTCCGCGGAAGAAGAAGCGGCACCCCGGCCCGTGGCGGTCCTGAGCTACGCGCTGTGGAACACGCGTTTCGGCCGGGACCGCTCGATCCTGGGGAGATCGATACAGCTCGACAATCAGGAATACACAGTGATCGGAGTTGCGCCGCGGCAGTTCCAGGCGATCGGCAACCTGGGCAGCCCGGACGTGTGGGTCCCCATCTCGATGCGGGACCAGGCCCTGAGCGGATTGGCCAAGCAAGCGGTATACCAGCGCGGCTTCCGGTTGGCGTCGATGGTCGCGCGGCTCAAGCCCGGAGTATCGCTGCGCCAGGCGCAAGCGGCCGTGCACGACCTTGGCCTGCAGCTTCAGAAGGCCTACCCGAAAGACAATAGCGGGCGAAACGAGACGGTGGTGCCGATCAACGAAACCTCCATCCCTCCGCAACTGCACAGCATCTTCGCGCTGGCCGGCGCGGTGATGATGCTCATCGTCGGCCTCGTGTTGCTGATCGCCTGCGCGAACGTAGCCAACCTGCTGCTGGCGCGGGCGACGCAGCGGCAGCGCGAGGTCGCTGTCCGCCTCGCTCTGGGGGCTTCGCGCTCGCGCCTGATCCGGCAATTGCTTACCGAGAGCCTGTTGCTGGCGCTGTGTGCGGGCGCGCTCGGGATCCTGGCGGCGTATTGGGCCAAATCCGTTGTGGTGTCGTTCCTGCCGCCCGCGCTTTCTCGAAATCTGGACTTCAGCCTGGATGGGCGGGTGCTGCTTTACACGCTGGCGCTGGCTGTGATCGCCACGCTGTTATTTGGGCTGGTGCCGGCGTTGCAAGCTTCACGGACGGACCGCATGGCCGCATTGAAGGATCGCACCGGGGCGCCGACGGGCAGCGCGCGCTGGTACGGGCTGCGCGGCGCGCTGGTGATGGTGCAGGTGGCGCTATCGCTGGTCGCGCTGGTGGGCGCTGGATTGTTTATCCACAGCTTGAGCAACGCGCAGAAGATCGATCCGGGTTTCGAGGTGAAGCACGAACTGGTGATGTTCGTGAACCTGGCTGCGGAACATTATCAGCAGCCGCAAGCCGAAGCGTTCTACCGGGACGTAGTCGAGCGCCTCGACGCGCTTCCGATGGTTCGGGGAGCAAGCATCGCGGATTCGGCGCCGCTGCAGGGTGGCTTGGCGCGGACGACCTTCATCGACGGGGTGGATGCGACCGATCCGCGCAACGGCAAGCTGACGCCGATCATCGCCGTCTCACCTGGTTTTTTCGAGACGGCGGGGATTCCACTGCTGCGCGGACGCGCCTTCAACGAAGAGGATGATGCGACAAACGCGATGGTGGCCGTGGTGAATCAGGCTGCCGCCGCTACGTTTTGGCCGGGCCAGGACCCCGTGGGGAAGCACCTGCATTTCCTGGGCGAGACGTGGGACGTGACGGTGGTGGGCGAAGCGAAAACGGCGAAATACCTGACGTTAGGCGAGGCGCCGCAGGCGATCGTGTACATGCCGCTGAAGCAGCACTATTCGGCATTTGTCACGCTGTACGTGCGCACGAAGGGCGATCCGACGCAGGCGCTGGCCAGCGTGCGCAGCACGGTGCAATCGTTGATTCCCTCGGTCCCGCTCCTGCGCGTGCAGACGGTGAGCCAGGTGCTGGTGCAATCGCTGACCGCGCCGCGCATCGGCGCGGAGCTGCTGGGCGCGTTCGGATTGATTGCGCTGGTGCTGGCGGCGATCGGGACGTACGGCGTGATGTCGTATTCGGTGAACCAGCGCTTGCAGGAAATCGGTGTCCGCATCATGCTTGGCGCGCAGCCGCGGGACGTAGTGCGCCTGATTTTGGGCAGCGGCATGGCCATGGTGGGGGTGGGCATAGCGTTCGGCCTGGGATTTTCGGTCCTGCTGGCGCGCGGCATGAATCAGCTGCTTTACGGAATCGGCTCGTTCGACGCACCCAGCTTTCTGATCACCGCGGCGATTCTCGTCGTGGTCGCCCTGGCGGCGTGTTTCGTTCCGGCGCGGCGCGCGATGCGCGTCGATCCGATCAATGCGTTGCGCTACGAGTAGTTGACTCACGCGCATGGATCTCGACCGAGTGCGCGAGTTGTGCCTGTCGCTCCCGCACGCCACCGAACAAATCCAATGGGGCGACAATCTGGTCTTCAAAGTAGGCGGAAAGATTTTCGCGGTCGCCGCCCTGGAGCCCGCCCGGCATTGCCTCTCTCTCAAATGTTCGGATGAAGACTTTGCCGAACTCATCGAGCGTCCCGGGATCGTGCCCGCACCCTATCTGGCTCGCGCGCATTGGGTCGCGCTGGAATCGGAGCATCCTCTCACCGAGGCGGAACTGGAGCGCCTGCTGCGCCAGGCGCATGCGCTGGTGTTTGCCAAATTGCCGAAATCATTTCGGGAGAAACTCGCGCGAGGCAAGCAGCGCGCGCGCCGTCCGTCGCGTTCGCGCCCGCGAAAGCGATGACCGACTGAGGGACTGGGAGAATCAGCGAACGAGAAGAGTGCGCGGCTGCGTCGGGTGACGGCCTACAGAGGAACGCCCCAGATGTTCTTGCCCGTGTCCAGCAGGAAGATTCCGGCCTGACCCGAGCGCGGGCCCGCGTCGCCCACCCAAATCACGCGAAACCGCGCCGATTTCCAGCCGCGCTTCACCTCGATGATTTCGCCCGGCCAAGTCAGGAATCCAACGCCATCGAGCCTCGCCCCGTTTTTGCTGACGTCCATGGCCACCGCGCTCTGCGAATAGTTGTGTCCGGTGCGGTCCTTGCCGCGGACCCAAACCTTGATGGGCTTGGTAATCCGCACTTCGCGCCGGTCGATTTTCCAGAAACTGGGCGCCTGGCGTTTGAAGGCGAACCCGACACGCAACTTGCCCTCGAATTCCGGGCCGACGTAGGCGACGCGGCACTCCTGCTCGCCTTGCGTGGACTGGTTCACGATGAACAGCGTGTCTCCGACCGACACTTTCGCCTTCAGCGTGATCAGGCCGCCGCTCGCGTTCACCAGCAGCGTCGTGCTGTTTTCATGGAACGAAATTTCGTGTTGCGACCACCCGTAGGCCATTACCGGAATGTGAATCGAGATGCGCGGGCTCGAACGCGGCTTGGCTTGTTCCCGAATCGCGGGCGTGGGTGCGGCGGTTGTCGCCGGCGTGCTGCGCGGCCGCGCTCCCGTCTTCAGGGCCTTTTCCGAGCCGGAAAGCGGCACCTCGCGCTGCACGCCGTGCACCGGGCACTCGAAATCCCAGGAGCTTTCGAGGATCTGCGCCAGGGTTTCTTCGCGGTCGTGCAGGAGGATGGTGCGGTCCTCGTCTCCATAGGGACAACGCACGCGAATGACGAAGTCCTTGGGCATAACGGCTGGCTAGCCTCTTCCCCAAGAGTACACGCGCGGGAAGCCGGCGGGGCCGCCATCTGTGCTCCCTGTCCGTGAAAGTAATCATCCGGAACCGGGCGGCTTCGATGAACAGCGGCGGAGAGCACGCTGCGGAAAACAGGGTGCCGTGCTGGCCGGAAAAGTGGCCCGCAAGAGCGGCTACACTAGATGTGATATTCGATCTCGTCGATCACTTGCTGCAAGCCATTCGCGGAATCGCCGTCGGGCGCGCCCTCCAGCCGGCGCACGCGCTGGCGCAGTTGCTGCACTTCCGCCGCGACCGCGGCCAGCGCCTCCGAAAGCGGGTCGTTGATCTGCTTGGGATCCGTGATGACAACGCGTTTGCCTTGACGAAAAACGATGTGGCCCGGGACGCCGACCACGGTTGAATCATCGGGAACATTGCGCAACACAACCGAGCCCGCGCCGATCCGGCAATTCTGGCCCACGGTGATGTCGCCCAGGATTTTGGCGCCCGCGCCAATCACCGCATGATCCTGGATGGTGGGGTGGCGTTTGCCATGTTCCTTGCCCGTGCCGCCGAGTGTGACGCCCTGATAGAGGGTCACGTCATCGCCCACAATGGCCGTTTCGCCGATCACAACGCCCATGCCGTGATCGATGAACAGCCGCCGCCCGATTTGCGCGGCCGGATGAATCTCGATGCCGGTGAGCAGTCGCGCGAGCTGCGAAAGCCATCGCGCCAGAAGGCGCCTGCGCCAGGTCCACAGCCGGTGCGTCAGGCGGTACATCCACAGCGCGTGGAGCCCGGAGTAGCAAAGGAGGATTTCCGCGCGCGATTTAGCCGCGGGATCGCGGTCGATCACCGCGCGGATGTCTTCGGCGAAAGACTGGATGATTGCGCTCATTTCACACCGCCCTCAGGCGTCATGCGCAGCGACTCCTCGCGCAACTCGTCGAAGAGCACGCTGCTCAGATAGCGCTCACCAAAATCCGGTAGGATCACCACGATCAATTTCCCTGCGTTCTCTTCCCGGCAAGCCAGCTTCAGCGCCGCAGCTGCCGCCGCGCCGGAAGAAATCCCGACGAGGAGCCCTTCCTGACGGGCGAGCTGCCGGGCCATGGAGATGGACTCCTCGTTCGTTACGGTGACGATCTCGTCGATGGAGTCGGCGCGCAGAATGCCCGGAACAAAGCCGGCGCCGATTCCCTGGATCTTGTGCGGCGCAGGCTGCCCGCCCGAAAGCACCGCGCTGTCCGCCGGTTCGACCGCAACGGCCTTGAACGAAGCCTTGCGCGGTTTGATGTAGCGGCAAATGCCCGTAATGGTGCCTCCGGTGCCCACGCCGGCGACGAGGATGTCAACTTTTCCGTCCGTGTCGTTCCAGATCTCCGGACCCGTCGTTGCGAAGTGAATTTCGGGATTCGCGGCGTTTTCAAACTGCTGCAGGATGTAGGCGTTCGGATTGCCCGCCGCCAATTCTTCCGCCTTGGCGATGGCGCCTTTCATGCCGTTTGCTCCGGGCGTGAGCACGATTTCCGCGCCAAACGCGCGCAGCAGGACGCGGCGCTCGAGGCTCATCGTCTCGGGCATGGTCAGGATCAACTTGTATCCTTTCACCGCTGCGACGAACGCCAGGCCGATTCCCGTGTTGCCGCTGGTGGGCTCGACCAGGACTGTCCGCCCGGGCTGGATTTGTCCCGCGCGCTCGGCCGCTTCAATCATGCTGACGCCGATGCGGTCCTTCACGCTTGCGCAGGGATTGAAGCTTTCCAGCTTGGCCACAACGGTTGCGCGGCTGCCCTGAGAAACGTTATTCAGCCGGACCAGCGGGGTGTTTCCGATCAGTTGCGTCACGTCCTTCGCGATCTTCATGGAGCCTTCCTGTTCTCTTGGATTCAGACTTTGGGATCTTTCGAGACTCGAGGGGAAAATTAGCGGCAACAACAACAGTTCGGTCGAGGGGCACAGCCGACGAACGAGCCGCGCGTCAGGCGTGGATGACGGAAAGCTGTGGTCGGTAGGAGGTTCACATTACGTGAGTACCGCAGGAGCGCGGTGCCGCGCAGTGACCTATGTCACATTGCGGTCGCCCCGCGCCCGCGCCAAGCAGCCCTGGATACATACGGAAGAGCGGTCAGTCGTTCCTCTGCTTTTGCGCGCGCCGGCGCTCGGCCACCCACTCGAGAAAACGTTCCATGCGCGCGCGTTCGCGCCACATCAGCGCGAAGAATTTTCGCGCGTCCAGATCGGCCGCCTGCTGGCCAAAGAATGTTTCCAGGCGCCACTGAATGTACGGCGACTTCCACGGGCGCAGCCGGTATCCCTTCGCCGTGATCCAGTAATAGCGCAGCGCGTTGAACATGGCGGCGCCGCAAGCCTACCACGCCGCGTGCTGTGGGATCATCTGTCCGGCGGGCTCGATGTCCGGCGGGCTCAGACGCTTCTTGCTTGAGGATCGGAATTCCGTGGAGCAGAAAACTTTTGTTTGCGGCCTCCCGCTGCTCTTCGAATCTCGACTAGCGAACTGGCATGGAACGGCTGCCTTGCTGCCCGCCGCCGTTGTGTCGGGCGCTTTCGTCCAACAACTGTGAACAGTGAGCTTGCGGGGAAACGCGAGAAAAAAGAAAGAGCCGGGAATTTCTTCCCGGCTCTTGCACATGCCTAGATGTGAATGCAACGCAGCAAGGAAACGTTCCCTCGCCAGTTCGCCGGCCGCGATTCGGAGCGCAGAGGGGGGCTGCAAAACCAAAAAGCCCTTTTCAGCCTTCCGCCCGTACAAATTCCGAATCTTTGCCTCAAACCGCAACTACAGGGCGGCGCAGACGGCCTTGGTCTCCGTGTAATTCTCCAACACCTCGTGGCCCATTTCGCGGCCCCAGCCGGACTGCTTGTAGCCGCCAAACGGCAGCGCGGCGTCGAAAACGTTGTAGCAATTGATCCACACGGTTCCCGCCTTGAGCTTTGCCGCGACCGTGTGCGCCTTCTTGATGTCGCGCGACCACACGCCCGCGGCCAGTCCGTACACCGTGTCGTTGGCTCTGGGCAGCAACTCTTCCGGATCGCGGAAGGGAATCGCGGTGACCACCGGCCCGAAAATCTCCTCCTGCACCACTTTCATCTTTTCGGTGGTGTTGGTCAGCACGGTGGGCTTGACGAAATAGCCCTTGTCGCCGAAGCGCTCGCCGCCGGTCACGGCCTTGGCCCCTTCCGCCCGGCCCGCTTCCAGGTAGCCGCACACGCGATTGAGCTGCTCTTCGGAAACGAGGGGGCCCATGTCGGTGGCGCTCTCCAGCCCGGAGCCCACGCGGATCTTCTGGGCGCGCTGCGCCACGCCGTCGACCACTTCTTCGAACGCCTTCTCCTCGATGTACAGCCGCGATCCCGCGCAGCAGCACTGGCCGTGATTGAAGAAGATCGCGCTGGCCGCTCCCGAGATCGCGGTCTTCATGTCCGCATCCGCGAACACGACGTTGGGGGACTTGCCGCCCAGCTCGAGCGACACTTTCTTCAGGTTGCCGGTAGCGGCCTTGGCGATCAGTTTTCCCACTTCCGTTGAACCGGTGAACGCCACCTTGTCCACGTCCGGATGAGCCGCCAGCGCCGCGCCCGCCGTTTCGCCGTAGCCCGGAACGATGTTCACCACGCCGTCGGGAATGCCCGCTTCCTGAAGCAGCTCGCCAAGCCGTAGCGCCGAGAGCGGAGTCTGCTCCGCCGGCTTGAGCACTACGGTGCAGCCGCACGCCAGCGCGGGCCCCAGTTTCCACGCGGCCATCAGCAGCGGGAAATTCCACGGAATGATCTGTCCAACGACGCCGATGGGTTCGCGAATGGTGTAGGCCAGATATTTTCCCGCCGAGATCGGAATGGTGTTGCCCTCGATCTTGGTCGCCCAGCCTGCCATGTAGTGGAACAGGTCCGCGGCTAGCGGAACGTCCGCCACGCGCGCGATCTTCAGCGGCTTGCCGTTGTCGAGGCTCTCAATTTGCGCGAATTCCTCGAGATGCCGCTCGATCAGGTCTCCCAGCTTCCAGATCGCCCGGCCGCGCTCGGAAGGGGTCATTTTCGACCATGGCCCCGTCTCGAACGCCGCGCGCGCCGCTTTTACTGCGCGGTCGATGTCCTCGCGGTCGCCTTCGGCCACCTGCGAGAGAACGTCGCCCGTCGCCGGATTATAGGTGGGGAACGTTTTTCCGGAAGCGGAGTCGGTCCACTTCCCATTGATTAGAATCTTGTGTTTGCGCGCCACGAAACTGGACACGTTCGGCTCAAGGTTTGCCGATACGGGTGCTGCTGTCGCCATAAATCCTCCTTACTCGGAAAAGATGCAAAGCTCCCGCAAGGGAGCTGCCTGCGAAGCTCGTCGAGGAAAGCGGTGATGCTGGGAAACTGGCACCTGCGAAGCCTCCCGATTAAGCCGGTCCCGGCGACCAACTCTGGCTGGGTGACTCCCCTGACCTTACGCCCGCCCGCACGGGAATTCAAGCCTGCCCAGGACGCCGCTCCCCGTGCCGCTGACTTTTAGTGGTGTGCCGGGAGGATCGTGGCGCGCAGCAGCTTGTCCAAATTGGGAAATTCGCGGTCGACGTATGCGTTGCCTTCCTCGAAGAGCTCGCCTTGATGCCCCGCGCGCATGCCCCCGCCCGAGTGTTCGCCGTAACCGGAATACAGTTTGTCGACGACGTCCATGCCCGCGACCACTGTTCCGAACGGTGCAAAGCCCATCTTGTCCAGACGCGACTGGTCGCCCGTGTTGATGTAAATCTGGGTGGTGCGCGCGTCTGGTCCGGTCATGGCAAAAGCGAAGGTGCCGCGCACGTTCGAGGCGCGCACGGGATCGTCGGGAAAGCGCGCATCGCGCCAGATCTGCGCAATTTTTGGATCGCCCGCAATTCCGAACTGGACAAAGCGGCCTGCAATCACGCGATAGAAGCGCGAATTGTCGTAGAAGCTGCATTGGACCAGATGATAGAAGCGGTCCGCGCCGCGCGGGGCCAGCGCGCGCTTGGCCTCGAGCACGAAATCGCCTTTTGTGGTCTGGATGCGCACGCGGTAAACCGCAGGCGCGGGCCGTGTCCACAGGGGATCGCGCGGGTTTTGCAGCGCCCGCGCGCAGGTGGCCTCGGCCGCGCTCCGGATCGTTGGGGCATCATGAGTGGCGGCTTGGCTATTCGCCGCTGCTAACAGTGCGAACAGCGCGACCAGCAGACAACGCCCGATCCGAATCATCACGAGTCGCCCAATCCCTTCCATGATCTGGCGGAGGCGCCGCGCCTCGCACTCGCTATGCGTATGCCGCGCAACCATTCGGCGGCGAGAGCGGGCGTACAAAGCACGACGTCGACCGCAAGCCAAGCCAGCACGATATATATCCCGGTGCGAACTTCCCCCTGTGCAGCGAGGTTTTTCGCGCCCTCCAGCAAGCTACCGATGGTGAAGACGTTCAAGATCGCCAACAGCGCGACCCACGCCAGCGCGAAAATCCGCAGTCCCTTATTCACCTTCAACGCCCGGAATGACGCTTGTCCGGCACTTCCTTACAGCCATGCCTCGCCTGCGATTCGAATGATACACCGCGCGAGAGTGCACCGGGCGCTCCGTTCATCCCCGGCCGCGCCGGCTGCAAATCGCGGCTCCCACGCTGGCATCCGGCGAGCGTCGAGCGCTAGAATGGCGCCACAGTTCAACAAGGAGATCCGATGGCAGCGTTTAGTGGCGTCGACTTTCTGGAATTCGATTCCCTGCTCACGGACGAAGAGAAGCTGGTGCGTCAGACCGCGCGCCAATTCGTCGACGAGCAGGTCTTGCCCATCATCGAGCAGTGCAATCGCGACGGCAAATTCGCCATGCAGCTGGTGCCGCAAATGGCGGAACTGGGATTCTTCGGCTCGAATTTGAAGGGCTACGGCTGCGCCGAAATGTCGAACCTCGAGTACGGCCTGGTCATGCAGGAACTCGAGCGCGGCGATTCGGGCCTGCGCAGTTTCGCCTCGGTCCAGTCGGCCCTGGTGATGTTCCCGATTCACGCCTATGGCTCCGACGCCCAAAAAGACAAATGGCTGCCGCTGTTGCAGCAGGGCAAAGCGATCGGCTGCTTCGGCTTGACCGAGCCGCAATTCGGCTCGAATCCCGGCGGAATGCTGACGCGCGCCAAGAAGACGGGCGGCGGCTACGTCCTCAACGGCGAAAAAATGTGGATAACGAACGGCTCGATTGCCGACGTGTCTGTAGTGTGGGCCAAGTGCGAGGATGACAAGATCCGCGGTTTCCTGGTCGAGAAAGGCACGCCGGGATTCAAGGCCTGGGACGTGCACGGGAAATGGTCGCTGCGCGCGTCGATCACTTCGGGACTGGCAATGAGCGACTGCAAGATTCCGGCCGAAAATCTTTTGCCCGGCGTGGAAGGCCTGAAAGGCCCGCTTTCCTGTCTGGACCAGGCGCGCTACGGCATCGGCTGGGGCGGCATTGGCGCGGCCATGGCTTGCTACGACGCGGCGCTGCGCTACTCGAAAGAGCGCAAGCAATTCGCGAACAAGCCCATCGCGTCGCACCAGCTCGTCCAGGAAAAGCTCGTCTGGATGATCACCGAAATCACCAAATCGCAATTTCTGGCCCTGCAAGTGGCCAAGCTGAAGGACCAGGGCCGCGTGCAGCCGTTCCATATTTCCATGCTCAAGATGAACAACATCTGGGTGGCGCTGGAATCGGCGCGGCGCGCGCGCGATATCCTGGGTGCCAACGGAATCGTCGACGACTATCCCATCATGCGCCACATGAACAACCTGGAATCGGTGTATACCTACGAAGGCACGCACGACATCCACAAGCTGGTGATCGGGCAGCGCATCACGGGAATTCCCGCGTTCTTTTGAGCAACCTGCTGCCGTGGCGAGCCGCGGCCCGCACTTTGCCTCCTCGCGCGGCGTTTTTCGGAAGCGGCAGTTGCAGTACACTGCTGAACAGAATCGAACGGGGCGCTGGATCATTCGAAAGACCTCCCCATGAGGTGAAATGGACAAGCGGGTTGCAAACGCGGATGAGGCTGTCGCGCGGATTGAGGACGGCGCGACGATTCTGCTGGGCGGCTTCGGCCTGTGCGGCATTCCCGAGAACCTGATCGCCGCGCTGCGCCGCAAAGGCTCGAAAAATCTCACGCTCGTCTCCAACAACGCCGGCATCGACGATTTCGGCATCGGCCTCCTTTTCCAGACCAAGCAAGTGAAAAAAATGATTGCGAGTTATGTGGGCGAGAACAAGTTGTTCGAACAGCTCGCGCTGACCAAGCAGATCGACGTCGAGCTGAACCCGCAGGGAACCCTGGCCGAGCGCATTCGCGCGGGCGGCGCCGGCATTCCCGCGTTCTTCACCCCGACCGGCTACGGCACCATGGCCGCGGAAGGAAAGGAAGTCCGCGAGTTCAGCGGGCGCCCGTACGTATTGGTTCCGGCGCTGCGCGGCGATTTCGCCTTCATCAAGGCGTGGAAGGGAGACCGCTGGGGCAACCTGATCTATCGCAAGACGGCGCGGAATTACAACGCGGTGATGGCCACGGCGGCGGACTACGTCATTGCGGAAGTGGAAGAGGTCGTCGAGCTGGGCAAACTGAATCCCGATTGCGTGCATACGCCGGGGGTTTTCGTCGATGCGATCTTTCAGGGTGTGAATTATCAGAAGCGCATCGAGCACCGCACGGTGCGAAAACACTCTTAGTAGCGCCAGTTTTCCGCCGGCGTGTTTTGCTTGAGATGTGCTGGCGGTGGCTTCGCCCGGCGTTATGCCGGCCGGCGATGGTGAGGAACGATGACTGAATCAGGAATGGACAAACGCGAATTGATCGCTCGCCGGGTGGCGCAGGAACTGCGCGACGGGAATTACGTCAACCTGGGCATTGGCCTGCCGACGCGCATTCCGAGTTATTTGCCGGCGGGCATCGAAGTGGTGCTGCAATCGGAGAACGGCATGCTGGGCGTCGGTCCCTATCCCTATGAGGGCGAGGAAGACTCGGACATGGTCAACGCGGGGAAAGAAACGGTCAGCGAAATCCCAGGCAGCGTTTATTTCTCCAGCGCCGAGTCGTTCGGGATGATTCGCGGCGGGCGCATCGACGTGACCGTGCTTGGCGCCCTGCAGGTCGACGAAAAGGGCAATCTCGCGAACTGGGCCATTCCGGGCAAGATGCTGAAGGGCATGGGCGGGGCCATGGACCTGGTGGCGGGAGCCAAGCGCGTGATTATCGCCATGGAGCACACGGCCAAAGACGGCAGCCCGAAAATCCTGAAGCAGTGCAGCCTGCCGCTGACGGGCGTGGGCGTGGTGGATTTGATCGTGACCGAACTGGGCGTGATCGAAGTGACGCCCGAAGGCCTGGTGTTGCGCGAAGTGGCACCGGGCGTGACGCCCGAAGACGTGCAGAAAGCAACCGAGCCGCGGCTCAAGCGCGCGCCCGGCCTGAAAACGATGAAGCTCTAAGCGCTCGCTCAAGCAACATCGCCTGAGCGGGTGCGCACGACCGCGCAACCTTTGTGTACTCCTCGATTCAACCCTTATAATGGACAATTCGCAAAGCGACCGGCGGAAGGAAGTGCCTGCGCGCGGGCTCGGCGGCGGAAGACAATAGCGAACGCGAAGAACAGGCGGAGGAGGCTCGATGGAGCCGCATTCAATCGTGGTGGTAAGCCTGCACACGCCCAAGGAAAAATTGTGGGGCGAATTGCTGGACATCTCGACCGCCGGCGTGAGCATTCGCGGCATCGACCTCAGCGCCTTCGACGACTTCGTCAGCCAGGTGCTGCATCCTGAGGGCGAGCGCATGGGCCTGCCCACCCTCTTTTTCCCCATGATGCGCATCGAACGAATTGCGCTCGACGAGCCTCGCGGCTCGATTCCTTCCCTGGCCGAAATGTTCGAGAAGAAGGTTGGCCGCTCGCTGGTCGAGTATCTCGCCCAGTTCGCCTGACCGAAGGAGCAACGTGCTGGCCACGAAAACAAAGCCGACGCGCATCTTCACCGTGCCCAACCAGTTGACGTTCCTCCGCCTCATGTTTCTCCCCTTCTTCATCATCGCCATCAAGTACGGCGACTGGAAAGCGGCCCTCGGCATTCTGGGCGCCGCCGCCGCCAGCGACGGCCTGGACGGCTTGCTCGCCCGCGGGTTAAACCAGAAAACGCCTCTGGGCGCCTACCTCGATCCCATCGCCGACAAGCTGCTGCTCTCTTCTTCCTACTTCGTGCTCGCGCTGAAGGGAAGAATACCCTGGTGGCTCACGATTCTCGTGCTCGGCCGCGACATCCTGCTGCTCTCTGCAGCCGCCGTGATCCTGATTACGGTGGGGTATCGGCCGTTTCCGCCCAGCATCTGGGGCAAAGCCACGACGTTCTTCGAAATTTTTCTGATCGTGGTCGTGCTCTTCGCTGCGGTGACCAATGACGCCACTCTGGCCGATTTACAATTTGTGCTGTCCTACGTGGTCGCCGCCTTCGTCTTGCTTTCCGGCATACACTACAGCATCACCATCTCCCGCCAGCTCCACGCCGGCCAGTAGCAGGCCTTTCAACGGCGAACGGGCCCGCACTGTCTTGATCCCAGGATTCGTGCTGAAACACTCTGATCTACGCTGCAGTCGAAAGTTTTTCTCGAGGAAGACGCACTGACTGAAAAGCGCTTCGGAGCGCTTGCGGCGGAGTAACGGGCCTGGGCTTCTTCTATCTCGCCCGAAGATTGAGGAAAATCACCATGGCAACGCTGGCGAGGACCAGCAGGCCGCTGGCCCAGCCCAGAAAATAGGCGCGCTTGCGCTCATCCGGCGCCGCCGGCGCGCGGTCCACCATGATCTTGCCCAGCACAAATCCCGAGATGAGCCCGCCCGCGTGCGCGTAATTGTCAATCCCGTGGAAGAACAGCCCAAACACCGCGATGTAGATCAGCCAGCGGATCAGTTGCCCGCGCAACATCTGCATGCTGGCGGTCTTGCGCCCCATGGTAAGCGCCAGCATCACGCCAATCAACCCCAGAAGCGCTCCTGACCCGCCAATGCTGAAATTCCCGAAGAAACTGCTGACAATGTAGCCGAAAATTCCGGTCGCCACGTAGATGAACAGGAAGCGCGGCGATCCGTACAACTCCTCCACCATCGGCCCAATGTCCATCAACACCCACATGTTGAACCCGATGTGCAAGAGGCCACCATGCAAAAAAACTGCGGTGACGAAGCGCCAAGGCTGCACGAGATTGTAGGGCAGCGGCAGCGATGCTCCGAGCCGCTCCAAAACTCCCGGATTGATCCCGCCGAAAGTGAACAGCGCGCCCAGCCCTCCACCCTGCGGCATCTGGAAACCGCTGATGCGCATGGTCCACATCAGACTCACCAGGTACATCGCGCAGCTGAAAGTCAGGATTCCGTAGGTGGCGGGAGAGGTTTCCGGCAGAATCTTGCTAAGGGAGCGGCTGGCGGCGGCCAGAGAAAACGTCAAGCTGGCGCCGCACTGGTGGCAGCGCGTGGCGCTGGATCCCACCAGCGTTCCGCACGAAGGACACAGCTTGGGCCGGCCATTTTCCTTCTGGCCGCCACCGAAGGCGCCGCTGATCTGTCGCTTGAACCGGTCGATTTTCCAGCGCAGCCGTGGCGAGAGTGGCAATCGGTTTCCTTGCGAAGATCGGAATCGAATTCCTATAATACCGGATTATGCACAAACGAGCGAACTCGGTGGCCGCGTGACTCTTTCGTGCCGGCAGTCCCGCGCCCGAATTTCCGTTTTCTCTTTTCCTTTTTCTCTTTTCCGGATTTTTCGCTTTTCGCGTTTCGATTTTCGAGTGTCCTTTCTTCTCCTCTCGATCGTCTTGCTGTCCTTGGCCGGTTGCGCGCGCCGCAACGTTTCGGTCCCGCCACCCGCCCCGGCGCCGCAGCCCTCAGCGCAACCTCCCAGCCAACCGTCCGCTGCTGCGGCTCAGCCTCCTGTTGCCGGAGCATTCGTCGAGGACGGCGTTGCCTCCTGGTACGGCGTGCCCTTCGACGGCCATCGCACTTCGGACGGCGAAATCTACGACATGCACCAGTTCACCGCCGCGCACCGCACGCTCCCGTTCAATTCCATCGTGCGCGTCACCAATCTGAGCAATGGCAAGCAGACCGAAGTGCGCATCAACGATCGCGGGCCCTTCGTCGCCAACCGCGTCATCGACCTTTCGTTCGCCGCGGCTCAGGCCATCGGCATGGTCGGACCGGGCACGGCCCAGGTGCGTCTCGATCTGGTTTCGGGCCCGAATCCCTCGGCTGGATTTTTCGGCGTGCAAGTGGGCGCGTTCCTGCGTCCGGAAAATGCGAACCGTCTGAAGGCGCAGTTGGAACCGCGCTATACGCCGGTGAACATCGTCACTTTCGATTCGCCCAGCGGGGTGTTCTATCGCGTGCGCGTCGGCCGCTTTGACACCGAAGCGGCGGCCCGCCAGCTGGCCTCGCAACTGCACCAGCTCGACGGCTACACCACCTTCGTCGTCCGCCTGGACTAGCCGTGGACGCACATCAGAGTCCTGCAAGCACGACGGGAAACCGATTGGCAAGTCCGCCGGTTTGATATTGCCGCCGTTTCGCGTTAGCTTCGTTTGCGTCCATGTCGATCGTGCCTCGATCCAACACTGCTGACAGAGGAACCGCTTCCATGGCGATCAGCGCGCTTCTTGCGCTTTTGATTGGCGTCCCTTCCCTCTCTTCAGCGCAGATCCCGCACCGGCAATCGCGCGCCACACGGCTCTCCTCCATCCAGATCATCCTCCCGCCGAGGCTCGTAGCGGACGCGCCCGCGACTCTGGCGACCATCGGCGCCGATTACAAGCTGGTCGGCCACGTCTCCGTCCTGCTTGGCAATGGAACGCAAATCGAGACGGACGCAACCGGCCGCGCCAACTTCACCGCTCCCTCTGGCGGGGTGCTCACCGCCCGCGCAGGAGGCGGTTCAGCCGCGGCGCTGATTGATCCTCCTGCAGGCGACACGCAGCCGGGCCTGCAGGTGCCTCCATTTGTCGCGCTGCACAGCAGCTTCGACTTGTGCGGTGGCGGGTTCGACGGCAACGCCGAAGCGAATCACGTGACCATCGAGGGAGAGCCGGCGCTGGTCCTCGCGGCCTCCCCTGAATGCCTTGCGGTGACTCCCGGGCCGAATGCCGTGCCCGGGGTCGAGAAAATTGTCGTCGACAGCGCGTCACCCGCCCGGCAGGCTTCCGTCACTCTGGTGGCGCTCGATTTCGAGCCGCCGCAGCCTGCGCTCACTCCCGGCAAGAAGAGCTGGCTGACGGTTCGCGCGCGCGGCTCCCAACAGCCGCTGCGCATCATGGTGCAGAACGAATCGTTCGACGTGCTGCGATTCGATAAGGGCGACGTTCAGGAACTCACCACCAGCGGGGGCGCGCAGAATCTCGCGGAAATTCGCGTGCAAGCCATTCGCTCCGGCGATTTTTCCTTTCACGCGCGCATCCTGCCGCCGCCCAATACCGAAAATGCGCGCCGGCTTCTTCAGGCCGCCGGTCCCTTGGCCATCGGCGATGTGCCGCAAGCGCTGAAGAAGATGGAGAATGACCTGGCGCGCCATCCGCAGAGCGCCGCAAAGATTCGCGCGCAACTCGATCAGATGCTCGAAGTAACCAGCCCCAGCGAGTTCCGCACCCTCCTCGAAGCTGCGCGCTCATCCCTCTGAACATTGGAACACTCATCCGCGCGCCACGCGACCAACGAGCATTATCAACAGCATCGTCCCCAGGCATGCGCCCGCGTGGATCGCGGCCGGCACCGACCAGAAGCTCTGCCACAGGAGGCGCCCGACGAGGTCCGGCACATGGAATCCCAACCAGTTCCACATTCCCGAAACCGAGGCGTTATAGACCGAGTTCATGGCCAGCACCGCCATCCCGGAAACCGCCGCGATCATCCAGTTCGTTCTCATCGAAGTGCCCCTTTCTCGCGCTGGAGTGAATTCCCGCATTTGCCTTCCCTCTCGCTCTCCCTGCTGTTTGTGCTGGCTGTTTCGCCCGCTTTCAATCCATAGTCGGAGTGACAGGCTTCATTTCGACATGCAGGCGCAAAATTGCTCGAAAGCGGCACTCGCTGGCATTCCTGCTCCCTCGCAAATTGATGTAACGTGCTGAGAACAGGGCTGTTTTGCGGGATTGCTATAATCGACGCGCCATCGCCCGCCCCCGGGGTCGCCTCGAGCCTTTCCGTTGCCCCGGCCGGCCGGAAAAAACATTTTTGCGCTGATGTAGAGAACGGCAGGTTCGCTCCGACTACCTGTTGAAAGCGCACCTCAGCGGTCGGCGCGCCAGATCCGAAAGGAGCGAAAACGATGAAATACATTTTGCTGATGTCGGGAACAAAGGCAGGTGTTGGTGGCTATCAGGCGTGGTCCCAAAAAGAGCGGGACGCCCACATGGCCATCCTCAGGAAGATCAACCAGCAACTGACCGATTCCGGCGAATTCGTCGCGACACAGGGCTTGATGCCGCCCTCCGACGCCAAGGTCGTCCGCGGAGAGAAGAACGGCCTCCCCATCACTGACGGCGTATTCCCCGAAGCGAAGGAATTCCTGCTCGGGTACTGGATCGTCGATGTCGCGAGTGCCGAGCGCGCTTACGCCATTGCCGGCAGGATCTCGGCGGCGCCGGGTCCCGGCGGCGTGCCCACCAACATGCCCATCGAGGTGCGCCAGTTCGCCAGCTACCCCTCGAAATAGCCGCACGGTCTGCAAGCGGCAAGAAGCGCCACCAACACTGCGCGTCGAAAGGAGCAACGAAATGAAATACATTCTGATGATGAACACGATGAAAGCGAGCCAGCAAGGCCAGGGAATCATGGGTTGGTCCAAGCACGACCTCGAGGCACACATCGCTTACATGATGAAGCTGAACCAGGACCTCACGAACTCGAGGGAACTGGTCTCCGCCGAGGGCTTGAGCTTCCCCGATCAGGCCAAGCGCGTGCGCGCCGCAAACGACGGCACTCCCATCACCGATGGCGTGTTCCCCGAATCCAAAGAGTTTCTGGCGGGGTACTGGATCGTCGATGTGCCCACTCCCGAACGCGCTTATGCCATCGCGGCGCGAGCCTCTGCGGCTCCGGGCCGAGGCGGCACCCCTCTCAACATGTGGATCGAGGTGCGTCCGATCATGAGCCAGCCGCCGAAATAGCGTGGACAGACTTCATCCGAGGCGAACACCCGCACCCAGCCGCAAACGCAAGAACGCGGCGCACGCGTGTAGGAAAGGAGTGAAGAAGATGAAATACATCCTGATGATGAACGCCAGCAGCGCCGATTGGAACTCGTACGCCAAATGGTCGAAAGACGATCTGGCGGCGAACGTGGCCTTCATGCGCAATTTCAACAAAGAGCTCAAGGAAGAGGGAGTCCTGGTCGCCACCGAAGGACTCGGCTGGCCGGCCAAGGCGAAGATCGTCCGCGCTGCTGCGGACGGCACGCCGGTGACTGACGGCGTATTCCCCGAGTCCAAGGAATTTCTGGCCGGGTACTGGATCATCGACGTGGAGAATGCCGAGCAGGCCTATAAGATCGCGGCGCGCGTGTCCGGGGCGCCGGGTCCCGGCGGCCATGGGGGTAACATACCCATCGAGGTTCGCGAAGTGTTGAGTGGCTTCGCCGATTTGAACCTTTGAATCCAAGCGGAAGGACGAGTTGACGCAACCGCTAAGCCTCGAAATCGCCCAACTCCTGCGCGAGCTTGCGCCGCATGCGCTCGGCGCGGTGATCCGCCGCTTCCACGAGTTTGCGCCCGCCGAAGACGCGGTGCAGGAGGCGCTGATCGCCGCGGCGACGCAGTGGCCCCAGGCCGGCATTCCTGAAAACCCGCGCGGCTGGCTGATCCAAGTCGCTACGCGCCGCATGACGGATTACATTCGCAGCGAGTCTGCGCGCCGTCAACGCGAAAACGAAATGGCGATGGAGGCGACCCGCACGCCCGAAGCCTCCGCCATCGAAAGCGCATCGGAATCGGACGAAGACGACACGCTCGTGCTGCTCTTCATGTGCTGCCATCCAGCGTTGACTCCGTCTTCCGCCATTGCTTTGACCCTGCGCGCGGTCGGCGGATTGAATACTGCAGAAATCGCCAGCGCGTTCCTCGTTCCCGAAGCAACCATGGCCCAGCGTATCAGCCGCGCCAAGCAGACGATCAAGAGCTCCGGCATCCCGTTTCAAATGCCCAGCCTCGAGGAACGCGCGCAGCGCCTGCGCGCCGTCCTGCACGCCCTCTATTTGATTTTCAACGAAGGCTACACGACCAGCGCCGGGCCGCAGCTCCGCCGCGCCGATCTGTCGCACGAGGCCATCCGGCTCGCGCGCATCGTTCACAACCTGCAGCCCGGCGATCCTGAAATTGCCGGCTTGCTCGCGCTTATGCTGCTGACCGACGCGCGCCGCGCGGCGCGCACGAATGCCGATGGCGAGTTGATCCCGCTCGAACGTCAAGATCGCTCGCTTTGGGACCAACAGCAGATCGCCGAAGGTGTGGCGCTTCTTTCCGCCGCGCTGCCGAAAGGCTCGGTCGGGCCCTATCAATTGCAGGCGGCCATTGCCGCGGTCCATGACGAAGCGGCGCGCCCGGAGGTCACGGATTGGCCGCAGATTCTGGCGCTCTACGAATTGCTGAGGCGCATGTCGGACAATCCGATGGTCGCGCTGAATCACGCGATCGCCGCGGCCATGGTGCACGGCCCAGGAAAGGGATTGGAACTGCTGGACGCATTGCAGAAGGATCCGCGACTCGCCCATCATCACCGGCTCGACGCGGTGCGCGCGCATCTGCTCGAGCGCGCCGGAGACCACCAAAACGCGGTCGAGCACTATCGCGCCGCCGCGGAGAAAACGGGAAGCTTGCCCGAACGCAATTACCTTCTTGCGCAGGCCGCCCGGCTCGCCCGCGATGGCACGTAAAAAGCAGCCGAAGAGAGATTCTTCCGGCTAAACACAGGCGCTCAGAACGACAGGTGCCATGGCCGACGCTCCCAAAAACTATTCGGCAGGAGCGGGTTCGAGGGCTTTCGGTTCCGATTCCGGCGCGGCCGCTCCCGGCAGGACGCCCTGAGAGGCCTGCTGCAGCGAGCTGCGCACGCGATCGAGCCGCGCGTCGGCATCGGTGTAACTCTGCTGCGCGTTGCGGATGTGCGTGCCCAGCTTGTCGAACACTCCCGAAAACATTTCCAGCTGCTTGCCCAGCCCGTCGAGACTGCCCAGGATACGCCGCGCGTTCTCTTCGATCTGGATTCCGCGCAAGCCCATGGCGATGCAGCTGAGATAAGCGTAGAGCGTGTTAGGCGAAACGGGAATCACGTACTTGCCTCGGCAGTAGCCGTCCAGGCGCACGCCTTTGGCATCTTCGGTCATCAGCAATTCGTAGTACACCGTTTCCGACGGCACGAACATCAGCGCCAGATCGAGCGTGCGCTCCGCGGGCAAAATATATTTCGACGCGATGGCGTCCGCATGCTTGCGCACCGCCTGATTGAATTCTTTGCGCGCGTCTTCGCCGTTTTCGGTCATGCGGCGGTACGCCTCCAGCGGAAATTTCGAGTCGATGCACACCAGGCGGTCGCCGGTGTGCACCACCGCGTCCACGATCTCCCCGCTCGCAAAGCGGTACTGCGTCTCATAGCTCTGGCGCGGCAGCGCGTCCTGCAGCAGCCGCTCCAGCCCCAGCTCGCCCAGCGTTCCGCGCATCTTGGCCGCTCCCAGCACCTGCAGAAGGCTTTGCGAGGCCTTGTGCATGTCGTCTCCCGCGCGCTGCACCGCGCCCAGCTGCTGGCTGATTTGCCGGACCGCTTCGGTGGCCGACTGCAGCTGCGTGGACACGTCGCGCTGCGCGTCCGAGGCGAGTTTCCCCGAGCTGGAAATTCCCGCCTGCAATTCCTGCCGCACCTGCCCGAGCTGCTGCGTCATGGTTTGCGCCACGTAGTTGAACTGCGCGGAGAACGTCTGGTTCTGCGCGGAAAGCGAGTTCTGCATTTCCTGGCGCGCGGCCGCCAGTTGCTGCTCCGACCGTCGCGAGGCCGAGCGCACCGCGATCGTCACGATCACCACCATGGCGACCAGCGCCAGCGCCGCCGCACCTGCCCACACCATTGGATCCATGTTCCGGGCCCCCGTAAAAAATCGACTGAAATCGAGCGAAAGGAGAATTTAGCGCCAAAAGGAAGCAGTGGCTAGTGGTGAGTGGCTTGGAGCGCAAGCCCACCCGCGCGCGGGCGGCAACTCATCGCATCTTCCAGATCGGCGTTTCGCTTGTGAAAGGCCTGCACTCAGTGCAGCTTCGCGTACTCCGCTTTGGCTTGCTTCAGGACGGGGATATCGGGGTCGGCGTTTTTCCACAACGCGAGGAAGTCCTGATAGGCGGCGCGAGCTTTGGCGCGGGCGGCGTTCGCATCCGCTCCGTGCAAGGACCGCGCTTCGAGCGCATACGCGCGGCCGAGCTCCAAATGAGCTCGGGCGTCTATGAGATCAGGGGATGTGATTCCGGGGTGATCCACGATCTTCTGGAATTCCGCGGCTGCTTTGGCTCCCTGCCCTTCGGCCATGTACGTTTCACCTCGGACGTAAACGGGATAGAGGGCGCCGAAGGAAGCCATCAACCAGCTGCGCGGCTGGCCGAGTTCGTACGGTGTTGAGGTCTGCAGAAGGTCGACCGCCTTGGAGGGCTCTCCGCGATCGAGGGCGACCAAGCCACGGATCGCCGGGAGATAATCGAATTGCACAGAGGTGTCTTCGGGGTGTTGGCGTGCGAGCTCGTCGGCGATCTGCGACGGCCGGGACGTTTCGTGAGCAAGGGCGAGGGCAAAGGCAGTTCCAAACTGGACTTCACGGTCGGTGGCAATGCGGGTCGCGACCAACGCATCCTGCTTCGCCTCGGTTTCGTTTCCAACCAGCGCTTGCCACAGAGCGCGTCGCGTCGCAAACAGTGCGGCTCGTTCCGGAAAACCGGCCTGCTGTGCCAGATCGATCGCCCGTTCGGACATCCTGAGGGACTCTTGCAGGCGGCCGGAATCGGCAAGCGCGAAAGCCTGGTGGTCTGCAATTGCGTCTTCTATGCCGGTCCCCTGGGCCTCAGTCACCACCTGTTGCATGGTGGCCGAATCCTTTTCCAGGAAGGCAAGATCATACTGGCGAAGGGAAAGCATCGGGCCATTCAGGTTTCGCTGCGCCGCTAGGCGATGCGCCTGTTCCGCTTCCTGAAACCGATTCAAACTCATATTGGCGTCTCCGAGAACCACGTAGCCGAACTGGTTCTCCGGATTCAGTTGAATTACGATGCGGGCTTCTGCCGCCTGCTTCTCGTACTGAGCAAGAACCGGATAGACGAAGCCGGCTAGGAACGAATGTGGCACCCAGTCTCGAGGGTAGGTCTTGATCCACGCTTCACAGGTTTCGCGCGCCTTTTCCTGGTTGCCCATGGTGCGACCGTCGTAATACGCGGTGATAAAGAATTTCTCCCGGTCGCTGGCGCGGTCGCGCAGCTCGTAGGCCTTGGTGGTGTACTCGGAGGCGAGCGCACTTTCTCCGGTCGAGCCGTACATGAGTCCTAAATACGCGTAAGCGACTGCAAATTCCGGGTCAATCTGAATAGCGCGCTTGAAAAACGGAATGGCGGCTTCTTCACCCTGGACCTGTTCGAGTTGCACTCCTGCGCTGTATGCCTTAAGGGCCTCGAGCGAAGGAGTAGTGGCCTGTTCCAGCGGCGTGTTGAATTTTTGTACTGTGCTCAGCGACTCTCCCAAATTCTTTCGAATGTCACCGGAGAGCCTCCCTAGAGCTTGCAGCACGTGATTCTCGTCGGCCGCGGTCGCTTCCGCGCTGGCCACCGATTTGCCACTCGAGCAGTCGACCGCCCGCAGCGTCAGCAGGTACTGACTCCCGATTTGCGCAATCGCGCCCTCCAGGTCCGCCGCGCTGCCGGTTCGCTGGCACAGTTCCCGCGAAATTTCCGGCGTGAGCCTGGCGTCCGGCTTCTGGCCCATCATCCGCAGCGTTTGCTGGACCTGCCGGTCGGAGATGATGCTTAAGAAGGGCGATTGCTCGAGCTGCACGGAGAGGCCCTGGCGGAGCGTGCCGTCAAAGATGGGATTGCCCGTGCGGTTCGTGAAATCGGCCAGAACGATAGTGTCTTTGTCGCTCAAGGCGTGCGCCTTGCGCCCGAACCACAGCCAACCCGCAACAGCGACCACCGCCAAGATTGCGATGCCGGCGATCGTCCATGCCAAGCGTAGCGTCCTTGACCTGTGTCCTTGTTCCTTCGTCTGCGCCGTTGTGGCCCTGCTTCCCGATTCGACATCGCGCTTTACGCGCTGCAAGTCGGCGCGAATCTCCGAGGCGTGCTGATAGCGCAGCTCGCGATCTTTTTCGAGGCACTTGTCGATGACGCGTTCGAGCCCCTCCGGCACGTCCGCATTCAGCCGCACCGCAGCGACGGGCGCGCGATTCAGAATGGCCTCGAAGCTCGTCCCGATGCTCTCGCCGCGGAAGGGCTGCGCGCCCGTTGCCATTTCGTACAACACGGCGCCAAACGAGAAGAGATCGCTGCGATGGTCCAGTTCCTTGCCTCGCACCTGCTCGGGCGACATGTACGGAACGGTGCCCAACGCGGTACCCGTGCGCGTGAGGGTCAGATCGAGCGAGGCGGTTCGAGCCCCGTCCTCGCCCGCTTCCGCCTCTGCCGCACCCAATCTCTTTGCCAGCCCGAAATCGAGAATCTTGGCGTGCCCGCGCTTGGTGACGAAAATGTTGGCGGGCTTCAGGTCGCGATGCACGATTCCGGCGGCGTGCGCGGCGTCCAGCGCGTCCGCAATCTCGATGGCCAGCGGCAGAAGAATTTCCATCTCGAGCGCGCGGCCCGCACTCTTGTGCTTGAGCGTCTCGCCATCCAGATACTCCATGGCGATGAACGGGTGGCCCTGGTAAGTTCCCGTTTCGTAGATGGTGCAGATGTTCGGATGATTCAGGCTGGAGGCCGCGCGAGCCTCGCGCCGAAAGCGCTCCAGGGCTTGCGCGTCGCGGGCCAGCTCGTCCGGGAGGAATTTCAAGGCCACGAAGCGTCCCAGTTCGGGGTCTTCGGCTTTGTAAACCACGCCCATGCCGCCGCCGCCCAGGCGCGCGGTGACGCGATAGCGCGCGACCGTCTGGCCCATCAGCGAAGCGGAAACTGCATCCGTTCTTTGCATCGGCCCGGCGGCCGTGCTATCCGCAGAGCGTGCTATAGCGGGACCTTGCAGAAAATCTCCCGCTTTGCGTTCCGAGGACAATAGCGAGCGGACCTCTCGCTCCAACTCCGCGTCGCCGGCGCAAGCCCGGCGGACGAAATGTTCGCGCTTTTCCAGGGTCACGCGAAGAGCCGCTTGCAGCAGGTCTTCAATCTGTCTCCAGCGCTTTGGATCCATGTTTCGAGGCACCGCTCATCTCGCGATACAGCCAGGCCCGCGCCGTGCTCCAGTCGCGCATTACCGTGACCGCCGATACGTGCAGCACTTCGGCGATCTCCTCGACGCTCAAACCCCCGAAAAACCGCAATTCGACGACCTGCGCCTTCCGCGCATCGATTTCCGCCAACGTCCGCAGGGCGTCGTCCAGCTTGACCACATCCTCTGCCCTCTCCTTGCCCACCACCGCCGTCTGTTCCAGCGCCACGTGCTCGATGCCCTTGCCCCGCTTGGCATTGTGCCGCCGTGCGTGGTCCACCAGGATGCGCCTCATGGCCTGCGCCGACACAGCAAAGAAGTGGGCGCGATTCTGCCACTGCATGCGCTTGTAGTCCACCAGCCGCAGATAGGCTTCGTTCACCAGCGCGGTAGTCTGCAGGCTGTGGCCGGGCCGCTCCTGCCTCATGTAGTAGCGCGCCAGACGGCGCAATTCCTGGTACACGATGGACGTCAACTTATCGAGCGCACCTCGATCTCCTTCGCTCCAGGCTTGGAGCAGAAGACTCACGTCTCCGGAAGCCGGGTTGTTGGAGCTCATAGAGTGCGCGATTGGACGGTGTGCATTCCTGCTGGCGGGAGATTATAGTCCCGTTTCCTCCTTCGAAAATCAGTCTCCGGATGATAGCTGCGCGCAGCCGTTTACGCCTGTCTGGGTGAAGGCAAATCTCGCTGCTGTAGCCGAGAAGGCCATCGCAAGCGATGAAATCACAAATGAGGAGGGGCGTCATGAAAGCGAACCGTATTTCCATGCTGGTGAAGGTCGTGGCGGCGGCTTTGCTGGCGGTCTGCTTGAACGCGGGGCACGCCATGGCACAAACCGAGGTCGGCACGTTTGCTTTGCCCTTTCAGACTCACTGGGGGCTCGCAACTCTGTCTCCGGGAAACTATTCGTTCACACTGGACAGCGTAGGAGGGCAGGGCGTTCTCACGCTCCGTCGCGGACTCAAGGTGGTGGCCTTTATTCCCAATCAGAGCCGTCAGGACCAGAAATCAGGCCGCAGCGAGTTGATCGTGGTGCGCAACAGCGACGGCCGTTTCGTCCGGGAATTGCGCCTGCCGCGAATCGGCATGGCCCTGCGGTACGCGCCGCCGAAATCCAGACGCAATGGGGCAGTTGAGGAAAGCGAGATTGCCGAGGTGATCCCACTCACCATCGCGGAAAAGTAAGTGTTCCACCCGTTTCAGGGGAGTGGGGGGCCAGAGCGCCGACGCTCTGGAACTCTGGCCCTCGCTCCCTGCCTCGTCGCAGTCGTCCCGCGATGGGTGTCATTCCTTCTGACCTTCCTTCAATTCCTCCGAACCCTCCTCTGGTTTCCGGCATTCTTTGCGCGCGCAGCATAAGCCCTGTCCTGACCTGTACTTAGACCTTAGTACCGGGGATTGAGGGGTGGTTGAAATTGCGCAGGTGGTGGTGGACTCGGGCCAATCTGACAGGGTGGTACTAAGGCGAAGGCTGCCGCTTCCCTTTCTGTATCAGACAGAAAAAAAAAGCCTTAGTTCAGTTTGGCTGAAGACGAACCCTTTGGCAGGTCCGTTGCCTTAGTGAGCCGCGTATGAAACAGGAAGGGCTAATCCGGCAGGGAGGGCCAAAGATGCGAATTCTAAAGTATGCCGCAATCGTTGGACTGGCAGTTGCATTGGCGGGTGTAACGGCGGAAAGGGCTAACGCGCAAATCAGTGTGGGTGTCGGGATTGGCGTAGGGACGCCTGTGTATGCCGCGCCCGTCTGCGCCTATGGGTATTATCCCTATTACCCGTACGCCTGCGCTCCCTACGGCTATTACGGGCCGGAATGGTTCGTAAGCGGCGTGTTCATCGGGGCGGGGCCATGGTTCCACGGATTCTACGGCCCTGCTTTCTACGGGCGGCGCGATTTCGATTTTGACGATCCGGCCTGGGTCTATTTCCACCGCGATGGCTGGCGCTATTACCACGATGGCGACCACTGGCGCGACTGGCGCGGCGGGGACCGGCGCGATTTTCGCGGAAACGAAGGTTGGCGCGGCGAACACAATGGCTGGCGCGACTTCCGCGGCCATGAGGCCTTCCGCGGAGACGATCACCGCGATTTCCGTGGCCGCCAGGATTTTCACGGGCGCGCCGGGTTCCGCGGCGATGATCGCGGAGTCCGCGGTTTCAATGGACGCTCTGATTTCCATGGCCGCACCGAGTTCCATGGCAACCGCGGGTTCAATGGCGGGGACCATGGGTTCCGGGGCGGTGATCACGGATTCCACGGGAATGGCGGGTTCCATGGAAATGCCCGGCCCCACGGAAATGGCGGATTTCATGGCGGAGGCCACGGCCATGAAGGTCATGGACACGGAGGCCGCCGCTAACGACAACTAAAAGGCTCTCATTCGGGACGGCCGGTGCTGGGCAAGCGCCGGCCGTCGCTATTTTGGCCAGCGGAGAACTTGCTCGCATGCCGTGAGGTAGGCTCGTTAGCCGCTATGTCAGAACTGCAAGGTGCAGCTTGCGAAGGCGGGCAGGGTCCGCGATGATATCGACCTCGGCGATCTTCCCGCCCTTGATTCTGACGCTGACCGCGCGCATCAGCCGCCCGCCGGGCGCCCACACGAGCCCCACAGAACCATCCAGCAATGCCGGCCGCACCAACCTAGCCATAGCCGCAAAGGATACGGCGCCTCGAGCCCACTCGCGCGCGCCGTGGATTTCCCGCGCCGCGCCTGGCCGTGCGGCAACCTCGTCGATATGCACCACCACATCCGGATCCAAAAGCGCAACAAGGCCCTCGATATCCCCGGCGCGCAGCGCCTCGAGAAATGAGTTGACGACTTCACGCTGCTGCCGCAGATCTGCGTCGGGAACCTTCGCAACTCCTTGCGCCCGCCGGCGAGCCCGCTGGCCAGTTGTCGCGTCGCCGTCGGCGTGCGCCCCACAATCTTGCCAATTTCATCGAAGGACAAACCGAACGTGTCGTGCAGGACAAACGCGACCCGCTCCGGCGGTGTCAGCCGGTCGAGAACGACGAGGAGCGCTAGTCCTACAGAATCCGCAAGAAGCGCTTCCTGTTCGGGATTGAGGGTGCGCTTGCCGGTTGCAAGCGGCTCGACCCCATGGCCATCGGCGAATTCCTCGCGGCGGGATTGCCGGGCGCGCAGCATGTCGAGGCAGACGCGCGCAGTCACTGTAGTGAGCCATCCCCCAAGATTGTTGATCTCTGCGGCGTCGGTGCGGCTAAGGCGCAGCCAAGTTTCCTGGACGGCGTCGTCGGCCTCGTTGAGCGAACCCAACATGCGGTAAGCCACCGCCCGCAAGTGCCCTCGATTCTGTTCGAATCGGTCCGCCAACCATCCTGTTTCGGTCATGTCACATTTCCTTGTCTTGCTTCGTCAAGGTAGTGACGTACGAAGTTCAATCTATGTGACAAGGAGAACGAAAACAATGCAAGCGCGAATGGCAAACCCCGCAATGATTTTCCCCGACGCGATGCAGGCCTTGCAAGCACTGGCAAAAGCAGCGGAACACGGAGGCGTGCCGGCCAAGACGCTGGGGCTGGTCCACTTGCGCGTCAGTCAAATCAATGGATGCAGCGTGTGCGTGGACCTCTCATTTCGTTTCAAGAGGGGAGAGACGGATGAGCGGTTGTTCGCTGTGGCGGCTTGGCGGGACGCGCCCTACTTCACCGACGCGGAACGCGCGGCACTGGCGCTGGCGGAAGCGGTGACGCGGCTGAGCGACCGCCCGGACCCCGTCCCCGACGAAATCTGGAACGAGGCTGCGCGGCACTACGACGAAAAGGGTCTAGCAGCGCTGATCCTGCACATCGCGGCCACAAACGTGTGGAACCGGCTGAACGCCGCGACCCGCCAGGTGGCCGGCGAGTGGTTGAAGTCGGCCGACGCCAAGAAGTGGGTGGACAAGGCCGCCGCGTCAGCACCGGCATCAGCCTAAGCGTAGCAGTTGGTCGCTAGCCGCTAGAAATTCACCTTCAGGGCGAATTGGAACGTGCGCGGATCGAAGGACGCGGTCGGCGTCCCCGCCGTGCACGTTCCGGAAGTGGGGTCGCACAGCGGATTCACGTCGCTGACGTTCAGCCGGTTCAGCATGTTGAAACCGTCCGCGATCATTTCCACGTTCACGTGCTCGGTCACCGGGATTTTGCGGTCGATGCGCAGATCGATCTCGAAGAATCCCGGCCGCGTGAACGCGTTGCGGCTCAGGTTGCCGATGCAGCCGTAGGGCGGTGAAGGAACGAACGGGTACGGCCCAAAGGTTTTCCCCGTCGGGTCGATGCAGGTCGACGGCGGAATGAATTCCACCCCGGAAATGTAAGGAGAGCTCACCTCAGGAACACCCGGAGGAAGCGGCGTGCCCGCGGGCACCACCGACGGCCGGTTCGTGGCCGTCCCGAAATCGAGGTTGGGATTCGACCCGATCAGCACGTTGTACGGCCGCCCGGAAGACACTTCGATCACGGGCGCGACGATGAAATCGGCCAGGATCTTGTGCAGCGCCTCCGAATCGCTGTTGTGATACGGGCTCTGGAAGACGGCGCTGGTGATCCAGCGATGGCGCTGGTCGAAATACGAATTGCCGCGCTCGAGGTTCGGAAGACTGTTGTCCTGCGGGTTGAGCAGCGTGGACAGGTCGGTTGAATCGTCTATGGCGTGCGAATAGGTCCAGCCCGAAAGCAGCTCGAAGCCGCTGGACAACCGCTTCGTCACCGTCAGCGTGAACGCGTGATACACGGAATTGCCGCTCGAGCTTTGCGGGTTCACGTCGCTCCAGGGGATCTGCACGCCGCTGAACCCCGCGGGGTACCCCGCCGTTTGCGCCAGCCCGACCAGCGTGCTGTATCCTCCGGGAACCAGCCCGGCGAACGATGGATTCGGTCCTGACGGCCGGAAATAGTTGAACACCGCGGGCGTGCCGATGAAACCGACCGGCGTCCCTCCGCAATTCGGCACAGGGAATCCAACTCCCAAGATTCCCGGCGCGATCAGATCGATGCTGCCGGTGGACGTGTTGACGCACCCGGGCGCCCCCGAGCCATTGGGCACGGAGACGGTCAGCGGATTGGTTCCCGGAGTCGACAGGCCCGCCTCGATGGCATTGTTGGCGTTGGCGGTCAGCAGCGCGGGATTCGTCACGCTGATGTTGATGGTGCGGTCCAGGTGCGTGCCGTGCGTGAAGTTGTAGGAGAGGCTGATTTTCCAGTTGTGCCCCAGCTCGCGTTCCACGGTCAAGTTGGCCTGCTGCGCCAGCGCGTACTGGAAGTTCTTTTCCACTGGAATCGTGAACGGCAGCAGCGTCAGAGGAAAGCCGGCGCCAATGAAATTCTGGCTGGTGAACAGCGAATTGGGCTGGAATTCGTTGAAGCGCTGCTGATTCGCCTCGTAGCACATGGATGGAAACGCCGTCGAGCAGCCCGCCAGGTTGCCGGTCAACAAGCCCTGAAAGATGTTGGTCGCATTCAGCGCGAACGGGTTGATGTCCGCATCGCACGTTGCGCCCGAGCAGGGCGCGCCGCCCGCCGTTTCCAGCAGCGCGGAGGTGGCGCCGTCTTCCGCCGTCGACAAAAAGGCCAGCGCCAGCGCCGGATGGTCGTAGAAGAAACCGTAGCCGGCGCGAATCACAGTCTTGCCGTTGCCCCACGGATCCCAGGCGATGCCGATGCGCGGCGCGATATTGTTCGCGTCAGTCGGAACGCCCTCCACCACGCCGAAGGCCTGTTCGCCCGCTGCGTTCAGCGCGGTGGCGGGCTTGAAGGTGGGCATCCACTCGATGTCGTAGCGCGCGCCGTAATTCAACGTGAACCGCGGAGTGATCTTCCAGCTATCCTGGGCGAAAACGCCGAGCGTCTTGTTGTCGAACGGGCGGTTCGACGTGCCGATTCCCTGGATGAATGACGTCGGAATCCCCAAACCGTAGGCTTGCAGCGCGGAAAATCCCGGCGCGCCCGCAAACGCCGGGCTGACCGAGCCCGCGTCGATGCTGCCGAACGAATACACGCCGCCGTAGTTCAGGGTAAACGTCTGCGACTTCGAAGAATGCAGCTGAATCAGGTTGACGTCGCCGCCGAACTTGAACGTGTGCGTCCCCTTCGTCCAGGTCAAGTCGTCCGTCCATTCATACCGCTTCTCGATGCGGTCCTCGGTGGAAAACGGCTCGCGCCCGAAGAAAGCGAAGCCGGGGATGTTCATAGCCGGCAAGCTGCCGCCGGCCAGATTCGAGTAACCGTAGTGCAGGCCGCGCCGCGCGTATTGGAAGCGAAACTCGTTGAACACGCTGTTGCTGACGGACGTGGCGTGCTGGCCCACCACCGCAAAGTCGCGCGTCTGCTGAATCGACGTGCGCGACCCCGCGTTCTGCCCGAAGTTCTGGTTTTCCGCGTTCACCTCGATCCCGCTGATGGTCGAGGGCGCCACGTTGACGCGCACAAAGGAACTGTTCTTTGAATTCCAGATGTGATCGAGCTTCAGCGAATACAGGCTGGTGCCTTCCGATGAGGGATAGTTGCCGATGGTCGAGACCAGTCCCACAAAGGAAGCCGGCACCGTCGCCCCGCTCGTCACGAACGTATTCAGCGGAGTTCCCGCCAGCGAAGGCGTGTTGCCGAACAGCGCGGTCTGCGAGGCGAGCGCCGCGGCGCAGAAATATTCTTCGCCCAGCAGTCCAGGATTCGCGCCAATGAAGGACGCCTGATCGGCGGTCACCAGCCCGGCGGCCTGCCCCGGATAGCAGGGCTG
>Ga0075272_1000034_pt1 | contig 44352 bp, 32 predicted proteins | sample SF_Rice_5C_0N_40_FD_69776 | JGI IMG/M metagenome (GOLD analysis project Ga0075272, IMG submission 69776) | Rice paddy soil microbial communities from Twitchell Island, California, USA - SF_Rice_5C_0N_404 | ecosystem: Environmental > Terrestrial > Soil > Paddy field/soil | place: USA: Twitchell... | reverse complement strand
GGCCGCCTCCGCCGTCTTTTCCCGCCGCAACCTGAAGTAATTTTCCGTCGCTGATGCGCTGTCCTTCTGAGCCCCGCTTCTCGTGCGCAGCACGCTTTCAGGCCGAAAGCCCTCTTTCCCAAATATCTCGAAAGTGTATCGAGTAATTTTTAGTCATGTGACTGAAACTGTTCGCTTTAGCCCTGTTTTTTACTCGACAGGTGTATCGAGAAATGCGGACCGATGTAGGAATGTTACAGCGCCGGAGAGAGGGCCAAATTCTGTGCCCATCAATTTTCGGACTTTTGCTGATTCTAAAGGGAGTTACGCGGGGAATTGATGGGCCGGCGTGCCCATCAGCCAAGGTGGTTAGTGGAGGTCCGGAATCGGGACGTAACAGGATGTTACATGGGCGGCGGGCGGGTCGGGAGGGCGCGCCGGGCGGTGCGTGGCGGGCGTTGGTTGAGCTTCGCATAACGGGCAACTCACGTTAGCACAGAATTTATATTTTGTCAATGAGTAAACATGGTACCAGGACTAGGTGTGCCGAGTGCGGCCGCTGGAGGGTCGGCGGGGCTAGCGGTTGAGGAAAACGACCTTAGCGATGCCGATCAGGTCGACTTCTTCGTCCCAATCCCAGAGCTGGGTGCGTTTTTCAAGGTAAGCCTTGGCGGCAGCGAAGGCCCGCTCAATGTCCACGGATTCGAGGCGGTCAAGCGCGGCGGAAGCAGGGGCGGGCGGCGTATCGGGCGAGCTGTAGTGGGATGCGGCGAGGACGGAGAGCTGCTCGTCGATTTCGCCATCCGGGCGGACGACAACAGTGTGCCAATCAAAAAGATGCTCGTCTCCGTCCTCGCGCGCGACACGGCGGCGAACCGTGAAATTGAACTGGATGCCGGCAGCCACGTTTGGCGAACCCGAGTCGCTTATATCGATCACGCGAACGGCGGTGTGGCCGCCGAAATCGTAATTCCCGACGCGGCGGATCATGGTGTCGATGAAGGGATGGCCGATGGCGAGGAAGTCGGCCTGAGGATTGCGAATCGCAACATCGCGCTTGAACGTGGCCGAGCGGTATCGCTCCGGTAGGCCATCATCCTTCATGCTTTCGGGCGTGAGGAACTCGACAAAACCGTCCTTGCGCTGCACCTGCCGCCGTTCGCGGGTGAGGAAGTTGGTGGTGAATTCTTCGAGGTCTTCGAGTTTGACCGGGCTCGCGAGGTCGCGTTTGTAGCTGTCGAAGCTGTAACTCGAAATGTCCTTGAAGAGACTTGTGGTGGCGATGCGATACGCTTCTTGCGCGCGCTGTACAGCCTCCTTGATTTCGTCCTTTGATTGCTTGTTCAGCGTGCCTTCCACCAGCGCGCGCGTGTAGATTTCCTCGGGATCGATTTCCGCTTCCAATTGCCCGTTCAGGCTGGCGACCAACTCCTCCGGGTCTTCGTGGGTCACTTCGGCTATGGCCGTCGCGGCGTATCGCAGCCGCTGATCGAAGTACGATCTCACCGTGTCTTCAATCGTGTCTTTGTTTTTCATGTTGTAAATTTGAACGACTTTTTGCTGGCCGTAACGGTAGACGCGGCCGATGCGCTGTTCGTAGCGCATCGGATTCCACGGCAGGTCGTAATTGACGACGATGTGACAGAACTGAAGGTTGATACCTTCGCCGCCCGCTTCGGTGGAAACCAGAAAGCGCACGTTCGCATTCTCGCGGAACACGCGCTGGCTGCGGCGTTTGCTTTCCGCGTCCTGGGTTGCGCCCTCCAGTTTCATATCGCCGTTGATCAAGACGACGGTTCCGTTCCCGTACCATTGCTCCAGGCGCTCTTTCAAGAATTCCTGGGTGCGACGATATTCGGTGAAGATCAGGACCTTCGTGCCGGGATTTTCGCTGTCAACCTGGCGTAACAGTTCTTTGAGCCGGTCGATTTTCTTTTCTCGCGACACGTCCATGGCGAGCAGCGTTTCGAGGACCTCAATCTCATCCTTCAGCAGTTGCCGGTCGCTCTTGAACGCTTCGCGCTCTTCCTGCTCGCCGAGATACCGCTGATCGCGGTCCTCTTCTTCCTCTTCGGGAGGGAGTTGATCGAGCCTGTTCTGCAATCGGCTGAGCCGGACATTCAGCGCGGCGCGAATGGCGCGAAGCGAACTGGCATTCAATTTCTGAAAGCTGGTGAGGATGAAACCGATCGCACGGCGGTGCATCGGGTCTTCGATGGTTTCGAGCGAGTTGTAGCCAGTGCGGATGTACGCCTCGACCGCGTCGTAGAACTCCTTCTCGTCGGGATACATGCGGAAGTCGAGCTGAATTGTGCGTCGCCCTTTGAACACCGCTTGCCCTTCCGCGTCCGTGACCTTCAGTTTTGGCGTGCGCAGGATCAGCTTGGAGTAAGGAATCGCGTCTTTGGATTGGAAAAGACCGTCGTCCACCAGGGGCCTGAAATCCACGTTCGATTCGAGGAGCTTGACGAGGTTGATGAATCGCCCGTGATTGGGATCGCCAGGGTGCGGAGTAGCCGTCAGGAGCAGAAGGGCGTCGGTGTAATCGCGGAGCGCTTCGGCAAGTTGATAGTTCTGCGTCTTGTCGGTTTTCTTCGGATACTGGCGAGCGCTCAAGTGCTGGGCTTCGTCGAAGATGATGAGGTCCCATTTGCGGTTTTCGAGCAGTGTACGCTTGTGTTCCTTGCGTTTCAGGCGGTCCAGCGAGGCAATGGCCGTAGCCTTCAGGTCCCAGATGCGCGGATTGATGGCCTGAAAGTCGCGACCGAAGATTTCGAATGTCTCGTGGAACTTGTCCTGAAATTCTTCCTGCCACTGGCGCGTCAGGCCGGCGGGGCAAACGATCAGCGTGCGGGCAGCATTGCCGCGCTGGGCCAGAGCCTGCCAGACCATCCCCGCTTCGACAGTCTTGCCGAGCCCGACTTCGTCTGCGAGCATGAAACGCCGCTTCGAATTCGAGACCACGGAATACGCTGTGAAAATCTGGTGAGGCAAGATTTCCGTTCGCGCGTTCGAGAGTTGGCCGCCTTTGTTCAGGCAAAGGAAGCGCGCCGCCATTTGGCGCAGATCGAATTTCCATGCCTCGTCCCATCGTGATGCGTTCGCCAGTTCCAGCGGTGTTGGGCAGACTTCCACTTCATCGAGGCTTAGGATTTTGTTTTCGGAGCGATAGGGAGGGCGGGAGAAGACCGTTGGATTGAACTCGACTTTGCATTGGCGATCTCTGATCTTCTGGATTTTCCCTAAACCGAGACTCCTGTATATGGGACTGGCACTTCTAACGGCGGTGCCGATCTCGGCAATAGTGCTGGATTTGGTTGAGCTCGCCACGGCAATGGTCCATAGAATGCCGCAGTTCTTATCTCGCTTCAAGCTGTCTGGTCAGGTCGAGGTCACGCGTCGCCTTCGTCAGCATTGATCCGTTGCCTGAACGTCAGGATCTGGCTGTAGTAATCGGTCACGTGCGTCAGTTCGGTCGCTGAAAGTCCCCAGATTTCGGCGACCCGTCTCGCCAGCTCGATTTCTTCCTTCAGGGGAGCTTGAGCCATGCTCTCGTCGTGCGCTGCCGCTGCCCTATGGCACGCTTCAGATAGGCTAACGATTTCGCGATGCAACCTCTCCTTTGCTTCGAAATTGGGCAGGCGAATTCGGGAGACATCTGTGGGGAAGTATCGCTGTGTTTGGACGCCGCTCGACGCGCTATAGAGCGCCGTCCTGCACGGTATCGAATTGAGGGTGCCCGCGGTGAAATACGCCTCTTCTTCGGAATCGCAGGTGAGGAACAGAAGTGTGTGGTCAGGGATGGCCGGTTTCCCGTCACGGTGTCCCTTGTGGTCTGGGGTTACGGCGGCACATTGGAATATTTCGGTCAAATCTTTGAACACTACTTTGTATGGAGCAAGGGTATAGCTGCCGACGTTTCCTATAACATAAAATTCCGGTCTCTCTCCGTGAAGTTGCTTGTATCCGCTTCGCTTGCGGAGCGGTTTCTCAAATCGCCTCAGGAATTCGAAGGTGAGTGGTGCATCGCGCTTCAGTCGGGCCAGGCTGACAGGTTCGGAGAAGTCCCGCAGTTCGTGGGCTGCAAGAATGTGGGCGGATGGGGTGGCACGCCAAGCCTGGACGTCTCGTCCGCGCAATAGCGGGAAGACGTAGTCGCTTTCAATTGTCGCGGTCTCCACATCTACCTTGTTTCGACCGACGTCACCGAGGTTCCTTACGGTACACTCTCCGCGATTACTCTCCACCACGTCAACCCAAAAAACACCGTTCAACCATGTGCACGAACCGGCATAGGCGCGATTCATTAACCTGTCGGACCGATCACCAATAAATCGGCGCAGAATTGGGAGGACCAGTTTCGGCGCGGTCAGCCATGTACTGCCAGCCACCTTAGGTTCTACCGGCGCCGCAAGCCAGTCTTGGATTTCATAGGCTCTCTTGACCGTTTTGAGGTCGGCATCCTCCAGGATGCGTCGGGGCGCCGTGGGCACCCAAAACCGATAGGTTACTGGGTACTTTGTCGGTTCGCCTTTGCGGGCGATCAACACAGCGGTGCGGTTCGTCGCGCCTTCAAACGGTAGTGATAGCGAAAGGTCGGAGGCCGCTAAGATGCGGAAGGGCCTGTCGGGCCTGAACGCAAATCGGCGGAATCCCTCGTTTGCGCCAGTTTTCAAGACCGACTGGGTGATCACAAACCCGAGTCTCCCGTCATGTTTCGCGTAGTGGTCCAGGCACACGTACAGAAACAATGCGGACAATTCTTTTTTTACATTACCCAGCCGTGCTGCTTTGGCGGCTCGTTCTCTGAGGCGATAGCGATCCCAGAGTTCGACCGTCGTTTGTCGGTATTCGGCTGGAAGGCTCTCCCAATTCACCCATGGCGGATTCCCCACTACAAGATCGAGAGACCCGACGAACAGGGGGGCAAAGTTATTCTTGATGATCCGGGCCCAAATGCCGTCTTTGTTCTCTTTGTCCAGCCGCACGAGCTCTTTATATAATTCGAGGTGGGCTACGGTTGCGGTTACCGCGAGTCCTTCGTCTTGGCAACGGGTGAGAAACTCGGGCGGTTCGTAGCCATTTCTTACGCAGGTCTCGAGCACAGCGGCGTATCGCGCCACATCCTTGGGGCTCTTGGCAATTTCCTTCGGGACGAGCAAGTGTGGCGGCTTGACAGCGCTACAAGGCACCTTGGCGACGGCCCCACCCCCGGTGAAGAGATCACCGTACTCCGCCGGCGTCATGATCGAATCGCAAAGGTAAATCGGAATTTCGACGTGATCGACGTGGCGGATCAGGTCCTTGATCGCCACGAGGTAGTTGGTTCGCGCGGCCATCACCGCAAGCGGATTCAGGTCGAAGCCGATCACGTTGGCGAGGATTCTTTTCAGCAAGCCGCCCTCGTCATAAGCGCATTTCTCGCGGTTCGCGTCGTACCAGCGGCGAATGCGGTTGATCGCCATCACAAGGAATGTTCCGGAGCCGCAGGCCGGATCGAGCAGGCGCTTATCGGGATCGCCTTCGTAGCCGAGTTCGTTCAGGACGTGCTCAGCGAGCCAATCCGGCGTGTAATACTCGCCCAAATCGTGCCGGACGGATTTTGGGAATAGCTGCTGGTAGAGCTTCTTCAACAGGTCGCGGGATTGTGCCGGGTCTTCGGAAAACGTTCCCGGGTTGTATTCGTCGAGCTTGCCGATCATGCGGCGCGCGAGGCGCTCGATCGGTTCGCTCCAGACGGCCAGATACCAGGAGAAAAGATCGCCCTCAAGAAAATTCGTGATCCCCATATCGTGGAAAATGCCGCCGCGCTCCAGCTTTTCGAGTTCGCGCTTGAGCTTCGCGGATGTCGTCGCGTTCTGGAGCTGTTCCACCTGGCGAGGCATCCAGGGGTTAAAGAAGCTGACAATTTCAGCGGCCAGGAGCTTGATCAAGACGGCGTAATACGTGTGGAGGGCAAACAGAAGCTGAGCGGGGTGGGGTTTGCCCTTCACGCCATAGAATTCGGCGAGCTTCTTCAGTTTGTCGGAGAGGTTGTCGACATCGTAGCCGCAGACTTCGCCGAACAGGATTTTCCACTGGTTGAAGAAGACTTCGGCGCGCGGATTGTCGGTCTTTAGGATTTCGTCGTAGAGCGTGGCGACGCCGTCCTGCGCGACGGGACTTTCGGAACCAAAGTCGCCGTGAAGGTATTCCGGCTGGTAGGGCTTTCCTTTTTGGCCGAGGTTGTAGAGCGCCCACAGGAAGCGCTCCGTGGAGTAGCGGTTGATTTCGAGGGGTTCCTGGTCGGTCCACTTTTCGTCGCGGAAACGAAGAAAGATGAAGTATTTGCCGTCGGTGCCAACGCCGAACATGCTGGACCACTGGCGCTTTTCTTCGCGCTTCATGTCGTAGAAGCGCTTCTTGAGCTGATCGATCACCTTCTGGTTGGGAGCGGCGTCCTTGTTCGCGGAGAGGGTGTTCGGGTCTTTTTACTCGACGATGACGCTGCCGTACACGGAATCGGGACGGCCGGTGGCGACGGTGATGTTGTGGTGGCCTTCCAGCGTGATCTGGGCGCGGCGGGCGAAGTCCTTTAGCGCGCCGGCGACTTCGATCTGAAGGTCCATCTCGGATTTGGCCCAGGCAGCGGCTTTTTGGATTTGGTCGGCGAGCACAACGGCGCTGTGCGCGACGATTTCGTCGAGGGATTCCTGGTGATGATCGGGCATGGCGGGCGATTGTATAACTTGGAAGGTACGTTGTCAGGGGAAAAAATACGGCGTCCCTCATGGAAAGGGACGCGGTTATTCGTAGCGGAGGGCTTCGACGGGATCGAGTTTGGCGGCTTTGGTGGCGGGCCACACGCCGAAGATGAGGCCGATGCTGACGGAAACGGAGAAGCCGACGATGACGGCCCAGAGCGGGATGACCGCCTTCATCGAAGTGACCAAAGGAATCATCAGGACGATGGCGCTGCCGAGGACAATGCCGATGATGCCGCCACTGCCGGTCAAGGTCATGGCCTCGAAGAGGAATTGCCAGGTGATGTCGCTGCGGCGGGCGCCGATGGCCTTGCGCACGCCGATTTCGCGCGTGCGTTCGGTGACCGAGACCAGCATGATGTTCATCACGCCCATGCCGCCGATCAGCAGGCCGATGGAACTGAGCACCACGATGACCAGGGCGACACCGCCGATGATTTCGTTGAAATTCTGCGCGGCTTCCACCTGGGTCTGGATGGAGAAGTCGTCGGGCTTGTCGTAGGGGACGCGGCGCATGCGGCGAAGCACGCCGCGCGCTTCATCGACCGCCTGATCCAAGCGGCCGGGAAAGGCCAGAATCTGGAAAGCGACCTCCTGCTGGCCGGAGTAGAGCTTCATGAAGGTGTAATAGGGAATGACCACGCGGCGGTCGTCCTGATTGGTCTCAAAGCCCTCGACCGGGCGGTCAAAGACGCCGATGACGCGAAAGGTTGAGCCGTCGACCAGCACGTCCCTGCCGAGAGCGTCCTGGGCGGTGGGGAAGAGAGCGGTGGCGGCGTCCTGGCCCAGAACGACCACGTTTTCGCGGTGATCGTTTTCCTCTTCGGTGAAAAAGCGTCCCGCCTTGAGAGTGGCGTTGGCGTTCACCTGCAGGTAGGCGGGAAAGGTGCCCCAGAAGTCTCCGCCCAGGACGACGTTCTTGCCGTAGCGGACGTCATGCTCCTGGGTCCACTGAAAGACGGAAATGGAAGTGAGCTTGATATCGGGGCAGAGCCGCTGAATCTCGAGGCCTTCGTCGAGAGTCAGCTTCTTGCGCAAGCGCTCCGCTTCCGGGCGGCGGCCGATATGCGGTCCCTGATCGAAGCGTGTGACCCAGGCGGTGTTGACGCCTTCGGCCTCGATCATCTCCTGCACGGTGGTGCGGAAGCCTTGAATCAGTCCGACGACAAGGATGATCAAGGCCACGCCGATCATCACGCCGAGAATGGCGAGGAAGCTGCGCAGCTTGTGCGAGCGCAGGGTGTCCATGGCCAGCCGGAGGTTTTCGCGATAGTCCTGGCGCAGGGCCATGGTCAATTCTCCACGCGCAGCGCTTCGATGGGATTGAGGCGGGAAGCGCGCACGGCCGGGTAGATGCCGAAGAACAGGCCCACGGCGGTCGAGAGCGCGAGGGCGATGATGATGACGAACAGCGGCGTGGAGATGGGCACCGGGCTGATCGCGCGCACCAGAGAGGCGATGGCCAAGGCCGCTATGACCCCGATGGCGCCTCCGCTGGCCGCCAGCAGCGAAGATTCGACCAGGAATTGCATGATGATGTGGCGGCGGCGCGCGCCCAGGGCTTTGCGCACTCCGATCTCGCGTGTGCGTTCGGTGACGCTGGCGAGCATGATGTTCATGATCACGATTCCGCCCACGACCAGGAACACGGAAGTGACCCACACAGCGATGGCGAAAATGTTTCCGGTGAGGTCCTTCCAGAGGCTCATCAGGGAGCTGGGCTCGATGATGCCGAAATCGTCCTTGGCCTCATATTTCAGATGATGGCGGGTGCGCATGATGACGCGCGCTTCATCCTCGGCGGCCGACATCCAGTTGGGATTGCGGGCCTGGATGAAGACCATGATGGAGTCGTCGGGCCTCAGCCATTCCGTGCGGTAGGTGCTGAGGGGAACCAGGATGAAATTGTCGCGGGACTGGCCCAGGACAGTGCCTAGCGTCTTGGCCACGCCTACAATTTCGTACTCGCTCTGTCCGGGGCGGATGGTTTTGCCGATCGCGTCGGCGCCAGCGAAGTATTTTTTGTAGACGTCCTGGCCGATGATGCACACGGGCGAGCGATGAAGCTCGTCCGCCTCGGTGAGCAAGCGCCCGCTGGAAACGTCGATGGCTTCGAGCGGGGCGAAGAAGGGGGAGGCGCCCACGATGTTGACGTCTTCCATGCGGTGGCCGTTGTAGCGGACGTCCGCGGTGGCTTGCTGTTCGCCGACGACCGCGGAGGCCAGGGTCATTTGATCCTGCAGGGCCTTGAGATCGCTGGGCATGATGGGCGGGCGTTTGTGCGCGTCGTACCACTCCTGGGCGTTGGTGATGATGCCGAAGCGGTCGATGATGAAGGCGTTGGCACCCAGATTGGCGATCTTGGTGGCCACATAGAGATTCAGACCATTGAGGATGGACATCACTGAGACGAGCGTGGTGACGGCCAGGATCACGCCGAGCAGAGTGAGGAAGGTGCGCAACTTGTGCGAGCGCAGGGTGTCCAGCGCCAGGCGCAGCGTTTCCTTGAGCGCGACACTGGTCTGACGCGCCCCCGTCAAGAATTGGGATTTGGAGTCCACCGCGCTCCTACGAGCCCACCGAGCCCCTACAAGGATATAAACGGATGACGGCCCCTAAAAGTGTCACCTTGCGGGCGAGAAATTACAAGCGTGGCGTGCGTGGCTCAGGCGGCGCTGCGGTCCGGGCGTTTGGCATAGCGCCATTCGAGGCACAGGGACAGAGCGACGCCGGCAGCGGCCACGATCCAGATGACGGACGGGCTCACGTCGATGAAACGCATGCCCGCGAAGAGCAGCAGGGCGCCAGCGGCCAGGAGGATGGGTCCGGAAATGCCGCAATGATAGGTCCGGTTCTTGAGCCAGTTTGCGCCACAGGCGATCCCAGCGGCGAAGGCTCCTGCGGCGCTGGAAAGAGGGTGCCAGAAAACAGCGATGACGATGAGAGGCGCGAGCACGGCGAAGAAGATCTCCAGCCAGAAACAGATGGCCGATGGAGTCGTGCAGCACGCTGCGGCGGCTTTTGTCTGGCCGTTCATAAAGCCACTCCTCAAGCCGTTACCAGCCGATGCTACACCCTGGAGCAGGGTTCGGGGTCAAGGATTCGTCCTGGCTGGCCGTGGGGGCTCCCAGGCCTCTGCCCCGTCGGCGCGGCAGCCCGCCGCGCGGATGCAGCGAACGTGCGCGAGCACCTGCCGGGTGCTGTTCCTGGCGCGCCGGAGAGGCGTGTTTCTCCTGTGAATACAGGGAGTTAGCAAGTAGGGGACCTGTACGGAAGGACAGGGCAAAAACGGTCCTATACGGGCTAGAATCAGCTTGCAACCGTCACCGGGCCCTAGGAATCTGACGTAGAGGGTGTCATGCAGCGCCAGTTTGCCATTCCGGTCATGGCCGGGGTCATGAGCCTGTGTGTCCTCGGAGTGCCGCTCGCGCAGGGCTCGGGCAGCCGTATCCTGCACGTGGTGCGGGACCATGTCGGCAGAGCCGCGCGGCAGGCTGTGAGCCAGGAGCAGGCGCCGTCGACCGCCGAGTTGCAGGCTCGCGCCGAAGAGTTGATCGCCCACCAGCACGCCGACGACACCGCCATCCAGCAATACGAATTCGTGGAAAAGCAGATTGGCCGCTCGGGCGGCGCGAATCCGCAAATCCTGGAGGAGAAGATCTTCCGGGTGGTGCCCACGGGCACAGGCACGCTGAAAATCCTGCTGCGTGCCGATGGCAGGGTCACCGATGCGGCCGACTACCGGCGCCGCTTGCAAGACTGGCAGCGCGTTCTGGAATTGGCGCTCAACCCGGACGACCCCAGAGAGCAGACTGCCGAAGCGAAATTCGAAAAGAAGCGGCGCGACCGTGCGGCGCTGGTGGACGCGGCGAGGAGCGCCTTCCTTCCCAAATGGGCGGGGACGGCAAGCATCGACGGGCGGCATTGCGACGTGTTCACGCTGACCCCGAATCCGAAATTCCGGCCGCACTCGATGCTGCAGGAGGCGCTGACGCATTTCACGGCGAAGGTGTGGGTCGACCACGACGCGAACCAGATCGTGCACGCGGAAGCGCACTGCATCCGGGATATTTCCGTGGGTGCCGGAATTCTGGGCAAACTGTACCGCGGAGGAGTTTTCTCCTTCGATCAGGCGCCGGTGGCGCCGGGAGTATGGCTGCCGCGGAGGTATCAGTACGACTTCAGCGGGCGGAAATTCCTCTTCGTGTTTGAAGTGCACCAGGTGGTGGAGGCGAGCCACTACCGTCTGGTTGGGCCGCCGCAGCAGGCGCTGGCGGTGGTGAAGAATGAGATCGCCGCGGGCAAGACCGAGTATTTGGATCCGTGAGGTCCGGAGGCAGGTATCGCCTCAGCGATTTCAGGACCAGAATTCCTGCCAGCTTCCAACAAATCCAAAGAGAGATGCTTCGCTGCGCTCAGGGTGACAGCAGCACAGGCGCGCCTGGCTGCGGATGGGAAAAGACCCACCGTTCGCAAAAAGCGCGAACGGTAGGGCACCCGATCCTGTCGAGTCATTGGGTTCCGTTCATCAAGGGCAGAGACTTACGGCGAAGCAATCGTAAAAAAAGGGGAGAGGCGCCCAGGACGCCTCTCCCCTTTGCGGCACGTAACGCGACAAGCGCGCTAGCGTGCTGCGGCGGCTACGCCCTTTTCGATGGGCGCGCCGACCAGGTTGCCCCACTCGGTCCAGGACCCGTCGTAATTTTTCACGTTGTCGTAGCCGAGCAGGTACTTCAGGACGAACCAGGTGTGCGAGCTGCGCTCGCCAATGCGGCAATAGGCGATCACCTCGCCTCCGCCGGTGACGCCCTTCGAGTCATACAGCTGTTTCAAGGCGTCGGCGGACTTGAAGGTGCCGTCTTCGTTGGCGGCTTGCGACCAGGGGATGTTGGCCGCGGTCGGGATGTGGCCGGCGCGCTGTGCGGTTTCGGTCATGCCCGGAGGGGCGATGATCTTGCCGGTGAATTCATCGACGGAGCGGACATCAACCAACTGCGCGCCGTCACGCTTCTCGATAGCGGCGAAGATCTGCTCTTTTCGCGCGCGAAGAGACTCGTCGGGACCGGTGGCGCGATAGGCCGCTGGGGTGACCCTGGGCGCGTCGCTGGTCAGGGTGCGCTTTTCTTCGATCCACTTCTTGCGGCCGCCGTTGATCAGCCGGACGTCCTTGTGGCCGTAATACTTGAGCTGCCAGAAGGCGTAGGCGGCAAACCAGTTGTTGTTGTCGCCGTAGAGGATCACGGTGGCGTCGTTGGAGATGCCGGACTGCCCGAGGAGCGACTCGAGCGTGGCCTTGTCGATCAGATCGCGGCGCACATTGTCCTGGAGCTGGGACTGCCAGTTCCAGCCGACCGCGCCGGGAAGGTGGCCTTGATCGTATGCCGAGGTATCGACGTCAACTTCGACGAAGCGAACCTTCGGATCGTTCAGGTGCTCGGCAGCCCACTGCGTGGAAACCAATACTTCCGGATGCTTATATTCAGCCATTGCTGTTTTTCCTCCTCGCTCGCTATTGAAATTCGGATCGTTGAAAACCCGCTCAAAATGAAAAACCCACCGGCCAGCGCAACCTCTGGCGGTGGGCTTCGAAATTCCCGGCTAGAAAGCGATCGCTAGATCACTCGCCTCCCGGCGCCAGAGGACACGTGTGCGCAGCACATACAACAACAGCACGGAGCGGTCCTGAGGCCGTTTGCCATGGAAAAAGCGTACATGGAAACCGGCGCAATAGCAATGGCCTTGTGCCGCTGAGTGGCGTTCCGCCGCAAACACAGCTGGCCTGTTTAGCGCCGTCCGAGCAAGACGCAAGACAGTCGCAACCCGTCTCAAACGAAACGAATAAAGGTGGTGCCGGCGGTGGGACTCGAACCCACGACCTAGGGATTATGAGACCCTCGCTCTACCTCTGAGCTACACCGGCACGTTTGCTAAAGGGGTCCAGGAGCATCCCGAGTGTACATTTGATGCTACGGACGGCCCTGCGCAGTGTCAAGGGAACTGCAGGCTGAGGGATGACGGCTTTCCCGAAACTAAATCGCTGCGCGGCGCGCGAAAAAATTCAACCGCGATCGCGAGGTCACCAAACGCGCCCGTGCGGCTACTTCGTGCGGCCCAGAAGCGCGATCAGAATTTCCATCGTGCGCGCGTCGATTTCCTCGAGCGCCCGGTAGGCAGAAATCAGCGCTCGCGCGGCCTTGGTGAGCTCTTCCCGGCAGATGCGGAGGACGGTTCGCATGGCGGGCGAATCTTCTCAGGTCGCCCGCAGGGGATCAACAGTTTTTGCGCGCGGCGGCGGCGGCAAGATCAACAGACGGCGCCGCACAGCCGAATGCCGCCGAGCCGGGCACAGCTTAGGCAAGAAGACCTTAGTATTCGCCCGCGGTCCCTTCGAGGAAGGCGCGGAGCTTGCGCGAGCGCGAGGGATGGCGCAGCTTGCGCAGCGCCTTAGCTTCGATCTGGCGGATGCGCTCGCGGGTTACCGCAAAGGATTGCCCGACTTCCTCGAGTGTGTGCTCGCTGCCGTCGTCCAGTCCGAAGCGCATCTTGATGACTTTCTCTTCGCGCGGGGTGAGCGTCTTCAGTACGGAAGAAGTCTGTTCCTTCAGGCTGAGGTTGATCACCGCGTCGGAGGGCGACACCACGGCCTTGTCCTCGATGAAGTCGCCCAAGTGGGAATCTTCCTCTTCGCCAATCGGCGTCTCCAGCGAAATGGGTTCCTGCGCGATTTTCAGGATCTTGCGCACTTTCGCAACGGGAATGTCCATGCGCTTGGCGATTTCCTCGGAGGTGGGCTCGCGGCCGAGCTCCTGCACCAGCTGGCGCTGCGTGCGCACCAGCTTGTTGATGGTCTCGATCATGTGCACGGGGATGCGGATGGTGCGCGCCTGGTCCGCGATGGCGCGCGTGATGGCCTGGCGAATCCACCAGGTGGCGTAGGTCGAGAACTTGTACCCGCGGCGCCATTCGAACTTGTCGACCGCCTTCATCAGGCCGATGTTGCCTTCCTGGATCAGGTCGAGGAACTGCAGCCCGCGATTCGTGTATTTCTTGGCGATGGAAACGACCAGGCGAAGGTTCGCCTCGATCAGTTCCTTCTTGGCCTGCTCGGCTTCGACCTCGCCGCGCACGATCACCTGGATGGCGCGCTTCAGCTCGGTCGGGCTGACTTCGATGGCGTGCTCGATTTCGTCGAGTTCCTGGCGGCGCGCTCGCAATTCCTTGCGCGCTTCCGCCTGCACCTCGGCCTTCGACGCTTCCACGCGGCGGTCCAGCTTGGCGATTTCGCGCTCGAGGAACTGGACGCGCTCGACCGTCTGGCGAATCTTGTCGATCAGGCGCTTCTTCTCGAACGGGTTGTAATCGATTTCGCGCACGAGCAGCGACATCTGCACGCGCGTGCGGGCCAGCGCGATCCGCGCATGGATGTACGGGCGCTTTTTCGAGCGCGGGATGCGATCGAGCTTGATGGCCTGCTTGAGAGCCTGTTCGTAGAGCTTGGCGATGCGGTCGATCTGCTTGAGCGTTTCCTTGGCTTTTTGCTCGATCTTCTCTTCGGTGAGCTCTTCATCGTCGAACTGCACGATTTCCTTGATCGAACGCGCGCGGTTGCGCAGGTCGTCGCCAATCTGCAGGATTTCCTTCAGGATGACGGGCGCGCGGGAAATCGTTTTGAGCACCAGCAGCTGCCCACGCTCGATGCGCTTGGCAATGGCGACTTCGCCCTCGCGGGTCAGCAGCGGCACGGTCCCCATCTCGCGCAGGTACATGCGCACGGGATCGTTCGTCTTCTCCAGCGCTCCCGGCGTGAGATCGAGGTCGACTTCGCCGTCCGTGCTGGGCTCTTCCTTCAGTACTTCAGCGCCCTCGGCGGCATCGGCGGTGGCCAGCGCGGCTTTCGCGCTCGAAAGATCTTCGTACACATCGATGCCGTAGCGCTCGAAGGTCGAGAGCAGATCGTCGATTTCTTCCGAGGAATGCACCTCGGCAGGCAGGATATCGTTCACCTCATCGTAGAGCAGGTAGCCCCGCTCCTTGCCCATGGCGATGAGCTGCCGTACCTGATCGTATTTTTCCTCAAGAGCCAACGTCACTCGATTTCCCCCTCAATAGCATGCGTGAAACGCGCAAAGGGCCGTCGCGCCGAACAGGCGGACTCGTACACCCTAATCCCTGGTTTTAAGTTTGACGGATAAAGCGTTAGAAGGTCCCCCGAAGCTCTGCTCAAGAACCCACACACGATTCCCTGCGCCGACACACGTATTATAAGATGCCGAACCCGCGCGCTTCGTTTCGCCCGAAACCCTACAAGGATACAACATAGGATCACGGGGCGTCAACGAGAAAGGCGCGCTAAGTGCAGGCCTCCGGCGAAGTTACACAGCCTCGCGCCGGCGCGCCAATTCCAGCTGCAACTCTTTCTTGCGCCGCAGCAGTTCCAGCAACTCATTCTTGCCCGGCTGCGACCGGATTTGACGTTCCAATTCGGCCAGCTCCGCGGCGATTTGGCGATTGCGCAGCACGTCCAGGCAGCTCTCGGCGGCCTCCCAGGTCGGCTCTGGAGCGGCTTCGAACAGCACATCAAATAAAATCCGCCGGTCCCGCTCTTCCAGACCCTCCGCCAGAGCGGCGGGATCGGGATTTTCGCCCGCCTTCGCGACCAGCGCGTCGAAAATGCGTTCGGTTTCCAGGCCTCGATGAAGCGCGGCGGCCGCGAGTTCGCGCGCAAGAGTCTCGCGAAAGCCGCTCGGCTCGGCCAGCATGCGAATCAACTGGCGTTCGGCCGGCTTGATCACGGGAGCGAGCAGCTCCGCTTTTGGCTTCACCTCGCTGCGCCGGTCGGACGCGGCGCGCCGCAGGGCTTCCCGTAATACCGGTTCGTCCACCTTCAATTCGGAGGCGATGCGCGTTGCCCACTCCGACCGGAGCAGGCGATTGGGAAGCTTTTGCACGAAGGGCATCAGGAAGTTGAGCGCGGCAAGCTTGCCTTCCGCCGTGCTGCGATCCATCTGCCGCGCGCGCGCGATCAAATAGTCGAGGTACGGAGGCGCTTGGGCCAGCAGCTTGCGATAGGCATCGGGGCTCTGTTCGCGCAGGAATTGGTCCGGATCGGCGCCGCCGGGAAGGCGCAGAACGCGCACGTCGAACTCTTTTTCCAGGAGGAGGCCGATGGAGCGCTCGGTGGCCGTCTGGCCGGCCGCATCGGGATCGTAGTTCACGACGATGCGGCGCGTGAATCGCGAGAGCAGCCTGATTTGCGGCTCGGCAAGACTTGTCCCACAACTGGCCACCACGTTCAGAAAACCGGCGCGCGCGACGGCGATGGCGTCCATGTAGCCCTCCACCAGAATCGCGAAATCCGTCTGGCGCAGCGACTCCTTCGCGCGATCGAGATGATAGAGGACGTTGCTCTTCGAGTAGATGGGCGTTTCGGGCGAGTTCAGGTATTTGGGCATGTCGTCGCCCATCGCGCGCCCGCCGAACGCAATCACTTTCCCCGACTCATTCGCGATGGGAAACATGATGCGGCGGCGGAAGCGGTCGTACAGGCGCCCGCTCTGGTCGCGCGAAAACAAGCCTGAGGCTTCCAGGAGCTTTTCGGCGCTCTTGGATTTGAGGCGGCGCAGCAGGGCATCCCCGCCGGAAGGAGCGAAGCCGATGCCGAAACGCGCGAGCGCGTCGCGATCGAGCCCGCGATCTTCGAGGTAGGCCAGCGCGACCTTGCCTTCCGCGCTTTCCTGCAGATGCCGTGCAAAAAACGCGGCAGCGTCGCGATGCAAGTCGATCAGGGCGGTGCGCTGCTGGTTCTCGCGGCGTTCTTCCGGCGAACGGTCGCGCGGGCGTGGAATGGGTATGCCGCATTTCTCGGCGACCGTGCGCACCGCCTCGGGAAACGTGGATTTCTCCAGTTCCATGACGAACTGAAAGACGTCGCCGCCCACGCCGCAGCCGAAGCAGTGGTAAATCTGCTTCACCGGATGCACGGCAAATGAAGGAGTCTTCTCCTGGTGGAAGGGGCAAAGACCTGTGAAGTTGGCGCCCGTTTTTTTCAGGCGCACGTATTCGCCGACGACGCGGACGATGTCCGCCTGCTGCTTGACCCGCTCCGCGAATGATCCCGCCTCAGCCACGCTGAAATCCGGAAAAGAGAAAACAGAAAACAGAAAATGGTAAACGCTCACCCGTGCCCACGGTCTTCCTCGACGTCATTTCTCGTCCACGTCGGCGGCTGCCCTTAGATTCTTAGTCGATCGAATGTACCCGTTGACTAAACGAATGGCGCTCATCGCCATCGCATCGAGATCGTCGTATTTTTCTGGCGAAATGTAACCGGCGTCGAGAGCCGTCGTCAAATGATCCCGCAGTTCGTACAGCGATCCACGGCTTTGGCGGCAGAACTGAAGGTTTTCCTGGTACGAGTAGCGGCCGTAGCCTTCCGCAAGATTCGCCGTCACCGAAACCGCTGCGCGCCTGATTTGGGCGGCGAGGCCGTAGGCTTCATCGCGAGGAAAAGTCGCAACGACGCGGTACAGCTCCGACCGAAGGTCTCGAGCGAATTTCCAAGTCTCGAGATCCTTGAAATCGCGGATTTGCTTAGCCGCATCCACTAGCGTTGCCTAATCGAAGGCTTTCGGTCTTCCATTTTCCTTTTTCACTTTTCCCTTTTCCCTATCGTTACTGCTTCAACTCCGCGATCGTCACCGCGGTTCCCCCGCGATCTTCGCTTTCGTGGTGAATGCGCTCGACCAGCGGATGCGCGGAGAGGAACTCGCCCAAGCCGCGGCGCAACGCCCCCGTTCCGTGGCCGTGGATGATGCGCACGCTGGGTTTGGCCGCCAGCGCCGCTTCGTCGAGAAACTTGTCGACGCGTTCCGTTGCCTCTTCCACCGTGCATCCGATCACATTGATTTCATCCGCCGTTTCTCCTGCGCTTGCTTGCGCGTGGACCGTGACGCCGCGCGTCTTCGCCGCAGCCAGCGCCGCGTCCACTTTCGATTGTGCCGGCCGCACGGCGAATCCTACGATGTCGGCAAGCGGCACCTTCAACCGCATGGGCCCGGCCTCGACTTCCGCGTTGCTGCCGTCGTGCCGGCGAAAGACCAACGGCTGCTTCCATCCCTTCACCACTACGTGCTGGCCGGCCGCCAGGCTTTCCGGAGGCACGGGCTTGCCGGGCGCCTCAGCCTGCACGCCCAGGTCCGCCTGCGATTCCGAAAGCATTTGCACCACCGCGGCATCCGCGTCGGCGCGAGCCTCGGATTCGAGCTTCGCCATGCGCCGCGCGCCCTGCTTTTCGATCTGGGCGCGCAAGGCGCGGTCCTTGATGTCCGCGGCCAGCCGCGCCACTTCGCCTTCGAGCCGCTTCTGCATGTCGTGAAATTCCCGCTCGAGGCCGGCGATGCGCTTTTTCTGGCGCTCGACCCATTCGGTCTGCAGCGCGCGCCGTTCGCCCTCCAGCCGCGCCAGTTCATCGCGCACTTGATGCTGGAGCGAGTCGATTTCGCTGCGGCTGCGGTGCAGATAAGCGATCAGGTCGCGAGCCTCGCGTGATTCCGGCGAGAGCCCCGCGCGCGCATGCTCGACCACGCTCGCCGGCAAACCCAGCCGCCGCGCAATTTCGATTCCGCTGGACGTCCCCGGAACCCCCACGAGCAGCCGGTACGTGGGGCGCAGATTCGTCTCGTCGAATTCCATGGCCGCGTTGACGATTCCCGCGGTGGTCGAGGCGTACGCCTTCAGGCGGTCGTGATGCGTGGTGGCGAAAGTGAGCGCGCGCCGCGCGCGAAATTCCTCCAGCAGCGCGACGGCCAGCGCCGCGCCTTCTTCCGGCGCCGTGCCCGTGCCCATTTCGTCGACCAGGATCAGCGAGCGGTCCGTCGCCGCTTCCAACATCGATTTCAGGTTCAGCATGTGCGCGGAAAACGTGGAGAGGTCGGCGGCGATGGATTGCTCGTCGCCGATGTCGGCCAGCACGCGATCGAAAATCGGCAGTTCGGCGGTTTCCGCGGCGACGGGAATGGCTGATTGCGCGGAGAGCGCCGCCAGACCCACGGTCTTGAGCGCAACGGTTTTGCCGCCGGTGTTGGGCCCGCTGATCACCATGACGGTTTCATCGCCGCCCAAAGCGAGCGACGCCGGCACCGCCGCGCGGCCTCGCGGGCGCAACGCGGCTTCGAGCACGGGATTGCGGGCGGAGCCGAGGCGCAGCGCGTTCCCCGGCACAAATTCGGGCATCGTGCAGTCGAATTCGCGCGCGAAGCGGGCGCGCGCCAGCACGGAATCCAGATGGGCCAGCGATGCCGCCGAAGCTTCAAGGGGCCCGCGATCGGCGCGAAGCTGCTGCGTCAGCTCTTCCAGGATGCGCGCGATTTCCGCCTGTTCGTCTTCGCCGAGCTGCACGAGACGGTTGTTCAGGTCAATCGTCTCCAGCGGCTCGAGGAAAACCGTCTGCCCGGTGGCGCTCGCGGCGTGCACCACCCCCGGAACGGAGCGGCGTTCGGAGGCGCGCACCGGAATCACGAAGCGGTCGTTGCGCAGCGTGATGTAGTCCTCGCCGGCGGGCTCGCCGCGCGCGCGCAGAATCGCTTCCAGCGAAACGCGGATCTTTTCCCGCGCCTGCGCGATTCCGCCGCGGATTCGCTTCAGTTGCGGCGACGCATCGTCGCTGATTTCGCCGTTGGGAAGAATGGCGCGGCGCACGGCAGTTGACAGGTGGCGCAGGTCGGGAAGCGCGGCGGCGCGCGCGGCGAGCAGTCGAAATTTCGCAGCGTCGCCCTGGAACGCCTGCCGCAAGCCCGTAGCCGTTTCGATCAACGAGACGGCATCCAGAAGTTCGGCGCTGGAAAGCACGGCTGCGGGCACCGCCAGCCGTGCCAGCCAATCCTGCGGATCGGCCAGCGAGCCAAAGCCGAGTTCCGCCCCCGAACGCAGATAGGCGACCGCTTCGCGAATCAGCGCGAACTCGGCGGCCAGAGCCTCGCGGTCCTGGCGCAGCTCGAGCGCCTGAATCGCCCGCCGTCCCGGAGCGCAGGTGGCGAAGCCGGCGACAATCTCGATCAGCTTGCGAAATTCAAGGGTTTCTTCCGCGGGCCGCGACATAAAGTATCGACAGATTGTATCGCGGATGCCCGGGAAGCGCAGAAAGCCGCAGGGGAACAGGATACAGCGGAAAATTGCTTACGCGTTTTTCTTCAGTTCGGCGAGAACGAGCTTGGCCACTTCCTTCAGCGTGTCGAAGACGCCCTGGCCCTGCACCGCGATCGCTTCAAGCGTGGGCTCGCCCTTCACCGAAAGGTGCTTCTTCATTTCTTCCGCCGGAAGAATATTCGGCAGATCGCGCTTGTTGAGCTGCAGCACGTACGGAATCGTGGCGAAATCGAGGTTGTGGTCCTTGAGGTGTTCGCGCAGATTTTCCAGCGTTTCCAGGTTGGCGTCCATGCGCTCTTCCTGCGAATCGGCGACGAACACCACGCCGTCCGCGCCTTTCAGGATCAGGCGCCGGCTGGCCTCGTAGAAAACCTGGCCGGGCACGGTGTACAGGTGGAAGCGTGTCTTGAAGCCGCGCACCGTTCCGAGGTCCAGCGGAAGAAAATCGAAGAACAGGGTGCGATCGGTTTCCGTCGCCAGCGAAACCATCTTTCCCTTTTGATTCGCCCCGGTGTGCTCGTAGATCCACTGCAAATTCGCAGTCTTCCCGCCGAGGCCGGGACCGTAATACACCAATTTGCAGTTGATTTCCCGCGCGGGAAAATTGATAAAGGGCACGAATCCCTCAGCGAACTGTTTAGCGGGTAGTTATAACACACGCTTCGCGCACCGCCAACGCAGGGCGCATCCCGCGTTGCTCAACTAACAATCGACGCGCGCTTCGTCCCCCTGCCCGGAGGGCGCCGCAGCCGCTTGGAGCCGCCTGGCACGCCCTGTCAGTCAAAACCGGTCTTTCTGGAAAATCGGCGGCCAAAATAGGGCTTGACAGCGGCTGCGGCTATGCGCTACATGTTGTAACACTACAATGCGTAACGACACACGCGGCAAACTTAAAGGGCTCGGTCTCGTCGAACAACTGGTCATGGATTTCCTGTGGGCCCACGGCCCCTGCTCCGCGGAAACCTGCCGCGAGGCGCTTAAGCCGGCGCGCCCGCTGAAAGAGTCGACCGTGCGCACCATCCTGCGCCGCCTGGAAGAAAAAGGCTTCACCACGCACGCAGTTCAGGGCCGCACCTACATTTACCGGGCGGCGGAGGCGCGGCGCAACGTGGCGGTGCGCGCGGTGCGCAACATCATCGACCGTTTTTGCGGCGGCTCGGCCGAAGAACTCGTTCTGGGCATGGTCGACGGCGCGGTGATCGACCGCGATCAGCTCGAACGCCTGGCGAAGAAGGTCGCAGAGAGAAAAGCCCAGGACCACCCATCCTTGGGCGGCAAGCATTCGTCTTCTACGAAAGAAGAGTAGCCATGTGGACGCCCATTGTGCCGATGAGTCCGTCTCTTTTGGATCAGGTGATTGAGCCGGCTGCGCGTTCGCTGGCGCTGGCCTGCTTCGCGGGGCTGGCACTCGCCAGCCTGCGGGTGAAAGCGGTTTCGTTGAGAACGGCAGTCTGGCGCGGCGTGCTGGTTGCGGCGCTGGCGATGCCTCTGCTCGGCCTGGTCGCGCCGCAAATTCGCGTGTGGGTACCGCTGCCGCAGTTCAAAGCGCGCGCGACTCCACCCGCGGCCGCACTGGACCAGCCGCTTCTGCGGGGCGGCAATCAAGCCGCAGTCATCGCGCCGGATGTCCCGGCGCGCGTTGATTCGGCGGCGGTGAACGGCCTATCGCTGGAAGAAGCCGCGCCCGCCCCGCTTCGCCGCGCCCATCCTCTTCCCTGGGCTCTCCTTCTGATGTGCTCCTATCTTTCGATCCTGTTCCTCCTTCTCGCGCGCGTGTTTGCGGGCGCAGCACTGGCCCATCGCCTGGCGCGCGGCGCAATTCCGGCCGGCGACCCCGCGGCCCTGCGCGAGCTGGCGGCTTGCTGCCGCAGAATGGGGCTCAAGACGCAACCGCTTCTGGCGGAATCGGAAAACGTGCTGGTGCCGGTCACGGTTCGCGTGCGGCGTCCCGCGATTCTGCTTCCCGTTTCCTGGCGCGATTGGGAGGACGACAAGCTGGCCGCGGTGATCGCGCACGAGGTCTCGCATATCCGGCGGCGCGATCCGCTGGTGCAGAGGCTCGCTCTGGTTCATCGCGCCATCTTCTGGTTCAGCCCGCTCGGCTGGTGGCTGGAACGCCACCTGGCCGGCCTGGCCGAGCAGGCCAGCGACGAAGCGGCGCTCGCGTGCGGCGTCGAACGCGCGCGCTATGCGGAGATGTTGCTCGGCTTCGTCGCTTCGCTGCAGAACGCGCGCTCGCGCATCTCGTGGGAAGGCGTGGCTATGGCCAAGTGCAGCCGCGCCGAAAAGAGAATCGATCGAATTCTTGCGTGGAGGAACGCTATGCCGAACGAATTGAAGAAATCTTTGCTCGTAGGCCTCGCCGTATTGGCGGCGCCGGTGATTGCGCTGACCGCGTCCGTGCACCCGTCCATTTACCATTTCTCCGCTCAGGAACAGGCCGCGCCTTCTGCGCCGCAAGCTCCAACTCCTCCGCCAACCCCGGAACCGAGCCCGGCCGCACATCCGATGGTGCATCCAGGCCCGCTCCCGCAAGCGCCCTCTGCCGCTCCCGTTGTGCCGGCCATGCCTGCTCCGGCTCCAACGCCCGCGCCACAAGGGCCATCGGCCGGCCCAACAGCGCCGAGCCCTGCACCCTTGCCGCCCCCGCCCGCGGCGGGAGTCAACGCAGGAGTGAACGGAGGCGTGACTGGAGGAGTGCCCGGCGGGGTCATCGCCGCACCGGCCGCCTTGTCGCAAGAGGCTGCCAACCCAGCGAAAACAACGGCCGTCTTCGACAACGGCCCCGGGTTGCGCTTCGCCATCATCACCAGAGACACCGAGATCGGTTCCGGCGCGCCCGGCGCACGCGCGCTGCGCAGCAAGATTCACGGCGATTTCATCTACTTCGAGCATGACGGCAAGCCGTACATCATCCGCGACCAGGCCACGATCGATCGCGCGGTGGCTTTGTGGAAACAGCAGCTCGGACAGCAGCAGAAAGCGCTCAGAGAACAGCAGCAAGCGCTCGAACAACAGCAGGCTCTGCTCGGGCAAACGCAAGAGAACATGGCGCGGAAGATGGAACAGGACCGCGTGACCATGCCCGACTTGTCGGCGCAAATGGAGAAGCTAGCTGCCGAAATGAAGCAGCTCAGCTCAAATGGAGCGACGCTGCAGCAGTTGGCCAGCCTGCAAGCGCAAATAGGCGAACTCCAGAGCCGTATCGCCCAGCTGCAATCGCGCGTGGCGGTCCAGCAGGAACAAATCGCACGCGAGCAAGCCGGGATGGGAAGCAGGCAAGCGGATTTGGCGAATCAACAGGCGGAAATCGCGGAACAACAGAAACAATTCGAGCGCCAGGCTGCGCAGCAGATGAAGCAGTTGCTCGACGAAGCGCTGGCCAAGGGCCTGGCACAGCCGCAAAAATAATCTTTGGATAAAGAGCGGCCTCAGCGCGGCCCGGGAAACCGCTTCGCGGAACTACCCGCGGCGGTCCAGCGGTATGTAGCTGCGGAGATCGTGTCCCAGGTAGACTTGGCGCGGCCGCCAGATCTTCTGTTCCGTATCGAGCAGCATCTCTTCCCATTGCGCCACCCACCCGGACGTGCGCGGGATGGCGAACAGCACCGGGAACATGGTCACCGGGAAGCCCATGGACTGATAGATCAGGCCGGTGTAGAAATCCACGTTCGGGTAGAGCTTGCGCGTGACGAAGTATTCATCCTCGAGCGCGATGCGCTCGCATTCCAGCGCGATATCGATCAGCGGATTTCGCCCCATCACGTCGAACACTTCGTAGGCCACCCGCTTGACGATCTTCGCCCGCGGATCGTAGTTCTTGTACACGCGATGCCCGAAGCCCATCAGCTTTTTTTCGCCCGCTTTGACTTTCTTGATGTACGCCGGGACGTTGTTCACCGACCCGATCTCCAGCAGCATGCGCAGCACAGCCTCGTTGGCTCCGCCGTGCAGCGGCCCGTAGAGCGCGGCCGTGGCCGCCGCCGTCGCCGAATAGGGATCGACGTGCGAGCTGCCCACGCCGCGCATGGCCGACGACGAACAGTTCTGCTCGTGATCCGCGTGCAGGATGAACAAAACGTCCAGCGCGTGCTCCAGCGTCGGATTCGGCCGGTATTTCAGTTCCGTCGTGCGGAACAGCATGTTCAAAAAGTTGCCGCAGTAGCTCAGGTCGTTGTCCGGATAAGCGAACGGCATGCCCAGGCTGTGCCGGTAGGCGAAGGCTGCGAGCGTCGGCATCTTGCCGATCAGGCGGTACGTCTGCTTGCGGCGTGAATCGGCGTTGAAGATGTCCTTGGCGTCCGGATAGAACGTCGAAAGCGCAGCCACCGTCGAGATCATCATGCCCATCGGATGGGCGTCGTAATGGAAGCCGTCCAGGAACTTCTTGATGCTTTCGTGAATGAACGTATGGTGGCTGACGTTGTAGGTCCAGTCGGTCAGCTGCGCGGAAGAGGGCAGCTCGCCGTGCAGGATCAGGTAAGCGGTTTCGAGATAGCTGCTTTTTTCGGAAAGTTCCTCGATGGAATAACCGCGGTAGCGCAGAATGCCTTTGTCCCCATCGATGAAAGTGACCCGGCTGGTGCAGGACGCGGTATTGGTGAACGCCGGGTCGTAGCTCATCATGCCGAAATCGGATTCTTCCACCTTGATCTGGCGCAGATCGAGCGCGCGGATGGTATCGTGAGTGATGGGCAGCTCGTACTGCCGGCCTGTGCGGTTATCGATGACCGTCAAGGTATCGCGCCGGGCCTCGGAAGGCGCCTCGCTATGGACCACGGAACTGGATTTCGTGGGATTCATCCACACTCCTCGCGCGAAGCCGGCACACGCTCGCACTATCGGTACAACTAAACTTTACACCAAATTCCGCCGGGAACGGAAACGGCTTTCCACAGCGAAACTATGCATTTCACCCTGCACCGAACAGCGTATTCGTGCGGCGATCCTGATACGCGCGCGCAAGCGCCCCGGATTTCCCATGGCGCCTCGCAGGAGCTTCCGTTCAACGAGGTTGAAACCGGGAGGAGGAGAAGGATACGGGCTCGGCCTTCTCTGAGGTTTCGGCGAGTTCGCAGCGGTTCCGGCCGTTCTCTTTGGCCCGATACAGCGCCTCGTCCGCCAAGCGAAGCAAAAGCTGCGGCGGAACGGCCGCCGACCCGCTGGAGGCGACCCCGCAGCTGACTGTCACGCGCAGGTCCGCGTGTCCGGGAACGCGCCGCGCCTCGATCGCCCGGCGGATCCGTTCGGCGATTCCCAGGGCGGATTCCGCGTCGGCTTCCGGCACGATGATCAGGAATTCCTCTCCGCCGTAGCGGCCGACGGTGTCGTAGGGACGCACCGATTCCTTCATCGCGCTGGCGATCTCGCGCAAGGCATCGTCGCCGCAGATGTGCCCGTGAAGATCGTTCACTTCCTTGAAATGATCGATGTCCGCCAGGATGATTCCGAAAGTGCCTCCCTCGCGCTCTTGTCGCGCGTGTTCGCGGCTCAACTCCTCAAGGATCACTCCGCGATTGGACAGCCCCGTCAGCGCGTCGTGCGTGGCCCGGAAACGCAATTCTTCCCGCGCGGCAATGAGCTTGTCCTGCAGATCGAGAATGCGCTGTCCCGTCCGCAGCCGCGCCTCGAGCTCCGGAGGATCGAACGGTTTTCGGATGTAGTCGTCCGCACCGGCCTGCAGCCCGTGAAGCAGGTCCTCCCGCTCCGTGCGCGCAGTCAGCAGGAGAACGTAGGTGTACGGCCGCTCCACGGGCTGCTCGCGGAGCTTCCGGCACACCTCCGTCCCTTCCATCCCCGGCATCATCCAGTCCAGGAGGGCCAGCCGCGGCGCTCCTTCCTGGGTCAGGATCCGCAGGGCTTCCTGCCCGTTGCTCGCGCTGACCACTTCGTAGCCTCGCTTCAAAGCGAAAGCTTCCAGGACGCGGCGCGAAATCGCGCTGTCCTCCGCAATCAGGACCTTCAGTATCTTCTCTTCGCTCATGGTCGGCTTCCCTCGGACCCTCTTACGTCGAGACTTTCCTCAAAAGAGCATCGATTTCGCTCACCAGCCGTTCCGTTTCCTGCTTGACCTCGGCCCATTGCTGGGCCGCTTCCTCGTGCTGGCCCCCTCGCGCCAGTTTCTCCAGTTCGAACGACGACTCGGAAACTCTTCGCGCGCCCAGATGGGCGGCTGCTCCTTTCAAGCCATGCGCCAGCCGCTCGCAAACGGTCAGGTCCCCCTTTGCCAGCGCATCTTCCAATTCCGCTTTGTTGCCCGGCCATTGTTCGGCGAACAGGCGCGCCACCTCGGCCAGCAATTCGTGGTCGCCGTCGAGGTGCTCCAGCGCGGCGGTCCAATCAAAGGCTTCTGTGCTCTGGCTCTCTTGCTTTTTCTCCGGCACGTTTGGCTTGACCTCCTTCTTGTTCTTGCGCGTCTGAATGCGATCGAAGATGGCGAGCAGGTCGCGCGCGTGCAGCGGTTTGCTCAGGTAGTCGTCCGCGCCTGCGTCCATGCACTTTTCCCGGTCTCCTTTCAACGCGTGCGCCGTCAACGCGATGATGGGAACCCGCCGCTCGCCTTGCCGTTCGCGCGCGCGGATCGTGCGGATGGCGGTCAGCCCGTCCATTTCCGGCATCTGGACGTCCATCAGAACGGCATCGATCCGCTCTCCTTCGCGTTCGAGAATTGAGAGGGCCTCAATGCCGTTTTCGGCCGGCAGCACGCGATGCCCATGTTTCTCCAGCAGTCGCTCTGCCAGCAACCGATTCACGCTGTTGTCCTCCGCCAGCAGCACGGTCAACCCCTCGCCGTTTGCCGCCGCGGCGCCGGCGTTCTCGTGCCGCTCCTGCATGGGCTGTTTCGGCCTCGCGCGTTCTCCCCCAAGAGCGTCTTTTTGCGGGCGCTCTGTGCCGCTGCTGCGGGACGCGAATTCGACTCGCGCGGTGAAATGGAAGATGCTTCCGCGCGCAGCCTCGCTTTCCACCCAGATTTTGCCGCCCATCATTTCAACCAGACGCGCGCAGATTCCCAATCCCAGCCCCGTGCCTCCATATCTGCGCGTGGTCGAGCTGTCCGCTTGGGTGAACGGCTCGAAAATCAGCTTTTGCTTTTCGTCCGATATCCCGATGCCTGTATCGCGCACTTGAAAATGCAACGTGGTCCCCTCCGCGGAAGGGTTTTCCTGTTCGACCTCGACGCACACCTCTCCCTCATCCGTGAACTTCAGCGCGTTGCCCACCAGATTGACCACGATTTGCCGTAGGCGCCCGGCATCTCCCACCAGATCGTCCTCAATGTCCTCGCTCACCCGCCACCTGAGCGCCAAACCTTTCTGCCGGGCGCGCAAGCTGAGAGCCTTCAGCGTTTCACCCAGGCTTTGCCGCAGGCGGAAAGCGGCCGGCTCCAGGTCGAGCTTGCCGGCCTCAATCTTCGAGAAATCCAGAACGTCGTTCAGAATGCCCAGCAGGGAATGCGCCGAGGACTGCACCATGTTCAAGTACTCGCGCTGTTCGGCGGTCAGGCTGGTGTCGAGAGCCAAATCGGTCATGCCGATGATTCCGTTCATGGGCGTGCGGATCTCGTGGCTCATGTTGGCCAGAAACTCGCTCTTCGCACGATTCGCCGCCTCCGCCGCTTCCTTTGCGGTCTGCAGCTCGCGGGTGCGCTGCTCGACGCGCGACTCCAGTTCCGTATGCGCCTGCTGCAGCGCCTGCTCGCGCCGCTCGATCTGGCTCATCATTTCGTTGAAGCGGTCGTACAGAAATCCCACTTCGTCCTTGCTTCGTTTCGTCGCGCGTATGGAGTAGTCCTTGTGCAGCGACACCGCGAAGGCCGCCCGCGCCAGCGCCAGAATTGGTTCCGAAATGCTCTGTTGCAGCCGGAACGACAGCGGATAGGCCATCGTCAGCGAAAGCAGGATCACCACACCCAGAATTTCCGCAAATCGCAGCGCACGCGCGCGCATCTCGCCCAGGTCCGATTTCAGATAGATGGTTCCGACCTTCTCGCCGTTCAGCAGGATCGTGCGGAACAGGAGGATGTGCCCCTGGCGAATTTCTTCCTGGTCCGGTTCGACCTTCGGAAATGCCGCGCCTTTCTGCAACCCGGGCCGCACGTAGCGCGCCAGGATTGTTCCATTCGGCTCGTAGACGCAGGCCTCCACGATGTGTCTCTGCGCGCTCAGCGAGGCGAGCGTTTGCTGCGCTGCCTCGGCGTCCGCGAAGGTCAGCGCGGCCGTCGTGTTCGAGCCGGTGATTTCGGCCACCGTGCCCAGCTGGTTCTTCAGCGAGGCGTGGAAGGAAAGGATGTCGTAAACCCCGAAAATCGAGCACGCCAGCAGAATCGCCGCCCCGCAGGTGACGAACACGATCAAGGTCAATTTCCGCCGGATGGATGTCTCGCTGCCCAGCATCTCAGTTCTTTCCCGTTCTCGGATCGTCGTGAACGATCTTCGCCAGCGCCAGCAAGCGCGAGCTGGCTTGCAGTCCCGCGCGCCGGATCGCGTCCGGATTGATCGCGAAACGGACGCGGTTCTCTTCCAGCAGGAACTGGATTCCCCCGCCCGCCGCGGCGAAGCCCTCGCTCTCGCCGACCACCAGCGCATTCCATCCGCGAAGCGATCCCAGGATCGCGGGCAAGCGCGCTTTCTCCGACGCGCTCACAAACACGATTTGGCACCCTCGCGCCGATGTCGCCCCTTTGATCCGCGTAACCGATACGGGATGACCGTCGATCGCCTTAGCCCGCAACGTGTCGTCCAGCGAGCTCCCGAAGGGATCCTCGCCGAGCACGCACACCCAGAAGGGCGCCTGCGGGCTCGCAAAGCTCGACTGCGGCCACTCCACAAACTTCCCGAAGTTGAACAGGAACGCAGCCTTCACCTGGTACTCGCTCGGCGCGTGCTGACCACGCGCGCCGCCGGCGCAAGCCAGAAGGATCACAATCAGCGCGCTGGCCGCGCGGAAACAGCGCGACCCATCCTGCGCGCACCGTTTGCTATTCCCCCGGGTTTGAGCAGGCCGCTCCACTTCCGTCTCGCCGTCAGAATTCCCAGCTCACTTTCACGTAAGCGCTTCGTTTGATCAGGCTCGACTGCAGAGATGAGTTCGGGCCGTTGTATTCGAGATGATGATCCTTCAGCAAGTTTTGGCCCACCAAGCCAATGGAAAAGCGCTCGCTCGCGTGCCACAGCAGATTCGCGTCCAGCCGTGTGTAGGCCGGAACGTTCTGGGCGGACAACCGGCTGACGAAGTAAGCCGCCGTGTTCCATTCCAGGTTCCAGGGCAGACGCACATTCGAGCGCAGTTCCGCCTCGTGTGCCGGACTCCCGCCGTTCGTTCCGGGCGCTGTTGTGGTGTCCAGGCTTCCGGCTCGGGTATGCTCGTGGATCGCGAAATACGAATAGCCCGGGTTGAGCGTCCACCAGCTCACCGGCTTCCAGCTTCCGAGCAGTTCCACGCCGTGGGTTTCTCCGTAGGCCAAGTTCGCGAAATGCGATGGGACCACCATGTGGGGCGGCGCGGGATCCAGCTCGAGATACGGCACCAGCGGTTCTACCGTGCGCATGTCGTCGTACTGATTGAAGAAAGCGGTAGCGTCGAGCGAAAGACGCGCCTCGACCTGCCTTCGATAACCCGCTTCTACCGCGGTCACGTCCTCGTTTCTATAATCCGGAGTTTGGAACAGGCCGATCAGCAAGGGAACTCCCGCCGGACCCGGGAGTACGGCGGAATTGAAACGCAGGCTCTCATCGACTTGTGAGGGAGTTCTCAGAGCTCGCGACACTGCAACCCATGCCGAACTGTTCTGGTGAATCAGCCAGTCCGCCCGGATGCTCGGCTGCACCCCGAATCCGGTGTACGTGTTGTGCTCTACTTTCACCCCCGCCGTCAGGTACAAGCTGTTCGGCCGAATTGCGACCTCGTCCTGAACGAATCCGCTGAATAGCTGCAATCGCTGTTGCGTCGGATTGAAGCTGATGCGTACGCCCGGAACGGATGCATCGGAACTCACGCGATACCCGGCGCCCCACACGATATCCTGGCGCTCCCCCCAGGAGACGTGATGCTGGAAATCAATGGCGAACGTGTTGAGCCCGAACCCGTAGGTCGAGTCTCCCCGGTTGCTGCGGTCGAAGTAGACCTGCAGCGACGTGTGCGATGTGGAAGAGAAGGCGTGGTCCCAGCGCGAAAGCACATCCCATTCCGAGAAGCGGTCCCGCAGCGCGAGCGTGGCATTCTGCGGCGGAAAGATGGAGACGGGCGCATTCACCAGCTCGCCGGCGCTGCCGCGCGCAACCGAGCCCTGAAACATCAAAGTGTCTTGCGCGGATGCCCGGGAATCGACCCGGAACCCTCCGTTAAACGCCTGCCAGGAATCATGCCCGTCCTGTCCCGTGAGCCCCGGAAAGTGATCGTAGTTGAGGTCGCTGACGTTGGCGCGGAACGTCGTGTGATTCCCGAGCTTTCCCCCGTAGCGGATCATTCCCGACGCCTGGTCATAGGTTCCTGCCGCCGCGCTGAACAGCGTGCCTTGCGTCTCGCTCGAACTCTTCGTGATGATATTGATCACACCGTTCACCGCGTTCGCGCCCCACATCGTCGCTCCGGGACCGCGGATCACTTCGATGCGCTCGATGTTCTCCGGCGGCAGGTCCAGCGTGTTCCAGAAAACGCCCGCGAAAATGGGCGAGTACACTGTGCGTCCATCCACCAGGACCAGCAGATCGTTCGAATTCTGCCCGTTGAATCCGCGGATGGTGATCGCCCACGTGCTGCTGTTGATCTGCGCCACCTGAACCCCCGGCACCATGCGCAGCAAATCCGGAATGTTCGTCGCCCCCGATTGCCGAATGTCTTCGGAAGTAATCACAAAGATTGCTGAGGCCGTTCGCGAGAGCTTCTGCTCCCGCTTCGAAACGGACGTCACCTCGATGTTCATCAGGTTTTCCAGGCTCTCGCTCGTCAGATCACCCTGCTTCTGCTGTCCGAACGCGGGCAGGGCGAGAGTGAGGACCAGCATCAGAGCAGCGGCGCGCAAGTCAGCGCGCCACCAGAAGCGAGCAGCGCATCTCACGCGTTCTCGAACGACTTCGGGAAGACGTTCCAATCCCCCATTCAAACGAACCGGATCGACGCATGTCTTCTTCATGGTCCGCTCCTCAACCCCTGCAGCACTCAGCCGCCGTGCAGCCGCGCGCTATTCCCGTGCGTGCCCGCTCGAACGCTCTTTTGATCCCCTGCCGGGACACCCCTGCGCCCGCTCAGGCGTGTCCCCGCCACCGAATCACACAGCAACGGCGGAGCCACACACGGGCTTGTGGGACAGGACTAACCATTGCAGTATCATCGGCTTGTGAGAGCTCGCCGTGGCGGCCCGCACGCCCTTTTCCCGAAAATGTTCCCGATTGACTCCCCCCGGCCCAATTTGGAACGCTCCCGGTATGAATATTCGGTTACAACGCCACTTCTCCCGCATCCGCGCCTTGCTTCGCGGGCGCCTTTTCCCGTATGGTGTGATCGACAAATTCCAGGACACACGATGAAAAGAATTCTGCTGATTGAAGACGACAAGGACATCGTCGAGCTGGTGAGGTATAACCTGGAAAACGACGGTTACCAGTTTCAGAGCGCGAGCGATGGGGCCACCGGGCTGGCCCAGATTCGCAAGACACCGCCCGACCTGCTGCTTCTCGACCTCATGCTGCCGAAAATCTCGGGCCTCGAGATCTGCAAGGAAATCCGCAAGGACGTCAGTCTGAATCGCCTGCCCATTCTGATCCTCACGGCGAAAGGCGAAGAGGCGGACCGCATCGTGGGGCTCGAGTTGGGCGCCGACGACTACGTCACCAAGCCCTTCAGCCCGCGCGAGCTGGTCGCCCGCATCAAAGCCCTGCTGCGCCGTGCCGAGCCCGACACCCCCTCCGAAAAACCGATCGAGATTGGCGCCTTGCGCATCGATCCGGTGGCTTATCGCGTCACGCGTGCGGGCAAACCTGTGCCCATGAGCACCCTCGAATTCCGCCTGCTCTATTTCCTGGCCTCTCGCCCCGACCGCGTCTTTACCCGCGACCAGCTGCTCGACGGCGTTTGGGGCACGGAACGCTTCGTCACGCCGCGCAGCGTCGATGTCTACGTTCGCCGGCTGCGTGAGAAGATTGAAGAAGATCCGGAACACCCCGCCTTCATGAAGACCGTTCGCGGCGCGGGCTACAAGTTCGAACGTGCGAGCTAAGCTCTTTTGGAAGCTGGGCCTGACCTACCTCGCCCTTCTTCTGGGCGCGCTTGTCGTTTTCGATCTCTATTCGACGCGATGGAGCCTGCTGGCCGCCTCCATCGTGATCCTGATCGCGGGCGTCGCTGTCTCCTTCGTCTTCTCGCACCGCTTTGCCGGCCGCATCGAGCAGCTCAAGGACTTCTCGCGCCGCGTGGCGGACGGCGACTTTCGTCCCCTGCAGTTTTCCGCTCCCCGCGATGAACTCGCCGATTTGGCCGAGGCCCTGAACGAAACGGCGGCTCGCATGGACGCGACCATCCAGTCGCTCAGCGGCGAGCGCAACCGCTCGAGCGCCATCCTGCGCAGCATGGTCGAGGGCGTTGCCGTTATCGACGCGCGCGAGCGCCTGATCTTTTTTAATCGCGCCTTTGCCGCCATCCTCAATCTCGAGCCGGAAAAGACGGAAGGCCGTCCCCTGATCGAGGTCATCCGCAATTCCCAGCTCGTCGCCCTGATCCGCAAAGCCTTGCAGGGAGAGGAAGGATTGCAGGGCGACATCTCCATGGGCTTCGTCCAGCAGCGCAGCTTCTCGGTCACCGCCGCGCCGGTCATTCCTCTGGATTCCGGGGCGGCGCCGAAAGCTCCCGCCGGAAAATCCGCGCAGCACGAAAAACCTTCCGGGGCCGTGGTCGTTCTGCATGATGTCACCGAACTGCGCCGCCTCGAACGCGTGCGCCAGGATTTTGTCGCCAACGTTTCCCACGAATTCAAGACCCCGCTCACCGCCATTCAGGGATTTGCGGAAACACTCCTCGCCGGCGCCGTCGACGACCCCAGGAACAACCGCCGTTTCCTGGAAATCATTCGCGAGCATGCCGCTCGCCTGGCTCGCTTGACCGATGACTTGATGAAGCTGGCGCGCATTGAGGCCGGCAAACTCGAAGTCCAATTCCTTCCCGTGAATCTCGCGGACGTGGCCGAAAGCTGCGTCGAGACCGCGCTGCTCAAAGCGCGCCGGAAGCAAATCACGCTGGACGCGGATATTCCCGCTGCGCTGCCTGCCGTCCTGGGCGACGCCAACCTGCTGCACGAAGTCCTGCAGAACCTCATCGACAACGCGGTGCAATACACCCATGCGGGAGGAAAAATTCACGTGAGCGCCGCGGCGCGCGAACGCGATGTGCTGGTCACTGTCGCAGACACCGGCATTGGCATTCCCCTGGCCGACCAGGAACGCATCTTCGAACGCTTCTACCGCGTCGATGCGGCCCGCTCCCGCGAAGCCGGAGGCACCGGCCTCGGCCTTTCCATCGCCAAGCACATCGTGGAAGCGCACGGCGGCCGCATCTCGGTCGAAAGCGAAGTGGGCCTCGGCTCGAAGTTCTCCTTCTCCGTTCCCCTCGCCTCCTGACCCTGAATCCTTTGCACCGTCGCCTTTTGTGCTCCGCATAGCCGTCGCGCAGCTTTAACACCGCATTGATCTGCCTGCAATCTGCCGGACGCACCATGTGATGCGTAGGAAAAAGACAGGCAAGTGGATTCAAGGCAAACGCAAATGGGATCCCCAAAGAGCAGTCCGGAAACAGTGTTGCAAAATATCCTGGTCAGCTATTTGGTTTCGCAAGCGCGCACGGTGGAATCCTCGCTCACGCGCGCGCTCTGGGCCTTGCGGGAGCGCAACGAAAAAGTCGCCGGCGAAGTCTTCCTCACCGAGCCGCGCATCAACGAAATGGAGATCGTCATCGACGAGCACGCCATACGCCTGCTCAAAGACAAGAATCTCCCGGAGACCGACCTGCGCCTGATCGTGGCCGCGCTCAAGATCAATAACGACCTCGAACGCATGGGCGACCTCGCCGTCAATCTCAGCCAGTGCGCCATTTCCCTGGCCGGCATGGACGACGTGCAACCCCCCGCCGAACTCGAGCCCATGACCGCCGCGGTCCGCGCGATGGTCTCCAAATCGCTCGGCGCCCTGATCCACCAGAACGTTGATCTCGCCGCGCAGGTGCTCGAAAGCGACGACGTAGTCGATCAGTACCGCGACCGCGTTTTCGAAGGCTTGCTGGCCGGCATGACGCGCCAATCCTCGCTGGCCGCTCCCAGCCTCTACTTCATTCTGGCCTCGCGCCACCTCGAGCGCCTCGCCGACCACGCCACCAACATCGCCGAAGATGTCGTGTTTTGGGTGCGCGGCCTGGAAGTGCGTCACGGCCGCGCCCGTCAGGCCGAGACGCAGACAAAGCGCCAGAAAATTGCGGAAGCCAGCGCCTAGCGCATATCGCATAGGTTCGATTGCGCTACAATGCCACCGGACTTTTCGATCGGGCGCCCAAAGGCTGCGAAGCAGCCGCAAATTCTCAAACTGATCGGCAAGTGGCAGGCAGGAAATCATGAAAAATCATCGATCAAGGATCGTGCACATCGTTCGTTTTCTGGTTCCGGCGAACTGGCCGGTCGTATGCGCCGCAGTCGCAGTGTTTCTGTCCCTTACGCCCGCGCTCTTCGCTCAGCGCGACGTTCACGCTTCACTCGTAGCGCCGGCGCTTCGCAAACCGGCCCCGGCGTTTCGCTTGACAGCGGAAACCGGAAGGCCCACGCGCCTTTCTGATTATCGCGGTAAGGTCGTTCTTCTCAATTTTTGGGCCAGCGAATGCGGCGGCTGCGTGCTGGAAATCCCGTCGATCGTGGACATCGAGACCGCCTATACGAAGAAGCCTTTCACGGTCGTGGGCGTCTCGATGGATATCCCTTGGGACGGCCTGAAAGATGCGAAGCAAGCGTGGGGCAAAGTGAAGCCCTTTATGGCCCAGCGCAAAATCAATTACCCCATTCTCATGGGCTATGAATCGCTGTTCACGGAATTCGGATTGACGGCTTTGCCCGACACGCTCCTGATTGATAAGAGCGGAAGGATCGCTGCGGTCTATGTGGGGATCATCAACAAAGACAATGTCGAGGCCAATGTCAACAAACTCCTCCTGGAACGGTAATGGCCCGCATGAGCCGAGATGGAGTTCGAGCTTTAGCTCAAGTTTGCAGCCGCAAAAGTCGCGGGATTTTCAAACCGCTGTGATCGCCGATTCACGATCCGCTCGTACCCTCGACCTCACCACGGTTCGCCCCAGTGGCGAATCCGAATGCGTTCCCGAAACGACCGGTAGTCTCCGACCGGAGAGGCGCGGCACCCCTCACCCGAAGCCGCGCCTCGCCCCTATCCCGCCCATATTCTGCCGTTTAGCGGATTTCACTCCGAATTCTTGCCGATGTAACATGGCTGTAACAATTCCGAAACAAAATGGCCGAGAGCGGTTGCGATTTTCTGCCGCGAGGTTTTTGGGTCTTTCTCGTGATACTCTACGCACGCCTCCCGGAACAGAACGATGGAGTTTGGAGCGGCCCCGGTGCGTGGACTCGGCTCATCGTTGCGGACGGCTGCGCTCCCCTTGATCGAGGCGACGCGGCTGTGAGCTGAACGGCGCAGGAGCGGTTGTAGTGGCTGACATGGTTTCGGCTTCCGAGCACAAAAACGAAGTACCCGCGAAGCTCATGCCTCGCCCCCATACAGATTCCGCACCGATGGCTTCGGCCAGGGACATTCCGCTGCGCTTTCAGATCTCCAACCTGAATTTCTTTTACGGCTCGAAGCAGGCGCTCTTCGACGTCACCCTGCGCATCCCGCGGGAAAAAATCACCGCTTTGATCGGCCCTTCCGGGTGCGGCAAATCGACGTTTCTGCGCACGTTGAACCGCATGAACGACACCATCCCGCATATCCGCTGGACCGGCGACGTCCTGCTCGATGCCCAGGACATCCGCGCGCTGGATGTGGTGGCCTTGCGCCGGCGCGTGGGCATGGTGTTTCAGCGCCCCAACCCGTTCCCCAAATCGATTTTCGACAACGTCGCCTATGGCCTGCGCATCAACGGGTTCAAAGGCCGCCTGGCCGATCAGGTGGAGCAAAGCCTGCGCCGCGCCGCCCTATGGGACGAAGTGAAAGACGTGCTGCACAAATCGGCCTTGGCCATTTCGGGCGGGCAGCAGCAGCGCCTGTGCATCGCCCGCGCCCTCGCCGTCGATCCGGAAGTCCTCCTGCTCGACGAGCCCTGTTCCGCACTCGACCCCGTTTCCACCGCCAAAATCGAAGAGCTGATGTTTCAGCTAAAAGACAGTTGCACTTTGGCGACGGTGACGCACAATATGCAACAAGCGGCTCGCATCAGCGATTTTTGCGCCTTCATGCTGGAGGGAAAGCTCGTCGAATACAACGACACGTCCAGGCTCTTCACCAGGCCTTCCGATCCGCGGACGGAGGCCTACATCACCGGCCGCTTCGGATGAGGCCAACCGCAGCCCCCTGAGACGCATCGAGAGAGCGAACGCCCATGGAACGCCACTGGGAACATGACCTCGAAGAACTGAAGCAGCGGCTGCTGTGGATGGGCAGCCTGGCCGAGCGCGCCGTCCATCAATCGATTCAAGCCCTGCTCGAAGCGGATGAGGCGCTGGCCGAGTCGGTGCTCACCGAAGAGGACGCCATCAACGAGATGCAGATCGAAATTGATGAGCGCGTCCAGCGCCTGCTCGCGCTGCAAGCGCCCATGGCCGTCGATTTGCGCTTCCTGCTGGCGGTTTCGCGCATCAACGGCGACCTCGAGCGCATTGGCGACCAGGCGGTCAACATCGCGCAATCCGCCATGCGCATCATGCGCCATCCGCAGGTCAAGCCTTACGTCGATCTGCCGCGCATGTCCGAACTGGCCGAAGGCATGGTGCGCGACAGCTTGAACGCCCTGGTCCGCGGCGATCAGGAACTGGCGCAGTCGGTGATGCAGCGCGACGACCAGGTCGACCGCTTGCGCGACCAGCTCTTCCGCGAGTTGCTCACCTACATGATGGAAAATTCCGCCGTGGTGTTCGCCGCTTTCGAGTTGGTCCTGGTGGCCAAGAACCTGGAGCGCATCGGCGACCACTCGACCAACATCGCCGAAGACGTCATCTACTTCGTGGCCGGCCGCGACGTCCGCCATCCCGCCCTCGACCGCCGGTAACTTTAGGAGCAACGAAGCAAGGACGCAGGGAGGCAGGGCAGATCGCCTCGATCGCCGCGAAGGTCTACCTTGTCGAGTTGTGAGTGGTCTGGGTCGATGTCACCTCCCGATGCAACATAGACATATCGCTGAAAAGTGTGCCCATCAATTTTTCGACTTTTGTTGATGCTGCTGGAGTTACGGCGATTTTTGATGGGCTGGCGACCCATCAGCCAAGGTGGCTGGCGGTTGGCGGGCGGGAGGATTTTCGCCTCCGCCAAATATATCGAAAGTGTATCGAGTAATTTTTGGTGATGTTATTGATTTGGAAGGAGTAAGGCCCGATTTTTACTCGACAGGTGTATCGAGTAAAGAGCCGGTGTCGGGCGACGAGGGCTGAAGCTTCCTCGGCGCGGGCTGTTCGGCGGGCAAAGCGGAGCAGGGAGATTTTTAGGGCTCTTTCCCGTTTTGGGAATGCGGGGGTGATAGCCAGAGCGGCGTTCATTGACGTGCCTCCAAGCGGACGTTATCATACAGTAATCAGAATGTCAAGACCCAGTACTGCCGAAATCCGGAAGAAATATAGCGGTCTGCGTTAAGGCACGACGGCTGCCGGGCTGAAAACCCCGGCGCTGCGTTGTACCTTTTGTCGAGAGGCCGAAACTCGAAACACGAAAATCGAAATTCGGGGCGCCGGGCAAAAGGCAAAAGCAGGTCTCTCCCCGGCACGGCATCCGGGGCGCAAAATGCGCGCACCCCCATTCCCGCAGAGGCGGCGGGACGTTGGCGCCGCTCAGAGCTGCCTGCCTCCATGCATACGCCTCTGCTTGCTCCTTCTGCAGCCGTGATATTCTTCCGGCGCCGTGGAGAGTGCGCGAGGGAGGAATCAGTGAAGACAAGGAAAATCGCGATTGCGGGCGCTTCCGTTTTGGTCATTTCGCTTCTGTGGTTCGCCCTCGCTCCGCTGCGCAAGACAACCGAAGCCTCAGGGGTTAAAACCCCTGATCGAAGGTCGGGCGGAACGTCGGAGCTGAAGCTCCGACCCCCTACAAACCGAAGCACGACGGAAGAGGCACAGGAGGAAAGCGCGGCGGCGCCGGATTACGGCGCGATGTTCACGAAGGAAGATGTGATGATTCCGATGCGGGACGGGATCAAGCTGCATACGGAGATTTACGTTCCGAAGCAGGCCACGGAGCCGCTGCCGTTTTTCCTGACGCGCACACCGTACGGGCTGAGCGACGACAAGCAAGGCTACTCGCGTCTGCTGAATCTGTATCGCGAAATGATACCGGACGGCTACATTTTCGTGTTTCAGGACATCCGCGGGCGGTACGGTTCGGAAGGCAGGTTCGTGATGCAGCGCGACCCGCGCGATCCGAGCCAAAAGGCGAATCCGCATTCGATCGACGAAGGCACGGACACCTACGACACGATCGACTGGCTGCTGAAAAACGTTCCGAACAACAACGGGCGCGTGGGCGAAGCGGGAATTTCCTACGGCGGATGGCTGACCACGATGGCGCTGCTGGAGCCGCATCCGGCGCTGAAGGCGGTGTCGGAGCAGGCTTCGCCGGCGGACATGTTCCTGGGGGACGATTTCCATCACAACGGGGCGTTCCGGCTGAGCTACGGCTTCGAATACGCGGCGCTGATGGAAACGGGCAAGACGAATTTCCAGTTCCAGTTCAACCGCTACGACACATACACGTGGTATCTGGAGCTGGGTCCGCTGTCGAACGTGAACGCGATTTATCTTCACGGGAAACTGCCCACCTGGAACAACTTCGTGGCCCATCCGAATTACGACGAGTTCTGGAAGAAGCAAGCGTTCCCGCGCTATCTGAGGAACCTGACGCTGAAAGTACCGGACCTGAACGTGGCGGGCTGGTGGGACCAGGAAGATTTTTACGGGCCGATCCGGATTTACGAACTGTTGAAGGCCCACGACACGCGCCACGACGATTATCTGGCAGTGGGACCGTGGAACCACGGAGGGTGGGCGCACGGGACGGGAAGTTCGCTGGGGAATGTGGATTTCGGCAGCAATACGGCGGAATATTTCCGGGCGAAGATTCAGGCGCCCTGGTTCAAGTACTGGCTGAAGGACAGACCCGGGCAGGGAGGCGGCGAACCGCCGCTGCACACGGCCGTGACGTTCCAGACGGGGTCCAATGAATGGAAGCAGTGGAACGACTGGCCTCCGCGGGAAAACATCGAGGAGCGGCACTTGTATTTCCGCGCGGACGGAAAGCTGTCGTTCGATCCGCCGGGCGTCGGCGGAAGCGCTGCGCGAGCGGCTGCCGGGAAGGCGGGCGCGCGCACAAGAAGCGCGAATGTGGCCAGCGCGCAAGAGGCGTTTGACAGCTACATTTCCGATCCGGCAAATCCGGTGCCATACCGGCACCGGCCGATTGAGGAGACGTACTCAGCGGGGAGCCGGTGGTACTGGTGGCTGACGGAGGACCAGCGATTCGTGGAGAACCGTCCGGACACACTCACGTGGGAAACGGCGCCGCTGACCAGCGATGTGACGGTGGCGGGAGACATCGTGGCGCACCTGTTCGCGTCGACCACGGGAACGGACAGCGATTGGATCGTGAAGCTGATCGATGTGTATCCGGAGAAATACGCGCCCAAGCCGGCCATGGGCGGGTACGAATTGATGATTGCCGACGAAGTGTTCCGCGGGAGGTTCTGGAAGAGTTTCGAACACCCCGTGCCGCTGGTGGCGAACCAGATCACGCCGTTCCGCATCGATTTGCACACGAACGATCACACGTTCCTGAAGGGGCATCGCATCATGGTGCAGGTGCAGAGCACGTGGTTTCCGATCATCGACCGCAATCCGCAGAAGTACGTGCCGAATATTTTTCTGGCCAAGGCTTCGGATTATCAGAAAGCGACGCAGCGGATTTTTCGTTCGAAGGAGCATCCGTCGAACGTGGAGATTCCGGTGGTGGTGAAGTGAAAGGCAATGCGAACGAAGCGGGAGAAAAGCAGATCCCTCACCCCGATCCGCACAAGACGCGGCTCGGTTCGGGATGACAGCAGCATCGGCATCGGCGCGTGCAGGGAGAGGATTGGGGATGCGGCGAGTCAAAGCGGTGGCAAGCCACCGCACTCCAAAGCGGCCTGCGGCCGCAACGGCAAAGACCCACCGTTCGCAAAGAAGCGCGAACGGTAGGGCACCCATTCCTGTCGAGTCATTGGCTTCGGCGCTTGCGGTCGCGGCCGTGGCGGCTGGGGCGCGGGGAATGGGCGGCGCGGGGGAGCGAATCGGGTTAAGATTCAATTTTGGGGCCCGCAAGCAGAGACTGGCCGTCTGATTCCGGAGGAAAAATGAATATGAGCCTGACGCGCGACATGGTCACCACTGCGTTCGAATTGCCCGGGCACCGCATCACGCGGACAGTGGCGCTGGTGCGCGGTGTGACGGTGCGATCGCGCAGCCTGTTCGGGACGCTGGGCGCGTCGCTGCAGACGGTGGTGGGCGGGAACATCACGCTGTTCGAGGAAATGTGCGAAAAGACGCGCGAGCAGGCGCTGGACTTGATGGTGGCGCACGCGGCGCAATTGGGCGCGAACGCAGTGATTGGCGTGCGCTACGACGCGACGGAAGTCATGCAGGGAGTGACGGAAGTGCTGGCGTACGGGACGGCGGTGATCGTCGAGCGGACCAACGACTAGCGCCGATTTGCTGTGGGGCGTTCTGGAAGCTACAATCTCGGTGTGAATCGAATGACGAAATGGCATGCGGGCTGCGCGGCGATCGCCGTTGCGGCCGTGTTTTTCCTGCTTGCGCCGGGCGCCGAGTGCGCGAAGACGCAGACCGTCCACTTCCAGGCGGGCAAGAACACCGTCAGCGGCTTTCTGGCCTCGCCGGACAAGCCGGGACGCTACCCGGGCATCATCGTCGTCCACGACTGGTGGGGACTGACGGACTGGGTGAAGCAGCAAACGTCGAATCTGGCGGACCAGGGATACGTGGCGCTGGCGGTGGACTTGTACAACGGGAAGGTCGCGTCGAACACGGATGAAGCGGCGCAGCTGAGCCAATCGCTGGACAGCGACCAGGTCGTACTGAACCTGATGGGCGGAATCGTTTACCTGACGACGCTGGATGATGTGGAGCGCGACCGCTTCGGGACGGTGGGCTGGGCCATGGGCGGGTATTACGCCCTGGAGTTGGCCATGCACGTTCCGCGACTGGGCGCGTGCGTCGACAATTACGGCGCGCTGCCGACCGACCCCAACGAGATGCAAGCGATCACCGCGCCGATGATGGGGAATTTTGGCGCCGACGACCATGGAGTGACGCCGCAGGACGTCCAGGCGTTCAAGACCGCCATGACGACTCTGAATCGCGTGGTCGACATCAAAATCTACGATGGAGCAGGACATTCGTTCGAGAACCCCAACGACACGAGCACGTACCGGGCGCAGGACGCGCAGGACGCCTGGAATCGCACCGTCGCGTTCCTCAACAAATGGCTGAAATAGACGGGCTCCCCAGCCTGGCCCGTTAACTTTTTCATCGACCCCAGCCCCAAACTGGCCAACCGTACCATAGGCCTGAACGTCCAAAGTGAGTAGCCTGGACTTGGGGGAAATAGCGTTTGAGCAACGGGGGAATTCAACAGAGCGAGGCGGAGTCGCAGGCGGCCGTATTTGGGCGCGGGTTCCGCTTTCTGATCCTGGTGTGCGCGGTGATGTTTCCTGTGGCGTTTTGGGTGCTGGTCAACCCGGCCACGGCGCGAGCGGCGTGGGCGGAAGTGGCGCGGATCATTCCATTCAAGGGTCAGGCGGGCGTCCATGTGTCAGGCGAACGCGTTTCCGAGGCGGTTCTGGCGAGGATGGGCGCTCAGCAGCAGGCCGAAGCGCTGTTGCGGGCGGCGATCGATCATTCTCCTGGGGCCGGAGAGCAAATCCGTGCGCGCGTGCCGGCGTGGCGGGGACACCTGGTGTCGAGCGCGCAGCTGGCGGGCTTGGTGGAAACCGCGCTGAACTCGCCCGAGTTGTGCCTGCGCGCGACAGGAATTCAGGTGGAACTGGGGTTGAATAATCTTGCGGAAGATTCGGCGAGCGCCAAGGCGCTGATTGCGCGGGTTCACAGCGACCCGGCGGCGCGGCCGTGGGGACTGTGGATGCTGGGAGCGCTGGGCGGGCAGGGAGTCGAGACGGGGCGAATACTGCCGGTGTTGAGCGCGTACACGCGAGACCCAAATCAGCAGACGCGATTTTGGGCGGTAGAAGGGCTGTCGCTGCTGGGGAACAACGAATCGATTGCGCCGCTGCTGACGGCGTTGCGGTCCGATGCTGCACAGCCTGTGCGCGAGGGAGCGGCCAGCGCTTTGGGGCGCTCAGGGATGCTGCGCAAAGAGCAGCGGCTGAGCGCGGTGCCCGCATTGATCGATGACGCGAGCGACGGATCGCTCGATCCGGCGACGCATCGGCTCGCTTACGCCGCGCTGCATGACATTACCGGAGCGCGCGTGGCGGATACGCCGGCCGCATGGCGGGCGTACTGGGCCGCAAAGGGTACGCGCTAGCGCGGAATTGCGGCTCGCTTTGCGGCTTGCTCGTCGCGGACTCGATCCGAACGCCCGCCAATCCGAATCACTCCCTGCGCTGTGCTAAGATAACGGGAGTTCCAGGCCCGTAGCTCAGTTGGTTAGAGCGCCACCTTGACACGGTGGAGGTCTGCGGTTCGAGCCCGCACGGGCCTACCATTCCTTTCCTCCTCATTGCGACGCGGGAATATGATCTGCGGCCGCTTTCCGCGGGCGGCGGCCGAGCGGGGCATGAGTCTCGACAAAATATCACATTAGATTTATTCTAAGTGGCCTATGGACGGCACGGCGATCAAGCGGTCGTTCGAGGGCAGCGGGCTGCGGTGCACGCCGCAGCGTTACGCGGTGATGGCGTTCCTGATGGAATGCAAGCGGCATCCCACGGCGGCGGAAATTTTCGCCGGGGTGAATCGCGCCGATCCGCGGTCGTCGCGGGCGACGACGTACAACAATCTGCGGGACCTGGTGCAGGCGGGGCTGGTGCGCGAAGTGGCGGTGGAAGGGCGGGCGGCGCGATTCGACGCGAAAGGCATGCGGCATCACCATTTCGTCTGCGACCGCTGCGGCAACGTGGAAGACGTGGAGTGGTACGAGGTGCCCGAGCCTGCGGCGGGCTCACTTGGCCGGCGGATTCTTCGCGAATCCGAGCTGATTTTTCGCGGGCTGTGCACGCAGTGCGCGCCGCGGCAGGCGTCCAGCGGTTTTCGAAGGCGCGCGATCAGCGGATAGATGAAGCGCGCTGGCAAGCGCAGCCCTCAGCGACTACGCCCATAGGAAATTCCGAATGGTCTCAGTTAGCCAGAGCTCGTTTGACCAAAGATCATGACTGAAAGGGAGGAACAAACAGTGTCGAGCGAATCGAAGTGCCCGTTTGCGGGCGCAACGCCCGCGCGCACGAATCGTGAATGGTGGCCGAACCAACTGAACCTGCAGATGCTGCAGCAGAATTCCAGCCTGTCGAATCCGATGGGCGCGGAATTCGACTACGCCGAGGAATTCAAGAGCCTCGACCTGAAGGCGGTGATCAAGGATCTGGAAGCCCTGATGACGGACTCGCAGGACTGGTGGCCGGCGGACTTTGGCCACTACGGGCCGCTGCTGATTCGCATGGCCTGGCATGGCGCCGGAACGTACCGCATCGGGGACGGGCGCGGCGGGGCCGGATCCGGGCAGCAGCGGTTCGCGCCGCTGAACAGCTGGCCGGACAACGTGAACCTGGACAAGGCGCGGCGTTTGCTGTGGCCGATCAAGCAGAAATATGGGCGGAAGATTTCCTGGGCCGATCTGATGATCTTGGCGGGAAACGTGGCGCTGGAATCGATGGGCTTCAAGACGTTCGGCTTCGGAGGCGGACGCGAGGACGTGTGGGAACCGGCAGAGGACGTCTACTGGGGCTCGGAAGGCAAGTGGCTGGCGGACGAGCGGTACAGCGGCGAGCGCGATCTGGAGAATCCGCTGGCGGCGGTGCAGATGGGCCTGATCTACGTCAATCCGGAAGGGCCGAATGGCAAGCCCGATCCCCTGGCGGCGGCGAAGGATATTCGCGAAACGTTCCGGCGGATGGCCATGAACGACGAAGAAACGGTCGCGTTGATTGCCGGTGGCCACACCTTCGGAAAAACGCACGGGGCCGGCGACGCGTCGCTCGTAGGCCCAGTGCCGGAAGCGGCGGGGATTGAGGAGCAAGG
>Ga0075272_1000033_pt1 | contig 45291 bp, 27 predicted proteins | sample SF_Rice_5C_0N_40_FD_69776 | JGI IMG/M metagenome (GOLD analysis project Ga0075272, IMG submission 69776) | Rice paddy soil microbial communities from Twitchell Island, California, USA - SF_Rice_5C_0N_404 | ecosystem: Environmental > Terrestrial > Soil > Paddy field/soil | place: USA: Twitchell... | reverse complement strand
CCTGAGTCGGCAAATCCCACGATTGGTTCGAGCGCAAAACCAAACTTCCGGTAACCCCGTTTACCAGGACTTTGCCTTGCCGGACACTTGCCCTCCCTGAGTGCCGAAGCGATCCAATTATCGAAAACCGAGCTGCGTGCTACAGATCAGGAGTTTCGAGCGGTTCTTCACGGTTAGAAAAGATCCTGCCGGAACCCAGAGGACATCGCCCTCGGCAAAGCTGAGCTTCTTGCTGGAGACGTTCTCGAACGTTACATCAGTGTTCGCGTTGAAGACCAGGAGACCGTCGTGACTGCCCGTTTCTACGCTCGCGTGCTTCCCGCCAAATAGACACAAGGCCACAACCTGTGTCTCCTGTGTTCGGAACAACGCCATCAGCCCCGAAATGTTCTTATTCCACGTAAGAACGGTGTGCCCAAGCTCGACGTTGGCGTGGCAGCCTGATTTTTCGCCCCCTGGAACTTCCTCACATTCGTTGAACACGCCACCCTGTTGCCGGAGCAGTTCGACCGCGACAATCTTGATGGATTCGTTGGTGCCGTTTTTCCAAACGTCGGTAAAAGGCCCGCGAGCATACTGCTCTGGCTTTCCTGCGGGCGCAAACCCGGTTGCGGTTATCACATTGAGGTCTGGTGACTGGCCGTTTTGGACGATTGCAGATATGCAGTCATGCGGAACCGTGTAGGGCAGCGTCTTTTCATGGGGCCCGAGTTGAAGTGTCCAAACCCGCACCAAATCGTTCTGAAGAACCAAATGGTGATGCGGTTCGGAGCTAATTGGCACCGCAGCATCCTGGCAGTGTGCCACGGGTAGAAAGAAGACAACGAAGAATGCGACGATCACCGCTCGCATGCTGCGGATACTACTCGTGTTCTAGTCGACGATTCAAGACTTGTCATTACCGCAACCTTCGGGACACCAAGCGCTCGGAGACTCGGCGAGTGGTCGGTAAGTCGGCTACTCGGACATTTCCTGGCTGAGTTAATGCCCGCATTTGGCAAATTCGGTTTCTGGCGGTATGCGAAACGAGAGAGGTTCGCTTATTTTCGGCTGGTACACGAGTTCACCGTATTTTGCCCACTTAGTCTTAAACAGTTTCGCGTCAGCCACGTAAAACCAGGTTCCAAGGTCAAGCTGAAGCGCACCTTGCTCGCGAGGCGGGAGCTCCTTCGACAGCGGCAAGTACACCGTGGTCTCCACCGTGAACGACTTGCCCGGGATAAGGATGGTGAAATCAGGGGAAGGGGCATCGGACGGCGGAGTTCGTAAATCAGTGACCATCCAATCGTTGTTTATTTCCGTATAAGCGTTCCCTCTCTTGACGGTGATTCCGTACCACGCCAGCCCTATATTCTTAGACACGATCAGTTTGGTACCCGCGATGTTCTTGATTTCCAGCCGCAGTTTGAGGCGAACGACCGAAACCTCCGAAGTGCTTGTTCCACGGCAGTTCTCTTGGCCGATTTCCGCAACCTTTACTTCCAACTGGTTCGCAGGGTCGGCCGCTGTTCCTCGACGGTCAAGGACGATCCAAGACACCGTCGCGGTCACAGCGGCAAATACGATGACCCAGCGCAGGGCTTGGCGAGAAGGTCGTTTCATTTCGTCGGTACGGCTCATACAGCCGAGCTACAGTAACATTTCTCTGCCGTCTCAAGGTGTCACACGATCGAATGGTCGTGTAGTCGGCTACTCGGACATTTGGTCCATTCGCTTGTTCTGAAGGAGCGACCCGCTCTAAACTCGCGTGCATGCGACCTAGGTTCCTAGCATTCGCGTTGCTCGCGATCGGATTTGGCAGCTGTTTGACAACTCTTTACGGGCAGTCTGCTGAAAAAACCGATCCATCGCAGGCGGAAGTGCTCATAACAAAGCTGGGGGACCCTGTCTATCCTCGCATCGCGCATGTCGCGAACATTCACGGTGACGTAACGTTGGCGCTTCGGATTCGACCCGACGGAAGCGTTGAATCGCTTGAATATGTTAGCGGTCCCCCTTTGCTAAAGCAGGCCGCACTCGATAGTGCGAAAGAGTCGCAGTTCGCGTGTCAACGATGCGGGAATGGGGCGGTTTCGTATTCGCTGGTCTACACGTTTCAGTTGTCAAATGAAAACTGCTGCAATACCCCAGATGGCCCGCCGAAGGTGTCCATCTCGCAAAATCACATCTCGGTCACAATCGCTCCGTTCTGCTTTTGCGACCCGCCAGTGGCAATCGGAAAAGTCCGCTCCCTTAAATGCTTGTACCTGTGGAGATGTGCAAGGCGCTAGCAGCAGCGCTGATTCGCATACCTGCGTTCAGCGGACCAAACTCCTGATAAGTCGTCTAACCGTACATTCGCCCTGAAATGAAAAATCGTCACCAATCAATTTCGTAGAAAACGTACCAGTTTCGGCTCAATTGTTTGAACGCGTACGCGTATTTGCGATCAGGTTTTTCCCTGGCTTCTGTGTCGAGGGTTTCCAGCGGCGAGTTCGATGTCGGCGACACCTTCTCGGTCGAGTAAACGTAGCCTGCGCTGGAACCCCCGGTGCAGAGCCCTCGTGAAACAGCCACAAAGAAAATCGCGCCAGGGAAATCTTTGGTGCGCACGATGCCTTCTTGGAGCGGCACCTGCCGGAAAAGACTCCGGTACGCGTCCCACCGGGTTTCTGTGATGCCGATATCGGTGCGGGGCCAGCCACTGTTGTTGCTGAGGTAAGTAAAATCAGCAGCAATCCGGATCAACTGCGAGTCTTCTTCAGCCATTGCGAGGAGCCGGTCTAGCGCCCTCGAATTTGCACCGAAGTGCTCTTCGAGTTCCGCTCCAGCTAGGCTACGAAGGTCTGTCGGGCTGGGCCGAGCAGCCCGTGCGAGCGCGGCTAGCGAGTTCTTATCAAGGCCAGCAGCGCCCCCAGTCGCACCAAAGTTAAAGAGCGTGTAATCGCGATAGCCAAATCCCTGTTGCTTGTAGTCCCATGGCCCGTACTTCCGCCAACGTTGGTACAGTTGGGGAGATATCGGGAACGGCAACCAAGCGGGTAGCCCCTGAGCTTGAGAAGCACTCGCCTGTCGAGAGACTAACCCGGCGGATAATGTGTTCTGGCAACGCGCCGACCGCGCACAGATCGTGATCAAAGCGAGGGCTACTAATATCCGCGTTCTGCTTCCCGCAGACACTCCCGATCGTTCATCATGGATACTGAACATCGCGCACAAATTTACCACGAGTCGGACCGAATGGGCGTGTAGTCGCCTTACCGTACACTCGGTCTTGGGCAAGAAAAGCCGGGCGACCCTCCCCTGTCCCCCCTTTCGAATGCCACAGAGTCAAGCATCCCTCCTCCTGTCGATCCTCACAGAGTCAAATGCCTCTGTACTGGTACCCCGCCCACGCCCTCCCCTCCATCCCGCCTCCACCGATTGTTCTCTCGACTGTGGACTGTCGACTGTTGGTCGTCGGCTGTTAACTCTCACTCGGACTGTGCAATATTTACCTATTGACAAATAACTGGAACTGTGTTATATAGGGCCTTTATCTTATGCGACACGTCATCGACTACCGGCCGCCTTGGGAACGCAAACGACGCCGCCCTTGGGCACCCGGCGAAACCCATCAGGTCATTCCCGCCGCCGCGGCGATTCCAACCCGTGAATACTCGGTCTTGCTAACCCCTGCGGAGGGCTCGCCACTGCAGCTGAAATTGATCGATACACGCGACGAACAAAAAAAGGGCTTAACCCAAGCAGTTTCACTCACATGACAAAAATTTGATCGATACAAAATCGATGTTCGTGCATGCCAAAATAGCCCGGAAAAAAGAGGACGAACCTATCGCTTAGCACCAATCACAGCGCGAAAACCAAGAGCCAAGAGAGATTCTTCGGCCCGCAGTGCGAGCCTCAGAATGACGGGGCGGTTCGTTGATGCGGCGGGCAAAAGCTCCAAGCGAAGCCGAGGGTCAGGGGAGTTCGGGTTCGGCGGCTTCGGTCCAGGGTTCGTGAGCCGGGAGGCGGGAGAGCACCGCGTCTTCCAAGTCGTGCGCGCTTTTGGCGTCGTGAGGGTAATTGCAGACGAAAGTTTCGTAAGAGAAGTGGTTGTTGGCGCCCACCAGGCGGAGCGAATCCTCCAGCGCAAACTTCAGGCGGTTGGCGACGGGTGTGTCGGTGTCGGAAAGCAGGAGGCCGAAAACGGTTTTGTCGAGAAGATACATGGAATCGGCGGGACGCATGATGCGTTCGATGGCGCGGGCGGCAGCGCCGAGCGCCGCCGTCTCGAGGTTCGCGTCGGCCGAGTTTCCGGTGAACGTAATTTTCAGGATCAGGACGGACAGCGTGCGGCCCATGGTGGCGGCGCGGCGGAAGTCCATGGCCAGACGATCCTGGAAATGACTCAGGCCCTGGATGGTATGCAGCAAATCCGCGTTGCCGCGGTGCTGCAATTCGAGGTTCTTCTGCAGTTCCGCGACGAGCTGCTGCTTGAGATTGTGGAAGTTCTTTTGACGGTCGAGCAGATAGGCGGCAATCAGCAGCGAGAGGATGCAGAATCCGAAGAAGGCGAAGCGCAAGGGCCACTTCTGGGTTTCGACCGGATGCACGAACACCAGCGGATACATCAGCAGCGCCAGGCCCGCGGCCATCACCAGAACGACAGCGGCCGCCAGGATGGTGAGGTGACGCTCGCGGCGCTCGAGCTTGTCGAGTTCCGTCAGATTGAATGCAGCCATGGCCGAGTCTCCCAAGGCGGCAGCACTTCGGGGACACGGCGGAGCGCTACCGTTAGCCGAATTTTCGGATGAAACGCGGGCCGGGACAAGCGGGCGTTCCCCGCGTGTGACTTAGGTCTAACGGCGCAGGATGATGAACGCCGGAAGGACGGGATGCCGAGCTGGGGTCAATCGGGGCGGAGTTCGGGGCGGGCGCCGAAGAAGCGGAAGTAGAGCGCGAGGCTGAAGGCGATGACGGCGGCATAGGCGTAGAAGGGCATGGCGATGTCTTCGGCGGCGAAGGCGTAGCCGGTGAAGACGATGGCGCCGGTGGAGGCCGAGAGGCGCGCGACCTGGCTCATGCCCATGGCGCGGCCGGTTTCGTTGTCGTGGACCATGGCGGTGAGCGCGGTTTGCTGGGCGGGAACGGCGATGACGCGCAAGGTGGGCGTGAGGATGTAAACCAACAGGGCGAGAGGCAAGCTGCGCGTGAGAGGCAGGAAGAGCAGCAGAATCGCCCCGGCACCGCGGCTGAAGGCCACGCCCTTGACGAAGCCGACTCTGCGTTCGATGTAGGGCGCGAGAAGCAGCGCGACCGAACTGAGGATCTCCGCGGCGAAGCCATAGACGGCCATCTGCGGCCGCGGGATGTGGTAGACGATCACGAAGAAGGGAATCAGGAAGGGCATGATCAGGCCCTGCGAGAAGCCGTTCACCGCGCCCGTGATGGAAAATTTCCCAATCACTTTCAGGCTTTTCAGACGCGGCCGCGCACCATTCTGCGGATTTGCAAGCTTCATCGGCAGGATGAAGACGAGACCAACCGCGCTGATGAGGAAGGCGGCAAGAAAGGCGTCGCGCCCGCCCAGCGCACGAGCCATCAGCATGCCGCCGGCCCCGGCCAGGCCGCCCAGGAAAATCAAAAGAGAAAAGTAGAAGGTGCGGTTGTGGAGGTTCGTCAGATCGGCAACAACCGCGCTCTGAACGGGGACAGCCGCGCCGCCCGCGGCTCCCGAGGCGCGCGCGCCCGTGGCGGAAAAGCCGCCCAGAATGCAAGCAGCGAAGAGAAAGGGCAAGCGTCCCGATGCGAAGGCCAGAGAGGCGCCGAGAGGCAGCAGGATGCCGGCGAGGAGGAGCGTCCCCTTGCGGCTCCAGACGTCGGCCAGATAACCGCACAGGAACGCGAAGACGGCGGTGGCGATGGTGGCGGCGGCGTAAAGCAGGCCCAGCGTAAAGGCGCTGTAATGGAAGGTGGTGAGAACGTAGTAGGGAAATGCGACGGCGATCAGGCCGGCGGCCAGCGTGCGAGTGAGGCGGAAGAGGAGCAGGAGGCGGAGTTCCCGAGTTTGGGACATCAGCACTTCAGAATAGCAGGGAAGCGAAGGTTATGAGCTGCGATTCGCGTGGGCCGGGCTGAAGCGGCGCTCGGGCGGGCGGGGAATCGTCAGGGACAAGGGCGAGAAACTCGTCTTTACACCAAGTACTTTATTATATAAAGTACTTGGTGTGTTGTCGCCGAGTTCAGGCCGAAAGGCCGGGAGAGCCAGCCCGCCATGCGATTTTCCAAGCAACTGTGGTGCCCGCGTGAAATGAAAGAAGCGCCGGTCCTGAATCCGGCGGAGGTTGTGGCAGGGGTCCAGGCACGCTATGCGCTGCTGATCAATCCGTTCTATCCGAAGGACCCGCACGCAAGTTTTGGCAAACATGTCCTTACGCCGACTCTGGCGCTGAGCAGCTTTGCGGCGACCACGCCGGCGCACTGGAAGGTGGAGTATTGGGACGAAAACCTGCTCGACGGGCGCCCGCCCTTTGCGCCGATGCCGGCGGTTGTGGGCATCACGGTGCATCTGACGTTTGCGAAAAGGGCGTTCGAGATCGCGGGGTGGTATCGAAGCCGAGGAAGCAAGGTGGTGCTGGGCGGGCTGCACGTGCTGTCGTGTCCTGAGGAGTGCGCGCCGCATGCGGACGCGCTGGCGTTGGGAGACGGTGTGCAACTATGGCCGCGGATCCTGGCAGACATCGAAACGGGACGCCTGCAGCCAAGATACGCGGCCACATACGAGAGCGATTACCGGTTGGATCCGGCGCCACGGCGCGCGATTCTGCCGCGAAGAAGCTTTTTGACAACGACGAGCCTGATTGCAACGCGTGGATGCCACAACCGGTGCGGCTTCTGCTATCTGGCCACGGACGGATTGCGGATGCCGTACCGGATGAGGGACCCCCGGCAGGTGGCGGAGGAGTTCGAGGCGGACGGGCAGCCCTACGGCGTGTTCGTCGACAATAACCTGGGTTCGAACCGGCCGTATCTGCGGGCATTGTGCCAGGCGCTGCGGCCCCTGAAGAAAATTTGGAGTGCGGCGGTAACGATTGACGTGACCGACGATCCCAGTCTGGTTCGCGCAATGGCGCTGGCCGGGTGCACAGGCGTGTTCGTGGGCTTCGAGTCGCTCACGGACCAGAACCTGGCCGAGGCCAGAAAGAAGACGCCCAGGGCGAGCGATTACGCACGGCGAGTGCGGCTGCTGCACGAAAACGGGATACAGGTGAACGGCTCGTTCGTGCTGGGATTCGACCACGACCGGAAGGACGTCTTCGCGCGAACGGCAGAGTGGATCGAAGAGAACCGGCTGGAATGCGCGACGTTCCACATCCTGACGCCGTATCCGGCTACGCCGCTGTTCCGGCAAATGGAAGCGGAGGGAAGACTGCTGCATCGCGATTGGAGTTTGTACGACACGGCGCATGCAGTGTTCCGGCCGAAGAATATGTCTCCCGAGGAATTGGAAGAAGGCTATGCGTGGATCTACCGGCGCCTTTTCTCGCACGCATCGATTTGGCGGCGGAGGCCCGCGGATTGGCGCGCAGTGCCGCCGTATCTGGCGATGTCATACCTGTACAAGCGCTCGAACCGGTTTTGGCGGTTGCTGATTCGATATCATCTGGTACACGCAGCGTGGCGGCCGCTGGTCGAGCTGACACGTTTGCGGCATCTGCGGTTCCGGGAAAAATTGGACGGCGAGCAGGTGAAGCGAGCGCGGGTAAATGTGGTGACGGCAGGCGTGTAGGAAATCAGCCGAGGACGACGAGGACTTCGTGGTGCTGGTGATCGTCGGCGAGGCGAATATCGGCGATGCCGACGTGGAGGACGCCGTCGATGCGGGTGAGCGCAACGCCCTTGGAGACGGCGGAGGGATTTTCGACGCGAATGTCGTAGACGGCGGAATGATAGCGGAAGGTGATGGAGAAGCGCGGCCAGTTGCGCGGGATGCAGGGATCGACGCGCAGGCTGAGGCCATGCATCTGGAAACCGAGAATGCACTCGATGCCGACGCGATAGAGCCAGCCGGAAGAACCGGTGTACCAGGTCCAACCGCCGCGGCCGACGTGGGGAGGTTCGGAGTAGACGTCGCCGGCCAGAACGTAGGGCTCGACTTTGTAGCGCTGCACGCCGGCGCGCGAGCTGGAATGGTGAATGGGGTTGAGCATGCGGAACACCTCGGCGGCGCGGTCGCCGTCGCCAAGCATGGTGTACGCGAGGATGTTCCAAACGGCGGCGTGCGTGTATTGGCCGCCGTTTTCGCGGATGCCGGGAACGTAACCTTTGATATAGCCGGGATCGTGGGTCGCCACTTCGCGGAGCGAGGGTGCGGTTTCCGCCGGGTTGCTACCTTCCGCTAGCGGGGTTCGCCCGGGCGTGGATGAAACATCCGCGGGATCGTCATGCGCATGCTGGCCGTTCGTGCCGGAGGATGCGGCGGGAACGTGCGGCTCCGGCGCCGGCGATCCTGATTCGGTAGCGATCTGGGCAGCCACAACATGGGTCGCGCCGCCGGCAGCCGCGGTGTGGACGAGTTCGGCGGGTTCGGCTGCGACCGGTTCCGGTACGGCCGGTGAAACGGGGAGCGGAAGAGCATCCGCGCGGCCTGACGTTTCACCGAACGGCGGCGTGAAGAGAAGCACGAGCCCGGCGGCGGGCCGCACGAGATTGTTATAGACGGAATCCATGGCTTGGCGCGCGCGACGGGTTTCCGCAGCGCCGCTGATGACTCCCCAGGATTGCGCGATGGAATCGATGCGGCATTCGGAGTTGCGCGATGAGCCGAGCGGCGCGCCGTCGTCGTAATAGGCGCGGAGATACCAAGCGCCGTCCCAGGCTTCGCGTTCGAGGGCGGCCTGCAGCGCGCTGAGATGGAGACGCCATTTCTGGGCGCGTTCGTGCTCGCCGCGGTCGGCGGCAATGCGCGCGAAACGCGTGAGCACCGCGTGGTGAAGCCATGCGAGCCACACGCTTTCGCCCTTGCCGTGTTCGCCGACGCGGTTCATGCCGTCGTTCCAGTCACCGGTGCCCATGAGCGGCAGGCCATGCTGTCCGGCAGCGAGGCTCGAGTCGATGGCGCGCGCGCAATGCTCGAACACGGTGGCCGCCGTGTCCGAACCGCGCGGCTCGAAATAGGAATCGGCCTGTCCCTCGGGAATGGAATCACCTTCGATGAAAGGAACGCGCTCATCGAGCAGGGACATATCGGTGGTGCGCTCGATGAAATGAGACACCACATAAGGCAGCCAGAGGCGGTCGTCGGAGATGCGCGTGCGCGTGCCGCGGCCCGAAGGCGGATGCCACCAGTGCTGGACATCGCCTTGAGGGAACTGGCGTCCCGCGGCGCGAAGGAGGTGTCCGCGCGTGATGTCGCGTTTGGGCACGCACAGAGCCATCACGTCCTGCAGTTGATCGCGGAAACCGTAGGCGCCGCTGACCTGATAGAAGGCGGTGCGACCCCAGATGCGGCAGGACAGCGTTTGATAGAGGAGCCATCGGTTCAGCAGGAGGTCCATGGCGCGATCGGGCGTGCTGACCTGGACTCCGCCGAGCAAGTTGTCCCAGAAGCTGACGACTTCATCGAACACGGCGTCGAGCGAAGCAGCGCGATATTTCGCGACGAGGCGGCGGGCTTCGGCTTCGCTGGGCGCGTCCCCGAGGAAAAACACGATTTCAGTTTGCTCGCCGGGGCGGAGTTCGACGGCGGTCTGCAGAGCGGCGCAGGGATCGAGCGCGGCGCCAACCTTGCCGGAAAGCGGCGCACCGCGATCCAGAGCAGCGGGCGAATCGAGCGCGCGGTGGCGGCCGAGGAATTCCCTGCGGTCTGCGGTGAAGGAGCGCTGGCGGCCGGCAAGATCGGCGAAGGCGACGCGCCCGGCAAATTCACCGGCGTGAACGCTTCGCGCGAGCAGGGCGCCCGTTTCGGAATCGACGCCGGTGACGAGGTAGGGCGCGCTGGCGCCACGCAAATTTCCGAGCACCCATTCGGCATAGGCGGTGATGGAAAGGCGGCGAGGGCGCGAGGAATCGTTGCGCAGCGTGAGCCGGGAAATCTTGATGGAATCGTTCAACGGGACGTATTGAAGCAGCGCGGAACGAATGCCACGAGAAGAGTGCTCGAAACGCGAGTAGCCCTGGCCGTGGCGCGCGGTGTAGGAGGCCGCCTCATCGCGAACGGGAAGCGCGGTTGGGGTCCACAGGTCGCCGTCCGCCTCGTCGCGGATATAGATGGCTTCGCCGGGAGGATCGCTGACGGGATCGTTGGACCAGGGAGTCAGCTGATGCTCGCGGCTGTTGACGGACCAGGTGTAGCCGGAGCCGGACTCGGATGCGAGAAAACCGAACGAGGGATTGGCGATCACGTTGATCCAGGGCTGCGGCGTGCGCATGCCCTCGCCGAGCGTGACCACGTATTCGCGGCCGTCCCGCGCAAAACCACCGAGGCCGTTGAAGAATTCCAACTCGGGCGGCTCCAACTGCGCGGCGGGCTCTGCGACGCGGGATGGGCGCGCGAGCCGGAGCCGAATCGGTTTTTCCGGGCGCTGCGTGATGCGTGCAAGTTGGTCGGAGAGCGGGCCGCGGCGGCCCACGAGAACGGCGCGAGCAAGGCTTTCGAGAGTTCTGCGCGTTTGCGGCTGCAGCAGATCGGTGCGAAGAAGAAAAACGTCGCCGTGATGGCCGTTGGCGACGGGACGAGGCAACTGGCTGGCGCGAACGAGTGAAGCGAGCGAGCCTTGCAATTCCTGCTCGTAGGAGGGCGCCTCTTCGTTGATGATGACGAGGTCAACCGCGAGCTGCTTGAGACGCCAGTATTCATGCGCTCGCAGCAGCTGGCGGATGACTTCCACGTCCTCCGCCTCATCAATCAAAGCGAGAACGATCGGCACATCGCCGGAAATTCCATGACGCCAGAGCTGGCGGACGTCGATGAAGGCGCGGCTGAGCACCGCGGGCGCGGGGCGCAAGGAGGGGTCGGAATAGAGCACGAAGTTCGCGAGGCGTTGGAAGAGATTGGCTTCGTCGGGCTGAATGCTGAGGTGATGGAGCTGAACCTGAGCCTGAGTCCAGGCCAGCGTCACGATACGCTCGAAAATATTGGGGTCGCGATATTTGTCGGCGAGGGCGAGGGCGCGATCGCGCGAGGGGGCCAGGGCGGTGGCAAAGACGATGCGCGCCGTCTTGTTCGGCGGTATGCGCACGGTGCGGCGCAGGCTGATGATGGGATCGAGAACGGAGCCGGCAGTATTCGAGAGCAATGCGGATTCCATCACGCAGGCTGGGGCGTGAGCAGAGCGCCCGCGTCCAATGAACCTGGCGCGATCCGTTTCGTACTGGACGCGGCCCACTTCGTTGGCATCCGCAACGGCCAGATGAGTCAGCCAGGAGGAACCCTGCTGCTCGGATTGGCGGCGGCGCGTCGCGAGCAGGGCGCCAAAACGGGGATCAAATTCGGTCTGGACGAACAGATTCGAAAAGGCCGGGTGAGCGAGATCGGCGGCCTGTGGCGCGAGGCAAATCTCGGCGTAGGAAGTGACCTCGATAGTGCGTTCCTGCGCGCCATGGTTGGTGATGGAGACGCGGCGCAACTCGGCGTCGTCTTCCGAAGAGACCACGACCTCGAGAGCGGTGAGGATGGAGCGATCGCGGCGAGTGAATTCGGCGCGGTCCTCGTAGAAGCGCACCTCATAGGAGTCCGGCTCAACCAGGCAGGGCTGGTACCCCGCGGACCACACGTCGCCCGACTGAACGTCGCGCAGGTAAATGAATGAGCCCCAGGCATCGCGCGTGGGATCTTCGCGCCAGCGAGTGACCGCGATGTCACCGCAGCGGCTGTATCCGGAACCGGCGGAGGTGAGCATGAGGGCGTACTTGCCGTTGGAGAGCAAGTGAGTGCGGGGGAGCGGCTCGTGCGGCGAAGTGAAGCGGCGCTCGATAGCCGGGAAGACCTCGCGTACATGCGCGGCAGCCTGCACCTCTTCAGCGCGCGGATGAGCGACGAGGACATCGCGAGGGGTGCGTTCCTGAAGGAGCAAGTCAGTGGCCTGAATGATGGGCTCGGCGTGAAAGCGGGTCTGCACGATGTTGCCGAGCAGAACGTTGGCCAGCGAAATCAGCGACATGCCCTGATGGTGAGCCATGTAGGTGTGGACGACGGCAACATCCTGGCCTTCGGGGACGCGCGTCTTGGTGAAATCGAGCGCCTCATAGAAGCCGTAGGTTCCCTGGCCGCCGCAGCGGGCCAGAGCCTGGAAATTGTGCGCGGCGGCAGAGGGAGCAACCATGGCGGCCAGGGCGGTGGCATAGGGCGCGATGACCAGATCCTCGCTGAGGCCACGCTTGAGTCCCAGGCCGGGAATGCCGAAACCGGAATACTGGTACGTGAGATCGAGATCGCGCGCATTGAAGGCGGACTCGGAAATGCCCCAGGGCACGTGGCGCTGCAGGCCGTATTCGATCTGGCGCTGCACGACCAGTTCGTTGGTCAAATGCAGAACGCTGCCGGCGGGCGAACGCATCACCAGAGACGGCATCAAGTACTCGAACATGGAACCGGACCAGGAGATCAGGGCGGAGCCGCGGCCCACGGGCGTGAAGGAGCGGCTGAGGCGAAACCAGTGCGAGGCTTCGACGTCGCCCTTGGCGATGGCGGTGAAGCTGGTGAGGCGCGCCTCGGAGGCAAGCAGGTCGTAGCAGCTCAAATCGAGGATGCCTTCCTTGGGGCGATAGCCGATGGAGAAGAGCTTGCGCGAACGGTCGAAGAGGAAGCTGAAGTCCATGGAGCGGAGCATGCTTTCGGCCGTCTGGATGGCGTTCGAGAGGCGGCCGGCCAGAGCGGCCGCGTTTTCCGCCGCGCGTTGAACCTGCAACGTGGCCGAAAGTTCTTCAGGTTCGTCGGCCGAACCGGATACCGGCGAGCCCGAGGATTCGCGCAATTCTTCCAAAGCCTTGTCGAACAAGCGCGCGCTGTTGGCGAGGCACGGTGAATCGCCGCGCAGGGCGGCCAAACGAGGCGAAGACTTGTGATCAACGATTTGCAGGCGCGGCGGCTGCATGCGCGCCGTTTCGTCGCCCGCGGACGCGAGGCGCGCGCTCGCGCCGGTTGACGATAAGGGAATCAGGGTCTCGGCGTCGCGGGAATGACTCTCAACGCAGCGCAGGACGCCATCGGCGCAGCGCTGCAGCTCGGAATCCGGCGCGTCGCCGCGCTCGCGGGCGAAGGTTTGCACGATGTCGGCCAGGGCGCGCGCGCGGGAGCGCAGCACGGCGATGCGCGCGGCTAAATCCGTCAAGTCGTGGGGCTGGCGCTGCAGAATGGCGGCGAGTTCGTCGGCAGCGGCAAGAATCTGTTTGCGCGTGGCGATGTGCGTGGGGCGGGCTTCGGCGAGACCGGCGAGAGCCGCGCGCAGCAATTCCAAATTGTCTTGCAGGCCCGCGTCGAAATTCCGTGCGACCGGGGCTTTCTCGAGGTCGCGCAGCCCGTTGAGGATGGCGATGAGGTGGCCCGCGAGATTGCCGCTGTCGACGGAAGAAATGTAGCGCGGGTCAAGGGGCTGCAGTTCGCGCGTGTCGTACCAATTGAAGAAATGGCCGCGGAACTTTTCCAACTGAGTCATGGTGTCGAAAGCCCGTTCGACGCGGTCCAGCGTATCGGCAATGCCGATCCAGCCGAAATCGTGAGCGGAGAGCGTGGCCAGAAGGGAGAGCCCCATGTTGGTCGGCGAGGTGCGATGAGCGACGCGCGGCGTGGGGTCTTCCTGAAAATTATCAGGAGGCAGGAAGTGATCCTCCTCGCCGACGAAAGTTTCGAAGAAGCGCCAGGTGCGTCGGGCGGTGAGGCGCAGGAGCTCGCGCTCGTCGGCCGAAACGAGCTCGGTTTTAGGCGCCGCAGGCGGCAGGCTGATCCAGCGCGCGACGGCCGGCGCGGCCAGCCAGAGAACGAGGAAGGGGCCGGCGGCGATGAAGGCGGAGGGCCGAGCAAGCAAGGCGAGAGCGACGGTGGCGACCAAGGCGAGGACGACGCCTCCGGCCATGCGGAGGTAAATGGAGCGAAGCCTCAGGTCGACCATGTGTTTGGCCTGCGCGGCGGTGATCCATTCGAGCAAGTGCTTGCGCGTGAGGAAAAGGCGGAAGAGCGTGCGCGCGATGGCTTCCGCCATCAGCCAGGCCTGATAAGAAAGAAAGGTGATGACCAGAACGAATTGCGATACGCCGGTGGCGAGATCCGAAAGCAGGCCGCGAAGATAACTGCGCTTGGAGATTCCGCTGCGCGGGTTCAGCCCCATGAAAAAGGGCAGCAGCGCAGGAATCGCAATGGTAGCGAGAATGAATCTGCTCCACATCCCCGGCGAGGCACCGGGAATGAGCCAGCCCGCCAGCAAAGTCAGAAAGGCGGCGGGCGCCGAGAGAGAGCGGCGAAGATTGTCGAACATTTTCCAGCGGCCCACGATGGGCAAGCTGGCGCGATAGCGTTTTGGACCGCGGCCGAAAACCCAGGGCAGGAGCTGCCAGTCGCCGCGCGCCCAGCGGTGCTGACGAGACGCTGAGAGGGCGTACTGCGCGGGATATTCCTCGAAAAACTCGGCGTCGGTGACCAGCGCGGTGCGGGCGAAGGTGCCCTCGAAGAGGTCGTGGCTGAGCAGCGCATTTTCGGGAGTCTTGCCGGCGAGGGCGCTTTCGAAGGCGTCGATGTCGTAAAGCCCTTTACCCGTGTAGGAGCCTTCGTGAAAGAGGTCCTGGTAAACGTCGGAAATGGCGGAGGGGTAAGGGTCGATACCCGAAGGCCCGGAAAAGATGCGCTGGTAGAGCGTGCCCTGATTTTCGGTGGGGAGCGAGGGCGTGACGCGCGGCTGAACGACGCCGTAGCCTTCGACGACGCGCCCAGCTTCTTCGGAGAAGACGGCGCGATTGAGCGGGTGAGCGATCGTGCCGATCAATTGCTGCGCCGTACCGCGAGGCAGGCGCGTGTCCGAGTCGAGGGTAAGGACGTAACGCACACCCTCGAGGCGCTCGAAGACGGACGGGTCCAAAGGAAGAAAAGTGGTGCCATGGGAGCCGCGGAGAAACTGGTTCATCTCGTGAAGCTTGCCGCGTTTGCGCTCCCATCCCATCCACTTGCCTTCCGAGGGATTCCAGACGCGCTTGCGATGGAACAGAAGAAAACGCAAGCCGCCGCCCGGAGCCGGCCCATAGAGGCGATTTAACCGCGCGATTCCTTCGATCGCTTCGGCGAGCAAAGGGGCATCGGTGGGCATGCTTTCCTGCGGCGCGTCCAGCCAATCCGACAAGAGGGCATAGTGCAGGCAGCCATCCTGATTCGCCAGAAAATGAACTTCGAGGCGCCCGATCAGCTCGTGGACGTCGGATACTTTGGCCAGCAATGTGGGGATCACCACAATCGTGCGGAACTCCTCGGGCACCCCTTTCTTCAACTCGAGGCGCGGTAGAGCGCGCGGTTGCAGCAGGTCGGTGACGAAGCGGTTGATCAAAGCGATCGCCAGATCGGAGGCGGGAACGAGCGCGAGCAGGCCGAGCAAAACCAGATAGCCCGCGCCGACGCCGGCGACCGCGTCGCGCCAGAGGGGATAAACGACAACAATCGCGGCGGTGAGCAGAGCGATGGTTCCGAGATAGCCCAGAACACCATGGCGGACATAGAGTCGCAACAATTCCCGTGGCCGCGGGGGCTGATAACCGAGTTCGCTCTCGAATTGGAGGCGACCGCGCGAAACGAGGTAGTAGCCGGGATCGGTGAGGACTTCGTCCGGTCCGGCGGGAGCGAGAATCTCGCGCTGAGCTGCTTCGATGCGTGCGACCACCGCTTGCGCGATATCCGTTTCGGAATGGGACGAGTGGCCGGCCAAGTCTTCGATGGCGTGGCGATAGGAGTCGCGGGTGGCGAACGTGAGCTGGGAGAAATTCGAGTTTTTGCGCAGGATGCGGTCGACCAGGCTGACGCTCTCGAAGAAATCATGCCAATCGAGCGACGACATCAGGCGCATGCTGGTAATGATGTTGCGCACCGTCAGATTCATGGCGGCCTGCTGGCGGTGCTCGGCGCGCACGACTTCGTCGGCGGTAGTGCCTTGCTCGGCGAGGCGCTTATCGAGCCAGAGCAGGACCGGGCGCACGTTGGGGCTGAGGTCGCGCAGGCGTTGCAACAACTGGACGGCGAAGGCTTCGACCAGCGGGGCCTGATCGAACTCGCTGAGGGCGCGTTCGGGCTCAACCGGCGGCTGGCCGCGCGCACCGATCAAGCGATCGGCGAGAGCGTCGGCCTGCTGGCGCGCTTCGCGGCCGTAGACGATGGTTTCGGCGATGCGCCGCAGGTTCTCGACCAGAACGATGCGCAGGGTGATGGTGACGGCCCAAAGTTCGCCGATAGTGAGCGCCTGGACTTCCTGATAGGCGTCGAGGAATCGCCGAAGCACGTCCGGATCAAAGCGGCTGTCGGTGTGCGCGACGAAAGCCCAGGCAACGCTGAACACGCGCGGAAGCCCTTCGAGTTCGCCCGAAGCCAGCTTGGGAAGCTTGCGGTAGAAGCCCGCGGGAAGATGATCGCGGACCTCGCGGACCTGCTCGTCGACGATATGAAAATTATCGACGAGCCATTCCGCGGCGGGCGTGATCGCGTATTCCTGTTGAACGGCTTTGGCCAGGGAGCGATAGCAATCGAGGAGCACCCGGCTGTTTTCGATGACGCGGGGAGTGAGCAGACGCCCGCGGCGGGGCTTCGTCGCGATGGTGTCCACGGCGGCAAGATTCCGGGCGTGTTGCTCGAGGCGCTCGATGCTGAGCAATTCACCGCGAATGGGCGGTTGCGACCGCGGTGGAACGCGCGGGCCGGCGGATGGAGAGGAGGCATTCATGGCGCGACACCGGCAAGGAATGTCCGCGGCGAAAAGATTTTGCGGCGCGCGAGGCGAATCGCCCGGCTCGAACGATCGCGCGGCATTCGGAGCGAAGAAACGACGGCGGTCGCTCGCTGCGCACACCTGTAGATCGCCTGCGAGCGCACCGTCACAATGGTCCGATTGCCGGGCATGCCAGAGACAGTCCTGCCGTTCCTCGATGATAGACCGAAATAGACAGAACGGAATACAGAAGTGAAGGCCGCACAGGCGCGCTGACGTCCGCACCCAACTGCTAAGAAAACGCGCAAAGCGTCAATCGATCGCGCTGCGCCTTCCGAAAAAGCGAAGCAGCAAGGTCGCCGCGGCGAGAAACAAGAGAACGTGGATATAGCCGCCCAGCGTGGAAGGCGTCAGGATTCCCAGCAGCCAGAGAGAAAAAAACAAAATAAAAACGGTCCAAAGCATCAGCACTCCTCTTAGCGTTTTGACCGCGGATGGTTACGCGGAGCGGATTCAATCCACATCCTGGGCTGGCTGTGTTGTGGTTGCCGTTAAATGCAGCGATCCGCGACACACGGAGACGAGGCGTTCGGCACATCCGTGTGCACATGCCGGGGCTGGGGTACGCGGAGTCTCAACGTGAGATGCTCAACAGCTTCAAGTATAGAGAAAACAATGCGTTGAGTCCATCAGAGAACCACTGTAGGAGCGCCGGGGTGTGTTCTGTAGGGCGGGAGCGGCGTGCGAACACGAGGCGAAACGAGCGGCAGTTGATCCGCATTGTCCGGCGCGGATAACGCAGCGAATAACAGAACAGTGTTGACAACAGTTCGAGGCCCGCAGGGAGGCGTAGAGGGTAGCAGAGAGCTGCAACTTACCCGTGAAAATTCTACCAGTTGCGGCAAATTTTGCGGTACAGCAAGTCCGAGAAGTCGATACGTAATGAACCGTATTCTTCCCCCACTCCGCATGCGTTTAGGCTGAAAGAGTTCACACGATGCCTAAGCAAGCGAAAGAAAAAGGTGGAGTTGTAACGCACACGTTCCCCATGGAGGCATGCGCAAGAACGGAAGAAGGCGACGGACCAGCCAGATGATGGACGAGCAGTTCTCGTCCTGGTCTAAAACTCGGGCCCAGTCCAACAGAGAGCAACGACGTTTTCCAGCCGTAAACAAAACCGGGTGAGAGGAAGAGTCACAAGAGTTCATGAGCGACACAACATTTCCAGGATCGATTCGTTCTTTTGGAATATCGGAAAAGTGGAAAGAGATCTGGCAGGCGCGTCTGCGCGTGCTGGCCGTGTGCGCCGAAGAGGCGTCGGTAGCCATCGCATTCTCCGCCGCGATCTGGATCTTCGAGTCCTCGGAGGGGCATGCGTGGGCGCGCAATGCCATGACCGGCTTGCCGTACCTGATGGCTGCCTGTCTGGCTGCCTTCCTCTATTTCGGAACCTATAAATCGATGCTGCGGCATGCGGGGATAACGGACGCCATCCGGATCGGCGAAGCGGTTCTGGTCAGTTCGCTGATTTTCGCCGCGGGGATGGTGCTGTGGGGCCGGCCGTTTGCGTATCCCGCATCCTTTTACTTTCTGAACGCCGGGCTGCTGCTGTTGCTGCTGTTCGCCATGCATTTCGGGCTTCGCGTATTGCACGTGCACAAGGCGCTGGTCCGGCGGACGGGCAAGCGGGCCATCATCCTGGGCTGCGGCAATGCGGGCGCCGCGGTCACGCGGGAACTGGCTCTGGACGCCGACTCGCGGGTGATGCCGGTCGCGATTCTGGACGACGACGCGCTGAAACACGGCGCGGAAATTTGCGGCGTGCCGGTGGTAGGGAAGATCGAGGAACTGAAGCGCGTGATCCGCGAAAAGAACGCGGACGAAATCCTGGTTTGCATTCCGAGCGCGAGCCGGGCTGAAACGCGACGGATCCTGCTGAAGTGCATCGAGTGCCAGGTGCCGGTGCGCCTGTTGCCGACGGTGACGGCGCTGGCGGAGGGCCCGGTGTCGCAGCGGGACCTGCGCGCGCTGAAGATTGAAGACCTGCTGCAGCGGGACGAAGTGCGCTACGACCCGCAGACGGCGCGGTCGATGATCGAAGGAAAGGTGGTTCTGGTCACCGGAGCGGGCGGGACGATCGGGTCGGAGCTGTCGCGGCAGGTGGCAGCCGCGAATCCGCGGCTCCTGCTCCTGCTGGACAAGTCGGAAAACAGTTTGTTCTACACGCATTTGGAAATTATGGAGCGTTTTCCGAACCTGGCAGTCAAGCCGTTGCTGGCCGACATCGTGCAGAAAGAGCTGGTCCGGAAAATCTTCGCGCAGGAAAAACCGCAGATCGTGTTTCACGCCGCGGCGCACAAGCATGTGGGGCTGCTGGAGCTGCACCCGAAGGAAGCGATCCGCAACAACGTATTGGGGACGCGCAACGTCCTGCTGGCGGCGGCGGACGAGGGGGTGGAGCGGTTCGTGAACATTTCCACGGACAAAGCCGTGAATCCGAGCTGCTTCATGGGGCTTTCCAAGAAACTTACGGAAATGCTCACGCAGGAAATCGCCAAAACCCGCTCGAAGCGCTTCATGAGCGTGCGCTTCGGAAACGTGGCCGGAAGCTCCGGGAGCGTCCTGAAACTCTTCTGGGATCAGGTGCAGGAAGGGAAGCCGCTGCGCGTGACCGATCCCTCGGCTACTCGGTATTTCATGCGGGTTTCCGAGGCAGTTTGCCTGATTTTCCGAGCCGCGGCACTCGGGCAGGGCGGTGAAACGTTCATTCTGGAAATGGGCCAGCCGCTCAACATCTACGAATTGGCGCGTACGGTGAGCCTTGCTTCGGGGTTCGTGCCAGAAGAGGAACTTCCGATCGAGTTCATCGGGCTGCGCAAGGGCGAGAAGCTGCACGAGGAACTGTGGGAGGAATGGGAAGAGCCGCGTGCCACAGCGAAGGGCCAAGTACTCGCCATTTCAGAGACGCGAACGCTGGGTTTCTCCGTGCTGAAGGAGGCCGATAACCTGGAAGCCCTTCTGGCCGCCGAACAGACGCAGGATTTGGAGGATCGCCTGGCGCGCCTGGTGCCGTCTTTCGCGGCCCGGCGGCAGGGCAAGCAGGCGCCGCGTTTCGACGGGCCGCTGCCGTTCGAGCCGCGCCGCGCCAGCGCCGCGAAAACCAATACGCAGAAGACAGAGGCATCGCTCGCGATGCTGAAAACTCGGAAAGCGGAGCCGGCGTGAACGGAATCATGGCAGACGTCCGGCCTTGCCAGATGCGCGGAAAACGGCGCTGACGGAGAAATTCATGCGCGAGATCATCGTGAACCGATCACCACTGGCGGAACGGCCCAACATGGGCCCGGAAATGTACGGTTACCCGCTGATCCCGAATCCCTACGGATCGCATGGGCGCGAGGACAATCTGCAATGGAAGCGCTTCATGCGCACGTTGCAGAAACACTGGCGGACAATTCTGCGCTTCATGATCATCTTTCTGGCCGTGCTCGGCGCGCTCGTCTTCTTCATGACCAACACGTACGAAGCGACGGCGCGTCTGGAAATTGCGCCGCCGGCGACCCCCGAAGCGGTTTCGTTGAGCCAGCAGCCCGAACAGGTTTCTTCGCCGTCCACCGACTATTTTCAGACGCAGCTGGAGATCCTGAAGGGCGACGGCCTGGCGCTCTCGGTGATTCACAACCTCCATCTGGAAAGCAATCCCGAAATTGCGGGACGTCACAGCCTGATTCCGTTGTGGGGCAAAGTGAAAACGTGGATGGGGTTCAACAGCGAACCGGTGACTCTCGGGGAAATGGTGAAGAACTTCGAGAAGCGGCTATCGGTGAATCAGGTGCACAACAGCGAGCTGGTTGAAATCAGCTTTGCCAGCAAGAATCCCGAGTTGTCCGCCGAAATCACGAACAATCTGATCGACACGTACCTGAAGCGAGCGCGGCGCAGTGAGTACGACGCGACCATGGCCGCCGCCGGGGCGCTGTCGGGAGAATTAAACGCGCTGAAACAGTCCGTCCAACAGGCGAACCAGGCCCTGATCAATTATCAGAAACAGTACGGGATTGTGGACACGGGCGCGATCAACGCCACGGATGGAAATCTGCAGGGCGGCCCGCAGAACCCGATCGCCTCGCGCGCCATTCAGTTGAACCAGCAGTTGACGCAGGCCGAAGCGGACCGCCTGACCCAGCAGTCTTATCTGCGCATGGTACAGGCCGGCGATACATCCTCCCTGCCGCAGATGAGGGACAACGTGGTGCTGCAGGACGTTCAAAAACGGCTGGCCGAGAGCCAGGCGGACCTGGCGCAGGCTCTGGCGGTGTACGGCAAAAAGAATCCCATTGTGCTGCGGCTGCAAGATGAAACAAACGAACTGCAGAGGCAAGAGGGACTGGAGCGCCAGGCGATCATGAGCCAGGTGAAAACAGCCTACAACGCAGCGGCTGCGCACGAGGCGCTGCTGCACAACACGCTGAACCAGATGGAAGGCAGCTTGAACCAGGCCGATCAGAGCATGGTGCAGTACAACCTGCTGAAGCAGGAAGCGGCCGCGAAATCGAATCTGTACGTGACGGTGGAGTCGCGGCTGAAGGAAATCGCTCTTTCGAGCTCGCTGTTCGCGAACAACCTGCGCGTGATCGAGCGCGCCCGCGTTCCGCAGAGCCCGGCGAGCCCGCAAAGGCTCGAAATCATGGCCCTGGGATTCCTGTTCAGCCTTCTGGCGGGGTGCGCGCTTGCCTTCGTGCGCGAGAATTTCGACGACACGGTAGCCAGCATCGAGGACGTCCGCGACTGGACGGGCCTGCCCTGCCTGGGGATCGTGCCGCGAATCGGCCCGGCGAACATGCCCGCGTTACGGTCGGACGCCAAGCTGCTGGGGCAGCCGCGCAAGGCGCTGCGCGGCGCGCGATCGAGGTTTTTCATCGACCGGCCGGGCTCGCCGGAAGCGGAAGCGATGCACTCGCTGGACACCGCGATTCGTCTTCCCGTGCGCGCGGAAGGCGATCCGCGACAAGTGCTGGTGATCGGATCTTCGTTCCCCAGCGAAGGCAAGACGACCATCGCGATGAATCTGGCCATGGCGCTCTCGAGGCATGGCACCACATGCCTGGTAGACGCCGATTTGCGCAACCCGCAGGTGGCGCGCTCGTTCGGAATGGGAGGCATAAAAGGCGGGCTGCGCGAGGTGCTGACGCAGAGCTTAAACCTGGATGACGCGCTGCAAGCGGCGCCGCGCCTGGATAAGCTGATGATTTTGCCGGCCGGGTCAGCGCCGCCCGATCCCGTCGAATTGCTGGCATCGGCGCAGATGAGGGACCTGGTAGCGCAACTGCGGGACAAGTTCCTCTACGTCGTAATCGATGTGCCGCCGGTGGTGCCCTACGCGGATTCGCGCTGGCTGTCGTGCCTGGCGGACGGCGTGGTTCTGGTGGCGCGCGCCGGAACGACCACGCGCCAGGCGCTCGGCCTCAGCACCGAAATCCTGCGCGAGTTGCGCGTTCCTGTGCTGGGGGTCGTGCTCAACGGCGTCGATCTGAAGACCGAATACTACTGGTACGGCTACGGGGATGACGACAGACGGAAGACAGCCTGAGGGAGGTGTCGAATGGTATCACCTCTGAAAAGCCGAAAATCGAGAGTGAGAGTGGCAATCGCGGGTGCTGCGCTGATTCTTGCGGGCGCGGCTGTACCCGCGGCGTTCGGGCAGACCACGCGCGTTGCGCCGCTATACCAACAACAGCAGAACCAACAGCAAAACGGCCAGCCCGGGATGCAGGGGCGGCCGGGTCAGTTTCCGCAAGCACAGCAGCCCAACGCGCAACTCCCCACGCCGGCGGGGCCGCAGGGTGGGGATTTGGTGCTAGGTCCGGGCGACGTGCTGCAGCTTCAAGTGGCGGATGAGCCGGACCTGAACGGCAGATACCTGGTGTCCGATGCGGGCGACGTCGCCATTCCCATGGTGCCGAAACCGGTTCACGCGGCGGGGCTGACGACGACGCAACTCTCCCAATCGATCGCCCAGGCGCTGAAAACGGCGGAAATTCTGAAACAGCCGGTGGTGAGCGTGTTCGTGGACGAGTATCACAGCCACACGGTCACGGTGGTTGGCGCGGTCGTGCGCCCAGGCCTCTATCCGATCGAAACGCACACCACCGTACTTCAGGCCATCTCGGAAGCGGGCGGGCTGCTGCCGGACGCCGGAAATATAGTGACGGTTGCAAAGGCCGGGACACAAGCAGCCGCCACACTGAAAGCTACGGCAGCCAAGCCACAGAACGCAGGACGTCCGGGAATGGATGCAAACGGCAAACCGGCCGTCCAGAAAGCCTCGTTCCAGCCGCCCATGTCGGATCGGGATGTTGTGCGGCTCGATTTCGGCAAGCTCGTTTCCGGAAAAGATCCGTCCGTGAACATCGAAGTGCGCGCGGGCGATGTGGTGAGCGTGGGAACGGCTCCGGTGGTCTATATCGTCGGGGCGGTGGTCAGGCCGGGAGCGTTTGCCATTCAGAGCAACGACTCGAAAGTCACCGTTCTTCAAGCGATCGCTCTGGTGCAGGGGATGACGCCCGTGGCCTCGCCGAAGCACGCGATCATCGTCCGCAATTCGGCAAGTTTGAAGGAACGCCGGGAAATTCCGGTCAACCTCGACAAGCTGAAGACCGGCAAACAGCCCGACCAGTACCTGCAAGCGAACGATATCTTGTTCATACCGGAGAGCGGGATGAAGAAGTCGTTGCACGCGCTTGGCTCCTTTGCCGCGCATGCGGCGGAGCAGGTGGCGGGGTACGGAGCGCTTGGCGCGTTCTAGCGCGACGGAAAGCCGGCGAGGCGCCGTTCAAAGTTGTTGCGCAACGCCAGAGCCGGGAGCCAGCGCTTGCGCAAGCGGCCCAAGTTTCCAGAGCAACCGAAAGTGAAACCAGCCCAAATTCGAGCAAAAGGATAAAACCGAACACATGAGCACAACAGACGCAATACACGCCTCGGTCCCGGCCGGCGTGCGGGCGCAGAAAACGAAACAAGTACCTACAACTTTTCTGGATTTGAAGGCGCAACACGCCACGATCCGAGACGAAGTGGCGGCCGCGGTCCAGAGCGTGCTGGAGAGCCAGCACTTCATTCTGGGGCCGGAAGTGCAAGCGCTCGAAAACGAGATCGCTTCGTTGATTGGAACCCCGGCAGCGGTCGGCTGCGCGTCGGGTTCCGACGCTCTCTATCTCGCGCTGCTCGCCTCGGACATCGGTCCAGGCGATGAAGTGATCACGACGCCCTTCACGTTCGTGGCTACGGCAGGATCGATCGCGCGCACGGGAGCGAGGCCGGTGTTCGTCGACATCGATGCGGAAACGTTCAACATCGATCCGCAGGCGATTGAAAAAGCGATCAGCGCGAAGACGAAAGCGATCGTGCCGGTCCATCTGTTTGGATTTCCGGCGGATATGAAACCGATCATGGAAATCGCACGCGAGCGCAATCTGGTTGTGATCGAGGACGCCGCGCAGGCCATTGGCGCGCGCTACAAGGGCGAATTCGTGGGAAGCATGGGAGATTACGGCTGCTTCAGCTTTTTCCCCTCGAAGAATCTGGGCGGCGCCGGCGATGGCGGGATGATCACCACGCCGGACCCGAAGAAAGCGGAGCGGCTGCGGCTGCTTCGCGCGCACGGCAGCCGCAAGAAATACCAGTACGAGATTCTGGGCACGAACAGCCGGCTGGACGCGCTGCAAGCGGCCATTTTGCGCGTGAAGCTGAAGCACCTTGCGGAATGGACCGAAGGTCGGCGCGCCAATGCGAGGAGGTACACGGAACTGTTGCGCGATTTGGGACTTTCGAATCACGTGCAGTGGCCGCAGGAAGTGGCCGGACGGTATCACGTCTACAATCAGTTCAGCATTCGAGCCGAGCGCCGCGACGCGCTGCGCCGGCACCTGGCCGACGCGAAAATTCCGACCGACGTCTACTACCCGTCCCCGCTCCACGTGCAGCCCGCGTTTGCCGATCTCGGATATCACGCCGGCGATTTTCCCAAGGCGGAAGCCGCCAGCAACGAGGTGCTCGCGCTGCCGGTTTATCCGGAACTGAAGCCGGAAGCGCAACTAACAGTGGTCGAAACCATTTCCGAGTTTTACAAACAGCCCAGCCAAACCCCGAGGAGAGTGAATCAATGAGCCCGGCGGAAGCACCTCAAATTGCGGTGGTTGGATGCGGGTACTGGGGCAAGAACCTGGTCCGCAATTTCCACGAGTTGGGAAGTTTGGCGGCGATCTGCGACAGCGACACGCCGCGGCTGGAGGAAATGTGCGGGAAATACGGCGCTCGCGCCATCGGCAACTTCGACGATCTGCTCGCCGAGGATGGAATTCGCGGCGTGGTGATCAGCGCGCCGGCGGCTCAGCATTACGCGCTGGCCAAGCGGGCTTTGCTGGCTGGAAAAGATGTGTTTGTCGAGAAGCCGCTCGCTTTGCATGTGGAAGAGGGCGAGGAATTAGCGCAGCTGGCGAGGCAGCACGAGCGCGTGCTCATGGTCGGCCATCTCCTGCAATATCACCCGGCCATCCTGGAACTAAAAAAGCTGATTCGCGAGGGCGAGCTCGGACGCGTCGAGTACATCTACTCTTCGCGGCTGAATCTCGGAAAACTGCGGACGGAGGAAAATATCCTGTGGAGTTTCGCCCCGCACGATCTTTCCGCGATTCTCTACTTGCTGGATGAGGAACCGCGCACGGTGGCCGCGCACGGCAGCTCACACCTGAACGCGAACATCATCGACGTGACGCTGACAACCTGCGATTTCCCGAGCGGGGTGAAGGCGCACATCTTCGTCAGCTGGCTCCATCCGTTCAAGGAGCAAAAGCTCGTCATCGTCGGCGACCGCAAGATGGCCGTGTTTGACGACACGGAAAGCGAGCGCAAGCTGGTGGTCTATCCGCACCGCATCGACTGGATCGACCGCCGGCCGGTGGCCCACAAATCGGAGGGGACGGTAATTCCTTTGCCCAAGCAGGAGCCGCTGTCGCTCGAGTGCCAGCACTTCCTCGACTGCATCGTCACGCGCTCGAACCCGCGCACCGATGGAGAGAACGGCGTGCGCGTGCTGCGCATTCTGGAAGCGTGCGGCAAGTCGGTGCAGGACGGCGGAAAACCGCGCGACGTGCATGCCGCCAAGCCGAAATACTTCGCGCATCCGTCGGCAGCGGTGGATCAGCCCGCGGAAATCGGCGAAGGCACGAAAATCTGGCACTTCTCGCACGTGATGGCGCACACCAAAATCGGCAAAGACTGCAACCTCGGGCAGAACGTGCACGTGGCGCCGCACGTCACGATTGGCAACAACGTAAAAATTCAGAACAACGTCTCGTTGTACACCGGCGTCGAGCTGGAGGACGACGTGTTCTGCGGGCCGTCCATGGTCTTCACCAACGTGGTGAATCCACGCAGCCACGTATCGCGGAAGGACGAATACCGGAAGACACTGGTGAAACGCGGCGCCAGCCTGGGCGCGAACAGCACCGTCGTGTGCGGGCACACGGTCGGGCAGTACGCCTTCATCGCGGCGGGCGCGGTGGTCACGCGCGACGTTCCCGATCACGCGTTGATGATGGGAGTGCCGGCGCGGCAGGCGGGCTGGATGTGCCGCTGCGGCGTGCGGCTCGAGTTCAGCGGCCACGAGGCGGTCTGCGAGGCCTGCGGCGATTCCTATTACTTGAATCAGGGACGGCTGATGCTGTTGCCGAAAGAGAGTGCGGCAGGGCAGAGCGCCGCTTCGCGCGCTGCGAAGGCGGCTCATCCGGCGGTGGCGCCAGCTGCTTCTGCTTCACCAGCCCGCTGAACCGTTGCAATTGTGAGGAAGTTCTGAATAGAGGGTGCGGGGGACTCGTGTCGGCGTCAGCTACAAACGAACAACTCGGCGACGGGCAAGAGGGGCAGGTGCCCAAGCGGCGCGTGTCCTTATCCTTGCATCCTTTGCTGGTCGATTTGGGCCTGACCGGGGTTGCCAGCGCGGCCGTGCTGATTACGAGCCTGGTGATGGTGTCGGTCTTCGGCAAACTTCTCGGCGCGGTCGCTCTGGCCGAGTACTTGCTGATTCGGCGGATCTACTCCTGGTTGCAGTCCGCAACACTGCTGGGGATCGACAACGCGCTTCCGCGCTACGTGGCGATGACCGACGCGGAAAGGCCGCGCGAACGCGATGGGTTCTTGGTGGCGGGGATTTTGTGCGGCGGCGCGGTGGTTGTGCTGGCCGTCTTGATCCTCAACGGAGCGGGGGCCACCTTCAGCCAATGGTTCTTCGGACGAAAGGGCCTGCGCGACCTCGTGCTCGCGCTGTCACTGTTTCTTGCCGGGGGCGACGCGCACGGTATTGTGTACGGCTTTTATCGCGGACGCCTGGCGATGAAGCGTGCCAACGCGTTGCAAATGATCAATCTGGTCGTTGTGCCGCTGGTTTCCGTTGCGGCGCTCGCCTGGACGCGCTCGACGGCGTTGATCGTGGACGCCATGGGCGGCCTGATGCTTCTGTTCAGCTTGTTGTTTGCCTTGCCGCTGCTGCCACAGATCGCGCGCGCTTTTTCGCAGAACCTGCGCACGCCCTCGAAGACGCTGCTGGAGTACGGCGTTCCGCGGCTGCCTTCGCTGCTCGGGTTGGGAGCGATGCTGGCCCTCGGACCGCTGGTCGCCTCCAAGAAAATCCCGCTGGGGCACGTGGCGCCTCTCCTGATCGGAATGAGCTTGCTGATGGGCATCAGCGCGAGCGCCAAGCCGCTGGGCCAGATCCTGCTGTCAAAGGTCAGCATGTTCGTTTCGCAAAATCGCACAGCCGAACTGAAGCTCCACCTGGCCTATTTGCAGGAGGCGGTGATCGCCAGCTACGTATTCATCTGCCTGCAACTGATTGTGTTCGCCGACGTGGTGCTGCGCGCGTGGGTGGGGAATCGGTTGAGTGGAGGAGTCGCGGTGGTGCGCCTGGTCCTTCTAGCCGTGCCGTTTTACCTCGTGTTTTCGGCGCTGCGCAGCGTGATCGACGCGAAGAGCGTGACCCCCTACAATGCATTCAACGTCCTGATCGCTTCGGCGGCGTTTCTCGTCTTTCTTGGCCTCGCCGTATTGTTCAGCCCGGCCAGCAGCCTGCTTTCGAGCATCGCGCTGGCCACGGTGGGCGCTATCGCGATTCTCGCGGCGCTCACCATCCGCACCATGCGCCGGCTCTACGAGCTGGAGATCAACTGGAAACGATCTGTGGCTGCTGTGCTGCTGAGCGCCGTTCTGGCCGGCGTAAGTTACGGGTTGAGACTTGCGCTCGGCTCCGCATTGAATCTGGGGACGGCGTTCGGCATCGGCTTGGCAGTCACGGTGGTGTTCATCTTCCTGCTCAAGCGGGCTGGGTCTCCGTGGCTGCCGTTCTTCTGGAATCTGGCGTTCCATCGCGGGGCTGCCAGTGTCTAGCCCGGTGCAAACCCGCAAAGCGGTTCGCGTCGCGACGCTCCCGGCGGAACAGTGGGCGCAATGGGACGCGCTGGTGGACAAGTCGCCGCACGGCACCGTTTTTCATAAGACGTGGTGGCTCGAAGCGACCGGCTGCGCATTCGATATTCTGGGCTGCTGGAACGATGAGGGTGAGCTGTCCGCCGGGATTCCGCTGGTTCGCAAGAGAAAGAGTGGGCTGGCGCTGTATCACGCTCCGCCGCTGACGCCGTATCTGGGACCGGTGTTCGATCTTTCCGGCGCGGGCTGCATGCGCGACAGGCTCTACTGCATGAGATCGCAAGGTGAGTCGCTGGCTCGCGCGATTCAGGGGTTCGACAGCTTCTGCCAGATTGCCGGAACCGAAGCGCCCGATCTGCAGGGTTTTCTGTGGGCCGGCTTTCATGTCGAACTTGGTTACACCTTCCGCTTCGACGCAGGAACGACCGCAGAGCAAGCGTTGCACGAGGCTGCCCGCACGCACCGCCAGAAGCTGAATCCCAAACGGAACGAGGATCTTGCCGTCGAGCGCGGTTTCGATACTGCGGCGCTGCTCGAGCTGAACCGCCTGACCTTCTCGCGACAGGGGCGCGCCTTGCCGTATTCGGAATCGATGGTGCAGGCGCTGGCTCGAGCGGCGGCGCTGCATGAATGCGGCGTCGTCTACGTGGTACGCGAGCGCGGCCAGCGGCCTCTCTCCGCTTTGTTTGTCGTGCACGACTCGCGTGCGTCGTACCAGATTGTTTCCGGGATCGATTGGAACGAGCGCAATTCCGACGCGGGCTACCTGACCACCTGGAGCGCGATGCGCGACGCGCTGGAGGGTGGGCGCGCGTTCGATTTCGAAGGATCACGCATCCGCGGCGTCGAGCAGTACTACCGCCGCTGGGGCGCGCCCGCCAAGCCCACTTGGAAGCTGACGAAAACGGGCTCTTGGCGCGGGCGCATGGCAAAGATTTTCTTGAACGGCACGAACGGAAACGGAGCGAACTGACTTCGTCCCGGCCCTCGGGGGGAGAACATGTCGCAGGTGGGTGTTTCGCAAGCGGGTTCCACGGCAGAAGCGCAAGTTCACGGCGAGCCGTCGCGCTTTCCGGCCTTGCTCACGCGTGAAGCGAGAGCCTACGCGATGAAAGAACTGGCGCGCCGCGCGGGCGTAAGCGCGGATTTCTTCCGAACCTGGAAAATGGAATTTTCCGAGACCGGCACCACGGTCTACGTTCTTCCGGGGACACGCAAACGCGTCTTTTTTCCCGACGCGCCAAGCGATATCTGGCCGGACCTGATCCGCGGCGATTTCCGCACCCTCCGGCTCGGCTGGCTGAATGAGTCCGCGGTTCCATCGATTCAACAGGCCGTCGTGCCGTTCGTGCACAAATCGCAGTCGCAAACGAAAGCGCTTTTCCGGACGCCGGATTCGGAACAGGTCGAATGCACGGTGGACCTGCCGCTGGCCGCGCTGTTGATCCTTTCGCGCTGGGAAGAGCGCGTGATTGAAGAACGCGACCAGCACGGGCGCATTCCCGCAAGCGCGTCCGTGGCCTATCGCGAGCGCTTCTTGCGCCGGCCCGTGGTCGATGAGTACGGCATGGCTTTTCGCCAGGCACTGCAGTGGCTGATGCCGAATTGGCGGCCCATACCGTCCGCGATGCGCGTGCACGTGTCGCACGACATCGACACGGTGGGCTTGCCCTTCAGCCTGCGCAGCGCGGTCGGGCACACACTTCGTCGGCACAATCCCCTGGCCACGGCGAATGATTTTCTGGGCATGCTTCCCGGGTTCAACCCCGCGTTGTTGGAGATGATTCGAACGCTGGTCACGCTGTGCCTCCGGCGCGATTTGCAGCCGGCGGTGTATTGGAAGGGAACTACGCGGGGAAGAAAGCGCAAGGACTACGACCCGTACCATCCCAAGGTCCGCGGCATGATCAAGTGGTTGCAGAAATACGAAATCGAAGTGGGAGTGCACCCAAGCTACAACACGTTCCGCTCGCCGGACAAATTGCGCCGCGAGGTGCTGACGATCCGGGAAATTCTGGGAACGGATACATTGGGCGGGCGCCAGGATTATCTTCGCTGGTGTCCGCAAACCTGGCTCGACTGGGAGAATTGCGGCCTGCTCTACGACAGCAGCGTCGGTTTCGCCGACCAGGTCGGTTTTCGCGCCGGAACGTGCGTACCCTACCATCCGTGGGTGTTCGAGCTGAATCGCCAGGCGAAACTCGTCGAGGTGCCGTTGATCGTCATGGATTGCACGCTCACCGCGTACATGAAGCTGGACCACGATCAGAGTTTGATCGCGGTCAGCGAATGCATCGAGCAATGCCGCAGAGTCGGCGGCGTGTTCGCGCTGCTCTGGCACGCCGACAGCATGTTGAACCCGGCGATGGAGGACATGTTGCCTCCCATCCTGGACTCGTTGACCGGCTTGCCGAGGTACGACGCGTCGAATCCGCCGAACGATCTGTATTGAGGAGGGGCGCCGTCGTTTCGCGTCGCGCGACCCGATCGCGGCAGCCCACAACGTTCCATGAGCGCCAAAGTCTGCGTGTTGACGTCCGCACATCCGCCTTTCGACATTCGCATTTTCCATAAGGAGTGCAAGTCGCTGGCGGCTGCCGGATACGACGTGATACTGCTCGCGCCGGGCGAGCGCGACCAAATCGTCGATGGCGTGCGCCTGCGCGCTATTCCCAAATCTCACACGCGCCTCGGGCGCATGACGCGAACCGTTCGGCGCATCTATCGCGAGGCGCTGAAGCAAGCGGCCGATGTGTACCATTTCCACGATCCGGAACTGATCCCCATCGGATTGTTGCTCCGGCTGCGCGGCCGCAAGGTGATCTATGACGTCCACGAGGACCTCCCTCGCTGCATGCCGTACAAGCCCTACCTGCCCAGGTGGGTGGGAAGATTTGCGGCTCGCATCGTCGAATTGCTGGAGAATGGCGCAGCTCGCGTCTTTTCCGGCGTGGTGGCCGCAACGCCGGTGATCGCGACGCGCTTCTGCCGCCTGAATAAGCGAGTCGTCGTCGTGCACAATTATCCGCTGATGAGCGAACTGGCTTTGGCGCCCGACGCCGCATGGGAAACGCGCGAGCCCACGATCGCTTACGCCGGATCATCCGTTTCGGTGCAGCGCGGAGCGCTCGAGATGGTCCGCGCGATGGGACTGTTACCACCCGATTGCGCAGCGACTCTAAGCCTGGCGGGACCTTTTTCTCCGCCATCGCTGAGGGAGGAACTCGCGTCAGAACCTGGATGGAAGCGCGTGCAGGTCTGCGGCGTTTTGGACCGCGCGGGGGTTGTCAGCCTGCTCCAGCGCGCGCGCGCGGGTTTCGTCCTGCAGCGCCCCGAGCCCAACGCCATGGCCGGCAAGCCGATCAAGATGTTCGAATATATGGCGGCGAGAATCCCGGTGATTTCCGCGGATTTTCCGCTGTGGCGGCAGATTGTGGATGGAGCCGGATGCGGATTGTGCGTCGATCCCTTGAATCCCGAAAAGATCGCGGAAGCGATTCACTATTTGCTCGCTCATCCGCAAGAATCCGAGGCGATGGGGCGGCGCGGCCGCCAAGCCGTGGTCGAACGCCTCAACTGGGACCGCGAAAAGAAAAAGCTGTTGGCGTTGTATGAGGAGCTTGTGTCGGCGGTTGCAGTAGGGAACGCCGCCCGCGAGCGTGTCATGCCCGCGGAATACAAAAACAGCGGGGCCCGTTGAACGCAGAGCCGGAGATTGCAGGGTGAGATTCCTTTTCCTCACGCAATACTTTCCGCCGGAAACAGGCGCGCCGCAGGTGCGGCTCGCCTCGCTGGTTCGCGAGCTTTCGCGCCTGGGGCATCAGGTCGAGATTGTGACTGCTTTTCCTAATTATCCGACCGGCGCGATCTTTCCCGAATTCCGCGGCAAGCTCTATCAGCGCGATGCGTGGGAAGGCATGACGGTCCATCGCACCTGGGTTTATCCCTGCATGGGCGGCGGACTGAAACGCATCCTCAATTATATTTCGTTCACAATCACGTGCGCGTGGGGCCTCCTGCGCTCGAAGCGCGCGGACTGCGTCTTCGTCGAGTCTCCTCCGCTGTTCCTTTCCATTCCCGGCTGGATCGCCTCGCGCCTGTGGAGAGCCAGGCTGATTTTCAACGTCGCTGATTTGTGGCCCGATTCGGTCGAACAACTCGGCATCATGCGCGAGGGTCCCGCGCTGCGCTTTGCGCGCGCCCTGGAAGCGTGGAGCTATCGCCGGGCGAATTACGTGAATGCGGTCACCGAAAAGATGAAGAGCATTTTGATCCAGGTGAAACGCGTGCCGGCCGCAAAGGTTCTGTTCCTGCCCAATGGAGTCGACACCGAGTTGTTCCGCCCCGCTGCGCCGGACCGGGAATTGCTGCAGCGCCTCGGCCTGGAAGGGAAGAAGGTGGTGCTGTACGCAGGCAATCACGGCTATATCGCCGGGCTGGACAGCGCTCTGCATGCGGCGAAGGTCCTCGAAAGCCAGAAACATCTACATTTTCTGTTCGTGGGAGGCGGCTCGGAAAAACCGCGGCTGCTTGCCCTGGCTCGCGAATTGGGTCTGCGCAATGCGACGTTTCTCGATCCCGTGCCGGTTGCCGAGCTGCCGCGCTACATGTCGGTGGCGGCGTATGGCCTGGTCACGCTGCGGAAATGTGCCCTTAGCGAAGGTGCGCGTCCGGCAAAAACGTTCGTGATGATGGCTTCGGGCAAGCCCGTGATCTTGTCGGCGAGCGGTGAAGGAACACAGATGATCCGCGAATCGGGCGGAGGGATCGTCGTTGCGCCGGGCGATCCCGACAAAATTGCCGCGGCCATTCTGGCGCTGGACGAGAATCCGGGCGAAGCGCAGGAAATGGGGGCGAAAGCGCGCCGCTACGTCGAGCAAAACTTCCGCTGGAACGATCTGATCCGCAACTGGCTGGCGCAAATCGACCGGGGCGCGGAATCGACGGGCGCCTGCAACGCCCGTCCTGTGACGGACGCGAAGGCCGGTGAGACCGCGCCCGGCACCGACTAGTTCTCCTCGTTGCCTCGCTCGTTTGCGGCGCCGCAGAAATCAATTCACCACGTTGAAATAGAACTGCAAGTCTCCGTCCGTGCGGTCTGTCGCGCCCCACTGCGTCCAGCCCGTCCACGTGCCGTTCGATTTGAATTCGGCGTGGCCGTCGGAAAAAAATGTGGTCGAGCGGAAGGCCTCCGCCGAGCCCTTGCGCACCGGATAGGCCTGGTAGGTCGTCCCGGCGGGCGCCTCGAAATCGAGGTGGTACGTCTCTCCGCTCAGCAAGGTGCGCATGGCGGAGAAGTTGTAGGTCGCCCACGCATATTTTGGCGAGGAGGATGACGACGACAAAGTTATCGCGGAAGCCGGAATCGTGCCCTGCTCGACGACGTTGCCGTCGGCCTGTTCCAGGCGAACGGTCAAGTCACCGCTGCCGCTGATTCGTGCCAGCCGCAGCGAGGCGGCAGTCACGTCCTTGTCTCCGCCGGTCACCGTGAAGGTTTCGCGCACGGCGTTGCTTCCGGAGATCGTCTTCGGCGCGCCGACCCAAACTTCCATGTAGCCCTGGCCGAACGACGCGCCGTCCGCAAAGTCGATCTCGAAGACCGGCGTATTGAAGTCGTACACCGACCAGGAATCCGGCGTGTCCTGGATCATGGTAGCGAAGTTCTCGTTCGAAAATTGCGGTTGCATGGGACTGAGCGGGTGCTGCATGTACAGGTTGTCGATGGAGACGAAGTTTTCGTCCGGATGCGGGTCCGTATTGGTGAAGACGAGGTGGTACAACTTGCCGGCCTGCAGTTTGGGAGCGGGCGAGAAGTGGATCACCGGAAACGGATCGTTCGGCTGCGGGATGATGCAGGTGCCAAGCGCTTCACCGGACGGCTGGTGCGCGCTGCTGCCGTCGTCCGTTTCAAGCTGAATCTTCAACGTGCCGCCGGTGCCGCTGTTGTACCCCGCGTGCGGCCCATGAACGATCAAGAACAAATGGACGGCGCTGATCGTGCCGGTGTGGTTCGACAAAAACCGGTAGCCGGCCGTATCCGGGCCGATGTTGACGTTGTTGAGCGCATCGGCGTTGATGGCCGAGCCGTACACGCCCGATGTGCTGGTCGAGCCGCTCGAACTTCCGGAGCTGCTGCCGCTGCCGGAAGAGCCCCCTGAACTTGGATCGCCTGAGTTCGTCGAACTCGAGTTGCCGTTCTGCGCGGAATTCGTGGATGAGTTGGGCCGCATCGCTGTGACTCCGCAGCCGCAAAATGCGAGGCTGGCAAGAGCCGCCGCGACCAGCACTGCTTTCAGGTGAATTGAATTGTGGAACGATGGAACTGCTGAACTACGGGTACCCTTTTGGTGCAACATCTACTCCTGGCCTGTGGATTGAAAGACCAAGTAGGGTGCAGGGACGTAGATGGCAAGTCAACTGTACCGACGGACAGGCAAGTACAGGTGCGGGGACCTGTACTTGGGGTATACATAGGGTCAATACGAGAACAGGTACTCGGTGGCGGGTACCGGCGACTCCTAAGGCCTAACAGAATGTGTGAGTTACGGACGGCTGAGGGGCCGGTGAATGTGCCCGGCGGCTTGAGATCGCCGGCTTTGGCGACTGGCTACCGGACGCGATGACGTGAGCGGCTGTGCACTGCCTGGCTATGGATCGATGATCTGATTGCGCACGGCGTAGCGAACCACTTCGCCGACCGAATGGAACTGCAGCTTGCGCATGATATTCGCGCGGTGCGTTTCCGCCGTCTTCGAGCTGATTTTCAGCAAGGAAGCAATCTCCTTGCTCGTTCTGCCCTCGGCCAGCAGTTGCACGATCTCGCGTTCGCGGGGGGTCAGGCGTTCGCCGGTGAACGCCTGCGGCACTTCCGTAGGCTTCTCCAGGCCGTAACCGCCCAGAAGCATCTCGGTCGCGAAGGTATTGAAGAAGGGCTTGTGATTTCCCAGCGCCTCGACGGCTCGGACCAGGTCGACGTCGCAGTCGGTCTTGACCACAAAGCCGCGAGCCCCGGCGTCCAGGATCTGGCGAATCAAATGCTCGGAATGGTGTACGGAAAGGACGAGCACCTCGGTTCGCGGGGACACCTTGCGAATCTGGCGGGTGGCCTCGACGCCGTTCAGTTCCGGCATGCAAACGTCAATGATCACGACGTCCGGCTTCAATTGCTCGGACTTCTCCACGGCTTCGGGACCTTTGCTGGCCTCGCTGCAGACTTTCCAGCCAGGGTTCATTTCCAGGAGCGACTTGACACCGCGACGGATCAGGTCGTGGTCGTCAGCGATCAGGATTCGAAGACTCTTCATTCCTTGGCACCTATTGGCAACGCAACCCAGGATAGCGACGGCACAGTTGGCGTCAGGCTCACCTGCCGGAATATCAACAGGATGCGCAGGAGAGAAGCGAGCGTGGACCACCTTTGCCTAAGGTGCAATCAGGTGTTTCCATTAGAAGGCCATCCCGAACTTACCTTAGACCCGGCCGCTGCTCTTTGTGTCGCTTGCAGAATACTACGGAAGCGGACCTTCGGCAAAACGGCCAGCCGGAGACTCCGCGGGAAACCTCGCGAAGGTACTAGGCCCTGCCTGCGGCAGCCGCCTGGCGCAGCGGCACAGCCTCAGGCTTGGCAGCGATCAGTTCTCTCCTGGCGTTGATCGCGTCCCGCTTCGCCTGAATCACCATCCACTCGACATCGGTCGGGCGGCAGGGGGAGGCAATCACGTCGAATGCCCCATGTCGCATCGCTTCCAGATACTCATCCCAATCGGGATGCCGCGAGGTGACGACCACGCGAACTTTGTCCGCGTCGGATTTCGCTTTGTCCAGCAGATCGCGGTAGCTGCCGTCCGCGAGATGGCGGTCGCAGAAGACAAGCCCCACTCTTTCTTTGGCCAGGATGTCCGCGCATTCCGCCAGATTGCAAACGCCGATGGGGTCAAGCCCCAGCCGCACCAAGGTTTGCATCAGGTTGCGCCGGCTCTCCAAATCGGATGAAGCGACGAGAATCTGCCACGGAATGTTCATTGGCCCTCTCCTTATTTTCTGAAGGGCTCTGTTGCCCGGCTCTTTTCCCGCCGAAAAAGGACCGGAGACTGCTTCTGCACCGCCTGATGTCCTTTACAGCATCTGTACCCGGGCATCTGCCAGAGGGTATCTGTACGTTAATACAGTTTTCGGTAGCAGCAATCAGTGCGTGGCCCTAGAGCCCTCTAGGATTTCACTGTAGATCGACAATTTCTGGCGAGCGCTCCAGGGTGTATCGGAATACTTTATCCGAAGCCTGCCATCCCTGCTGTCCGGCAAATTGGCGGTCGACACCCGGGTATTCCTGATCGGTCCCGCTCCTTAGACATTACGTGAAGGAGCGCATGCGATTTCCAGCCACCCTCGTATTCAAGCTGCCGCAACCGTATGGTCTTCTGAGTTTGGCCTCGGCCGGCCCGGGCCACCCGAAAGGAGACGCCATGAATTGGGATCAAGTCGCAGGGAACTGGAAGCAGGTGCGCGGAAAGATTCGCGAGCAGTGGGGAGATCTGACGGACAGCGATCTGGACACCGTCGCCGGAAGACGCGATCAGTTGGTCGGAGTGCTTCAAGAGCGCTACGGCTGGGCCAAGGAGGAGGCCGGCCGGCGCGCCGATATGTTCATCGAATCGCTCCGTGACCGATCAAAGGCCGTCGGCCGGTAGCAGTATTCATTGAGGGCGTAGGCAAAGTCGAGGCTGTCCCGGCCGTGCCGCTGGCCGGTGGTGACTTCTGTTTCGCGGCATTCGGCACGAGCCGGCAGTCTCGCCGGATCATTCCTCGCGCAGCAGGATTAATGGATCAATGGACAGCGCGCGCTGCGCAGGAATCCACGTGGCGACCAGCCCCACCAGCAACATGGCCAGAACCACACCGGCCAGCACCAGCGGGTCGCGCGGGCTGGCCTGATAGACGATCGAAGCGAGCACGCGGCTGGCCAGGATTCCCAGCACCAGGCCGACAGCTGAGCCGAAGGCCAGCAAGCGGAAGGCCCGGCCCAGCGCCGCTCGCAACAGTTCCCGCGGTTGCGCGCCGAGAGCGATGCGAATCCCCAGTTCGCGCTTGCGCTTGCTGACGGAATAGGCCGCCATTCCGAAAATGCCAGTGATCGAGAGCATTGCGCCCATCAGCCCCAGAATGCCGAGCGACGCCGTGGCCACGCGGGGCGCGAACAACGCGCCGTTCATCTCTTCGTTCCAGGTCTGAATGAAAGAGGGGAGTCCGGGGTCGAGGTCGCGCAGCTTGCTCCGTATGGCCGCGGCCAGCTCTTGCGGAGCCTGCCGCGAACGCAGGACGAGCCACGAATCGCTCGAGGGCGATTGCAGAATGGGGAAGAACATCGCCGCGCGCGGATCTTCCGCGAGATTGGCCGTGTACTTTCCGTCCTGGACGATCCCCACTACCTGGATGCGCGTACCGTTGCCCAGCTTGAAGTACCCGTCCAACGCTGCAGAAGGCGAGCGGAAAAGCAAGCGCACAAACTCCTGGTTGACAATCGCCACGCGAGGCGCCTGTTCGTCATCATTCCAGGTGAAACTTCGGCCCGCCGCCAACGCCGTCCCTGCCGCTTGAAAATAATCCGGAGAGATGCTGTAGGTGATCGCATTCGTTGCGACATTGGACAGCCTCATATCGGTCGTCTTTCCGGTGAAGACGCCGGTTAAGTTCCAGCCCATGTGCAACGGCGGAACGCTGACCAAACCGACCGAGGTCACGCCGGGAATGGTTTTCATCACATCGATCATGCGCTTCTGCATTTCCGGGACTCTCTCCCCGGCATAACCTGCTGCCCGCAAGTCGGTTTCCACCAGCATGGCGTTGCGCGGCTCGACGCCAAGATGGCTCCGCAGAGAGCGCACGAGCCCGCGCACGGCGACGAACGAAGAAGTGACCAGGACCGCGCAGAGCGCAATCTGCACCGCAAGCAACAGGTCGCGAGCGGTAATCCTGCGAGTCATGGCGACGGGTGATCCCGATTTGATGACGCCGTAAGGATTCGTCCGCAGGACCTGGCGAACGGGAACCGCCCCGAACAGAAACCCGCTTGCCAATGCCAGGAGCAACGCCACTAAGTAGACATGCGCGTCCGGGCTCAGCGGTATGTTCAAAGGGAATTCCGGAAAGGGCCGCCAGGAGCTGATCCACTGCAGGAGCATGACGCTAGCCCACAGGCCGACCGCGCCTCCTGCCAGGGAAACCAGGATGGCTTCGGTGAAGAGCTGACGAAGAATGCGTCGCCGGGTTGAGCCGAGCGCCAGGCGCATGGCGATTTCGCGGGAGCGGTCGGCGGCGCGCGAGGCAAACAGGCTGCCCAGATTGGCGCAGGCGGCGAGAAGAATTAAGGCCGCCAGCAGGCTCAATCCACCCAGAAACGCCTTCATTGCGCCCCCAAAAACGTTGGCTACGCCTACATGGACCAGCTGAAACGTGACCTTGCTCTCCTCCTTCGGATAGGTCTTTTGGAGTTGCCGGTTGATCGAGTCCAGATCGGCCGCTGCTTCTGTTGGGGTGACTTCCGGCTTGAGCCGTCCGAATAGTTCGGATACCCAGTCGTTGGCGCGGGCGTTGAGAAGGTTCGCGCCGTCGATTTGCTCCTGATTGACGATGGGAACGAAAAAGTCAGCGGTGAAAGCCTGGAAAGTGCCGACGAATCCAGGCGGCGCCACGCCGATGATTGTGAAGGGGTGCTCGTTGAGGCGGACGACGCGTCCGATGACACCGCGATCGGCTTGGAAATGACTCTGCCAATACCCGTGCGCCAGCACGACATAGGGCGCGCTGTTGGCGCCGTGCTCATCGGAAGCGTGGAAAAAACGTCCAAGGTACGGCTGGAGGCGCAGCGTGTCGAAATAGTTGCCGCTCACTTCATAGCCCCAGGCGCGCACCGGATTCTCGCCAGTGTCCAACCCGGCCTGGGAAAAGTTGGAGGCGGCCAAGGTCTCAAAGCTGTGGTTGCGGTTGCGAAGGTCGAGATAGTTGGCGTACGAGTCGTAGGCAAATGCGTCGCCCGCGTGGGCCAAGGCGTACACGCGCTGTGCTTGAGGCACGTCCAGGGGGCGCAGGATCAGGGCATTGAAAGCGGCGAAAACGACGGTGTTGGCGGCAATGGCCACGGCCAGCGTGAAAACCGAGACCAGCGCGAAGCTGGGCGATTTGCGCAAGACGCGGAAGGCAAAACCCACGTCGCGAAACACCGATTCGATGAATGTGACGCCCGCGGCGTCGTGAATTTCTTCCTTGAAGCGGGCTTGCCCGCCGAATTCGAGCCGCGCGCGCCGTTCCGCTTCGCGGCGCGTCAGCCCCGAGCGCTCGAGGTCATCGGCGCGAAGCTCGATATGGGAGCGCACCTCATCTTCGATTTCCCCGTTCATTTCCGAGCGCCGGAACAGTGTGGCGAGCCGGAAGCGCAGCGCGTCGAGAACTCTCATGCTTCCTCCGGACGAGCGGCGAGGGCAGCGGCAATCGCGGCGGCGAGCCGGTTCCAGTTTTCCGTTTCTTCGCGCAGGCGCTTCCGTCCGGCGGCGGTCAATTCGTAGAACTTCGCGCGGCGATTGTTTTCAGAGGTGCCCCAGGTTGTTTTCAGCAGACCCTGCCGCACCAGGCGGAACAGGCCGGGATACAGCGCACCTTGCTCGACCAGCAGGGCGTGGCCGGAAATCTGGGCGATGCGCAGAAGAATGCCGTATCCGTGCAGCGGACCCAGCGAAACGGCTCTGAGGATGAGGAGATCGAGTGTGCCGGGAAGGAGTTGCGCGTTTTCAGGCATCGTTACTCCTAAGGTGGTTAGGAGAGTAGCGCGCTCTCTCCTAAGCTGTCAAGGAGAAAGTGCAAAGGGCCAGTCGACAGTTGACGGTTGCCGCGGCCGGAACGCAGCCGGTCAGGCGTTGGTGGGTTCTTTGGCCGCGGGGCTGGCGGGCGCGCCGGAGAAGTAGCCTTCAATTTCCTCCAGCGTCTTGCCCTTGGTTTCGGGCAGGAAGAACGTGACGGTAATGAAGTAAAGGACGGTGAAGCCGGCGAAGGCGTAAAACATCGAGGCGTAGCCGTAGCGCCCGACCGTCGGCAAGAAAATCGCCGCAATGAAGCTGGCAATCGCCTCGTTGATCAGCAGGGCGACGCTCATCCCGTTGGAGCGGATCCGCGTCGGCATCAGTTCCGAGAGAGCCAGCCACACGCAGATTCCCGGCCCCATCGCGTAGAACGCGACGAACAGAAACAAGAACGCCGCCACGATCCAACCGTTTCCTTGGCCTGGAAGCGGCGTGATGAGCGCGTGACGAATCACCAGCGGGGCGCTGCGCGCCTGCTTCAAATTGCCGAAGGGATTGGAGAAAAACGCCAGCACGCCGTTCGCAGGAACGCAGTTCGAGCGGTTCAGCGTGACTGCGGGCGCCTGCGGCTGGTTGGATCGCGCGACCGGCGTCGACGCGCTGAAATCCCCGTAGGAATAGATGACCGTGAGCGCCGCCGGCTTGCCCGCCAGATTCGCATGTCCCGCTGCGGTGACCCACTGCTGTTCCTGCTCCGGCGTGAATCGGAAATCGAGGCTGGGCGCGCCGTTAGCCATCGCTTGCAGCGCGTGCGGGACGTCCACGCGGTACTTTTCTGTACGCCCGAAGAGCAGCGCCGTAATAATCATCGACACCACGATGCCGGCTGTCCCCACCGACATCAGGAATTTGCGGCCCTTGCGGTCCACCAGCACGACACCGATGACGGTGGCCAGCGCATTCACAAGCGTGAACAGGACGTAGCCCCAGTGCGCTTGCAGATCGGTTAGCCCGCTTTGGATCAGGATCGATGTGTTGTAGAAAATGACGGAATTGATTCCGGTCGTCTGATTCAGCCCGAGAATCACGCAGGCCAGCACGAAGGGCAGCACGTATTTGCGCTTCAGCAGCGACTCCGCCACTTTGCGCCCGCGCGATGCCGCCTTTTCCGTCTCGAGATTGCGCTTCATCTCCTCGAGTTCCAGGCGGGCCTGATCCGGCGCGCGCGAGCGCAACAGGGCGCTCAGCGCACGATCGTTGTTCCCGCGCCGGAACAGCCAGCGCGGCGATTCTGCGACCCAGAAGCTGCCGATCACGAACAGCACGCCGGGCGGCAGCGAAACCCAGAATATGCCGCGCCAGGCGTGGTCCTTGAAGGCGAAGAGCTGTTGCGCGTTGCCCAACTTTGCCACCTGATCGACGCGCAGGCTGAAGTACATCCCCACCAAGGCCGCGGCAACGATGCCGATGGTCAGCAGCCACTGGAACAGCGCGGTTCCCTTGCCGCGCTGGTCCGGCATCAGGCATTCCGCCAGGTACAACGGCACGACGACGCCAATGAGTCCCGCGCTGATGCCCTGACACAAGCGTCCCAGGATCAGCGGCTCGTAGCCGTGCGACAGCGCGATGATGGGGATGCTGAGCGCAAACAGGATTCCGCTCAGGATCATCACGGGCTTGCGCCCCATGCGGTCGGAGAGAAACCCGGCGAACAGCGTGGAAATTACGGTGCCCATCAGCACGGCAGCGGTCACGAAGGAAATTTGCTGCGCGTTCAGCCCGGAAGTGGCCTCGAGATAGGGCAGGGCGCCGCCGATGATGCCTACATCCACGCCATACAGCAGCCCCCCAATGCCCGCGACCAGCAAGAGCAGGCGGTTGTAGGCGTTCGAATGCGGCTTGGGCAAGGATGTAGAAGCTGTGTCGCTCATTTTCGCCGCCGTACCTTAGCACGGTTTCGCGGTCTTGTATCGTTCGATTCGACAGCCGCTGGCGCGTGCGCGCCTGGCACTCGACCCTGGATGGAAACGCGATGATTGGCCGCGAGCAGAGTGGTCATATCAAAATGCCCTAAAGTGGCTATTGCGCCCAACCACTTCTTGCGCCACTATCTTGTGCATCGCGCGTCCGCGAGGCTACCCTCTCGGCGCGAAACGGGCCGGCTCGATTTGGCGGTGATCTCAGGTCTTCTAGCGCTCGCCCTGCTAGGGGCGGTCAGGAGGGCGCCCACTTTCTGGCGCCCTCTTTTCCGTTTTCAGGGGTGGCCTCGCGGGAACTCTCGTCTGGCCGGGCGCGAGGAAAAGTTCTGAGGGCGGATCTTGGGCGCAGCTCTTCTCGACATTGGCAACTACCACCGCTTTCCCCCTCTATTGCTTTTTGCCGTCTCGCCCGCGGTGTTCTGGCCCTACTTTGCCGGCGCTGTGGTCCTGATCGCCGGCCTGGCGCGGTTGCGCTGGAATGAAGTTGGTGGCTCGCGGGGTTTCGAGACGCTCATTCCATTCGGCCCTGTTCTCTTCGCCGTGTCCATGGCCGTCTTCAGCGGAGATCATTTCGGCGCGGCGCGAGCCGTAAGCGGCGTCGTGCCCGCCTGGATGCCCTGGCACCTCTTTTGGACCTATTTCGTGGGCAGCGCGTTGATCGCCGCGGCGCTCAGCATAGCGGTTGGTAAAGATTCGCAACTCGCGGCGGCGCTTCTGGGCCTCATGCTTTTTTCCTTCGTGCTGATGATTCATATTCCCTCGTGCTTTGCCACGCCGCACGATAAAACGCGCTTCACCGTGGCCATTCGCGATACCGCGCTGAGCGCCGGGGCTCTGGCCCTGGCCGCATCTCTGGCGGAACGGTGGAGGCGCGGAGCGTATCGCGGGCTGGGCCTCGCGCTGAGGAGCGCCGCGTGGGGAAAAATTCCGACCGTCGCCCGCATCGTGATCGGCATCGCGCTGGCCGACTTCGGCATTCAACAATTGGTGTTTCCGCGTTTTGCGCCTGGGATTCCGCAGGAGGGCCCCGGCGTGCTTGTGAGGGCGCCGGCGTGGCTTCCCGCGCACGCGCTTTGGGGATACGTCAGCGGCGCCATCTTCCTGGTTACTGGCCTCGCGATTTTGTTGAACCGCAAGCCGCGCCAGGCGGCTTCGCTGCTGGCGGCGGCGGTGCTTCTGCTGATCGCGCTTGTGTACATCCCGCTGACCATTCAGCACGCGGCGAACATCGGCCTAGGCTTGAACTATCTGGCGATCCACTTCGCGTTAGCTGGCGACGCCCTGCTGCTCGCGGGCGCTTTGCCCAAAGGCGCGGACCCGGCCATCTCCGTTGAAGTGGGACGCGAGGCTGTGCTGCGTCGCGCGGGAACCGCGAATTAGCGGAATCACAGAACCGGCGCGTTGCATGGAGAAGGGAAGCGCCGGGTCTATAATTCGGAGGAGGGGTGCGATGCTCTCATTGGAGAATTTTCGAGTGACAGATCGTTTCGGCAAGCCCGCGCGCTTTCTGGGGCGGAATCCGTGGGCGATCCTCGCGCTGGCTGCCATCGTCGCCGCCTCAACCGCTGCGGTGGCCTACGCCAGGCGTTCGGGCGACACCGCTGCGCCCGTTCCGGTGATCGTCGAACTGTTTACTTCCGAAGGCTGCTCGAGTTGCCCCCCGGCCGATGCCTTCCTGCGCAAGCTCGACGCCCTGCAGCCGATCAACGGCGTTCAGGTGATTGGCATCGAAGAGCACGTCGACTACTGGAACCATGACGGCTGGGTCGATGCTTACTCCGCGCCTCAATGGACCGACCGCCAGCAAGAGTACGTCGCGAAGTTCAAGGACAAGAGTCCCTACACGCCGGAGATGGTTGTGGACGGCGTGAAAGAGATGGTCGGCATCATCCCGGGCGCCGTGCTGAACGCCATCCGCGCGGCCGCACAGCAGGAGAGCGTTCAGGTTTCCATTCAGCCCGGCGCTGCGGACGGGGCGCACGCCGAGCAGTTCGAAATTCGCGTCACGCCGGGCTCGGCCAAGCCGCCCAAAGCGGATGTTTGGCTGGCGGTCACGGAAGACGACTTGCAGGCCAACGTCACCGGCGGGGAAAACAAGGGAAGCATGCTGCAGCACGGTTCGGTGGTGCGTTCGCTGGAAAAGATCGGCGCGATTCCCGGCAAGGGCGGCGCTGCGTTCACCGACGATCGGCGCGTCAAGTTCAAATCGAACTGGAAAACGCCGAATCTGCACGTGGTCGTATTCGTGCAGGACCACAAGACGCTGCAAATCGTCGGCGCCGCGTCCGCAAAAATCGCCGACTGAACCTCCCAAGCTTTTCGCTCGCAGTGCGCCCGTCAGGCCACGCCGTTTTGGCGCCGACGGCATGCCATATGCGACGCGAACAAAGAGGCCGCGCATGTCAGGCGGGCCTGCCGCGCATGTCCGGTTACCGGGACTTCGCTCCTGTCCACGTTATTCCCGTTCGGAGTAGGCTCTGGAATTTCGCCAGATCGAGACATATAGTGGGCGACCAGTCTGGGCGCCTTTCTCGGCATCAGCGCCAAAGCTCGTGCGCTGCGGACGTTCGTCGACAAGCTCTGACCTCATTATCGGCTTCGACATCGCGACTGTGGATGAGTGCAGGCGCTTGACGCCTTGGGCGCCCTTGCCGCAAACTCGATTCAACTGAGCCGGTCACGTCGTTCGAACGCGAATCAGAGGAGCCGCCCCATGAACGTGAATCTCCCCCTGAAATTCGTTTTCCTCGCAGGCCTGCTGGCTGGCGCTGTTGTGCTGGGCTGCTCGCCGTCGGCTCGGTCCGGCATTGCGCGGCAGGTGCAGACTTTCCCGACCGCCGCCGGTCCCGTCCGCATCACGCCGATCTATCACGCCAGCGTTTTAATTCAGGCGGAAGGCAAGAACATCTATATCGATCCCGTGCGCCCCGGCAATTTTGACGGTCTTCCTAAGGCCGACCTGATCCTCATCACCCACGATCATGCCGACCACATGGACCCGGTCACGATCGCGAAGCTCAGCAAGCCCGGCACACAGATCATGGCGCCCCCCGCTGTGGTCCAGACGGTCACCAGCGCCGATTCGATCACCAACGGCGAAACGCGCACCTGGGGACCGTGGACCATCGAAGCCATCCCCGCCTATAACCTCAAGCGCGGCCCGGCTCCCGGCGTTCTCTACCATCCCAAAGG
>Ga0075272_1000032_pt1 | contig 45499 bp, 41 predicted proteins | sample SF_Rice_5C_0N_40_FD_69776 | JGI IMG/M metagenome (GOLD analysis project Ga0075272, IMG submission 69776) | Rice paddy soil microbial communities from Twitchell Island, California, USA - SF_Rice_5C_0N_404 | ecosystem: Environmental > Terrestrial > Soil > Paddy field/soil | place: USA: Twitchell... | reverse complement strand
CATGAGCGGCGGCGTGGGCTTCATCGACTGCGATAACGACGGGCGCCTGGACATCGTGGTCGCCAACGGGTCGACGGTGGAGCGCTACCGCAAGGGCGGCGACTTGATGGTCACGCTGTACCATCAGGACGGCAAGAACGGCCAATTGCATTTCACCGACAGCACGGAGCAGGCCGGGCTGACCGCGCGCGGCTGGGGTATGGGCGTGGCTGTCGGCGATTTCAACAACGATGGATGGCAGGACCTGTACGTCACCGGCTACGGCGGCGGCGTCCTGTACCAGAATCTCGGCGGATGCAAATTCAAGGATGTGACCCAGGAAGCGGGCGTGCGCGCCGCGGGTTTTCAGCAGGGCGCCGCCTGGGGCGATTACGACCGCGACGGCTTCGTCGACCTCTTCGTCGCCCGCTACCTGCATTTCGATGTGTTCCACATTCCCGACGCCATCAAGAACGGCTGCCCGATCATGGGCGTGCGCGTGCATTGCGGGCCCCTGGGACTGGCGGGCGAGACGAACGTTCTCTTCCACAATCGCGGCAACGGCACGTTCGACGACGTCACCAAGAAGGCCGGCGTGGACAATTCTCCGGGCGCCTACGGCATGCAGCCCCTCTGGTTCGACTACGACAACGACGGCTGGCCCGATCTGTACGTCTCGAACGACGCCGGTCCCAATTATCTCTACCGCAACAAGCACGACGGGACGTTCGAGGACGTCAGCGGAATTTCCGGCACGGCCGTCGATGCCACCGGCCAGCCGCAGGGCTCCATGGCCGCCGACTCGGCGGACTTCGACAACGATGGTTTGCTCGACCTGTTCGTCGCCAATTTCAAGTTCACCTACGACACGCTGTACTGGAATCGCGGAGCTCTGGGCTTTGAGGACATCAGCGAGCGGGCCCATTTGGTTGCGCCCACGTCTCCTTATGTCGGATGGGGCGGGGGCTTTCTCGATTACGACAACGACGGCTGGCCCGACATCATGGTCAGCAATGGGCACGTTTATCCGCAGGCCAATCAGCTGAAGGGCTACGGCACGTATCATCAGCCCATCAAGCTCTTCCGCAACAATCACGACCGCACCTTCGCGGATGTTTCCAGGATGGCGGGGCTGGAAACAATGATGCGCTCCTGGCGCGGGATCGCGTTCGGCGACGTCAACAACGATGGCAAGGTGGACGCGGTAGTGGTGGACGCGGACGGCCCGCCCGCTCTGTTGATCAATGAAACGCCCACCGCGAATGATGCCGTCGAGTTCCACTTGATTGGAGAAAAGAGCAACAAGCTGGCCATCGGCGCGCGCGTCACTGTCACCGCGGGCGGCCTCAAACAGCTCAACGAAGTGCGCGGAGGAAACAGCCTGTTCTCGCAGAGCGATCTGCGCTTGCACTTCGGGTTCGGCCAGCACGCCGTAATCGATACCGTCGAGGTTTCCTGGCCCAGCGGCGCGAAACAAACCTTCCACAATCTGCCCGCAAACTTCATCTACACCATCGACGAGACCGCCGGAATCGTGGGGAAGATCGCGTTTCCCGGTGGCGTTTCCAGCGGCAAGGTCACGACGCCGTTGCCGCGTTGATCGCGTCCCGCATCACCTGCATCCGTGACCTCGCTCACAGACCCGCTTCATTCCCGGAGCGAGAATCTCGCACGAAGGAGAATAGCCGCTGAGCGCCGCAAGCCGGGTCAGACTGCCAGCGCGCAGCCCAGCGAAGCGTCGCCGCGTTTTAACTTGAGTCCTTTCAACATCTAAGACATCTAAGAAGATGGTTTTTTCTCGCGTCGGCGCGGCAGGTCGATGTAGAATGTGGCTCGTTTACAAACTGCTATAGAGCAGATTCCAAACTTGCGCGGAATTCGGTGACAGCTCGAAGACATAGCGGGCAAACCCGCAGCCACTCCCCGGTAACCCTCAAAGCCGTGGCCCAGCGCGTGGGCCTCACTCCGGGGACCGTCTCCGCGGTGCTGAACAACTCTCCGGCGGCGCGATCCGTCCCGGAGCGCACCAAAAGCCGCATTTTCGCCGCTGCGCGCGAGATGAATTATCGCCCCAATTTCCTGGCGCGCGCTCTGCGGGTCAACCGCACGAACACCATCGGCGTGATTGCCGCCGAGATTGGCGATCCCTACGGCTCGACCGTCATCAGCGGCATCGAAAGCTATCTCCGCAAGCACGACTTCTTCTATCTCACGGTCGTGCATCGCCACGATAAGAAACTTCTGGAGACCTATTCGCAATTGCTGCTGCAGCGCGGCGTGGAAGGTTTCATCACCATCGATACTTCCGTGGACGATCCGCTGCCCCTGCCCGTGGTGGCCGTGGCCGGCCATCATCGGGTCGAAGGCGTCACCAACATCGTGATCGACCACAAGACCGCGGTGCGCCTGGCGCTTCGCCACCTGGTCGATCTCGGTCACCAGAACATCGCTTTCATGAAAGGGCCGGGGATCAGTTCCGACGCAGAAGACCGCTGGAGAAGCATCCAGGAAGTGTCGCAGGAGCTGGGCCTTGAGGTGCAGCCGGAGCTTACCGTGGAACTTTCCGCCCCGACCGCGGCGCGCGCTCCCGAATACGCCATTCCCTACGCCAGGGAATTGCTGGCGCGAAGGCGGCCCTTCACCGCTGTCTTCACCTACAACGACAACGCCGCCGTCGCCGTCATGCGCGTCCTTCAGGAAACCGGCAGGCATGTGCCGGGAGATGTTTCCGTAGTTGGCTTCGACGACATTCAAGGCGCCGCATACACCAATCCGCCGCTGACCACAGTCCGCCAGCCCCTCAGCAAGATGGGAGAGATTGCCGCGCGCACGCTGCTCGACCGCATCGAAGGCCGCGCGGAATACGTGCCGCAGATCGCCATCGAGCCGCAGTTCGTCGTGCGCGACTCCTCGGGACATTGTCCCCTGCAGGGTTCGACGGTGCCCGAGCGCGCCGCCTTGGCGTCCTGACGAGCCGGAGTTTCCCGCTCCCAACATCCCCCGCGTGCGCCGTTCAGGCAAACATCATGAGCATCAAAACACGCGGGCAAAAGCGTCAGGGTCTGAATCGCCGCGCTGCTGCCGCGCAAACTCCTGCTTTGCGGCCTTTCTACCGCCGTCGATCGCTCTTCTCTTCGATCCGGGTCACGTCGGGCGGGGCGATTTTCTCGCTGGTACTGACGGAAAACACGCGGTAATCGCTGAACGCATGATGGCGATGGTAGGGCCGGTGTTTGTAGAAATAGTAGATGTCGGCGCTTTTCGGCAGCCACAAGGCCCCGTTCGTGCTGTGAAAGGGCACGGCGCCGTACTCGATGACATCCTCTTCCGAGCCCAGACCGATCTGCGGGATCGCTTTCATCAAGCCGGCCTGGATGCGCACGATCTGGTAGGTGTCCGCGGCGATCCAGGCGCGCCCGTCCAGAGCCGCGTCGTAGGAAGAACCATCCAGAAACTGATAGGAGCGGATTTGTGCGGGCCGGTCCGCGCGCTGGCGAAAGTAGACGAGCCAGGTCGCGCGTCCGTTCCATTGGCCGAGTCCCTCGCAGGTGAGAGTGAAATCGCGGCGTAAACTGGAATGAAATACGAGCGGAAGGTCGGCCAGGCCGAACATGGAAACGTGATCGAGGAATGTGCTTCCGCCGGCGCTGCGGCGGTTTTCGCTGACGTTCAACAGCCCCGAAGATGAATCCGTGATGGAGATCTGGTAATCGAAGGTGCGCCGCTCGGTCGCGATGGGGCGGCCCAGCACGCTCAATTCTTCTTGCTTTACCTTCTCGGTGGCATCGATGCGATTGATGTCGTTCACCAATTCCGAAACGCGTTCGCCCGCTTCGCGGATCACCTCGCTGGCGGGACATACGACTCCATCGGCGACCGGCGGTTTCTGTTCATCCGCGCTGGGCGGTTCCCAATTCGGAAGCGGCAGCGCCGGCGCCGACACGGCCAATGCAGAAGTTGCGTCGCTTGCTTTGGTGACAGCGCCCATTCGAACTCGCTTCGTGGGACCCATGTTCATAACGAAAGTTCCGGGGGTTTGCTGCGCGGCGGGGAACAATTCCAGTTTCCCCACGAGTTGCCGAGCCAGCGGCGCATTGGGGTCGGACGGTGCGTCCTTCAGAAAGGCCTGGAGCGAGCGAACTGCTTCGGCCGTGCGTCCCAGTTCTGCCTGCGCTTCGCCCTCGATGAATTCGGCCCCGGCTGCTTTCCCATGCGCGGATTGGACGGCGTCTTGCGCTTCGCTCAGGGCGCTCGGGAAATTGCGCCGGCGCAAATCGATTTGCGCGAGCAGCCAGAAGGCTTGCCAGTTCGTGGCGTCGACGGCCACGGCCTGGTGCAGCGCTTCCGCGGAACCCTTCAGATCGCCTTGTTGATAGCGCACATGGCCCAGTCCGACCAGCGCCGGAACATCCCGCGAATGGATCGCGGCCGCGCGCGCAAAATAGCGTTCGGATTGCCGCAGATCGTTCATGCGCAGATACAACGTGGCGAGCAGATAATTCGTTGCGGCGCTCTGGGGCGCGGCATCGTAGGCGTCCTTCAGTTCTTGCTGCGCTTTGTTTAGCTGGCCCGCACGGAACGCGGCCAGGCCCTTATCGATGTGCTTGCGGGCGTTGTCCGGTATCGGCGGGGCCTTGGCATCTGCGGTTCTTGAAGAGGCGGGCCGGAGCGCGACCTCGACTTCCGTCATCGCAGATGCATGGCCGACCTGGAATCGTTTCTGCTGAGTGTGATAGCCGGCCGCGCTCACTTCGACCGCATAGCGTCCCATGCCGGGCAAATCGTGGAACGAGAGCGACCCTTGCGCGTTGGTGACCCCGCCGCCTAGCGCAACGCCCGAACCCGTGCGGTAGAGGCGGACGAAGGCTTGCTGCTTGAGGGGCTGAGCGTCCGGCCCCAGAACGCGCACCGTGACCGAGGCCTTCGCCTTCGCTTCCGGGGCAACGGCGAGACTCGCGCGCGGCGGGCTATCGACGGATTGCAGCGGAGCGCCGGAAGGCGCGCCTGGGATGTCTTGAGCGGCGGCACCGGATGGAACGATCGAAACGGCGAGGAACAAGCCAAGGAGACTGAAAACTGCAAGCGCACACTTCCGCCTGCAATTCTCCCGGCATTCCATACATCTAAGGGAACCCATACAGCAGCGCCTCGGCACCATCGATCAGCCGCGCTAAGACCGATCCCGGCGCGTTTGCTCGGATTATACACCTGTGCTTCGGAACGCAACCTTGTGTAACCGGGTGCACTTAACGAGGATGGTTCGCGGCGGCGACGATTTTTTCCTGCACTTCGGCGAGCTGGTCGTCCGAAAGTTTGTGGCGAGGCCAGAAGAAGCCGCGCAGGCCGTCGCCGCGTTTGCGGGGAACGATGTGAATGTGAAAATGCGGCACGCTTTGGCTGACGATGTTGTTCAGGGCCACGAATGTGCCGTCCGCTTGCATCGCGCGCTGCACTGTCTCGGCCAGCGTGCGCGCGTTCGAGAATATGGTCCCGATCAGATTTTCCGGAAGATCGTAGAGCGTTGGGTAGTGCTGCTTGGTGATGAGGCAATGCCCGGGAAAAAGCGGGCGATGATCGAGAAAGGCCAGCGAGACCGCGTCTTCGAAAACAACGCGAGCGCTGTCGGGGCTGGCCACGATCCGGCAGAAGGCGCACGGCTTAGGTGAATCGGCTGCGGGAGTTGGCCTTTTTCCCATGCGGGCAGCATACCGTGTTTCGGCATTGCGTAGCGCAAGGACCCGAAGGCGGACTACCCCTTCTACCCGATTGCACGCATTGGCCGGCGCGCTAGCATGGATTCAGCTTCTTCGTTCGGGCCCCAGGCCGGCCATGTCCCCGCATGCTCAGGGGAGTGACTGCACACGGCGACCCGGCGCAGGACTTTGCAGTTTGACTGCGCTGGAAGTCGTCCTTGGCCGGCTAAAGGCCTCCGCTGTGAATCCAGCTCTCTGAACCGGCGCGCCGTGATCAGTGCGCGAAGAGGGCTCGCCGCTCGCAAGAAGTCGACTCCAGATCCTCATTTCTACCGCGAGAACGGAGCCCGTGTCATCCCCGTTTGCCCCCAACATAGCGAAGGGAACCCGGTCCCGATATTTCTACGCAAACCAAGCCCGTGTCATCCCCGTTTGCCCCCAACATAGCGAAGGGAACCCGGTCCCGCTATTTCTGCGGGAACAAAGCACGTGTCATCCCGAACCCAGTCCCGCGATTTGTGCGGGAACGGGGGTGAGGGATCTGCTTTTCAGCCTCTCGGCGTCTCCGCTTCTCCTCGTGTTTTTTTCCGCCATGCCCCTCGCTGCGTTCAGTGCAAGCAAGGGGCCTGACGGGTCAGCGCGAGAGGCCAAAATGGACGCTGCGAGACAGCCCTGCGCGCAGGCTCACGCCGGTCGAGCGCGAAAATGCGTGTGCTATAATCGCTTCCGCGAAGCGAAACAGGTAATCCCATCCGTGCTGCGCTGGAGCTGCTCCGATGAGTTTTCAGAAAACCGAAAAAATCTGGCATAACGGGAAGTTCATCAACTGGGAAGACGCAACGCTGCACGTGGCCTCTCACGTGGTGAGCTACGGCTCGGCCGTGTTCGAAGGCATTCGCTGTTACGCCACCTCGCAAGGGCCCGCGATTTTCCGCAACCGCGAGCACATGCAGCGTTTCCTGAATTCCGCCCACATTTACCGCATGGAAGTGCCGTTTTCGGTCGAAGACCTGTGCGAGGCGAATCTCGAGCTGGTGCGCATCAACAAGGTGCCGTCCTGCTACATTCGTCCGATCATCCTGCGCGGCTTCGGCGGCGGCGGCGTCGATCCGGCGGGCGCGCCCATCGAGACCTACATCGCGTGCTGGCAGTGGGGGCGCTACCTCGGGGAAGAGGGCCTGAAGAACGGAATCGATGTTTGCATCAGCTCCTGGAACCGGCCGGCGCCCAACACCTTGCCGCAAATGGCCAAATCCGCCGCCAATTACATGAACTCGCAACTGATCCGCATGGAAGCGACGGCCAACGGTTACGTCGAAGGGATCGCGTTGGACACCAGCGGTTACGTCAGCGAGGGGTCGGGCGAGAACGTGTTCGTGGTGACGGACGGCGCGGTGCTCACACCGCCCCTGGCGAATTCCGCGCTGCCCGGAATCACGCGCAAGTCGGTAATGACCATCTGCCAGGATTTGGGCATCCCGGTCAGCGAGCAGATGATCCCGCGCGAGATGCTGTACATCGCGGAAGAGGTGTTCTTCTGCGGAACCGCCGCGGAAATCACCCCGATCCGTTCCATCGACCGCATCAAGATCGGCGGCGGCGCGCGCGGTCCCATCACCAAGCGCATACAGGACGAATTCTTTGCGCTGACCAGCGGCGCGAAAGCGGACCGCCACGGCTGGCTGTCGCCCGTGAGCGCGCCCACCAGCGCGGCGGTGCGTTAAAGCAAGTTCGCGGCCTTGCGGCCAGCGGTCGATAGCGCAGCACGTACCTTCCTGTTTTTGTCCCGCGGGCCGCGCGTCTCCAGCGGTTCCTCTTGAACTTTCAACTTTCAACTTTCAACCTGCTCCATTAAAATCCGCACGCCCCATTTGTGCGGTTCAAGTTCTTTTGCGCGCGGAGCCGGCGTGTACGGTTTCTTCCAAAAATTGGCGGCGGAATTCCTGGGAACTTTCGCGATTGTGTTCACCGGCGCAGGTGCTATCTGCGCGGACCATTATTTGCAATCGCAGGGTCAGACCGCGTTCGGTCTGGTGGGCATCGCGCTGGTGTATGGATTTGGCGTTGCCGCTATGCTGTCCGCGCTCGCGCATATCTCCGGCGGGCACATGAATCCCGCGGTGACGGTCGCGATCTGGGTGACCCGGCGCCTGGACACGCTGCACGGTTTCTTCTATTTGGTCGCGCAACTATCGGGCTCTGTTGCCGCCGCATACCTGCTCAGGGGCGTGCTTCCGGAATCGGCCTGGGTAACGGTGGGGCTGGGCACGCCGGACCTGGCGCCCGACGTCACGCGCTGGCGTGGCATGGTGATCGCGGGGGTGCTGGCCGCGGTGATCGTGTTCGTTTATCTCGCCAGCATCGTCGATGAGCGTGGAGCCTTCCGAAAATTGGGCGGCTTTGCGGTGGGCCTCGCCGTCGTGGCAAGCGTGCTGTTCGGCGCGCCCTTCGTCGGAGCTTCCGCCGCGAATCCCGCCCGCGCGTTCGGTACAGCGCTGGCTTCGCAACACTGGCACAATCACGGCGTTTTCTGGATCGGGCCGCTGCTGGGCGGAATCGTCGCCGCTGTCGTCTACGACCGCTTTTTCCTCGGAGAGCAGCCACCCGCGTAGTTCCTCAGGCGCGGCGACACGCCATGTCATCCCGCTTGCCTGCACTGTGCGCAGCGAATGTGCCTTGAGGGCAAGCGAAGGGAACCCGGTCCCGCCGCTTCTGCGCCAACGAGCGCCCCGTCACCCCGCTTGCCCTGAGCGCAGCGAAGGAAACCCCGTCCCGCAGTTCTTGCGGGAACTTCCCCGTGTCATCCCGAACCCGTCCCGCAGTTCTTGCGCGAACCTCCCCGTGTCTTCCCGAACCCAGTCCCGCGGTTTTTGCGGGAATGGGGGTGAGGGATCTGCTTTTCGGTTTTTTCGTTTTTCGCTTTCCGGCTTTTCCGCTTTTCTGCTTTCCCGTTTTTCGGCCATGCCATTCCCCCAAACACACGACGCCGCTCGACGCCCTGCGCACAGTCACCCCGCCGCTTCCTCCGGACCTGCGCGTGCGTACAGTTGCACGTCTAGAAATCGCATTGACCGAGACCGTTGCCCGTCCTGATAGCGCGTGTTAGCGTCGATACAACCCTGCCCGCCGCGGGCGGGCGCCTTTTCGGGAGCTTATTCTCTATGGCCGTTGCGATTGATGATCTGCTGCGCCGCGCCGTCGAAAGCCGCGCCTCCGACTTGCACCTGAAAGTAGGCAACCACCCCTACCTGCGCGTCGACGGCGTGCTGAACGCGCTGGGCGACGTTCCGCGCATCACGCCGGAAGAAATGCTGTCGATGGCCTTCAGCATGATGACCAACCGGCAAAAACAGAAATTCAAGGAAACGGCCGAATTGGATATGGCCTACGGCGTGGCCGGACTGGGCCGTTTCCGCGTGAACGTCTTCCAGCAGCGCGGCAACGTGGGCATGGTTCTGCGCGTCATCCCCACGAAAATCCGCACGATCGAGGAACTCGAGTTGCCCGCCATCATCGCGACCGTCTGCGAAGAGCAGCGCGGCTTGATCCTGTGCACCGGCACGACCGGGTCGGGCAAATCCACCACCCTGGCGGCCATGATCGACCGCGTCAATTCGCTGCGGCCCGAGCACATCATCACCATTGAGGACCCCATCGAGTATCTGCATCGCGACAAGAAAGGCTTTCTGAACCAGCGCGAAGTGGAAGTCGATACCGCGTCGTTCTCCACCGCCTTGCGCGCCGCCTTGCGCCAGGACCCCGACGTGATCCTGGTCGGCGAAATGCGCGATCTGGAAACCATTTCAACGGCGCTGTTGGCCGCCGAAACGGGCCACCTGGTGCTGTCGACCCTGCACACTCTGGACGCCACGGAAACCATTCAGCGCATCATCGCCGTCTTTCCGCCGCCCGAGCAGAAGCAGATTCGCCTGCAGCTTGCTTCCACCCTGAAGGCCGTCATCAGCCAGCGCCTGGTGCGCCGCAGCGACGGCGTGGGCCGCGTACCCGCCGTCGAGGTGATGATTTCCACCGGCTACATCCGCGATTGCATCATCAATCCCGACAAGACGCGCATGATTCGCGACGCGATCGCGGCCGGAACCAGCCAGTACGGCATGCAGACGTTCGACCAGTCGCTCTTCGATCTCTACTCGCGCAATCTGATCACGCTGGAAGAAGCGCTGATGCGCGCGTCGAATCCCGACGACTTCCGGCTGCGCGTGCAGGGCATCCGCTCTTCGGCCGACGCGGCGCGCGAAGAGATGGAGCGCGCTATGACGGAATTCGAGCGTATCGGCCACCGCTAGAGGTTTCCCGCGAACATCTGCTTGTAGGTTCGTCGGCCGGACGCCGCTTTCGGAGTGCAGCAGCCGCTGCCCCTTCTTCGTTCTTCGCCGGTTATTGCAACGGCGCGGAAAAGTGTTCGTGCACGATCAGCCAGTGCCCGCCGCGCAGTTCCCAGATTGTCGTATGACGCCCGTCCATCTCGACCGTTTGTCCGCTTTTCTTCTTGCCGGACAAGTGCCACGTCTCAGTCGTCCACGCGATCGTGCCGTGCCGCGTGACGCGCAGGTCGTTATGCGGCGTAAACTTCGCGCTCGCGAACGAGGCAAACACCGCGCGCACGCCCTTCTCGTAAGCCGCCCAGCCAACGTATTGCAGCGGTGTGAGGTCGTAGAAGACGAGATCCGGATCCTTCGCGTACAAAGGCGCCGCTTTTTCCGGATCGCCTGTATTCCACGCCGCATAGTAGCGGTTGATCAGTGCCTGAAATTCCTTTTGAGCGGCTGACGCTCGTGCCGATCTGCTGGCCGGCTGCCCTAGCGCCGATGCAGGGGCAAATGCGAACGCCAGAGTCAGTGCGAGAATCAGGAAACGTCTCATAGGCTTTCCTCCTTGTGTCGTCAGCAGTGTACGGTGCAGAGTACGGTCGCGAAATGCGCGTAGTCTGCTGAAGTAGACCGGCAAAGTCAATCGGCCGCTGATCGCTAGAGGATCAAATCTCCCGCGTTGAACTCGACAACTTCAGGCGGGTTCTGGTTGTAGTCGCTGTAGCGAACCCAGGCCGGCTTCACGCGAAAGTACGTCAGGCCTGGCCACTTCGCCCGCTCACGTCCGTCGGGATACGCGGAATAGTAGATTTCCGTGATTCTCGCATGCTCCGCGCCGACTGGCTCGTCGGCTTCTCCCTCATATTGAACGGTGCGCTCGTCGCCTGCTGCCCAACCTCCGATCACCAGCGCGATGCGTGGATTCCTGCGCAAGTTGTCGGCCTTTCGCGTCGATCCCAGGGTGTCGAACACAATCTCGAACCGATCCGACACGGCGAAGCCAACGATCGCCGCTTGAGGCTCCCTCACCGCTGAAACCGAAGCTTGCACGGCAAGACGGTGGGACCGAAGAAATTCGAGCAGCTTGACGGGGCTCACGGCGCGAGCGTATCACAGCTGGACGGCGTCGCCGGCTCCTTGCTTCCGCGCCTCCCTGCCTCTATGCTTCCCGCGTGCGAAATTCTCCACGCAAAGTTTCCGGCGAGCAGGAGCTGTACGCCGCCGCGCTGCGGGCGCTGATGCGGCGCGCTCACTCGATCCACGAAATGAAGCAATATCTGGCGCGGCGGGCGGAAGAAAAGGAAGGAGTCGCGCGAGTGATTGCGCGCCTGCGCGAGCAGGGTTATCTCGACGATGCGAAGTTCGCGCTGGACTACGCGCGGCAACACGCCCAGTCGCGCGCCCAAGGGCGCGTTCGCATTGCCCGCGAATTGCGCGCGCGCGGAGTCCCGGATCAGCACATCGAGGCGGCATTGGATGCCGCCTTCACGGACACGGACGAAGCAGCGCTGGTCCGCAAACGCCTGCGCCGCCAGTTCGGCCGGGTGAAAGGGCCGGTCGATCAGCGCAAAATCGCGTCCGCGTATCGCAGCCTGCTGCGCGCCGGCTTTTCCGCAGACACAATTCGCGCCGAACTGCGCGCCGCCACGCGCGCGGATGTCCCGGACTGGCAGGAACCTCCGGAAGGGGAGGGATGAGTTTCGAGGAATGCGAGGCGAGCGGGTCCCGCCGAGCGAAACCCGCCCGCTTCAGTGAAGGCCTAAGCCGCCGCGCGTCCGGTCTTGACGTGATGCACCGAGGAGTTCTCCACCGGAAGCGTTTGCACGTTGGGGCTGTCCTGCATCAGCGGCCCCAGACTGGTCGCGATCTCCTTGAACAGCCCGTTGTCGTAATTTTGCACGTCGGCTGCGGATTCCCACAGTGTGACGCAGCAGTATTTCCCGGTATTCGTATCCAGAGACTCGATGTTGTCCACGAAACCGGGTTGCGCCTGGATGCGCGGAAGGTACTCCTCGTTCAAAGCGGTTCGAAACTCGTTGACCTGGGCTGGATCGATGGTGCAGGTGACGATTCGGGAGAGCATGGGACCTCCTTGCGGCACTTTGTCTTAGTGCGCCGTGGGGCGCGCTTGCGTGGGAGACTAGGCCTCTCCCGCAACGGCGTCAAGCGCATTCCTGTTGCTTCCAGCGCGAGAACGCCGGCGCGCTTTGTGCGTCCGAGACGCTTCGCTTTCTGTTCGCCTGTACGCTTGGGCACCGCCGCCCGGTTCCTGTTGCCGAAGGCGCGGCAAAAACCGTACGATCAAAATTTGCACGTCTGTGTCTATTGGGGGGACGCAAAATGGCCGCCACGTGGAAAGGGACACTGTCGTTCGGCCTGGTTTCCATTCCGATCCAGCTTTCACCCGCTGCGCGCACCGAGCGCATCAGCTTCAATCAGCTGCATAAGGTGTGTCACACGCGGCTGAAGCAGCCTTTGTTTTGTCCCACATGCAACCGGCAGGTCGAGCGCAGCGAGGTCGAGAAGGGCTACGAGTACGAGAAAGACCAGTATTTGCTTTTCACCGACGAAGAACTCGACCGCATCGAGCCCGAATCCGCGCGCATGATGGAAATTCTCGAGTTCTGCAAGCTGGAGGAGATCGATCCGCTGTACTACGACGCTTCCTACCACGTCGCGCCGGATGCCGCCGGCTCTAAGGCCTACAAACTGCTGCATGAGACGATGCAGCGCACCGGCTATGCGGGCATCGCCAAAGCAACCATGCACAATCGCGAGTACATCGTCATCGTGCGGCCGCGCAAAACCGGTTTGACCCTGCACACCATGTTCTATTCAGACGAGATTCGCGCGGCTTCCGAAACCGGGGAAGGGAAATTTGAGATCAAGGAACAGGAGCGCGCGCTGGCCACGCAACTGGTGGAAAGCCTGGCCGCTCCATTCCAGCCCGAGAAGTACCACGACACGTATCAGGAGGCGTTGCGCACTCTGATCGAGGCCAAAGCGAAGGGGCAGGACGTCGTGGCGGTGCCGCAAGCGGCGCAAGCACCGCCCGTCGATCTGATGGCGGCGCTCAAGCAGAGCTTGTCGCAAAAGCCGGCGGCGCCGCGCGCGGAGAAGAAAACATTATTGCGCGTCGTTCCAAAGACAGCCCAGCCATCCGCCGCGGAAGAGCAACCGGCTAAGAAACCGCGTCGGAAGGTGGGCTAGTCGATCTTGGCTGTTGGACAGGAAGCCGGATTTCAGCGAGACACGCAGAATTCACTCTGTGTTGCGCGCACCGAGGCTAAGCTTATGCCGCTGCGGCCAGGTACTCCCAGGAATTTCCAGAGTACTTCACCTGGAACACGCCACCTTCATCCGCATGAAGGAAGTACTGGCCTTCCGGAATGCGCTGAGCGTGCGCGGAACGGACGGAGCACTTCGTCCACTGCAGCGGAGGAGCTGCGCGGCCGTGCTGCTTGACCTCCGGCCCGGAATGCATCCCGTAAGTTACACGGTACTCAACGCCAGTAGGCCGGGTGGGTACTAACCGCCCTGATCCCTGTATCTTGCGCTTGTTCTCCTTAATCATGCCCAATTAGATGCAGGAAGGGGCGAAAAAGTTTGCGGCGCGCATCCCGTTTTTGGAATTTTATGTATCTCCCGTTCTATGTAGGAGATACAGACGGGCCTGACATCTTGAGGAGCCTCTGCATCGCCATTTTCCGTCATCTGCTCGAACTCTTTGATCTGGCGGTGTTTAGGGGAGAGTTGGGTGTTCATGCAGACCTGACTCGCAATTTCGGCGAACCAAGGTCCCACCAGATCGAATCAAGCCTGTTCCGCCTGCGCTAGGGATGGCCGAAGCGTGGCCGTTGCAAATAACGCAGAACGTGCATAGGCTTAGGGGCTTGGCGGCTATCCAGGACACATGGAATGACGTCGCGCAGCTTTGAAATCGGCAAAATACGCATAGGCGGCGCCGCGCCTCTGTTCGTGATCGCGGGGCCGTGTGTAATCGAGAACGAAGATCATGCCAGCGCCATGGCCCACAGCCTGCTCTCTGCCGCGCAGGAAATGGGTTTTCCGCTGATCTTCAAAGCCTCCTACGACAAGGCCAACCGCTCGTCTCTATCGTCCTATCGCGGCCCGGGCCTGGAAGAGGGCCTGCGCATCCTGGCCCGGATTAAGCGCAACACGGGATTGCCGATCCTGACGGACGTGCATGACGTTTCGCAGGTCGCACCCGCGGCGGAAGTCTGCGATGTGCTGCAAATTCCTGCGTTCCTCTCGCGCCAGACGGACCTGCTGGTCGCCGCTGGGCGCACAGGGCGCGTGGTGAACATCAAAAAGGGGCAATTCCTTGCGCCGCGCGAGGCGGGCAGCGCGGCGGAAAAAGTCGCCAGCACCGGCAACGAAAAGATTATCCTGACCGAGCGCGGCAGCTCGTTTGGATACCAGAATCTGGTCGTGGACATGCGCTCGTTCCCGATTATGCGCAAATTCGGCTACCCGCTCGTGTTCGACGTGACGCACTCGGTGCAATTGCCGGGCGGGGAAGGCAAGTCCAGCGGGGGCCAGCCGGAATTCATCGAACCGCTGGCGCGCGCCGGCGCGGCGGTGGGGATCGACGGAATTTTCCTGGAAGTGCACGAGAATCCCGCGCAAGCGCTGTCGGATGGCACGAACGCGCTTCCCCTTGACCAGTTCCGGCCGCTGATGCGCAAGATCCTGCAACTCTCGGCCCTGGCGCGCGAGTGGCAAATCCTGTGAATTCCGGAGCGAGCGTTTGAAGATGTCCAGCCCCTCCAAATCCGGCAAAATTGCAAACGCGCCTCTAGCCACCGCCAAACGCGTCCTGCAAATCGAGGCGGACGCCATTGGCAGCTTGATCGAGCGCCTGAACCACGATTTCGAGCGCGCCGTCGAGATCCTTTTCCGGTGCAAGGCGCGTGTGGTGGTCACCGGCCTCGGAAAATCGGGGCTGATCGGACGCAAAATTTCCGCGACTCTGGCCAGCACCGGCACGCCATCGCTCTTTCTCCATGCGGCCGAGGCGCTGCATGGGGACTTGGGCATGCTGACGCCGGACGACGTGCTGCTGGCAATTTCGCAAAGCGGCGAAACCGAAGAACTCGTCGCGCTGCTGGAGTCCGTGAAACGCCTGGGCATCCACCTGATCACGCTGACCGCGCAACCGCGCTCGACCTTGGGCCAGGCGAGCGATGTTGTGCTGGACGTGGCCGTGCGCGAAGAGGCCTGTTCCCTGAATCTGGCGCCCACCGCTTCCACCGCAGCCACCATGGCCATGGGCGACGCGCTGGCCATCGCGCTGCTCGATCGCCGCGGCTTCAAGGAAGAGGATTTCGCCGCGCTCCATCCCGGAGGGCGGCTGGGGAAGAAGTTGCGCCGCATCGAGGCGCTGATGCACTCGGGCGATGATGTGCCGCGCGTGCTCGCGTCCACCAAGATGCCGGACGTCATTTACGAGATGAGCCGCAAAGGCCTTGGCCTGACCGCCGTGACGGAACCGAATGGCCGCCTGCTGGGCATCATCACCGATGGAGACCTTCGCCGCGTGATGCAGCAGCGCAAACAGAATGTGCTCGAACTTTCCGCCGCGGACTGCATGACGCGCGACCCCGTCACGCTGCCGCGCTCGGAACTGGCCGCCAGCGCCTTGCGCTTGATGGAAGAAAAGAAAATCACCTCGGTGCTGGTCGTGGACGAGGCCAGGAAGCTCGAAGGCGTGGTCCACGTCCACGATTTGTGGACGCTGCAATTGTTTTGAGCCCTGGGAACCGGACCCTCGCCACCCAGCATTTGCGCCAGAAACGAGAGCAAGCCCCCGGCCCCGAAGCATCTGACAGCCGCGCGAACGGAGAGGATTTGGAATGCCAATTCGTGAATTGAAATTTCCCGCCCCGGTGATGCGGCGCGCCCGCAAGATTCGCGTCCTGCTGATGGATGTGGACGGAACCATGACCCCGGGCGTGGTTTGTTTGCAGGGTTTTCCGGACGGCAGCGTGTCCGAGATGAAGGTTTTCAACGCGCATGACGGTGCCGGCGTCAAGTTGGCCGGCATCATGGGCATCCGCACGGGGCTGATTACCGGCCGCACGTCGCCCGCTACTGCGCAGCGCGCGCGGGAAGGGGACATGGAATTTGTAATTCAGGGGCAGGCCAAGAAGACCGAGGCGTACAAGGGGATCCTGGCTCGCGCCGGAGCTACGGACGAAGAAGTGGCGTACGTGGGAGACGATCTGCCCGATCTGCCGCTGCTGCAGCGCGCCGGGCTGGCCGTGGCGGTGGCCGACGCAGCCTACGAGGTGAGGTGCGCCGCGCATTACGTCACCGTGGCCAAAGGCGGGGAAGGCGCCATTCGCGAAGTGGTCGAGCTGATCCTGAAATCCCAGGGCAAATGGAAACAGGCGATCCCGCAGGCCATCGCGTAGGCCCGCGGCCCGCAGGGGACCGCCACAGTTACGCGGCAGGATCGTAGTCGCTTCGTTACTTATTGCGTCTCTGCTCTGGAAGTGCAATAGTACATCACCCGAAGTTCTGGCGAGGCGAATCCAAAGTGAACAGCAAAAAAGGTAAGAGTTCTTTCGGCGGGGACCGGCGGCGCAAGCATCGTCACTGGCAAGTGACCGTCTACTATCATGACGGCGAGAAATTCGCCCGTGTGTACATCGATCGCGAGCGCGCCCAACACTTTGCCGAGCGGCAAAAGCGCTCGCCCATGGTGAAGTCCACGCGCGTGCATGAAGTGGACTGAACGCGCCCAATCCCCCCTTTGCATGGTTGGTAAGCACTCCGCAGCCGCCCTTGTCGCGTCCGGAGCGGCCATGCTATAAATGCTTTTGCCTAAGCGGGATTCGTATAGTGGTAGTACGCGACCTTGCCAAGGTCGAGGCGAGGGTTCGATTCCCTTATCCCGCTCCATTTTTTTTTCCGCCACACTCGAGGGCTAAGCGCTGCTATTGCGAGGCGCTGCCGGTGTGAGCAATTTCGGCGTCCCGCAGGTGGATGAAATGCCGTGCGGCGTTAGCTTATTCGCTTTCTGAATGGAGGATTTTTCTTTGGCGACTGAACGAACATTGGCAATTATCAAGCCGGATGCCGTGGAACGCAACCTCACCGGCGAAATCGTGAGCCGCATTCACGCGGCCAAGTTTCAGATTGTGGCCATCAAGTCACTGCGCTTGACGAAAAAAGAAGCCGAGGGATTCTACGCCGTGCACCGCGAACGCCCCTTTTTCAAGGATTTGACCGACTTCATGAGCTCCGGCAAAGCCGTGGTCATGGTTCTCGAAGCGGAAAGCGGCATCTCCAAGTGGCGCGAAGCCATGGGCGCCACGGACCCGGCCAAAGCCGCTCCGGGCACAATCCGCCGCGAGCTGGGCACCAGCATTCAGTACAACTGCACGCACGGTTCCGACGCCCCCGAAACCGCTGCCTTCGAGATTTCCTACTTCTTCGCCGGTTCCGAGCTGGTGTAGCGCGTTTCAGGCATATCAGCGAGTCGGATGAGCCGGCCTGAGTCCCGCCCGCATCTCAAGTCGCCGTCGCGGCGATGCGTGGTATCAAAATTACCCATCTTTCGCCCGCGCTAAATCCCAGCGAGCCCATCTGCCTAACCCCTGCAGAATCAGTGCCCGCCTTTCAGGCTGCTATCGGTTTTGGGCCATGTCGCTGGACGTTCTTGATCGATACACGTGTCGAACAAATTTATATCCTAAGTACCTTTAGAATCAGCGGAAGCGCGAAAATTGATCGATACAAAATTGAAGGTTTTTTGTCGTCGTGTTCCGCTGCACCAAAGTGGTGCACTTCCGGAGCTATGGCTGCCCCTTTTGTGCCGCGCGCCTGCTGCCGATCAACCGCTGGCACTGCCGGGCGATGGCCCAATCCTCCTGCGCATGAATCACGAGCACGCGGGCGCGCGAGCCTGCCGCGGAAATGTCAACGTCCGGCGCGGCGTGCGCGTTCTTGGCGGCATCCAGCTCCAAACCCAGATAGCCGAGATTGGCGCAAGCAGCGGCGCGAACGGCCGAGGAGTGCTCGCCGATGCCGGCGGTGAACACCAGCGCGTCGATGCCGCCGAGCGCGACAACCATTGCGCCGATGCCTGCCTGTAGGCGGTGCACGAAAATATCGAAGGCCAGCTTCGCGCGAGTATGTCCTTGCGCCTTGGCTTGTTCGATCTCGCGCATGTCGCTGGAGAGGCCGGAAATTCCGAGCAAGCCCGATTGCGTGTTGAGCATTTCGTCCATGTGCTGTCCGCTGACGCCGTGCGTTGAAGCGAGATAGGTGAGGATGCCGGGATCGACGGAACCCGAGCGCGTCCCCATCATCAGTCCTTCGAGCGGGGTGAAGCCCATCGTGGTGTCGATGCTGCGGGCATCGCGAACCGCGGCCAGCGAGCAGCCATTGCCGAGATGGCAGGTGACGATTCTCAGCGAGCCAAGTTCGCGCTGCAGGAGCTGGGCGGCGCGTTCGGCGCAGTACTGATGATTGATCCCATGGAAACCGTAGCGGCGAATTCCTTGCGCGACCCAATCGTACGGACCGGGATAGACGTACGCGGCTTCGGGCATCTGGCTGTGAAACGCGGTATCGAACACGGCGATTTGGGGGACCGCGTCGAGGTGCTCCTCGATCAGATCCATGCCAGCCAGCTCTGCGCGATTGTGCAGCGGCGCAATGAACGCAAACTGCGCAATCGCGGATTTCACTTCGGGCGTGATGAGGGCGGGATCGCGGTAATGCGGCCCGCCGTGCACGACGCGATGGCCGACCGCGTCGATTTCGGCAGGGCGGGAAATGACGCGGGTTTCGCCGGACCAAAGCGTATCGAGCAACTGCGCGATAGCGCGCTTGCGCGAACTCGCTTTGGTGGTGTGGCGAACGTCCGCACCGCGGGAGGTACGGACGTGAATCGCCGCTTCAGGTTCAGGGACTTCCTCTAGCTCTCCGGCGTTCCATTCGATGGTGCCTTCCCACAGGGGCTGCGGCGGGTCCGGTGGAGCATCCGCGCCGATTTCGAACAGCGAACTCTTCTGGCTGCTCGAGCCGGAATTCAGCACCAGAATTTTCATCGCTCAGTAAGGCCATTTCCAGTCGCGGATTTCCGGGAGATCGTCGCCGCGGTCGCGAATGTAATTGCTGTGTTCGACCAGCTTGTTCCGCAGGAACTGCTTGAAATGGCCGTTGATGGGCTGCAAGCGCGGTACGCGATCGACCGCGTCGCCCGCCAGGTGGAAGCGGTCGAGGTCGTTGCGCACGGTCATGTCGAAGGGCGTGGTGGTGGTGCCTTCTTCCTTGTAGCCGCGCACGTGAATGTTGTCATGATTCGTCCGGCGATACGTGAGCCGGTGAATCAGCCAGGGGTAGCCGTGATAGGCGAAAATCACCGGGCGGTTCACGGTGAAAATGGAATCGAAATCGCGGTCGGAAAGCCCGTGCGGATGCTCGGTGGAGGGCTGCAGAGTCATCAAGTCCACGATATTCACCAGGCGAATCTTGATGTCGGGAAAATGCTGGCGCAGCAGATCGCTGGCCGCCAGCGTTTCGAGCGTAGGAACGTCCCCGGCGCAGGCCATGACCACGTCGGGCTCGCTCCTGTCGTCGGTGGAGGCCCAATCCCAAATTCCGATTCCCACGGTGCAATGCTTGATGGCCGCATCCATATCGAGCCACTGCAAGGCGGGCTGCTTGCCCGCGACAATCACGTTGACGTAGTTGCGGCTGCGCAGGCAGTGATCCGCGACGGAAAGCAGGCAGTTCGCGTCGGGCGGCAAGTACACGCGAACAACGTCGGCCTTTTTGTTCACCACGTGGTCGATGAAGCCCGGGTCCTGGTGGCTGAAGCCGTTGTGGTCCTGGCGCCAGACGTGCGAACTCAGAAGATAATTCAGCGAAGCGATGGGACGGCGCCAGCGCACTTCGCGAATCGTCTTCAGCCATTTGGCGTGCTGGTTGAACATGGAATCGACGATGTGGATGAAGGCTTCGTAGCAGGAGAAGAAGCCGTGGCGTCCGGTAAGCAGATAGCCTTCGAGCCAGCCCTGGCACATGTGTTCGCTGAGAACTTCCATGACGCGGCCGGTGGCGGAGAGATGCTCGTCGGTGGCGATGATCGGCTCCATGAAAATCTTGCCGGTGGCTTCATAGACGGCATCGAGCCGGTTTGACGCGGTTTCATCCGGGCCGAAGATGCGGAAATTGTTCGACTGCGCGTTCAGCTTCATGACGTCGCGCAGGAAACCGCCGAGGACGCGCGTCGCTTCCGCGTAAGACGTGCCGGGTTTGGGCACAGAAATCGCGTAGTTGCGGAAGTCCGGCATGGCCAAATCGTTCTCGACCAGGCCGCCATTCGCGTTGGGATTCGCGCCCATTCTTCGATCGCCCTTGGGCGCGAGGTCCGCGAGTTCAGGAATGAACTTTCCGTTTTTATCGAAGAGTTCTTCCGGATGATAGCTCTTCATCCAGTCTTCGAGGATTTTGATGTGGCCGGGCTTGGACGCGAAGTCCGTAACGGGAACCTGATGCGCGCGCCAGGTGCCTTCCACGGGCTTGCCGTCCACAGTCTTCGGTCCGGTCCATCCCTTGGGCGAGCGCAGCACGATCATGGGCCAAGCGGGGACTCCGGAGGCGCGGCCGGAGCGCGCGTTGTCCTGGATCGATCGAATTTCCGCGATAACGATGTCGAGCGTGTGGGCCATGAGCTGATGCATGTTCTCAGGCTCGTGGCCCTCGACGAAGTAGGGCTTGTAACCGTAGCCGTTGAAGAGCTGCGTCAATTCCTCATCGGTCATGCGGCCCAACACGGTGGGATTGGCGATTTTGTAGCCGTTGAGGTGCAGGATGGGAAGGACGGCGCCGTCGCGCGCGGGATTCAGGAATTTATTCGAATGCCAGCTGGTGGCAAGCGGGCCGGTCTCGGCTTCGCCGTCGCCTACCACGCAGCAGACGAGGAGATCAGGGTTATCGAACGCTGCTCCGAACGAATGCGCGATTGAGTAGCCCAGTTCGCCGCCTTCGTGAATCGAGCCGGGCGTTTCCGGGGCAGCATGGCTGGGGATTCCGCCGGGAAAGGAGAATTGCTTGAAGAGCAGGCGCAGGCCCTCTTCCGTTTGCGGAATGTTGGGATAGAGCTCGCTGTAGGTGCCTTCGAGAAAGGTGTTGGCCACAATGCCGGGCGCGCCATGGCCCGGGCCGGTCACATAGATGACGTTAAGATCGTACTTCTTGATGGCGCGGTTGAAGTGGACGTAGATGAAATTCAGGCCCGGCGTCGTGCCCCAGTGTCCGAGCAGACGCGGCTTGATGTGCTCGATCTTGAGCGGCTCGCGCAGCAGCGGATTTTCGAAGAGATAGATTTGTCCCACGGAAATGTAATTGGCGGCGCGCCAGTAGGCGTGCATCTTGCGCAATTCTTCGGAGGACAAGGGTTGTTGGGATTTGGAGGGTTTTACGGAACCAGCGGATGCGGAAGCCATGACGTTCCTCCCACACCAATTTACGCGCCGGGAGGCCGGCTTGGCGAGGGCTTATTGCTTCGCATCGAGGTCGTTGCCATCAGGCGGATGGGGCATGCCCGGTTGACAAGGCGCGCGACAGAACGTACATTTAAACAAGAATAACGTACGTCATAGAGGGATGGCGATGAGACGCGCTTCGATTGCAGTGAAGAAGGTCACAGCGACCGATCTTCGAGACAAGCTCAAGACGTACTTGAAACAAGCCAGGGCAAATCGAGTCGTATTGGTGGAGAACCGCCGCCAAGCGCCGAAGTACCTCGTGGACAAAGAATTTTTGGATTCTCTGGTGAACGAGCGTGAGTCGATCCTTGCCACTCTGGAAATCCTTGCCGATCGCGAACTGACTGCGCAGCTGCTCACTCTGTCAAAAACCATTGACGGTGATGTTGCGGCCGGCCGGCTGCTGACGACGAATGATGTCTTCGCGAAATGAGGAAGCGCCGAAGACAGCCCTCGGCTGCCGAAACGCCGTTCGAAGCGGCGCGCTCAACGCCGGCCTTTGAGCTTCGATACACACCGGACGCGGCGGCCGAGATCAAAGCGCTGGACGGCAGTGTGCGGAAGCAGCTGAGAAAAGTGCTGGAGAAGAAGCTAGCCATGGACCCTGAAGGGTACGGCCTGCCACTGCACGGTCCGCTGGCCGGGTATTGGAAGCACCAATTCGGCAATCATCGGGTGGTGTACCGAGTTTACCGTCAACGTTCCGTGGCAGTCGTATGCAGTGTCGGTGTCCGAAAGCAGGGTGATGCCGAGGATATCTACAGGCAGCTTGAATCGCTTGCGAAAACGGGGCGTCTCGCCGATCAAATGGCCTCCGTGCTCCGGAATATCCTCCCAGGAAAGAAGTAAGAGCCGCCTCTCCGGGTCAAGAGTGGGTTTGGGGAGCGCGGAGGTTCAGTTGAGCCGGCTTAAGCTGCGGGGAAAGCGCCTGAATGATCAGAAGGGCCAGCAGGTAGACGCAACAGGAGATGGCAAAGAGCGGAACGTAGCTGTGCGTCGCCTGCACGATGCGGGCGGTGCCCCATTGCATGAGTGCGCCGCCGAACGCGCCGAGCGTGCCGCCGATTCCCACCACACTGGCCACCGCGGCTTTGGGAAAAGTATCGGAAGGCAAGGTGAAGAGATTGGCCGACCACCCCTGATGCGCGGCGGCGGCCAGCCCCACCAAGCCCACCACCAACCAGAGATTGTGAACGAACGGCGCCAGGATCACGGGGACCACCGCGAGCGCGCAAACGAGCAAGGCCGTCTTGCGCGCGAAATTCACGGCGCGGCCTCGCTTCAGCAACGCCGATGAAATCCATCCGCCGCCGATGCTCCCGCCAATCGAAACAACGTAAACGGCCATCACGGGCACCTGAAGCTGGCGCAGGCTCAGGTGGAAGGTGGTCTGCAAATATCCGGGCAGCCAAAACAGATAGAACCACCAGATGGGGTCGGTGAGGAACTTGCCGATAGCGAAAGCCCAGGTCTCTTTCCGCGGAAACAGGTTTGTCCAAGGCACCCTGGGAGTTTTCTCTTGCGGATCGCTCTGGATGAGGGCCAGCTCCGAGGGCGAGATCCAGCGGTGTTCCTCCGGCTTGGCGTAGAGCCAAAGCCAGAATCCGAGCCAGACCAATCCGAGCGCACCCGTGACGACGAAGGCTCCGCGCCAGCTGAACGCCAAGGTGAGGAAGGTGACGACCACGGGAACGATGATGTTGCCGACATTCGCGCCGGCATTGAAGACGCCCGTGGCCAGCGCGCGCTCGCGCTTGGGGAACCACTCCGCTACGGTCTTGATGCACGCCGGGAAATTCGCCGCTTCGCCCAAGCCGAGCAGGAAAAGCGCGATGCCAAAGCCGAGTGCGGAATGCGCGGCGCCGGGCAGCATGGCGGCGACGCTCCACAAAGCCATCGCTATGGCGAGACCCTTTCTGGTGCCAAGCAGGTCGGTGAAGCGGCCCGCGAACACGAAACCAATGCCGTAGGCCAGCGTGAAAGCAGTGGTCATGTGGCCGTATTGAATGTCGTTGAAGCCGACGGTGGTTTCGAGGAATTGTTTCAGGTAGGCGATCACGCCGCGGTCGACGTAGGCGATGACGGTGGCGAAGAAGAGGAGCGAGCAGATCGTCCAGCGGAAATGGGTCATGCGCGCGCGCGGAGCGCCGGTCTCGTTTTCCCGCGGGCCAGGTGCCCGATCGCCGGTCGTGTCAGGAATGGCCGTTGCCCCTCGAAGAATGAAGCCGCCCAGCTTACCTTTTTTGCGCTTCCAGGGACGTGAAAAAATGTGCGAAAGTACGTATCCGCTCGCTGGATCGGGGCGAGCCGAACAGGAGCGAGTAACCCCGTGCCTCTGAAGATCAAGCCCAAAGAGGGATGCCGCTGGGACCTGGTGAGCCTGGGCGAAGTGATGCTGCGGTTCGATCCGGGCGAGAAGCGCATCTGGACCACGCGATCGTTCGAAGTGTACGAAGGCGGCGGCGAATACAACGTGGCGCGCGGATTGAAACGGTGCTTCGAAATGGAGACCGCGCATGTGACCGCGTTCGTCGATAATCCCGTGGGACGTCTGCTGCACGACCTGATCTGCCAGGCCGGCGTGGACCAATCGCTGGTGCGCTGGGTTGCGGACGACGGCGTGGGACGCACAGCGCGCAACGGGCTGAATTTTGTCGAGCGCGGGTGTGGAGTGCGCGCGGCGCTGGGCTGTTCGGATCGCGGCCACACCGCGGTTTCGCAGTTGCGAAGCGGCGAGATCGATTGGAACGAGATCTTCGGCAAGCACGGTGCGCGCTGGTTTCATACCGGCGGGATTTTCTGCGCGCTGTCGGCGACGACTCCGGAGGTGGCGCGGGAAGCGATGGAAGCGGCGCGGCGGCACGGCGCGATCGTTTCTTACGATTTAAATTACCGGGAATCGCTGTGGAAGGGAATGGGCGGAAAAAAGCAGGCGCAGCAGGTGAATCGCAGTCTCGCTCCGCTGGTTGATGTCATGCTGGGCAACGAAGAGGATTTTTCCGCGGCGCTTGGATTCGAAGTGCCGGGCGCGGACGAGCACTTGACCGAATTCGAGAGCGCCGCTTTCCGCAAGATGATCGCGGCGGTGGTGAAGGAGTTCCCGTTTGCAGTGGTGGCCACGACGCTGCGCAAGGCGCGCACGGCTACGCGCAACGACTGGGGTGCGATCTGCTATTGCGACGGAGCTTTTTACGAGGCGAAGCCGCGCGAGAGTCTCGAGATTCTCGATCGCGTGGGCGGCGGCGATTCGTTCGCATCCGGCTTGATTTACGGCTTGCTGACAGGACAAGGGCCGCAATGGGCTGTGGAGTGCGGCGCGGCTCATGGCGCGCTGGCGATGACCACGCCCGGCGATACATCCATGGCGACGCTGAAGGAAGTGCTGCAAGTGATGAAGGGGGCGAGCGCGCGCATCGCGCGGTGAAGCCGCGGATGCTCTTGCCCGAGAACGGGCGATCGAAATGAAGAAAGAGGACGCAAGCCGGCTCATCACCGAAATTGGCATTGTGCCGGTCGTGCGCGCGGCGAATGCGAAGCAGGCGCTGATGGCGGTGGAAGCGGTGTGCGCGGGCGGAATACCAATTGTCGAAATCACGATGACGGTGCCCGGCGCAATCGATCTGATCGCCCAGATTGCCGGATCGGTGGGCGCAACGGTGCTGGTGGGCGCGGGGACGGTTCTCGATGCGGAGACGGCGAGGCGATGTATTGCGGCGGGCGCGCAGTTTGTGGTGAGTCCCGGATTCGACCGCGAAACGATCGAGATCGTAAAGCGCGAAGGCAAAGTCGTGATGGCGGGCGCGCTTACGCCGACGGAAATTGCGGCCGCATGGAAATCGGGCGCGGATTTCGTGAAGATTTTTCCGTGCGGGCCTGTCGGCGGAGCGAAATACATTCGCGCGCTGCGAGGACCTTTTCCGCAGATTCCGTTTGTGCCGACGGGAGGAGTCAATCTCGAAACGGCCGCCGATTTCATCCGGGCGGGCGCGGCGGCGCTCGGAGTGGGTGGCGAATTGGTGCAGGCGGACGCTTTGAAAGCTGGCAAGGGACAGTTGATTGTCGAGAATGCCCGGAAGTTCGTGGAAGCTGTACACGCCGCGCGCGCCGCGATGTGAATCCTCGACGCTCCGATCGTACAACCCTGCGCTGTTCTGTCAGCGCTGCCTCGTTTTTCCTCACGCAAGCAGGGCAGGTTAGCGTCGCTCAGCGTATGGCGGCGGTCGCGGCGGCGGAAGCTGCGGGCGCGTTTTGGCTATGCAAAGGCGGAATCGCGGGCTGCGCGGGAACAGGGTTGAGATCGAAGAAGCCAGTGAGGTCGATATGCCCGGCGAGCGTATCTACTTCCTGTCCCTGGATCAGGATTTTCAGCCGGAACAACGAAGGGACGTTCGCCTTCAGCGTGTCGACAATCGAATCAATCGCCGCTTGCTCGCTGGCGATCCCGGAAGGGATTTCCGTGGCCAGGGCGTCGGAAAAATCGGCGATGGCAGTTCCGTCGGAAAGGACGTAGAAGCCGAGCAGGGTCGTGCTGGCGGGGAGCGTCCGCTGCTGCGGCGTGGGATCGGCGATCAGGGCGTTCAGAACTTGCCTCGCGCGCTGGGCGGGATCGGCGGAAAGGGCCAGGGAGACGTTCACCGGCGCGAGCTGATTGGTTCCGGCGAACCAGTACATGGGCGCCTGCACGGTCACATCGGTTGGCGTGGAGATGGGCGCGGTCAAAACTTCGCGGCGCGCCTCTTCGTCCGCATGGGAGTTTTCGGAGAGTCCTTTCATGCGCTCGTGAAGTCCGCCGAGGCTGGCGAGTCCAACGAGCACGGCCACGGTCAGGATCCCGAGGACGATCTTGAGGTCGCGCGGCATCACTTTCCTCCGGAAGGAGTGGCGGCGAGAAAAGCCTGAATGCCCCGCGCAATCGAAACGGCGAGCGGACCGGCCAGCGCCGCCAGCGCGTTTGGATTCTGCACCGAGACGCTGGACACTTCAATCGCGACCGCCGGAGCATCGATCGACCGCAAGTCGCGGACTGCCGCCGGTGTGGGCGCCGCAGGCGATCCATTGAAGCGTTGCGCGAGCTGCGCCTGAATCGCGGTGGCCAGCTGGCGGCTGACGTCCACGTGCGGCAATTGAGCTTCGTCCCATGGGATCAGCGTGGTCGAGTGCGGTGCCGCGACCGTTGTGCTGGTGTTTGTCGCCGCGGGCGGTGCGGGCTCGCTTCCGAACTGATCGTAGTATGTGCGCACGGTGCCGAACGCCCCGGTGGAAGCGACATGAAGGGTGATGAAAATTGCGTTGCGGTAGGAATTGGCGATAGCGGCGCGGTCAGCAAACGAAACATTCGTGTCGCCAGTGCGCGTCAGCACGACATGGAATCCCTGGCTCTCGAGTTCCGAGCGAGCCATGCCCGCATAGTCGAGCACAAGATCCTTTTCGAGCGCACCAGTTTCACCGCGCGCGCCGGTGTCCGTTCCGCCGTGCGCCGGGTCGAGAACGATCATTGGGCCGGTGTAGGGCGGCGCTGCAGGCGCCGCGGGCGGCTGCACCGCGGGTGCTTGCGATGGAGGCGATCCCGGCTGCTGGGGCGCCGCTTGCGGTTTGGGGGGCGGCGCGGTCTGTTGCTGTTGCTGCGGCGGTCCCGGGAGCGGACGCGCTTGCGCCACGAAGGCAAAGAGCATGAGCGAGCATGCGAACACAAGAAAGCGCGCAAGCCGAGATGAACGCCGCACGGTCAGAAGCATACCAGAATGTGTAGCCGTCGAAAGACTGGCACGGGAACGCTGCCGCGAACGCGGCAATCGGCGGAACGGGCGCGTTTCGGGCCGGCGAGCCGCGAAAAAATCGCGGCACGGCACGCGCTTGACAGCCGTTGCCGCAACGGGGTAGCTTGCGTGCGCCGATTGAAGCAGCGAATGATCGCGGCGATGGAGGAGAAAACGACATGAGAGGTTCGCGCGTTCTTGTGGGTTCGTTGCTGGGCGCCTTCGTTCTGGTTTGCGGTGCGCCGCGCAATATGCGCGCTCAGGCGAAGAAGCCGATGGACAGCCGGGCGGAAATCGAGACGCTCGAGACGAGCTACAACAACGCGTTCAATACGCGGGACATCACCGGAATCATGTCGTGCTACGCGCGGGGAAGGGCGCTGTTCGTTTTCGACGTGGTGCCGCCGCGGCAGTATGCCAGCTGGGACGCCTACAAGCGAGACTGGGAGACGCTGCTCTCGCAGTATCCCGGGCCTGTTTCAAACCAGATCTCGGAGCAGAGCATTACCGTGCTCGGCACCGTAGCGTATGGGCACAACATCCAGTCGACCACGCTTACCAATAAGGACGGGTCCAAATTGCACGTGGTCGTGCGCGTCACCGACGTCTACCGGAAATTCGGGACGAAGTGGCTGATCGTGCAGGAGCACGTTTCGGTTCCCGTGAATCTAGCGACGGGCCAGGCCGATTTACTTTCGCAGCCGTAGCCCGAATCCACGCAGCTTCGTTAGGCATTTTCGACGCCACTGTTTGAGTGGAAGGGCAGTGTTCTCGCCCGCTCCTCCCGCCGTAGCTCTCCGCCTCGCGCTCACCGTTGGGAATTATTCAGCGGTGAAATAACCGCTGCCGCTTTGGGGACGTTTCGCTCGTGAGGGCCGGCGACAAAAGCGCGTCGAAAAACGTTCCGAGCAGATGGCGTACGTCCGCGTCTCGCATAGTCTTGGGATCGACGACGTGCTCGAGCAGCAGCGCATTGGAAAGCGCGCCCAGAGCGGCCGTGGCAGCCCGGACGGAAACGGGAAGGGAAGAGCGGCGCGCACTGCCGGACGCGTCGCGTCCTGGCCGCGTGATCTCGTGGATCAATTGGGCCCCGTGCGCGCGCAGGCGGCGCTTGCGCATGCGCAGACGCTTGTGCGCCGCGGGATGCCGGATGGCGTAGAGCGTGAACTCGAGGGATAGGAGGACGAGGCGCCGGTCGCTGGCGCACCGCGCGTAATAATTGCGCAGCGTGCGGAGTTTCGCCGCGGAATTCGGGGCCCCTTTGCGCAGCAGGCCATCCAATTCCGACACGCGGTCGCCAATCCACTGTTCGAGGAGGGCGAAAAAGATGTCCTCCTTGTCCTTGAAATTGGCGTAAAGGGCGCCTCGGGTATACCCGGCGGACGCCGCAATGTCCTCGAGGCGCGCCGCTTCGAAGCCGTCGCGGGCGAAGATGCGGGAGGCGGCGGCGATCAATTTGCGGCGCGTGGCGGCGGTACGGGCCGCCTGGGTCCAGTGACGGGCGCCTTGCCGGCGTCGCGCTGCCGGCGGCCGTGGATTGTCTTCTCTATTCTTTACTGCATACATACACGCATGTATATTTGTAATTCATCCGGACGCGAAACGCAAGAGAGACCCGTTGGCAAGCGACGCCATCACGAACGCAACACTGGCCGGGGCGGCCGAGTGGCGCCCTCGGGTAAACCCGTGGCTGATCGCCCTGACGGTGACGCTGGCGACCTTCATGGAGGTGCTGGACACCTCCATTGCCAACATCGCGCTGCCGCACATCGCGGGGAGTTTCGGGGCCAGCGAAAACGAAGCTACCTGGGTGCTGACGAGCTACCTCGTTTCGAACGGAATCGTGCTGCCGCTCAGCGCGTGGCTGGCGACACGCTATGGCCGCAAGCGCTTTTACATGTTTTGCGTCGCACTATTTGCCGCCAGCAGCTTCATGTGCGGTCTGGCGCCGACTCTGGGCACGCTGGTTCTGTTCCGCATTTTGCAAGGCGCAGGGGGCGGGGGACTGCAGCCCAGCGAGCAGGCCATCCTGGCCGACACTTTCCCCCCGGCGAAGCGCGGCATGGCATTCGCGGTGTACGGGATGGCTGTCGTTGTTGCGCCGGCCATCGGTCCCACCATCGGCGGCTGGATCACGGACAACTACACCTGGCGCTGGATTTTTTACATCAACGTGCCCATCAGCATCATTTCGCTTTTGCTGACGCAGCGGCTAGTGGAAGACCCTCCGTTCCTCAAGGTGGAGCAAGAGAAACGGCGCGGAGCGAAGATTGACTACATGGGCCTGGCGCTGCTGTCGCTCGGCGTGGGCACGCTGCAGATGGTGCTGGACAAGGGCCAGGAAAAGGACTGGTTCGCGTCGCATTGGATCACCGCGGCCACCATCCTTGCCGTCGTGGTGCTGACGGCGTGGATCATCTGGGAGTGGCGGCATCCGCATCCGATTGTGGAATTGCGTCTGCTGAAAAAGCGCAACTTTGCGGCGGCGGTCTTTTTCATGTTCGTGCTGGGCATGGTGTTGTACGGCACAACCGTGCTGATCCCTCAATATCTGCAGCTTTTGATGGGCTATTCGGCGGTGCTGGCCGGAGAGGCGCTGGCCGGCGGCGGCTTCATCATGATGCTGACCATGCCCATCGCCGGCACGCTGGTTTCGCGCTTCGATGCGCGGCGGGTGATGTGCGCTGGATTCACCATCACCGCGGTGGCGCTGTTCTATATGTCGACGCACCTCGTCCTGGGGATGGACTTCATGACGGCGGCCATGCTGCGCATCTACCAGACGCTGGGGCTCGCGTTCATTTTCATTCCATCGAACACGCTGTCGTATGTGGACATCCCGATCGAGAAGAACAATCAGGTCTCCAGCATGATCAATTTCGTGCGCAACATCGGCGGAAGCATCGGCATCGCGGTCATCACCACGATGATCACGCGCACCACGCAAATCCGGCAGAGCTATTTGTCGGCGCACATGCAGAACGGGAATGCCCAGTTCCGAGGAACGGTCCAAGGGTTAGCAGCCACACTGCAGAGCCGCGGGTTGGGGCCGGTGGAGGCTATGCGTCAAGCGTACGGCCGCGTGGAGATGCTCCTCCAGCAGCAGGCTGCGGCGTTAGCCTACAAGGACGTAGTGTCCATTCTCGCCCTGGTGGTGGCCTGCCTGATCCCGCTGGCGTTCCTCATGCGACGGCCTTCCGAGCCGATGCACAGCCCTCCGATGCATTGAGTGGGCCTGTTTAGAAAGCCGTTTGTTCGGGCGGCGCCAAGTATGTAATTGAGAATACAAGAGTTAAAAATCGAAGTGCATACGGAATCTGCGGTATAGACAGGGGGTACCGAAATTCTTTATGGTGAATTGCTATGCGTATTTTGCTCGTAGACGATCACGAAGTGGTTCGGCGCGGGCTACGTGCGCTCCTGGAGACGCAGCAGGAGTGGAAGATTTGCGGAGAGGCTGACGACGGGCTGTCCGGGGTGGAGAAGACGAGGGCGCTGCACCCCGATGTCGTGATACTCGACGTGTCTATGCCTAATCTAAGCGGGTTTGGCGCGGCGAAACTAATCAAAGAGTACTGCCCGAGTACGCCCATCCTGCTGTATTCGATGTACCACTCACCGGCATTTCTGGACGAGGCGCGACGAATCGGCGTGACCGGGTACGTTGCCAAGACCGAAGACGGGCCCACCTTCCTGATGGCTGTCGATGCGGTTCTGCAGCACCGGCCGTTTTTTGCGGCGTAGATCGTTTCCTTCTGTTCCCCTTTTTCAAGCTGGCTCACGAGATTCGAAATAAGAGCGTCTGCGTGGGCTTTCGATTGCGATCCGTCGAACAATCATGGCGCTGCGCCTGTGTTATGCTCGCGGTTCGTCTGTGGAGGCGAACCGGTGACGGAACGGCTCTATTATCGCGACTCGTTCCTGCGTGAATTCGACGCGCAAGTCGTCTCGTGCGAGCCGGACCCGGATGCAGGAGGGAAGCGCTGGCGCGTCGTGCTGGACCAGACGGCGTTCTATCCCACTTCCGGCGGGCAGCCGCACGATACAGGCAAGCTCGGCGGCGCGAATGTGGTGGAGGTTGCGGACTCCGAGGATGGCCAGAAGGTGGTGCACTACACGTCGGCGGCGGTGGGCCCCGGAACCGTGCGCGGGACGATCGATTGGGCGCAACGCATCGACCACATGCAGCAGCACACCGGCCAACACATCCTTTCCGCGGCGTTCATCGAACTGTTTCAGTTTCCTACCGTTTCGTTCCATTTGGGCAAGGAAGTGTCGACCATCGACCTCGAGGCGCGCTCGATTGTGCCGCGGCATTTGGAAGAAGCGGAACGGCGGGCGAACGAGGTTATATTCGAGGATAGCGTAGTCACCGTGCGCTTCGGCACGGCCGAGGAATTGGCCGAGGCAGGCATTCGGAAGAAAGTGGATCGCGAGGGAATTCTGAGAGCGATCGAAATCGAGGGCTTCGACCGTCAACCGTGCGGCGGAACGCATCTGGCGCGCACCGGGCAGGCGGGAATGCTGCTGCTGCGCAAACTGGAACGCCGGCGCGACACCTGGCGCCTTGAGTTCGTGTGCGGATTTCGCGCCCTGGCGGCTGCGCGCGGCGATTTCGGGACGCTGACGCAAGCGGCGTCGCTGCTGAGCTGCGGCTTGCCGGATGTGCCGGCCTCGATCACAAAAATCGCGGAGGAAAGGCGAGAGCTGCACGGCGCGCGGAAACACATGGAAGAGCGGCTGGGCGAACTTGAAGCGCGGGAACTGTTGGCGCAAGGCCAGCCGAGCGGCACCTCGGGCGTTCGAGTTGTCAGCGCGGTCCTGGAGGAAGCGACGCCGGCGTATCTCGCGCTGCTCGCGGCCAAGATGACCGCGGAGGCAAACATTGTGGTGCTGCTGGCGTCGCGCGCGTCGGGGCACGTTGTTTTCGCACAAACGAAGGGCGCGAGCGGCGATATGGGTGCGTTGCTGCGCGAGTCGCTGGCAGCATTCGGTGGAAAGGGCGGCGGGACCAAGGATTTCGCGCAAGGCAAGGTCCCGAACGTTGCCGACGCGGAGTCGCTGGTCGCGCGCGCGAAGGAGGGCCTCGGCGCTGCCGCGTAAGACAAATCGCAGCACACCCGGACCATCGAGGCGCTTCGATCGCGCGGTGTTCCTGGTGGACACATGCCGCCGCCTACTGACTGCGAATTGCGAACACAATTGGCGGGCGTAGCGGCGTTTGCTAGAATCGATGTTCCTGCAGTCGACAGCGCGGCGGCCGTGCGCGCGAGACCGGCTGCGGGATTTCCGTCGGTTTCCAAACGAGTGGGCGGCTAGCTCAGCTGGGAGAGCATCGCGTTCGCAACGCGGGGGTCGGGGGTTCGAATCCCCTGCCGTCCACCAAGTTTTTTTGGGGTCCGGTTCGAACACATGGGTTACAGAACGTACCGGTCACGGTAACAGCTTCGCGTGCGCCGCCTTCTGACCGGCTTTCATCCTCGGTTCTCGGTGTCTAGCCCAATTGTCAAACCACTTCGGAATCGACTCTTGGCGAGCGCCGATGCGTCGAGAGATCGCTGGCCGCGATGGGCAGCTCAACGGTGAACGTTGCGCCGCCCTCCGGGCGATTGCGGCAAAAGATTCTCCCGCCGTGCTCCTGCACGATCCCGTAGCAGATGCTGAGGCCGAGGCCGGTACCTTTTCCGACCGGCTTGGTGGTGAAGAAGGGATCAAAGACCTGCTGGGGCGCGGAAATACCCGGCCCGCTGTCGGAGAACTCGACGATCACGTTGCTGGTATCGTGATCGGTGCGGATCGAGAGTTTGCCGCCGCCGACTTCCTCCAGCGCGTCCACAGCGTTGGTCATTAGATTGAAGCAGACCTGCAGGAGCTGATTGGGATCGCCGTGCACGGCGGGTAAATCGGGATCCGGCAACGTTTCGATTTCGATTCTCTTGTCGCGCAGATTCAGGTTGCTCAGGTTCAATGCGGTTTCGACCACGTGGTTGAGGTCGAGCCGCCCTTTTTCCGGAGGGACGCGCCGGGCGAAGCTGAGCAGGCTGGTGACCAGCGCTTTGATGCGGCGCGCGAGGACGCGGATCTTCTCGGCCGAGGCGCGCTGCCGCTCGGTCAAGCGCTCATCCTCGGCCAGTAGATCGGCATACCCGAGAATGCCCGTCAGGGGATTATTGATCTCGTGTGCGGCGCCCGCGGCGAGCTGGCCAATGGAAACGAGCTTTTCGTTCTGCACCATTTGCTGCTGGTAGTGCTTGAGGTCTTCGAGGGCCTCCTGCGAAGCGATCAACAAGCGCAAGCGGTCGCGATCGAGCAGGCGCTGGCGAATGAAGAGCATCGAGGCGGCCACGATGAGCATCATCTGGCCAACTTCCATACGGAATGTGCGCACCGAACGGGCGTTGCTGCTGAGCCAGATGGTCCACAGGCACATGAGCGGGACGGAGAAGACGGCGATCATGGCCAAACGCGAGCGCCAGCGCGGTTGCACGGGCGCGCGCTCGAGCATTGCTTCCTCGCGGTGCCTCAGGCGGTACGCGACCATTCCAGCCGTGCCGAACCATACAAACGACGCGAGCAGAGGCAGATGAGCGAGGCCGCCGGTGTAGTACATGCGCGCATCGATGGCACGGTTCACGATGAACGAACCGGCCGCGTACATCAGCGAGGCGCTGAAAAGATGCGCGTAAATTTCGCGCCACTTGCCGCGCGCCTGCAACAGCAGGAAACCGAACCCGGCCACCAGAAGGATGTTCTCCGAGGCCGCCAGGCGATCGTACGTCAGGCCATACGCGAGAACATTCGGCGCGATGTATTGCCAGGGAATGACCAGGAAAACGTAGAGGTAAAGCCACCAGAGCACCAGCAACGACAGGTCGATATAGCTGACGCGCACATTCACGTCATGGCGGCGATCGTGAGGCTTCAGGGCCAGCGCGGCCAGCATGGGGACGGGGTGCAGGAACACGATGATGTCGCCCACGAACGGGTTCGGCACCTCGTGGTGGAGCACCACTTCGAAGTACGTCCAGATCACCTGCGAGACGAACCAAGCCGCACAGCCGGAGGCCAGCAGGATCCAGAAGGCTCGCGCACGGTAACCGGGCGCGCGCAGGTTCAGCAGCAGCCCGGCCGTAGCGAAGAGCGCGGCCAAGCACAGCCCAATGTCGCCAATGACGGTCAGTTCGGGGCTGTAACGAAGAGTGAGCGAAAGGACAGCGTAGGCGCCCACCAGCAATACCCACGCGCCGATCAACAGGCGCGTGGCGCCGGAGAGCCGGTTGCCAGCGCTCAAGCGTGCAGCGGCGAGAGGTCCGGTGTCGTCCATGGCGCGTTTTGCGGATAGCGGCTTGCGGTGGGAATACGCCGGTTCTTGTCGCCGAGAGCCCGGCGGCATTCCCGTGCTGCTCCCTTAAGGCTACGACTTCTCAGCGCAACGGGCGATAGGCCTGGAGGTTCCGCGTGCCCTCTGAGTAATACTGATGTACGCGTCAACTTGTAAAGGAACTCCCGTATTGACTCGGGAGCGCCGGGACCGCCCGCAGCAGGGGCGTCTCGGCGTAATGTGCTGCTCCCGCGCGGGTTACGTACCACGCGGCGTGCGATGCGACGGCAGGCCGCCGGCGAATTCCGGGCGAAAGAAAACCTTGAAGCAGCCACCGGCTAGAACTGCTGCACGACCAGGAATTGTTCGTAGTGGCCGTCGGGGGTGAGATACACGGTCACGCCCAGAGTTTTCTTTTCAAACTTTGCCTGGTACAGGCGAAAGGTCATGCCGCCACGCAGCGATTGGCGCACGCGGGTAACGCTCTCTAGTTTTCCGAGGGGCGCGAGCGAGGCCTGGATGTCATGCAGAACCACGTCCGTGAAATAGAAATTATCATTGCTGGTCAGCAGCGAGCGATCGATGCGGCCCTGCTGCAGCCCCTCGAGAATGCCGCTGACCTGCGCGATCTCGGCGGGCGATGCGGCTCCGCCCTGCGTGCGGTACTCCGGCTCGAGGATCCAACGAGAAATTTCGTTGCCCACGGGGCCGATCAGGTCGATGGCGTCCTGGTTGGAAAGCACGACGACGGCGGCATCACGCGTGGGGAAGACGCGGTTCAAAGCGAGGAACCCGGAAACTTCGCCCGAGTGGCTGATCATGGGAATGCGGTTATCGAAGCTGTCGACGTCAAGCCCCAGCGCGTAGTGCGTGCGGTCGCCGTCGGGCAGAAGCACCTCGCGCGTGAATTCGTCGTAGGAGCGGGAGCTCAGGATTTGCTTGTGCAGGAAAGCGACGTCCCACTTGGCGAGATCCGTGGGCGTCATGCACAGTTCGCCGGCGCCGGAAAACCAGCCGTGGCCTTCGCGCATAGCCGGGCGCGACGGGCCAAGCGCGTAGCGCGTGTAGGCCACCGCGTCGTCCGGCGTTTTGTCGGTGCCACAATCGCCGGCGCTCGTCATGCCGAGCGGCCGGAAGATTTTCGCGTCCAGAAATTTCACCAGGTCTTCGCCCGAGACCTTCTCGAAGATTTGTCCCGCGAGAACGTAATTCGTGTTGCTGTACTGCCATTTGGTGCCAGGGGCGAAATTCAGCGGCATCTTGGCCCACTTGTCGAGAATGGCCTGCGGCGTCGTCGGCTTCGTCTGCTCCGGAATCGTATAGTCCTGCGGCGCGTAATCCTCATATCCGGAGGTGTGCGAAAGCAGTTCGCGAATGGTGATTTCGTTCGCGCTGGTCAGGTCTGGAAAGTATTTGGAGACTTTGTCATCGAGCGACAGCTTGCCCTCTTGGGCGAGCAGGAGAATTGCGGCGGTGGTGAACTGCTTGCTGATTGAGCCGATAGCGTAGCGCGTTTGCGGATCGGCGGCGCGGCTGGGATCGAGCGACGCCTTGCCAAACGCTTTGGCGTACACGAGCTTCCCGTGCTCGACGATCGCGAGGGAGATGCTGGGCACACCGCTGTCCGCAAGCATCTTCTCGATCTTGGCCTCTTCGGCGGAGCCAAGCACCGGCGTGGCGGTTTGCGCGCTAAGCCGCGCGGCGAACGCCAATGGGAGCAGCAGCGCCAGGCTGAGCACTCGAATGCGCACGCGGTTCTTCCTCATCTTTCCCCTCGCTCTTTCTTTATCGCTCGTTGAAGCAGCGAGAGTCTACGCGAAGGCGTGTGCCGCCGCAATCGCCGCGTTGATTGCAAAGAGCGCCGCTCCAGCGGGCTGCGCAATCCGACGATCAGTTGGCCGCGTGCCGAAAGGCGCGAGCCTCCCGTTGCCCGCCGAACAAGGAAAGCGGAATCGCATTGGCCATTAGCGCGTAGCCGGCAGGGGAGGGGTGGAGGTGGTCGCCCGAATCAACATTGGGAGCGAGCCGGTCAGGATGCGCGGGATCGCGCGTGATGCGGTCGAAGTCGATGACCGAATCAAAGTGGCCCGCTGCCCGAATCCATTGATTGATGGCCTGGCGGTCGGCCTCGGTATGCGGCCCGGGATGATAGAACTGCGAGCCGACGAAGGGCATGATAGTCCCGCCGATCGCTTCGATTCCGTGCGCGTGTGCGCGCGTGATGATCTGCTGGTAGGCGGCCTCGATCTGATGGACTATCGCGGCGTGCTCGGCTGCGGAGACGTCGCCTTCGCGCGTCAACATGCCCAGATCGTTGACCCCCTCGAGGACGATCAGATAGCGCACGCCGGCCTGTGCGAGTACGTCGGCATCGAGGCGCGCCAGAGCGTTTGGTCCCAGCCCGTTGAGCAGCAGCCGGTTTCCGCCGGTGCCCAGGTTCAGGACACCGAGGTTTCGCGTCTGCGGAGAGGCTTGCAGGCGCTTCGCCAGCACATCGGGCCAGCGATCGTTTCCGTTTGTAGTGGAGGCGTGCCCGTCGGTAATGGAGTCGCCCAGTGCCGCGATCGCTGCCGCGTTTCCAGGCGCGGCAACATCAACGGCCGAAATGAAGAACCAGTGCTCGACCGTCTTTGCGTCCGGCAGATCAGGAGCCGAAACGAAATTGCCATGAACCATATACGCCGTGGCGCGCGAACCGGGGTGGCTGGTTTGCCTTGCGGGAGGCGTTTGGATGTACATCGTGACGGCCAAATTCGAAAGCGGCGCCGCGGAAAACGCTACCGGGTCCGAAATGTAGTCGGCGCCGGCGGGCACGGTCACCTCCGAACTGCCAAAAAAAGTGAGCGCTTTGTCGGTTCCCGGGATGATTTTCGGCGATGCCGGAGACATCGGCTCCGCGATGTGTACCGCGCTGAAAAGGAGCGGCGCGATGCCGAAGCGGTTCGACAGGTGCACGCGCAGTTCCGTCCCGCCGATGGATAAATGGACGATCTGCCGCAGCGTGGCGTCTCGAAGATCATCGGGCGTGAGCGCATTGTTCGGTTCGGGGATCTGCTGGGAGGAGGCCCAGGAGCCAACCCAGTGCGTTTGCGCGCGTGCGGTGGTGGGCGTCCAGGCGAACAGCAAGGCCAACGCAAGCGAGAGAACAATCCATTTCGTTCGATCTATGGTATTCATGGCGGCAACATAGTACTCGGCAGCAGTCCGAACGCGGATAGAAAATCGACAAGAGGCTTTCCGTCATCCTGAATCGCTGAAAGCGGCTCTTGAATTTGCGCGCGTTTGGAAGTAGACACTCGATGGTGCCGATGAGTCTCCGCTTCAGTTCGACCGCCGCTGCAATCTTGCTGTGCGCTGGTCTTACCGTGGGCGTGCGCAATTCCGCACCGAAACCGCAGGGTGCGTTCGCCACGGGGCATTACCCCAACCTTTTTGCGTCGCAACTTGGCCATTCCGGCGCCGAAATCAACGCGAAGATCGACGCGGCGTACGAACAACTCTTTCACGGCGACCCGCAGAATCAGTCCGTGGTTTTCTTTACGGGGAAGAATGCGAACGGCCCGCTCGCCTACCTCACGGATTGGAACCATCACGACGTGCGCACCGAGGGGATGTCGTACGGAATGATGATCGCGGTGCAGCTCGATCGTAAACGCGACTTTGACGCGCTCTGGAATTGGGCCAAGACGTACATGTACATCTCCGATCCAAAGCACCCGTCGTACGGATATTTTTTGTGGTCCTGCAAAACGGATGGCACTCCCAACTCGGAGACGCCTGCACCGGATGGCGAAGAATATTTCGTCATGGCGCTCTACTTCGCCGCGCATCGCTGGGGCAACGGCTCTGGCATTTATGATTATCAGGCGCAGGCGGACCAACTCCTCACCACCATGCGGCACCATCCGGTGGTGAGCGGGCCAACGCGCTTTGGGCCGCGCACGGTGGGCCCGGAAGTCGACGAACCATGGAAGATGATTCGCTTCGTTCCCGTGCTGAAGTTCGGAAATTTCACTGATCCCTCCTATCACTTGCCGGCGTTCTATGAGTTGTGGGCGCGCTGGGGGCCGCGCGCGGATCGCGCCTTTTGGGCCCAGGCCGCTGCGGCGAGCCGCGCGTTTTTTCCACGTGCCGCGAATTTCGCCACCGGCCTGACTCCGGTTTACGCCAACTTCGACGGGACGCCCCACGCGACTCGCTTCCCGCAATCGGCCATTTTCGGCTACGATTCGTGGCGTACGGCCAGCAATTGGTCGGTTGATTGGTCCTGGTGGCACAAGGCGCTGGTGGAGCGGAAGCTCAGCGACCGGATCCAGGCGTTCTTTTACCAGCAGGGAATATCCAATTATGGAGACGTGTACGCGCTTGACGGCAAAATGATCAACGGCCACCACGCAACCGGGCTGGTCGCCACGAATGCCGCGGCAAGCCTTGCCGCGACGGATGCGCATGCCAAGGATTTTGTGCGCGCGCTTTGGGATGCGCCCATCCCGTCCGGCCAGCAGCGCTATTACGATGGCATGCTGTACTTGCTGAATTTCCTGCATTGCAGCGGGCGATTTCGAATCTGGTAGCCGCGCGACGGCGCGGGAGGAGTTAACCGCTGATGAAATTCGTGCGATTCTTGGCTGAGGCGAAGTAGGCGCGATCCCCCGGGTTCTCGTACAATAGGAGTCTGCACAGAGGCGATTAATGGCGCGAATCAAAGAGCGAGCGGGCAATAATGGCGCAGCGTGCCCGGTTCCGTGTGGTCCGACGCTGGTCCACGGGCGCGCCGCCGCGTATGCGGGCTGGTTCAAGGCGCTCGCCGATCCCACGCGCATCCGCATTCTGAACCTGCTCGCAGCGAACCGCGATCCGGTCTGCGTTTGCCACATCGTCGAGCATTTCCGCCTGGGGCAGCCCACCATTTCCCATCATCTGAAGATCCTGCGCGACGCCCGCTTCGTTTTCGCCGAACGCCACGGGACGTTCATGTACTACCGCGTGAATCGCAAGTGCCTCGCTGAGTTTCCGGGCGCCGCGCGCCGCATCATGAATGTGTGATCCGAGATCGCGATGCCCGTGAAAATAGTTCTTGCCTTGTGTATCGATAATCGTCAATATTCGATGTAGGGGGCGAGGACGCGCGCCGGAACACGGCGCCGATCGGAATGGAGGGCGAACATGGATACGGCGGGTCTGAAAGAAACAGTGAAAAACAAATACGGAGAGGCGGCGCGCCGCGCCAGGGAAGGGAAGGCGGGCGGCTGCCGCTCGGGGCCGAGCGTCTCGGGCTGCTGCGATCCGATTGTCTCCAACATCTATGAGCCAAGCGAGATTGAGGGACTGCCGGAAGCTGCCAAGGCAGCGTCACTGGGATGCGGCAATCCCACCGCGTTGGCCCAGCTCAAACCCGGCGAGCATGTTCTCGACCTGGGCTCCGGCGGCGGGATCGATGTGCTGCTCTCCGCGCGCCGCGTCGGGCCGGCTGGCAAGGCCTACGGGCTCGACATGACCGACGACATGCTTGCCCTCGCGCGCGAGAATCAGCGCAAATCGGGGCTGACCAACGTCGAGTTTCTGAAAGGGGAGATCGAGAACATCCCGCTCCCGGAAAATTCCGTCGACGTGATCCTCTCGAACTGCGTCATCAACCTTTCCGCGGACAAAGACCGCGTGTTTCGCGAAGCGCTGCGCGTTCTGCGCCCGGGCGGCCGGCTGGCGGTTTCGGATGTGGTGGTGCGCGGCGCCGTTCCTCCGGAAATCCGCAAGAGCGTTGAACTCTGGATCGGCTGCGTCGCCGGCGCGCTCGATGAATCCGACTACCGGGCCAAGCTGGCGGCTGCGGGCTTCGAGGAGATCGAAATCGAGCCTACGCGCGTCTATTCGGTGGAAGAGGCGCGCCAATTCCTGGCGGGGACGGGGATTGATGTGGATGCGCTCGCTCCGCACGTCGAAGGCAAATTCGCCAGCGCCTTCATCCGCGCGAAGAAACCCGCGGTCCCGGCAACGAAGCTCGTTTGAAACGACTGTTGCGGCGCGCTGTCCGCTCGCGCCAAATTCGATTTTAGGAGATCGGGCGCATGGCTCCTTACAACGTGCTCTTTCTTTGCACCGGAAATTCCTCGCGCTCCATCATGGCCGAAGCAATTCTCAATCACCGAGGCGCTCCCAATTTCGTCGCGTACAGCGCGGGGAGCCACCCTGCGGGCGCGGTCAATCCGTACGCCCTGCGACAGATCGAAGAAGCGGGTTTGGCCACGGCCGGCCTGCGCAGCAAGAGCTGGGACGAATTCGCCGCTCCCGAAGCGCCGCAAATGCATTTCGTCTTCACGCTGTGCGATAGCGCCGCCCGCGAGCCTTGTCCTGTTTGGCCCGGCCAGCCGGTGACCGCTCATTGGGGACTCGCTGATCCTGGCTTCGGCGCTCATACGCGCGAAGAGCTCGAGCGCTCGTTTCGCGGCGCCTTCGCTACGATCGACCGCCGCATTGGCTTATTCCTGGCGCTGCCCATCGCCAGCCTCGAGCATCTGGCTTTGGAGCGCGAGATGCGCCGCATTGGGCATGAATGACGCCGCCGGAAGGAACATGATGACGACGCGAGGCGTGGCAACTCCGGTCTGCTCTCCCCTGCCGCGCGCGAGGCTTTCGTTCCTTGATCGCTTTCTCACGCTATGGATTTTTTTGGCGATGGGAGTGGGCGTCGGCCTGGGACACTTTCTGCCGTCCGCCGCGTCATTCGTGCAGCGCTTTCAGGCCGGCACGACAAACATCCCGATCGCGGCTGGCCTGATTCTGATGATGTACCCGCCGCTGGCAAAGGTGCGCTACGAGAAGCTAACCGAGGTTTTTCGCAACCGGCGCGTGCTGCTTCTCTCGCTCGTGCAGAACTGGATCATCGGTCCCGTGCTGATGTTCCTGCTGGCGATCGCATTCTTGCGCGGCGAGCCCGCCTATATGCGCGGCTTGATCCTGATCGGGCTGGCGCGTTGCATCGCCATGGTGATCGTCTGGAACGAACTGGCGGCCGGCGACACGGATTACGCGGCGGGTCTCGTGGCTTTCAACAGCGTGTTTCAAGTGCTTTTCTACAGCGTGTACGCCTGGGTCTTCATCACCGTTCTGCCACCCGCGCTGGGGCTGAAAGGAAGCGCGGTGAACATCGGAATCGGCGAAATCGCGCAAAGTGTGTTCACCTATCTTGGCGTTCCGTTTCTCGCCGGTATCCTGACGCGCTTCGTCCTGCTGCGCGCGAAAGGTGAGACGTGGTACCGGACTCGATTCATCCCGCGCATCGCCCCGCTGACGCTGGTGGCGTTGCTGTTCACCATTCTGGTGATGTTCAGCCTGAAGGGAGATTGGATCGTTCGCCTGCCTTTTGACGTCGCGCGCATCGCGCTTCCCCTGGTGATTTATTTCGGCGTCATGTTTCTGGTCAGCTTCTGGATGGGCCGCAGAATGGGCGCGGACTACGCGCAGACCGCCACACTTTCCTTCACCGCCGCGAGCAATAATTTCGAGCTCGCGATCGCGGTTGCGGTCGCTGTCTTCGGCCTGAATTCGGGCGAGGCCTTTGCCGGAGTGATCGGACCGCTGGTCGAAGTTCCGGCCCTGATTAGCCTCGTCAACGTCGCTTTGTGGTTTCGCAAGCGCTATTTCGCAGCGCCTGTCCCGCTGGCCGATTCGTTCGAGTAGCTTCCGGTTCGCAGGGGCCGCGACGCCGCGCCCCTGGAACGTCTCCGATGCAGTGCCCTGAATGTGCGGCGCCCGCGTAACCTTTTTCCCGCATTCTCGTTTATCGTATGAGTGCCCGGAATCCGGAGACCCTGTGCCGCCCACAACCAATCAGCCGGACGAGCGGCTTCTCGTCGAAGCGGCGCAACGCGACCCCGCTCGCTTCGCTGAGCTTTACGAGTGCAACTTCGAGCGGGTGTACGCCTACGCCTCGCGGCGGCTGAATGACCGCGCCGCGGTTGAGGACGTCACGGCGGAGGTGTTTCATCAGGCGCTCGCCAATCTCGAGCGCTTCGAATGGCGCGGCACGCCCTTCGTGGCCTGGCTGCTGCGCATCGCTGCCAACGCCGTGGTGGATTACTGGCGACGCGCATCGCGCGAGCAGCCGCTCCCGGACGCTGACGGCCCGGAATCATTTCCGGTGAACGCCGAGAACATCGATCAAGTGGAGCGGCAGGCCCTGCTGTTCCGTCTCGTACGCACGTTGCCGCCCGACCAGCGGCGCGTGATCGAGATGCGTTTTGCCGAGGAAAAATCGATTCGCGAAATCGCTGGCGAGTTGGGGCGCACGGAAGGTGCGGTCAAGCAGCTGCAATTCCGCGCGATGCAGAGCTTGCGTGCGCAAGCCGAAGCCTCGACCGGGGACAAGGCCAAGCAGCGTTTGGGTGAAGCCAATGCCTGAGCGAAATCAAGCCGAAGAACTCGACGTCCTGGTCGGCGCCGTTCTGGCCGGACCCCGTGGGGTGCTGCCTGGGGCCGACAGCGAGGACGAAGTGGCGCACCTCGCGCGCGTCGCCGCTGGTCTGCGCGGCCTGCCTCGTGAGGAGTTCAGGAAACGACTGCAAGCGGATTTGGGAAGGAGAGCATCCATGAGCAGCAAACCGGCAGCCGCAGCGGACACCACAGCGGAGGCGCAGCCCACGACCATGCCTGAGGCATTCCCCGGAGGCTATCACACGATTACGCCGTACCTCGTTCTCAAGAATGCTTCGGCGTTCATTGAATTCGTGAAGGCGGCGTTCCATGGGACGGAGCGGTTCCGCGTTCCGGCCGCCAGCGGCTCCAGTTTGATCATGCACGCCGAGGTGGCTGTCGGGAATTCGATCATCGAATTGGGCGACGCAAACGAGCAGGTTCCTCCGGCCCCGCAGACGATTCACCTCTACGTGAATGACGCCGTAGACGCTGTCTACTCGCGCGCGATCGCCGCCGGCGCGACTCCCATCCACGCGCCGACGGATCAAGAGTGGGGCGATCGTCTGGGCGCGGTTCGCGACGCCTTCGGCAACGTCTGGTACATCTCCATGCCGAAGACCTGGGCTCCCGGCCCGGAAGGGCTGCGAACGATTCAGCCGTATTTGCACCTGCGCGGCGCGGAAAAGATGATCCCGTTTCTGCAACAGGCGTTCGGCGCCGATGCGCAAGGCGTGGCCGCGTCAGAAGAGGGCAAGATCCTGCACGCGACCATCCAGATCGGAGACTGGACGTTGGAGATTGACGAAGCCCAAGGCGAAGCCCAGCCCATGCCGTGTCTCTTGCATTTGCACGTTCCCGACGCCGATGCCTGGTATGCGCGCGCGATGCGCGCGGGAGCGACATCGATCGAAGCTCCCTCCGACAAGCCCTACGGCCGCAGCGGAGGAGTGCGCGATGCCTTCGGCAACAGTTGGTTCATCACTACGCACCCGCGCGAGGCGCAGCAAGAATCCCAATCCGGTGCGGGGAAGCCAGCGTCCGCCGGCACAAGGCCTGCTGCAGAAGGTCGCGCTGTAGCTTCGCCAAGATTGACCTTCAAGAATGCCGCGAAAGCCATCGAGTTCTACAAGCAGGCGCTGGGAGCGCGTGAAATTTTCCGTTTCGAGGCGGGCGGGCACATCGCGCACGCCGAAATCGCCATTGGCAACTCGCTCCTCAATATCGCGGAGGAATGGCCGGAGGGCGGGCGATTCAGCGCCGAGACGCTGGGAAATTCTCCCGTGTGGATGTCGCTCCGCGTCGATGACGTGGACGCCTTCGCCCAGCGCGCCATCGCCGCCGGGATGATCGTGAAGAGGCCGATTCAGGATGAATTCTACGGGCACCGCGACGTCCTGCTCGCCGATCCGTTCGGCTACAACTGGGGCGTGTACACAGTGAAGGAGGAGATGTCGGTCGAAGAGATGCACCGGCGCATGGAACGGTTGACGACCGGCCCCGAAGGCGGGCAGCTTCGCGCAGAAGACTCCACACAACCTCGCGTCGGCCCCATTCCTCGCGGCTTCCGCACTCTCCAGCCCTATATTGTCGCCGCGAACGGCGAAGCGCTCCTGCAGTTCGCCAAGCAGGCGTTCGGCGCGGAGGAAACATTCCGTGCGATCGGCTCGGCGGGCGGGGTCCATGCCGAGGTTCGCATCGGCGACACCATGCTGATGATGGGCGGCGGCATTCCGGGTCGCGCATTTAGCGGGCGGCCATATCCCGTAGCGCTGCACGTTTATGTGGAAGATACGGATGCGGCGTACGCGAAGGCGTTGGCGGCGGGTGCGACGTCCGTTGATGCGCCGCAGGACCATGAGTACGGCGAGCGCGGAGCCAGCGTCAAGGACCCCGCCGGAAACTTCTGGTACATCGCGACCAGCAAGGGCGAGAGTTACGTTCCCAAAGGACTGCACGATGTGAACGTTTACATGCATCCGCGGCGTGCCGAGCCGGTGATTGCGTTCGTTAAACGCGCATTTGGCGGAGAGGAACTGGCGAAATACGCATCGCCGGATGGCGTGGTCCATCACGCCGAAATTCGCGTGGGCGATTCGGTCCTCGAGATGGGCGAAGCGCACGGGCCCTATCAGCCGATGGAATCGATGTTTTATCTCTACGTGCCTGATGTGGACGCGGTGTATCGCACCGCGCTTGCCGCCGGCGCGAAATCGATTCAGGAGCCCGCCGATCAGCCCTATGGCGACCGCAGCGCGGGCGTCGCCGATCCGTTCGGCAACACCTGGTACATTGCGACGCATATCCGCGATGTGGAATCTTGATGAAGGGGGACCTGGCTGCGTTTGAGTCTTTGTGCCGGAAAAGTTTCCAAAGGTGATGCGCAACCGGGCCCGGTGAAATGATGTGATCTGGTCTGCGATGGTCTACCGCTTGGACGCGCGTTTAGTCGCGCGCCCTGAGCCCATACGGCCGCTTTGTT